>Ga0163150_10007010_pt1 | contig 13490 bp, 14 predicted proteins | sample OliLakLV19P2IB_FD_148628 | JGI IMG/M metagenome (GOLD analysis project Ga0163150, IMG submission 148628) | Freshwater microbial mat bacterial communities from Lake Vanda, McMurdo Dry Valleys, Antarctica - Oligotrophic Lake LV.19.P2.IB | ecosystem: Environmental > Aquatic > Freshwater > Lake >...
TGGCGACGGCACCACCGTCGAGTCGACGACGTATACCAGCGGCAGCAGCGCCGTCGGGGTGGCCGTCATCGACTCGGGGATGGAGGCGGGGGTCGACTTCGCCGATCGCATCACGGCGTTCTACGACTTCACGCAGGGCGACATCCGGGCCGTGGCGCCAATCGATCCGTACGGTCACGGCACGCACGTGGCCGGCCTGATCGCCAGTCAGTTCGTGGGCGTCGCGCCCAACGCGAGGCTGATCGGCCTGCGCGTCCTGGACGACAAGGGTCAGGGCGTGACGGCGAACGTCGTCCGGGCGATCGAGTTCGCCATCGCGAACAAGGATCTCCTCGGCATCCACGTGCTGAATCTCTCCCTGGGCCATCCGATTTACGAGCCCGCGGCGACCGACCCCCTCGTGCAGGCGGTGGAACATGCGGCGCGCGCGGGGTTGGTGGTCGTGACCTCGGCCGGCAACTTCGGCATGAACCGCAAGACCGGACTCCCCGGGTACGGCGGCATCACCTCGCCCGGGAACGCACCGTCGGCCTTGACGACCGGCGCGGTGCGCGGCTTCAGCACCGTGACGCGCCTGGATGACCGCGTCGCGCCGTACAGCTCGCGGGGGCCGTCCTGGTATGACGGATTCGCGAAGCCGGACGTCGTGGCGCAGGGCGACAACCTGCTCTCCGTGGCGGCCGCCGGCAGCGTGCTGCGCCTCGCGCAGGAGGCCCGCGGCAATACCGGCAACTACATGCGGTTGTCGGGGACGAGCATGGCGGCCGGCGTGACCAGCGGCGTCGTCGCGATGGTGCTCGACGCCAATCGCGGGTTGACCCCGAACACGGTGAAGGCCGTGCTCGAGTACTCCTCGATTCCGGTGTTGGACGACGAGGGCCAGCGATACGATCCGCTGGCGCAGGGCGCCGGTCAGATCGAGGTGGCGGGCGCGGTCGCGTTTGCGCGCGCCATCAATCCGCAGGCGCCGCTGGGGTCGCCCTGGCTGTCGAGCAGCCTCGTGCCGGCGACCGTCATCGGCAACCGCTCGTATGCCTGGTCGCAGTCCATCATCTGGGGGCACCGCCGCGTGGCGGGCGACACCCTGCTGAACGAACAGCGCCCGGCCTGGGGTCAGAACATCGTCTGGGGCGAGGGCCTCGGCCGCGAAGATGACAACATCGTCTGGGGCAATAAGTTCGCGGACGATGACAACATCGTCTGGGGCAATGCCTTCGACAACGACGACAACATCGTCTGGGGCAACAACATCGTGTGGGGCAACTCGCTCGGTGCCGACGACAACATCGTCTGGGGCAACCTCCACGACGACAACATCGTGTGGGGCAACCTGTTCGGTGATGACGACAACATCGTGTGGGGCAACAACATCGTGTGGGGCAGCGGCCTCCTGGGTATGAGCCTCGACGACGACAACATCGTGTGGGGCAACATGGACGATGACAACATCGTCTGGGGCAACCTGCACGACGACAACATCGTCTGGGGCAACCTCTACGACGACAACATCGTGTGGGGCAACAACGATGACGACAACATCGTGTGGGGCAACAGCGATGACGACAACATCGTGTGGGGCAACAGCGCGCAGCTGGGCAGCACGTTCCGGTGGAGCGGCGGCGTCGTGTCCGGCAAGGCCTCGAACGGCCGCGCGCGATGGACCAACCGCAGGGACGCGGGGCTGTAATGGCCACCCACATCCCGACCAACACGGCTGCGGCACCGGTCATGGCCATGCAGATGGCCAGCTCGACGCTGCCGACAGTCAGCTCCGACTGGACGAGCGGACTGCCAGTCCTTCGGGGCGAGGGTTTTACGCTTCGCGAGCTGAAGCTCAGCGATGCGTCAAGCCTGCTGACGCTCCTGACGGATGAAGAAGTGACCCGGTTCATCTCGCCGCCACCGACGACGCTCGACGGGTTCGAGCGGTTCATTCAGTGGACGACACGCGAGCGCGAAGCGGGACGGTATCTGTGTTTCGCCGTTGTGCCGGATGGGTACGACACTGCTGTGGGCCTCTTCCAGGTGCGGCAGCTCGACCCGATGTTCGACACGGCGGAGTGGGGGTTTGCCATCGGTTCCGCGTTCTGGGGCTCGGGCTTGTTTGCCAAGGGAGCCAGCCTGATCGCGGGATTCGCGTTCGACGTCATCGGCGTGCATCGGCTCGAGGCGCGGGCGGCCGTGCAGAACAGCCGGGGGAACGGTGCACTACGAAAAATCGGGGCGGTACAGGAGGGCATCTTGAGAAAATCATTTCTTCGCGGCGGAAAATTTCTCGACCAGGCACTGTGGGCAATCCTCGACGAGGACTGGTACCGTTCGAAGGCCGTGTGGGGCGCGAAGGTTAACTAGTCGAGCGCCATGTTGGATCCCAGAATCGTCATCGTGCGGCGTGGCCACTTCGCCACCTTCGAGCTACTGACCCGGACGTTCGCGGACGATTCCAGCGTGCAAATCACGTGGGATCGGCGGATGGGCGAACGGCGCCTGGCGGCTCGCGGCCGCGGTAATGGCGAGCGCCGCGCGCGTGCCGATCGCCGGCGTTTGCCTCCGTCCCAGTGGGGACAGTTGCACTACATTGTCGCCGGCGACGCGGCATCGGCCTGAGATCGTCCATCGTCCATCGGCCATCGGCCTTCTTACCCTCCCTATCGCACTCCCGGTTAAGATCGATCCGGGAGGTCCGCGTTGCGTACCATAAAGCTATTCGTGTTGACGGCTGCGATTCTGGCCGCGCTTGAAGGCTCGGCGGCCGCACAGGCCATGTTTACCGCTTCGGTGGGAAATGTGTTCGGCGGAGATGCGCCATCGAAGAAGAGCGTCTGGGCGGTGGCCATTGGAGGAGGCGGAGCGCACAGCATCGGCTCCGAGCTCGAGTTTTCTCAGACGAGTAACTTTCTCGAAACGGCCGATGGGGTGGCTCACGGCAAGGTTCTGACGCTGATGCCGAGCATCTTCGTGGCGGTCCCCATCGCCAGAGTCCGGCCCTACGGGATTTTTGGATTTGGCTTCATCAGGCAGCGCGCCGATGACGAGAGCCTCGGCAGCCTGTTTTCCGATTTATCCGACGAACATGTCGGCTACAGCGTAGGCGGAGGCGTGACGTTCAAGTTCGCAGAGCACGCGGGTGTCCGAGCCGACCTTCGGCACTTCAAGGTCCGCAAGGCGAACGGTCTGAGCTTTCAGCGAATTCTGGTCGGACTCGTCCTCGGCGGCTAGAGCAGTTTCCAGTTCCGTGTAGTCCGGCTTTAGCCGGACTTCACGCGGTCCGGCCTAAAGGCGGACACTACGTACAATCGGAAAGCGCTCTAGACCATGGACTATCGACCATGGACTATCGACCACCAACCATGTATCCGCTGCGGGCGCGCACGAAGAGCCCGGCCTTGCGTGTGCTCAGCACAAGGGGATGCCATCCCGGCGCGGTGGACGGCTCGAACGCGATCACGTATTGATGCTGGAGCTCGGTCACGATGTCACGGGTCGCGGCCATGGCGCCCTCCGAATCGCGAATGACAAACGATGTGCCCCCGGTCCATGCCGCAAGATCCGCCAACGGACCGCGCACCGCCGTGGCGTCCTGCGTGTCGTTTTCGAGCGTGAACGTGATGACCAGCATGTAGACCGGCACATCCAGTCCGCTCGCGATGGCGGACACCTCGGAGGCGGTCAATGTGCTTGCGGAATCGACGCCGTCGCTAATGACGATCAGCGCACGACGTTGCTGACGGCTCGCGATCTGCTGGGCGGTAGAGGCGACGGCGTCCCACAGCGATGTGGCGCCGTAGGCCTTCGTGGCATTCCATGCGGCATCGACACTCGTGAATGTTTTTGAAAAGGGTCGGACTTCCTGGAGCGTCGTGTCGAACGCGAACAGTCCCACCTCATCGAGGCCGGGTTTGAGCCCGCCCACGAGCAACTGAGCCGTCTCGCGCGCACGCGCCATTTTGGTCGACATGCTTCCGCTGGCGTCCATGAGAATCGCCACGCTGGCCGGACTCGGCTCAGACCACGCGCCAATCAGCGGGCGGTGGCGTCCGTCATCGAGGAGTTCGAAGTCCCGGGCCTCGAGACCGTTCACGATTCGTCCCCTGCTGTCGCGCACGATGGCCGCAAGCGCCACCCTCTCGACGGCGCTTTTGAACACAGCGACGGCAGGCTCCTGCGCCAGGGTTCCTTCGAGCGGGAATAAGGCCGCAGCGACAGCCAGACAGACGAGTGGCCGCATGCGACCCCTTTTTAGTTCAGGTGCACGTTGTCCAGTGGCGCCGGCGGGGGGTTCTCCCCCGAACCGATGGGCTGTCCGGCCCGTTTCTTCTCTGCCTTGTAGTCCAAAAAGAACAGCGGGACCCAGAGACCCACCATCAAGGTGACGGCGAGCAAGAAACCCAGCAGAAATTCGAAGGTTAAGTATTCCATGCCGGGTCCGTTGCATAAATCGGACCTTTATTCCGGAGAGTCGCAACGAATTCTGGAGATTGGCGGCGCCGTCAACCTGGTCCTCGATGAGGGGCGTACGCCGTATCGCGCGGATGGTGCCTGAACCACTCCCGCGAGGCCGCCAGGCCGACGCGCTTTCGCTGGCCCACGATTTTCGGGCCCGGGTTGGTCCCCCACGGCGACGCGTGCTCAATCTCCGCGCTCAGCTCAGCGCCGAGCACCATGACCAATCCTGATATGTAAAACCAGAGCAGTGTCAGGATGATGGCGCCCAGCGTGCCGTACGTTTCTTCGTAGTTGCCGATGTTCACCACGTAGAAGCGGAACGCCAGCGACGCGATCAGCCACAACAGGGTCGCCGCGACGGCACCCGGCGTGATCCACGCCCATTCCTGTTCGGCGTCGGGCGCGAAGTAATACACGAGGCCGAATCCCGTCGACGCCAGCAGAAAGACCACCGGCCACTGCAGGATCTTCCACGCCAGGGTCAACGCCGGTGCGAGGCCGAACTCCCGGCCGAGGACATCCGCGAGCCACGGCCCTGCCACAATCAAACCGAACGACGTCAGGACGAAGATGGCCAGACCGATCGTGATGCCGATCCCCGTCAGCCGCACTTTCCACCACGGCCGGGTCTCTTCGATGTCGTAGGCGCGGTTCATGGCGTCGATGATCGACACCATCGCGGCGGAGCTGCTCCAGAGCGCCATCAGCAGGCCGATGCTCAGGACACCCCCGTCTTTGCTGTTCGACAGGCTCGCCAGCTGATCCTGCAAGAGCGTGACGACGGCCGCCGGTGCAATGGGGCCCAGCATGCGAATCAGCTCGTCGTTGAAGTTGTAGAGCGGAAAAAAGCTCGCCAGCGCGACGCTGAACAGAAGGGCAGGGAAGAGCGACAGGAAGAAGTAATACGACAGCTGGGCCGCGAGGCCGGCTGCGTCATCCTCGATGGAATCCTTGTAGGTGCGCTTGATCAGCTCCGGCCAGGGGAGCTCGCTCTCAAAGTAGATAAGCATGATGCCCGACCCAGCAAGATACTCGCCAGCGCGACTACTTGAGGGTTTCTGCGCCGTCCACGGTCACTTTGTTGCGTCCGGCTTCCTTCGCGTGAGCGAGAGCCCGCTCTGCGGCGGCGATGAGCTCGATGTCCTGCCAGGCGGCCTCGCGGTCGGGTGTCGCCGATGCGACGCCGAGGCTGGCGGTGGTGATCTGGCTCGTCGTGGAGGCGGGGTTGGGCTTCTGGAGGCTTTCGACGGCGAGCCTGAGCCGTTCGGCCAGAATCAGCGCGCCCTTGCCGTCGGTGGCGCCCAGCACCACGCCGAACTTTCCCGCGCCCCCGTACCGCCCGATGACATCGCAGGCTCTGTGCACCAGCGGTGTCATCGCGTCGGCGACCGCCTTGAGGCACGCGTCGCCTTCGGGCTTTCCCTGGCGCTCGTTGAACGCGCGGAAGTGATCGACCTCGATCATGATGACGGACAAGGTCTGGCGATCCCGCGCCGCGCGGCGCCACTCGCGCTCGAGGAATTCCTGGAAGTGCTGCTGCGTATGCAGACCGGTCACAGGGTCGATGGCGGACTGCCGGAGGAGCTCGTGCTCCACGAGTGTCAGCTTTTCGTTCCGCTCGTCCAGCGTTGATTTGAGCGCAACTTCGCGACTGCGCCCTCGCCTGGAGCCGAGAAGATACCCGGCGCCGACCAGCACGGCGGCGAAGAGAGCAAGGAGATAGGCCACGGTTGGGGGGTATTTTAGACCGATTGGCGGATTTTCGGTGTTTATGAGACAATCGAGCCTTCTTAAAGCTCTTTTTCCTCAAACAGTCAGCCCATCTTGCATTTCTCAGACCCCTCGAAATCCAGTCAACACCGTTCCGGTCGAAGCCGCGGGCCTCGGCGCGGGCAGGGTGCGTCCGGCCGTCCCCTGTCGGTCGCCGTGCCGCACAAGCCGCTCCAGTTCGAGGCGGCGTCGTGCGATGCGACCCCGGTGCCGTTCACGTCGCTCGCGCTCCATCCGCTGCTCGAGCGGGCGGTGATCGATCGCGGGTTCGTCACGACCACGCCCATCCAGAGCGCGGTCTATCCGGGCGTGCTGTCGCGGGCAGACCTGGTGGCGTGCGCGCAAACCGGCACCGGCAAGACGCTGGCGTTTCTGCTGCCGCTGATGCATCGATTGCTGGAAGCCGACCTGAAGGTCGGCACGACGAATAACGCGACGGGTGAGGCCACGAGTGGAGCGACGGTCGGGCCTCCGGCCGCGCCGACGACGCGAGTGCTGATTCTGGCGCCGACGCGCGAACTGGCCGTACAGATTGAAGACGAGTTTCAGGGCCTGGCGTATCACACGAACCTGTCAAGCGTGGCGGTCTACGGCGGTGTCGAGGCCGGCCCGCAGGAGCGCGGCTTACGCGGATCGGCCGATATCGTCGTCGCGACGCCGGGGCGCCTGCTCGATCACATGGGCAGCAACGCGGCAAACTTCGCCGGGCTGGAAGTGCTGGTGCTCGACGAGGCCGATCGGATGCTCGACATGGGGTTCTGGCCGAGCGTGCGCCGCATCGTGGCGTCGCTGCCCGAGAACCGGCAGACGCTGTTGTTTTCGGCGACCATGTCGGACGAAGTGACCCGTTCGGCGAGCCAGATCATGCGCGCGCCGAAGATGATTCGCGTCGGGCGCGAAGAAGGCCTGGCGACCACCGTCGCGCACGTGGGATATCTGGTTCCAGCGGCCGAGAAAGCGGACTGGCTCGCCCGGTTTCTGAAGCGCACTCACGGGACGGCCCTGGTGTTCGTCCGCACGAAGCGGGGCGCCGACAAACTGTCGCGCCGGCTGGCGGCCGGCGGCCTCAAGTGTGTGGCGCTCCACGCCGATCGCACGCAGAGCGAACGATCGGCGGCGATGGAGGGTTTCAAGTCGGGCCGCTACCGGGCGCTGATCGCGACCGACATCGCCGCGCGAGGTATCGACATCGACAGCATCGGCCATGTGGTGAATTACGAAGTCCCGCATAGTGTTGACGCCTACGTGCATCGCGTCGGACGCACCGGGCGGGCCGAATCGATCGGCACGGCCGTCACACTGGTCGCGCCCGAAGAGCTCGCAGGACTGCGGGTCATCGAAAAATCATTGAACGTGACATTCGAGATTGCACGCGCCGACGCGAGCGGACCCGACGGGCCCGCCGCTGACAACAGCCGCGAAGGCGCCGATCGCGGATCGAGGAGGACACATGCGTAGATATACGGCAGGGGATCGCGTCATGCAGGCGCAGTATGGCGCGGGCACGATTGTCGACGTGAACGAACACCACACGGTCATCGAGTTCGACGAGCACGGCACCCGCCGGTTCTCGACGCGGATTGTCGTGCTGGAGTCCAGCAACACACCGGCGCCGGCCCGGAAGGCGAAGACGCGCGCCAAAAAGAAGGCCGCGGCACCTCAAGCGTAGGAGGCGATCAGGAGCGTTATGTCAGTCCGGTTATTCGTCGGAAATCTTCCTTACAGCGCGACCGAAGTAGATATCCGGCAGCACTTTGGCACCGTCGGCGATCCGTTGCAGGTCGTGATCCCGACCGATCGCGAAACCGGGCGCCCACGCGGGTTCGCCTTCGTCGACTACGACGACCGCGGCGTCGCCGAGCGCGCGGTCCAGCAGCTTCATGGCCAGCCCTTCAAGGGTCGCCCGCTCTCGGTGAGCGAGGCGCGTCCGCGCGAGGCGCGCCCCCCGATGGGGGCGGGAGGATTTGCGCCGCGCCCGCCGATGGGTGGCCCGCCGCGGCCGCCGATGGGCGGGGGTCCGCCCGGAGGCGATCCAGGCGGCTACCGCCCGCGCGGCGGCGGCGACTCTGGCGGCCGCAACTTCGGCCCGAACAAGCCGCCCAAGGGCCGCGGGGGATCCAGTTTCGGCCCGAAGAGCCGGAACCAGGAAGGGAAAGCCAAAGGCCCGCTCAAAGAGCTTCGCAGCGGCCGCATGTTCAGCGTCGACGAAGACGCCCGCTTCAAGGACGAGGACGAGCTCGGGGCCGAGGATGTGGATCCCACGCTGAAAGATGACGTCGTCAAGGAAGACGAGGACGTCAAAAAGGAAGACGAGGACGTCAAAGAAGAAGAGCCTCAGGACGACGACGAGTAAGTAGCACGTATCACCACCTCGCCCGCCCGGGCCGGGTGTCCACGTGCACGAACGGACCGTGGGCGGCGTTGGCGCCGTAGATGCCGATGCCGCCGATGAATCCCGAGAGTTCCGCGGTTTTCGCCAGGCCTTCAAGGACGTGTGCGAGCGCCACCGCATCATCCCTCGTGACGGCGTTGTCCTTGTTGAAGTCGTCCATCACGCCGTTCCCGTCTTTATCCAGAAAAATATCGGACCCCCGGCCCCACTGGTGCAGGCTGTACTTCGTGTCGTCGAGCTGCTTGTTGTAATGAGGCGTGCGATAGCCGCTCATGACGAAGAAGTCGCCGGCGTCCCAGCCGCGCGCCTCGAGGTGCGTGCCGATCGCCTCGAGCAGGTAGACGAGCCGCTCGTCGAGCACGAGATATTTCGGGTAGCCGCTCTTCTGTTTCGTCAGAAATTCCTTGATACGGAAGTTGGGGGACACCTTCGTGTTTTCGTTCGCTCTCGTGACTTCGATGAAGCCCTTGGGGTGACGGTAGATCGGATTGCCCTTGAGCGGCGTCTCCGGGTAAGCCCCGATCAGAAATTTATTGAGCACGCCTTTGCGCACCCCGGTGCTTGGCACCATGACGAATGCCGAAAAGTCGGCCACCGTGCCGCCGGTGGGATTCTTCACCTTCAGTGCATAGCGCCCTGGCGTGACGGGCGCCTCCCACGTCCACCTGTTCGGTCCCGTCGCGGTCAGTGCGCCCTGAGACACGTCGATGCGGTGCAGGCGCGTCGCCGGCGCCGTGATCGCCAGGGGAATTTTCTCGCGAGGCATGGCAAAAATGGCGCCTTCGGCGTACGGATAGGTCAGCGAGCGTGCGCGGAAGCGCACGCCGGGCGGGAGATCGTCGGCGCGGATCGGCGTCGCGGCGAGCGCGCACAGCAGCGCGAACCTAGCGGCGCGTGTGCAGCTTTGCGTCATTCGTCTGTGCGGCCGCCGGCCACAGCCTGGCTGCCTGATCCGCGTCATAGCCGTAGAGGTCCTTCAGGAAACGGACCCCGCCCTGGTGCACCCACGCCGTCTTGTAGAGGATGTACACCGGAATCGGCGCCTTCAACTTGACGTGCTTTTCGTCTCCCGACTTCATCGCCTGGGCGATGGCTTCAGGGGTCCATTCGGGCTGATCGCGGAGCACGTACTGCGCGAGCTTGTGCGGCTCTTCCACGCGCACGCAGCCATGGCTGAGGCCCCGCTCGATGCGGTCGAACAGCGTGACGGCGTTGGTATCGTGCAGGTAGACGTCGAAGTTGTTCGGAAAAATGAACTTCACGCCGCCGAGCGCGTTGCCGCTTCCCGGACGCTGCCGGATGCGCAGGCCGCGGGCGTTCGACCAGTCCACCGACGACGACTCGACAACCTGGCCGGCGGGGTTGACGACCTCCATGTTGTTCCGCGCGATGAATCCGGAATCCCTGACGGCCTTCGGGATCGTCTCCTCGTTGGCGATGCCCGTCGGAACATTCCAATACGGACTGAACACCACGTGCGTCATCTCATCGGCAAAGATGGGCGTCTTGTTGTCGGGCGAGCCGACGACCACGCGAATGTCCATGACGGGCTGGCCGTTCTCCACGACATCGAGCCGGAAGTCGGGGACGTTGACCATCAGGTACCGCGCCGGCATGCGGTCGGGCAGCCACCGCCACCGCTCCATGTTGAGTTCGATGGTGCGAATCCGCTGTTCCACCGGGACGTTCAGCGCCTGTATCGTGTCGGCATCGAGCATCCCGTCGGGCTCGATGCGGTGGCGCTCTTCGAATCGCTTCACGGCGGCGACCAGGTTGGCGTCGTAGACCGTGCTCGCGTCTTTCTCGTGTGCCGGATCCAGATCGCCTTCCATCGCCAGCCGCTGCCGCAACGCGGGCATCACGCCCGACGGTTGTCCCGGCTTCACCTTGGTGGCCACGGGGACGGACGGCCACCCGCCCTTGGCCGCGATCGCGCGATAGCGGACGAGCGCCTTCTGCAGGTCGCGATACTCCTCCTGCGGCGGCTGCAGCCGCTCCATGACCTTGACGAGATCGTGGTTCTTGACGGCGCCCGTGAGCGCGTTGACGAGGTCCGGTTTTTCCGGCTTCAGCGTCCAGACCGATTGCAGCGCGCGCGGATCGAGCCTGCCGCCGGTCAGGTGCAAGAAATAGCGAAAAAATGTCGCGGTGGTTTTCACGTCGGACTCCGGCGTCGGATTCTCGAGCGTGACGTGATAGAGGTCGGTGGGAAGGCCCTGCTCGTTGGCGGTGTTCAACACCGTGATGAGCTCCTGGTACCGGCCCGCCGGACGCCCGCCGTCAAGCCAGACCAGCTGGTAATTCTGCCCCTTGTAGAAACGGCGAATCTGATCGGCGAGCCTCGTCCGCTCGGCGGCCGGCATCTGCGGCGCCCCGATGAGGGTCTCGAGGGCCTTGCCTTCGACGAGCGACTGCAGGGCCGCGTTGGGCTGCGGCGCGGCGGAGCCCGCGGAGCTTTTCTCCTGACAGGCCGCGGCGGTCATCGCAACGATAAACGCGAGCGCAAGTGTATTGATTCGGGTCCATCGGCAATTCATGCGGAGCGGTAGTGCAAGAATCGTACGCAGGCTTAGCCCTGTGGGCCTCCAAGTGTTACACTGGATCTTCGGTGCCACCCCTCGAACTCAGTCTCGACATCACACCGCGAGGTCGTCTGGACGTCATCGATGTCCGGGCGCAGGCTGCGGGCACGTACGGTGACGTGTTCGAGCAGTACAACCGCGTGCTCTACTGCTCTCTCCACACGACCGCCGGATATCTTCCCCAGAGTTTCGCGACCCGGCTCGGAACCGGCCCGCAGGCGGTCCGCCCCTACATCGATCTGTTCACGACGGTCTTTCCTGAGGGCGCCGGATATCACCACGACGATCTCGATCGGCGAACCGAATTGACAGCGGAGCAGCGTCCCGTCGAGCCGCCGAACGCCGACTCGCACCTGGCCTTCATCGGCAGCGGCCTGCGCGCCTGCGTCTCGTACGTCACGCGCCGCCCCGGGCCGGTGTCGTTCATCGATCTCGACGGCGTCAATGCCGGCAAGCCGCGGCGGCGCATGACGACCCTCGTCGGCTACGACAGCGAGATCGAAGTGGCGAAGAAGACCTTGTTGATTCCGGTCTCGGCCACGCATCCGGTCGATGCGGTGAATCTCAAGGACTCGCGGCTCGGGCTCTACGACGAGCTCGATGCGTTGATTAAGAAGCACGGCGTCGAGAAGGGCCGCATCCGCCTGAGCCTCGGATCGGGCGAGCAGTTCGCGAGCCTCACCGTCAACGAGTACGAAACGCTGCTGATGCGCTACGACCTGGCGGAAGTGCTGAAGAACCCGCTGCGTTTTGCGGCGCAGAAAGCCAAGCACGCGTGGGACGACCCGCGCGCCGTTCCGTCGAAGACCATCGACTACGTGAAATACGACCTGGTGCGCGCGGTGAACCGGCTCGTTGACGCGCTCGGGCTGGCCGAGTCCGCGTTCGAGCGTGTCTTCTCTCAGGCGCTCGCGGTGCCGGCCTCACGGTTTCTACGGATGAAGCGTTCGGTCGATCTGCTCGTGTCGGACTCCCGCACCCCCGGACTCGGCTCCCTCGTCGAAGGCACCTACCAGGCGCCAATCATGGTGCAGTGGCGGCGCGCCGATCGCGGCGAACGACAGGTCACTGTCACGCTCTCCCAGTTCGTCTAAGACAACTCGATACACACGAAAGTACGCGCATCGCTGAAAACTGCGGTAGTGTCTGCCCAACTCGGAGGTTTCATGAAAAAGCTTGTGCTCGTGATCTGTCTCATCGCATCTGTTGGCGTCCTCGCGCAGCAACCGCGGCGCGGCGGGGGGCGGCGGCACCCGCCGGCCGGGCCGCACCCGTCGGGAACGCCATCGAAGGCGCCCGAACAGGGCTGGGTCGGCGACGCCTGGAACCCGCACGAGGGCGGACTGCTGCGCGTGAAGGTGCACCTGCGATTCGGCGTCGAGCCGCTGCGAGGAGGGGACGTCAAGACATGGAAATCGATGCCGGCCGGCTGGTATTTCGGTCGCGTGTCGATGGTGGCCAACGACCTGCAGAATAACGTCTACGTGCTGCACCGAAACGGCGAGATCGATCCGCTCGTGGTGTTCGACGCCGAGGGCAATTACCTGCGGTCGTGGGGTAAAGACCTGATCGCGGATCCGCACGGCATCAGGGTCGACCGCGAGAACAACGTGTGGGTCGTCGACCGGTCGGGCGCGATTCTGAAGTTCACCACCACGGGCAAGCTGCTGATGACCATCGGCACCAAGGGCGTGCGGGGCAACGATGAGAAGTCGTTCGGCAGTCCGACCGACCTGGCGTGGGACTCGCAAGGAAACACCTACATCGCGGACGGCTACGGCAACAGCCGCGTCGTCAAGTTCGACAGGACCGGCAAGTTCGTCATGACGTGGGGCACGGCCGGCAGCGGCCCCGGGCAGTTCCAGACCGTCCATTCGATCCAGTTCGATTCGAAAGATCGCGCCTACGTCAGCGACCGCGAGAACAACCGCATCCAGATCTTCGACAACAACGGCAAGCTGATCAAGATCTGGAACCACCTCGGATCGACGCAGGGCATCTGGATCTCGCCGAAAGACGAGATGTACATCCTGACGCATCGTAACAACGTGGAGAACATCACGGCCGACACGCTCGCGGGCCGTCTCATGCGGCTCGATCTGGAAAGCGGGAAGGTGCTCGGGTCGATGGAGTCGCCGGGACACTCGGTGAACGGCTCGCCGAACGGCGATATTTTTGTCGGAAGCCTGACGGGCAACGTGCTGCGGTGGATGCCGCATCCGGAATTTACGCGCTCGCACTGACGCAGGACCGAGTCTTGATAGGGGCGAGGGGGAAGGGGTAATCGTCACAGGCACCTG
>Ga0163150_10007011_pt1 | contig 13489 bp, 18 predicted proteins | sample OliLakLV19P2IB_FD_148628 | JGI IMG/M metagenome (GOLD analysis project Ga0163150, IMG submission 148628) | Freshwater microbial mat bacterial communities from Lake Vanda, McMurdo Dry Valleys, Antarctica - Oligotrophic Lake LV.19.P2.IB | ecosystem: Environmental > Aquatic > Freshwater > Lake >...
AAAATTATCAAAAGCTTTTTTATAACCCTCTCGTTTATTTAACACTGTTTCCCAAGAAAGACCTGCTTGGGCAGATTCTAGAATTAAAAATTCAAATATCTTTCTATCGTCAAAAACAGGTACTCCCCATTCTTGATCATGGTATTTAATCATTTTAGGATTTTGATTTACCCAATTACATCTATTCATGTAGGCAATGTATCACATTATTAGCTCATTTTAAATTTAGAAATTAATTAGTATTTCCCATCAAATTGTCATCCTGAGCTTGTCGACGGATATGTTGGACATTTCTACAGATTCCTCGACTACGCTCGGAATGACACATTACAGTTCGGAATGACACATTACAGTTCGGAATGATAAATTAAAGTCGGAATGACAAATTAAAATGGGAAGAGCTGAATAGTTACCAAGTTTGTTGTTGCGTTAGGGTAGTTAAATTAGTTACAAATAGAGTATGGATGAAAATAATAATTCGAATTCAGTTCCTCCGCAGGTAATTCCGCCAGTTATTCCACCAGCACAAAATATTCCAATCCCTGCCTTACCAATTGCTCCTGTCGGAAGTGTAGAACTTCCGCACAATCCATTGCCTGGTGAAGCTGTTATTCATGCTGCACCTGCCTCTTCTGGGTCTGGACCTAAAGGTCATAAAAAATTATTTATAATTGTTGGCATTGTTTTAACATTTGTACTGTTGTTGGGTAGTGCAGGTGGTGTGCTTGCGGCCGTGGCTTATGACAAGATTTCTTTAAATAATCCTGAACTTGAGGGCAAAATTACTCAGTTTGTGGTTGGATTGCCATTTATGCCAAAGACACCAACGTATATTTTGGAATCATCAGCGATTGTTCATTCAAAACACACGAAACATGCATTTAATTTGTCTCTTTCTGCAGAAGGGAATGAAGCTGCAACATCTACACTTGGACTTAACAAATTTGATGTTGAAGCTAAAGGGGATATTGATTATACCGATCCTAAAAATGTGATGTTTTCAATAAATGCATCTATAACAAAAGATTTTAATATAGATATTCGTAAAAAAGATCCGATTGTTTATTTTAAAGTGAATAAGATTCCTGAATTAGTTTATTCTTATATGAATCTGGAAAAAGCAAAAGTAGAGCCTGTTCTTACTCAATGGGTCCAGTATGATTCAAGTTCGCTGGATACGGCCGCCAGAAGAGAGCTTGATGAACAAAAAACTGAAGGGGATTCTTTAACTGATGAGTATTTAGAAAATACACTTGATGATATGTTAGCACAAAATATATTAGAAAAAATGAAGATTTCTGATGAGATGGTGGATGGTGTGTCAACGTATTTATTTGATTTAGAGGCAGATGATAAAACAATTGATTCACTTGTATATAGAATGAACGATAGGGCGGAGGGTAAAGAAGATTTGAAGACATTGCGTACAGATGAAGTTAAACCATCTAAATATATTAAAGACCTAAAATTAAAAATTTGGATTGAAAAGAGTAGTTATTTAGTTAGAAAGGTATCTACTACTTTTGAATATGATCAATCAGGTTTGTACAAAACAAATAATGATATTATGCCTAGTCGAGTGCTCGGGGTTTCAACTGACGTTTTAGGACTTGAAAGTATGATGATGGGAACAGGTGGTGCTAAATATCAGATAGCTACTGTTGTTAGTTTGAGTGATTTTGGGAAGGACATTACTGTTGAGTTGCCGGCGAAGTCAGTTAAAGTTGAAGAACTGTACACGCAACTTATGGGAGCAGCAGGAGGTGGAGTAAATGGGTCTGGTGGCGGTCCTCTGGAGTTAACACAACGTTCAAGGGATGCAGTAAGACTAACTGATTTAGCAAACTTACAACAGGTAATTAATGTTGCAGTTCAAGAATCAGTCGATACAAATGCACAAAAAGTTTTATGTAAATCAGGATTTATGTTAGGAAAGTGTTCAGGAAATAGTGATACAGGACTTCGTACATCAGATGGAACAGGATGGATCAAGGCAGATCTTTTAATGCAAAGAAGTGTGAGTGTGCCGACCTTGCCTGTAGATCCTGTAAATTCTGCTGAGTATCACTATACTTATTGTTCGGATGGATCAAACTGGGAGATTAATACAAGACTTGAGTCTGAACAGCAGGCTCCGAAAATGGGGAATGATGGCGGAGACGAAGGGGGTAGTTCGGATACTGTAAGTAATTTGTTGACAAATGGGTTGTATGAGGTTGGTTCTAATTTGAAATTAATCGGGCCTTCAGGTAAGTGTTCATATTAATTCACTAGGCTTATGCAAAACTTCCCGTACAAGGCAAAATAGGAAACATTATTTTCCATATACATCATCATGTGTACCTATTTTTAGAAATAGTGCGGTATCTTGATCCACAAGGAGATAGACCATTCTGATGCTCATTGTGATGGAAATACTCCATAAGTCATTCATATTTCCTGATAGTTTATGAGTCCTGAGAGATGGGTGTTTAGGGTTTTCTTCAAATAGAGCAATTTGTTTCTCAATTCGGTCTATTAATTTTTTATCTCTTTGGCGAAGATTTGTGATTTCCTTTTGAATAAGTAACGAAAATTTAGCAATCATTTTTACGGAGTATCAATCTTGCTTATTCGTAGAAAAGCTTTGCTTATTCGTAGAAAAGCTTTGCTTATTCGTAGAAAAGCTTTGCTTATTCGTAGAAAAGCTTTGCTCATTTAATTGGTTAAAAAAGTCTTTAGCACCAACTGCCTGGTCCAACTCCTCTAATGCAAGTTTAGCCGCTTGCTCAGTCTCCGCCGATGCCTTGAAAATGGGATAATCTTCATCCTCCACGTCTTTCATTAGCACATGCTTCACGTATTGTGTTAAAGGTACACCAAACTTACTAGCTTTTGATTCTAGCAAGTCTTGTAATTCTGGTGTTAAATTAATTTTGAGTTGAATTGGAATATTCATATATTTGTCCTCAATTAATACCTATTTTATACCCAAATTAGACCTTTTGTCAAATATTTCGTTATAATTAGGTAATAAAAGAGTTTAAGTTATATGATTTATAGTGAGACTCGAATTATAGTGAGGTTAAAATATTAAAGAGAATTATGGGGAGCGATGACCTACAAAAAAATGATTCAAAGAGTTCAAACACCGTACAAGAACGTTCACTTTGTGCTGGTGGTGGGACCGTCACTCGCTTCGCGAGTCGAACATGCTTAGTTCAATGAATCGTTCATGTTGCTAGATTATTAAGTTTTTCTATTCCTTTTATTCGTTTGTTAAATCGCATGTGAGAGGCCCAATCCAGCCGTCAAAATTTTAAAAAATCCCCCATGAAGGGGGACTTTTTAAAATAGTGCTGGTGGTGGGACTCGAACCCACAAGACCTGAGGTCATTGGATTTTAAGTCCAACGTGTATACCATTCCACCACACCAGCGGTAGTTATATCAGCGTGTGATATTTAGCCTAGAAGGAATTATAACAAATATTAGGCATAAATTTAAATAATGAAGTTTATGTTCGTGTTTGGAGTCTAGAAGCTCGATTTTCTTGGGCTTTAGCATAAGCATGGATTATTCTCATTCCGAAACTCATATGACTAAATAAATATCCAGGCCATAAAACTGCATCTACCACTCCAGCCTGATGTGCGCGACGTAGTGTAAGCGTTAATTCATTGTCGCAACATGCGAGTATTGCAGTTGGTACATCTGGAATGAGTTGCCTGGCTCTTTCTACATTTTCTATATCATGATCCAGACCGTGATTATTAGTTCGTCCACAACCTAATGATTCTGAAACAAAAAATTCCGGATGATCTTTTTTCAGTAGTGCAAAAGCTTCATCTTTTGCTTGATTGGAAAATACTGCAATTGGCAACTTTTGGGTTTGTGCTTGGATTGCTGAGAAGAATGCAAGACGAGGTTCAGCTACATAGAGTGTTTTTGGAACAACAGTTCCTTCTGGGATATCAGATTCTAAGGCCATAGAATCTTTTATACTCTCTAGACTATGATTATGTCAAGAATTTAGGCTGCAATTGGTAAGTGCTCGTATTCAACATTTCAATATGTTCTAATTTTGCATCCATTTCTGGACCCCGTGAGGTGGTACTCTTGGGGGTTCTATTTCAACTTGAGCATGCATTCTGGATGACTGAGTTGCTTATCTAATGTAAGATTGCTTATGGTATTTATTATGTTTTCAATTTCTAACATCCGGATATTATAGCCTAGATTGCAAGCTCCGTTTTCTTACAAAACTCTATTCCTTTTTTTATAGGTTGCTTGCGCTTATTTATTATGATTATGTAATCGGAGGTGATATTTATGGCTGAAATAGTACGAGAACGAGTGGTAGAGGGTCCTACACATGTTGTACATGAAGGAAATAGTTCTAGTGGTAATGGTGTTGGGTTTTTAATGGGAATAGTTTTACTTGTAGTAGTCCTGTATTTATTATTTATGTATGGATTACCAATGATTAGATCTGCAGCTGCACCTGTAACAAATGTCCAAGTGCCAGATAAAGTGGATGTAAATGTTAATACACCGCAACAATAGTTAGGTTATGGTTTTTCCATAGCCTAATATGATGAGATTGAACGGATCTTTTGCTTGGGGATTTAGTGTTACATCGAGTGATGTTGTCATAATTCTGCCTTCTTGAAAGAGTTGGCAGATTGGGATTGCACCAATAATTTCTGGATCCGTTATTCTCATATGTGAATATACAGACGTATCGAGAAACATATGTGCACTTATTACTTTTCTCGATCTTGGGTGGTGAATTACATAGGATATTTCTGCCGGATGGAATGCATCAGAGAAAGATCTGGCGAGCTTTGTGCCTAATTTATGACCACGAAGCTCTGATTTTACTAGATGAATGACATAATGAGAGTCGTTTTTGCTGAATTCAAGGAATGCACTAATTGCGGCAGAACTGGGATTAATAGCTTCAAATTGATGATATCCACGTTCTGAAAGACCCATTCTTATTTTTAAATCATTTGCTTCTGACATAGACTATATATTATAGGATATATATAATTTACTTTCCACTCACATTATTGGATTTTATAGTTAGATACTGTACAATACTAAAGTCAGGAAACTGACAAGCACTGGGTAGGTGTCAATTCTACCTAATTCGAAATTTCTGTTAATTGCAGAATGAGAGATTGAATTTGTATTTCACTAATTCAATTTCTCGGGGATGAGCAAGGCTCTCCCCTAATCGGGGATTAGCTCAGTTGGTAGAGCGCGCGGTTTGGGACCGTGAGGTCGAAGGTTCGAGTCCTTTATCCCCGACAGAACGAAGTGATGGAGAGGGTCATGCTATGCATATCCCCGACTAAATAGGAGTTACCTCTGTTTTAGGAGGGTGGTGAATGGCTCTTTTAGTTGATATGATGCCACATTCTCCTCATCAACTATCCAGTTCTCAAAGATTTGACGGCAAATCATATCTTTACCCACCGCATCAGCAGATTGGATTGTTGTTACGGCATTTTTAGATAAGTTCGCAAACTGTTCCAAGCTCATAACCTCACCCTCTGACTTTTTCAGCTCCTAGCTTAGATATCTCATTTGTAAGAGCTTTACACTCCATATCAAGTTCGACAATATGCTTTTCGTTTGGTTGATAGATTACGCTCTTTGGATCGAGTTTTAATATCGCTATGCTGGCATCTGTAAGCTCTTTATCTTTGCGTTTGAGTATTGCACGTTTAGTGACTCGCCTCTCATGGTTATTTTACGGTCATCCGAGAAGTACTTCATGTCTTGTAGGTATTCCTTGTACTCTTTTTCGGTGAAGTTCAAACCCTCCTTTAATAGTTCATATGCAAAATCAATAATTATCTTTACACGAATAGACTTCTTTTTACGCTCACAGCTTTCGGTGTCACATTTGGTGTATAGATAACGGAACTTCTTAGATCCACTTGTTGTTGGTGCAACTCTCATAGACTGATTACAGAATGAGCACATGATCATTAATCTAAAGGGGTAAAAATTATCTCTATGTGGTGATGACGGCTTAATCCTACGGTATGACATTTGCTGAATTGTTATAAAATCTTCTTCTGTTGTTGCAGGTACAAAGTTGTATATTAACCGTTAATCAGCACTCTGTTGAGACTGTTGGATCATGCCGTAATAGAAGCTATCTTTGAACAAGTCGCTTAGCTTTTGCTTGGTCATGTAGGTTTTACGTCCTGAAGATTTAATCTTACGATAAAACTCACTATCATTAAGATATTTGCATATCTGCTCAATGGAGTCACCCTTAGTTCTCATATTCCAAGCGTCACAAATAAGCTCATGGTTTTGGTCATCTGGTCTGTAAAATCCCTCTTCATCACGAACATATCCAAACTTAGGAGCTGAAGATTTTCCCTGCGCAAAGTCGCTTTTAACGCCTCTGGTGACATCTTGAGATAACTTATCGGAGTACTGTTTAGATAACACAAACGCCATACCAAGAAGCATCTTTCCATTAGCGTCTTTTGTGAAATGATGCGTTACAAACTTGAGGTTTTTGATGATACCCTCATCAATCATGTCAATTAACATTTCACCCTCAAGCATGTTTCGGGCCAATCTATCTGGATGCCATGCCAGGATACCGTCAAACTTGCCACTTTTCAGGTCTTGGAGCATCTTTGAAAAGATTGGTCGGTTGTTAGGACGCTTTGCTGATTTTGACTCTTCGAGGTATGGTTTAACGACATTTAATCCTAAACGATTTGCGAGTAACACACACTCATCAATCTGGTCGCCAATAGATTTTACTTGTCGTGTTTCGTCTTCCGTTGATTTACGAGCATAAAGTGCATACTTTAATTTTGAAATATCAATTTCATAATCCATGCCAGCATTTTAGCATTTACCGATTTTCTTATGTTCCGACTGTTGCAGAAATAGTTTTAAGTATGGGTCTAAAATCACTAAATCTCTCAGTGCCATCTTCTTTACCGAATGTTCCTCTTGGCCCATGACATACTCCAAGTGGTTTACCTTTTGTATCCACAAGAGGACCACCACTGTTTCCTGGTAAAACTCTACCAGTAAAATAAACATTTAAATTAACTCCCATTTTTTCACCTGTTTCCTGCATATGTTTTTCCATTAACTCACGCATATATGGTGTCATTTCTTTTGGTTTATCTTTAAACATTTCGCCTACACTTAACAAAGGCTTAGTAGAAGTTTTCCAACCATCCTGATGCTCTCCTGGAAATCCAATTACCACTGCAGGTTCACCTTGTTCTGTTGATACTTCATGGTCTGATACCTCAACACCTTGGTTGTCACCATCAAATGTAAAAATAGCAACATCAGTCGCTTGCAAACCTCTTTCCCTCGCCGTAGTGCTGTCATAAAGCATATTATTTTTAGTCATAACTCCTTCTCTTATTGCGCCATTAGTATCTCGATAATGGAACTTTACTTGATCTTTTCCATGCTCACCTGCTAACAGATCTCCTATTACATGAGTTGCTGTGATGACATATTTCTTGCCCTCATGCGTCACAATAACACCACTACCACCTGGATGATCAGTGCTTTCGCTAACTAAAATAGTTGATTGTATTGCCTGTTGGAGTTCTGGAATTGCACAGCCCTCAGATTTATAGAAATGTATTCTATCTTCAGCAGTAGGTTTTTGGAATACTTCAGGACTCAAAGTATCTTTTACCTCAGTTTGTGGTCTGTATCCGTTTTCAATAAAGCCGTTATCCATAGTCAAATTGTATCATTTTTGAAAATGATTTTTTACCAAACAAATCCAATTAATCAGTTTCTTTGAAAATATCCACTGCCATAGAGGATGGTCTTTTACCTTTGCGCAAATCTTGTACTCGTTGAAGTTCATGTAGCGCTCGGTAAAATTGTCTCTCACAAGCAGTAATGTAGCGCATATATATTCTATCCAGCATTCCATATTGCGAGTTTCCTACTTCAATATTGTCAGTTTCGTCGCTTGTATCGGACTCATACCGTATCATTGGCATAAACCCCTCTGTCAAAACCGCTTTTTCTGCTTGTATGGCTCTTATCATACGCATGTACGCCAATACCATAGACTCGAGTAATAGGTCTTCAACAATGCCTTGTGGTTCATGTTCGATTACAAGTAATGATAGCATGGCTTGAGCTTCATCTCGTTCTGTGGAGATCAATGTCTTTTGAAGCACTCCATGACGGATAGCATTATACTTAGAGATTTCTTTACCTGTATCGGTCTTCACTCCTGCATTTTTAGCGTTTTGCTTATTTGCGTCTAACTGTGCTTGCGTGACCATAATATGTTGTAAGTTATGTAAGTTCGCATTACTTCTTCTTAATAAGAAGTCTATCTGGATCTTCGACTCCTTTAAAGGTTGCCGAGCCTGTAAGTTCATCGTTAAAGGTTATTCTCTTGCCATTTTTATCAGTCATGCTATCTTTATTAAGCTCTGCTTCTGGAGTATCTATTTTGATACTTTTCATTGATTGAACTAACTGGGTGATGGGTTGAGCTGAAGTTTGAGATGGAGATGGAGATGGTTGTGGTGAAAGTGCGACATCTGGCGCACTTATATTGCTTGTAGGTACGTTGCCAGCTTGGTTAGGCTTCTTGATACTAGCTGGATTTTCTACTCCATAAAAGATTTGCATCTTTCCATTAGTATTCATACCTGATCTGATTATACTTCATTTGAGCTTGGTTTTGAAGCGCTAATTGGAGCATATTTTGGTCAAATGATTTATAATCCCATATAGAGATGACAGAGTCATAGACAGGTTTTAACAGTTCGATCTTTATCGCTCCATCTCGACAGAACGAAGTGATGGAGAGGGTCATGCTATGCATATCCCCGACATTTCAAAAAACACCGTTCTTTATGGGCGGTTTTTTTTTTTTTTGAAATTCTGCGAGACTGTGGATTTGAATTAAATCGCTGATTTTGTTCGACTCGCAAAGCGAGTGATTGTCCTTTATCCTGAAGCGAAGCTTCAAACCCAATAAAATTGCACAAAAAAAGAAGACATATTTTTGAATTGCTTCATTAATAGCGGTCTTCTTTTTGATACTTTAAAGCTTTCGCTTCAAAATGATCGATTTTTTAGTTTCGATCTTCTCGTGGACGAGCTTCGTTTACAACGAGCTTTCGACCATTCATATCGGAATCATTTAATTCCTTGATAGCTGCTTCAGCTTCGTTGTCATTTTCCATTTCAACAAATCCGAAACCTCGAGATCTTCCAGTCATTTTGTCCATTAATACGTCTGCACGAAGCACTGACCCGTATTTTGCGAAAATATCTTTCAAATCATCAGAAGTAGTAGCCCAAGGAAGGGAACCTACGAATAATTTTTTCATTTAAATACTCACCACCTTTTCCAGTTACTAGTTTAGGGTTCAGTTTCTCTCACAACAATTCTAGTTACTAGAACATCATTGATCACTAAAGCACATACTAACTAACACTATAGGCATTATATATTATTGTTTAGCCAATGTCTATTTATTGATTGTTGTAATGTAAAGGGTTAAAAACGCCAGTTTAGGGTGAAGAAATAGGTTATATTAGACCAGTTTCCAAGCATAAAAAGGAAAGAGGTGAAGTTTAATTTCAAACAGATGATTAAAATAATAGACCAACATATTTGCCAATACCTCACACTTAGATAGTGCTTTTTTAATCCATATGGCATAAAGAAAATGATAAAAGCAGCCAGAATTAGGGTTATTCTAAAAATGAAGAAACTTAATTGCGAGTTTTGAAAGGAACCTTCATATTGTGGGGCAACAACAGCCCAGAAAAAACTGCTCATGAAGAATGTTACAAAGAAAAAGGTCAGCAGTTCGGTAGAGGGTTCACGATATATTTGGAGAATAAGTTGAGTTACTGCTAAACAAACAAAAGGGATAAAGATCATAAAATACCATGGGAATGCTCCTGCACCGAGAAATAACAAGGTAAGTAGGGAAATAATTGCAACAAGACCTAATGGATATAATTCTTTTGATTTAAGGAGCAGTGGTAATGATAAAAAACCTCCGATCCAGAAGCCGTCTACTGGAAATGATGCTATGCCAAACTTGAAGATGTTTAAAATTGTAGCAAGTGAACCTGAAAATACACGAGATGCTGATTGATAATAAAGAATTGCAAAGAATGAGGTTGGGAGAAGAAATAATCCCCAAAGAATGTATAAGAATCCAATGGCGAGCGAGGTAATGGCCACTATAAATAATGTCTTTAGGGGTGTTTTGGCAAAGTATAAAAATAGTAATGAACCTATTAATAAATAAATGCCAGTTATTTTTACCAGTATTGCTAGACCTGAAAGTATTGCAACAGTGGTGAGTAAACTTATTCTGAGTTTGTGTTTTGTGGGATAGTTTTTTATAAGATAGAGCACAATGAATGTGGCAACTGATAGTGGAATTAAGACGTTTTCAAGTAATGCATAGCGAGAAACAAGCAGAAATGTTGGGGTGAAGCCGTAAATTGTGGCACTAAGTAATCCTGCAAGTGGGTTTTTGAATATAAGCCAGCCAAGTATAAAAAGCAGAATAAAAGTTATGTTTGCAAGCAGCAGACTAGTGCGTCTGAATTCTCTTGGAGTCAACTCCGAAAAATCTTTCACTTGATCTGATACTAGACTACTTAGTATCAGTCCACCGAGTGGGGGATGATCAAGATATGGCTGAACCATTGCGATGGCTCTTTCCTCGCCTGAGAAGTCAAATGATTTAACTGTATAGAGCGGTTTTGGATAATCATTATAGGTAGCAAGAGAAATAGGTTCATTATTTGATTCAAAGTTAAATCCTGTGGCTGTAATTTCTGGAGCTGCATTACCATATTTTTCCCAATACAAATCTTTATAGATTGCAAGTTCTGTCCAAGCAGAAGGTATTCCTGTTTTGCGGATACTTAAACCAACCCAGACATTTGTGCGTTCATCTAAAATACCATTTGGTTCTGGAATGGAACTATATCCTGCTGTCCGCATGCCATCTGAGAGTAATAATAGAAGGAAAAAGAGGATAAATAGTATATAGAATTTTATTTTCCCAAAGGTAAATATTCGGCTCATATTTTTACGATAGGGTAATATTTATTAAATTACAACTCATTTTTAAATTTGCATCTTGTCAAACTGATCAATAGGAATTATAGTAATTTCTGATGGACGACTCACAACTTAAATCAATAGATGAAACACCAGATGTTGCTGAACCTGTAGTTCCTGCTGCTGCTGTTGTACCTGCTCCACGAGCAACTCGTGAAGAGGTTAGTGAAAATCAAGGTCAACTAATGGTGGATATGGAAAATTTGATTAGGAACCATATTACTGGTATTGATACCCTCCAGACTGAGGCTAAAAAATACAAAGAGATGCTTGATGATATATTGGCTGCAAACGAGCCATATCAAGAGTTATTAAAGAAAGCGAACGAAGCTTCAAAAGATAAGAATAAACAACGAGCTGAAGTTATGAAGCAACCACATGCAAAAGAATTGTCTGACAAGATAAAAGAATTACGTGGTGAAGCAAAAGAGAAACAAGAAGCGCTTTCTGATTATTTACAGGAATATCAACGGATCTCTGGAGTTGATGAAATTGAAGGTGAAGATGGGGAATTACGAAAGATTATTTATTCTGCACGATTAATCAAAGCTCTCACAGCTCACAAACGTTGATTTCCTTATTTGACACTGCAGGTTTTACTACGTACACTTAAATCATGGAAGAACCTGCCAAGACTTCAAAAGTTAAAACTCATAATACTGAGCGAAGAAGACAATTTTTTAAATCTTTTGAAGCTAAATCTTTAAAGTCCCGTTCTTTACTTACGCAGCTTGCTGATGATTTAACTGAAATTTGTGGTTCAACTGCTTTTTTGTTTTTCCATGTAATTTTCTTTGCTGGTTGGCTGTTACTTAACACTGGAGTTATTCCAGGGACTATTTCATTTGATCCATATCCTTTTGGATTGCTTACTATGGTTGTGTCGCTTGAGGCAATCATTTTGTCTATATTCGTCTTAGTGTCGCAAAATAGAAGTGCATATATTAATTCATTGCGTGAAGAAGTCCATTTAAGAGTGAACTTAATTGCTGAAGAAGAAATTACCAAGATATTGGAAACATTGGATGAGATGAAGAAGCATATGGGAATGAAAAAAGATGATCCAACAATGGATATGATGCTTAAAAAACTGGATACCTATGGTCTTGAGCAATCAATTGTGAATCAAATTAGTAAAGCTACTCCTCCACTTGGGAAAAGGTTAGCTGATGAGTTTCCTGATTTGCTTATGTATCCGGTTAGGAAGCCAATAGAGATGGTGCAAACATTGCATGGTGGCGGACCTTCAGTAGAAGACAAAAAGAAAACTTCTTAAAAAACTTTCCAATCAGCTTCAAATTTGTTACAATTCCATTTAGTGTCATTCTGAGTGAAACGAAGAATCTCACGTATTGAGGGATCGTCTAATGGTAAGCAGAGCTTGCCTTTATATGCTCTTGTTGCATATTGCGGGATCGTCTAATGGTAGGACGACAGCCTTTGGAGCTGTCTATCATGGTTCGAATCCATGTCCCGCAGCAGATTTGATTCCCTTTACTCGCTCACGGTTACTCTAGTTGATTAGTAACTTTTTTCTTCGGTAACTATCAGTAGATCAGGCTTTTCAGCTTGTGGTACGGCCAGGTTTTAGATAATCAGTAATGATGTATAAGTTGTAACTATAGAAGTCTAGATTGACGCATTGTACATAATTATGTATGATCAATCTATGATAAATACCTTACCTATTACGAAAGCAAGAGAAGAACTCCCAACACTTGTAGATAATGCTAATAAAAAACTGGATGAGTATATTATTACAGTTAACGGTACTCCTGCTGCAGTTTTGATGTCAGTGCAGGAATATGAATCTTGGAAAGAAACTATTGATATTTTAGGAGATTCAGAACTTATGAATACAGTTAAGGAGAGTGAGAAAGAAATTGAAGAAGGTAAGGGGATAGATTGGGAAGACGCCAAAAAAGAAATTGGCTGGAATTAAATGTATCGATTAATAATTTCTCCTAAAGCTAAAAATCAACTTAAAAGTGTTAAACAAATATATCAAAAAGCAATTAAATTAGCTCTTGAAGATATTAAGGATGATCCGATGTTAGGCAAACCACTAACACGAGAGCTAAAAGGTAAATATTCTTATAAAGTTGGAATTTACAGAATAATTTACAAAAAAAAACGAAATAGATAAAGTTATTTATGTTTTATTCGCGGGACATAGAGCTACGGTTTACAAATAAGTTTGTACACTAAATCTTAGTTAACCAAGTCAGCTTTACGGTACCCTAAATTTGCTGGCACTGGTTGACTATGTAGGAACTTTTTATGCTCCTTTTTCTAATAGGTTTTTATTATGAGTAAACTTCAAATAAACTTCTCTAAGTTGTCTTGCATCATCTAAAGCATTATGTTGATT
>Ga0163150_10007012_pt1 | contig 13487 bp, 5 predicted proteins | sample OliLakLV19P2IB_FD_148628 | JGI IMG/M metagenome (GOLD analysis project Ga0163150, IMG submission 148628) | Freshwater microbial mat bacterial communities from Lake Vanda, McMurdo Dry Valleys, Antarctica - Oligotrophic Lake LV.19.P2.IB | ecosystem: Environmental > Aquatic > Freshwater > Lake >...
GAGGCAGGGGAGGGTCGTCCATCCCTGTCAAAGCGGTCTCCGGCCCACGGGTTCGGTCGCGGCCTTCGACCAGGGTACGGGGGGGGCCTCCACCGGGCCGAAGGGGGTCCGGGCCCCCCGGCGTCCGGCGGCCCCCGCGCGCGTCAGCGCTGATGGATCGGGAGGTAGTCGAGGGGAAACTGCAGGATCAGCAAGGCAGTGGCGGTCGCGTAGGCGTGCGTCGAGTCGATGTTGCTCACCCAGTGCGAGTGCGCTTCGCCGCTCGCGGCATGGGTCACGCGTCGCTGGTTAGCCAGGATCTGGTCGCGCACGGTCGTGTACCACGAAGACCACTCCCGCGGGCTGCTGGCGCCCACCAGGTAGAAGGCCTGTGTGGCGTAGTAGCAGCCGTACCAGAAGAAGAAGTGGTCGCGCGGCACCTCAAGGTACTGGTTGCGCAGGTAACGCACGGTGTCCTCGATGCGCGGGGGCGGCACCTGGTCGATCTTGTGGCGTTTCACGTAGCTGGCGATGGAGGCGTTGTCGTACAGACCTGCCTGGAAGAGGGTTGTCAGGCCCGCGGCGGCCAGGGCGAAGGAGTCGCGGTTCCAGCGGATCTCCTGCGGTTGGTAGCGGAAGCCGCCCTTGGCCTCCTCGCCCGTGTAGGCGCTGCGGATCACGTAGGTGAGCGCGCGGTCGATGGTGGCCTGGGGCACCTTGAAGCCCACGTTGCGTGCTGCGCGCAGGGCCACCACCTGGCAGACGGTCACGCTCATGTCGCTGTCGGAGGTGAAGGGCACGTAGCGCCAGCCGCCGGTCTCGTTCTGGCAGCGCACGGTGAAGTCCACCGCGTTCTCGAGCACGGCGCGGATGCGCGGGTGCGGCGCCATGCCGTACACCTCGGCCAGCGCTAGCGTGGCGAAGGCGTGGCTGTACATGCGCGTGCCGGAGCCTTGGATCATGCCGCTCTGCTGCGCCTGGTCGAGCACGAAGCCCACGGCCCGGTTCACCACCTCGCCGTAGGGCCCGCGGCCCGGCAGGTGCCCGCCCGCCAGATAGGCCAGGATGGCCAGCGAGCTCACCCCGACGTGCGGCACGTCCCGGCTCTCGTCGAACGGTCGGTAGCTCTCGTTGATCTTCTTGCCGGCGTTGCTGGTCCACGAACCATCGGGGTTCTGCGTGCGCGCCAGGAACTTGAGGCCGCGCTCGATGGCCGCGCGGGCCTCGGGCGTCACCAGGTGGGCCGGGGCGAGGTCGTCGGCCCGGGCGGGCAGCAGGTGGGCCAGGGCGGCCAGTACCAACAAGGGTGGGAGGAACGTCAGGAGGCGTCGCATCGCTTCCCGATCCTACCCGGTGACGAGGCACGCGCCGTCACTCCGCGCCCCGCGTCCCGTGGGGATCCGCCACGCGCAACCCGAAGTGCCCTGAGCCTGAAGTCCCCTGCAGATCTCCCGCTCGGTCCATGGCTCTGGGAGGCCTGTCTCCACGAACCGGCACGCTGGATGGGGTGCGGAGGGCCGCCGCGGAGGACGCCGTGTAGTTTTTCTACAGTAGGACGACGCGGTGGCCCGAGCGCCCCCAGCCAGCGCGCCGCACGTCGATTCGCGACGAACTCATCCCTCGCCCCACTAGCGCGCCTCGGGTGCCGCCATGCCGGCAGTGTCCTGGGCGTACACCGCCGCCCCGCCGCCCGTGACCACCAGGATGGCCCCTGGCCCCGAAGCCAGCGTGGCCAGCCCGTTGGCGGGGCCCGCCGCGACCTCGATCTCCTGTTCGACCGTGCCCTCGGCGGCCACGACCACGCGCACCAGGACCCGCCGCGCGCCGGAGGCATCCACGCCCGCTGTCAAGACGACCCAACGGTCGCCCGCGGCGAGCAGCTCGTGCTGCTGCGTGCGCGCGAGCGGCTCGGCTTCCACCGCCCAGCGCAGCTTGCCGCTGGCGAGGTCGAAGCTGAGCAACGGGCTGCCGTCGCGCAGCCCGGTGGCCAGCAGCGTCAAGCGCCCGTCGCGCACCATGGCCTGCGTGCCGAGGGCGGGAGCGGCGCGCGCCGCGCCCGTCTCCACGTGCGTGCGATGGGTGCGCGCTCCGTCGGCCAGCGCCAGCTGCGTGAGCCGGCCGTCCTGCTGCAGCGCCCACACTCGCTCGCCGTCGGCCGCCAGGGCGCTCACGGCCGACATGTTGTCGAGCGCCACGTTCCAACGCGTGCGCCCCGTCGCGAGCTCGATGGCCGCCACGCGCCGCGCGCCGCCTTGTTCGTCCGGCCCGGCCGTGAGCACCAGGCCCGGCACGATCAGGTCGCGGGCCTCGCGTGCCGTGGCCAGCTCGATCTCGCGCAGCGGTGCGCCGGAGAGCAGGTCCACGACCAACAGCCGCGTGCGCTGCCCCGAGCGGTCGGAGCGCAGGCGCGTGAGCAGCACCTGGCCGCCCACCGCGGAGAGGCCGGCCACGGGCTCCACTCCGAGTGGCACGCTCCACAACGGCAAACCCGTCCGCGCGTCGAAGGCTTCGAGCGAGCGCTCAGCGCTGCCCGCGGCCGGGTCCTGACCGGTCACGACCAGCACACCGCGCGAGACAACCAAATCGTGGACCGCGCCCAGGTGCTCGCGGCTCCAGCGGGTCGCGCCGCGCGTGGGTTCCACGCCGCGCAGCTCGCCGCGCAGCACCAGGGCCAGCGTGTCCTCCGACCAGCCGGCGCGTCTGGAGTCGGCCTCGGGCAGCTCGAAGGCACGCTCGCCCTTGACGAGGTTGTAGGCGCGCAGCATGCCGCCGCGCACCGTCAACGCCAGCGGAGCCTGCTCGCCGGGCTCGGTGGCGAGCAGCACCGGGAGCGTGATCTCTTCGTCCGCGGGCGGATCGACCAGTCGTTCGACCAGCGGCAGCTGCCAGCTTGCGGGCAGCGCATCGGCGGGGGGCTGGGGGGGCGCCCCGCGCTCGGCGCGCGCGGCCTCGAGGGCCGAAACCTGACGCCCATCCAGCTCGAGCAGGGTGTCCGCAGGCAGCTCGTCGAGGGCAGCGAGCACGGCGCGCCGCGCGCCCAGCGCGCCCAGGATGCCGTAGGCACGCAGCAGCGGCACGAGGGCGGAGGCCGCCAGCGGGTGTGCAGGGTGGCGGGCCAACATGGCGCGCAGGCGCTCGGCCGCGGGCGCGGCCTGCCCCGTGGCCAGCAGCGTCTGCCCCAGGGCCAGCTGCGCCGCCGGCACCACGCTGGCGTTGGGCCAGGTGGCGAGCACGCGCTCCAGGGCCGCCGCATCGCCCTGCGCACGCGCCGCCTCGAGCCCCGCGCGCGCGCGTTCCTCGAACGGGGCGTAGGGCTGGGGGCCGTGGTGGGCCAGCACCTGCGCGATGCGCCGCTGTGCCAGCGTGCGGGCGGGCTCGATGCCCAGGCGCGCGTCGCCATGCACCTCGAGCAGCCGCTGCAGCGCCGCCACGGCCTGCACGGGACGCTGCGCGTCCTCCTCGATGCGTGCCAGGCGCAGCAGCGTGACCGCGCGCACGGACACGGCTTCGTCGGCCGCGCTCCCTGAGGCGTTGGCGTCGCCCGCCTCCTCGTAGAGCCGCTCGAGGTTGGCGATGCGTTCGTCGTGGCGGCCCGCCAGGGCGCCGTCGAGCGCGAGCCGCGCCTCGACGTGCTCGGCGGGCGTGGCCGCCAGGGCCAAGGCTTCACGCCACGCTGGCGCGCCGCGCACGGCCTCGGTCTTGCCGCGTTCGGCCCCCTCGGCCAGCCAGGCGTCGAACAGGCCGCGGCGCGCGCGCTCCGCCAGCGGGCTGCCCGGGGGCGCGAGGTCGAGCGCGGCGCGGAAGGCCGCTCGCGCTTCCGCGGGTCCACGGCCGCGCAGGTAGAGATCGCCGGCCTCGAGCAGCACCTCGGGGTCGCCGGGACGCTCGCGTCGGCGGCGCAGCAGGTCGCGTTCGACGTCTTCCCAAGCGTAGTGACCCTGCAGGCGACCGCGTCCGGCGACGACGAGCACGTGACCCAGCGCCAGGAGATTGCCGGGCTCGGCCTCCTCGCTCCAGGCATCGCGACCTAGCAGCTTGAGCTCGGCGTCGAGCGAGAAGCGTTGCAGGCCTGCGCTCGTGGGCACGAGCACCTCGCGTCCCCGCACGGCCCCCTGGCCGCGAACCTGGCTGCCTTCCGGGTCGAAGCGGCCGCGCGCGAGCAGGCGGCCCGTGGCCAGGTCGAGGGCGTCCAGCGTGCTGCTCGTGAGCACCAAGGCCTCGCGTCCGGCCATGCGCGCCACGCCCACGACCTGGAGCAGCGTGCCGTAGCGCGTGCGCAGCAGCGTCTCGTGCGGCGCGCGCCAGCGCAGCGTCCCGCTGGTGCGGTCGTAGGCGTTGACGTGCAGCGCGTCGCCGGGTGCCACGACGACCAGGTCGCGGGTCACCAAGGGGGCGGTCGGTCCCACGCGTGGGCGGCGGATCTTGGGCTGAAACCACACCTGCACCGGCTCGATGGGGATGACGTCGTAGGACGCCAGCCATTGGAGCCGGCCGTCGGCCACGCGTACGGCCGCCAGGCAGCCCAGCCCCGTGCCGGCGTAGGCCACGCCGTCGCGCGCCGAGACCGCGCCGGCGCTGAACTCCTTGACGGGGTTGCCGAAGAGGTTCGTCTCTTGCTGGCCGTAGACCAGCGGCGTCTCCCACAGCACACGCCCGCTGGAGGCCGAGACGCCGAAGAGGGCCACGTCCTCGTAGTTCTCGTAGCGCGCGCCCAGCGCCACGACCACGTCGTCGGCCACCACGGGCTCGGAGCAGAAGTGCACGCGGCGCAGACGCTCGCGGTCGGCCTCGTCGGCGCCCGCGCGCCACAGGAGCCGCCCGTTCTCGCGCGACAGCGCCACCAGCGCGCGTCGTGGCATGTAGGTGTTGACCTGCATGTTGAGCACGCGGTCCTCACGCCAGCCCGTGGAGACCTCCAGCGTGGCGATGACGTGCTCGCGCCACAGCGTGGGGGCGAAGGGCCGGTCGAAGGCCGTGCGACCGCGCGCCAGCATGCTGCTGGGCAGCAGCGGCAGGCCGGGCAGCGGATCCTCCACCCGCCACAGCGGGCGTCCGCTGAACACGTCGAGCGCGCGCAGCGCGCGGCCGTCGCTGACGTAGAGCGTGCGTGCGTCGGCGGCCGGGAACAGCGGCCGGTAGGCATCCAGGTGCGCCTCGAAATCGAGCTGGTCGTCGCCCTCCGCCTCGTTGCCCGGCAGGTCGTGCTCGCGCGGTTGGAGCGAGGTGTCGGCCACCCAGCGCAGAGCCGTGGAGCGCCCGCTCTCGGCCGGGGCGGCGCGCGTGCGGGACGGATCACCGCCCCACATCGGCCAGCCCTGGGCCCCGGCTGCGGCCGGCGTGGCGGCCCGCAGCGCCTCCAGGCGCGCCGTGAGCGCCACGGGGCCCCGGCGCGTCTCGAGCACGAGGCCGGGCGGGGGCGCGAGCGCGGCCAGCGCGGCTCCATCGCCCAGCGCGGCCAGGGCCTCCATGCGGCGCCACCACAGCAGCGCATCCTGCGGCGCCCTGTGCAGGGCTTCGCCTGCGAGCATGGCGGCGCGGCGCAGGTCGCCGGCCTCCATGGCACGTTCGACCAGCAGCCGCGTGGCCTCCACCCCCTGGCGGCCGGCCCCGAAGCGCCGCCGGATCTCGAGCAGCGGGGCCTCGTCGCCGCTGGCCAGCGCGCGCGCCCTGAGCGGCTCGGCGGCCGGGCCCGTGAGCGCGTCATAGCGTGTCAGCGCTTCCGCGGGCAACCCGTCCAAAAGCTCTTCGAGCACCGCCCCGGCAGGCCTCCAGCGCTCGGAGGCCTCGGTCTGCTCCTCCAGATAGAGGTCGTGGGCGTGCTGCTCGAGGCCCTCCTGGATCTGTCTCAGGGCGCGGTCTACCTCGCCTGCTGCCAGCAGCCGGCGCGCCTCCTCGACGGCGAAGCGCGCGCGCGTGGTGTCGCGCACCCCGAAGGGCCGCGCCCGCGCCTGCGGTTCGTCGGCGCTGGAGCCAGGCGCCCCGAGGACCGCCCACGCCAGCAGCAGCGCCGCAGCCGAAGGGAGGGGGCGAAACGGCATGCGCCCGACTCTACCAGCGCTCCGGCGCCGCTCCCGGGCGAGCCCCGCAGGGCTCGAGGAGCCAACCGCACGCGATCGCCGCGCTGGATGGGGTGCGGAGGGCCGCCGCGGAGGACGCCGTGTAGTCTTCCTACATCAGGACGACGCGGTGGCCCGAGCGCCCCCAGCCAGCGCGGCGCTAGATCATCTGCCAGCGTTTGCGCAGAGCCCACTCAAGTCCCAGCACCAGCGTCAGGAGCAGCAGCACCCAGGACTTGTCCCATTGCGTGCGGCGCTCGCGGTTGAGGACGCGCGAGACGGTCTGGGCCGGGAGCGAGAGCTCGCTCAGCGCCGAGAGGCGCGTGACCTGACCGTCGGTCTCGCGCGCGAGCGCGGCCAGGACCTGGTGGTTGGGCAGCCGGAGCGCGTCCTCGCGGGCGCGTGTGACGCCGCGGAAGCGCCGCTCGGCGCGCTCGCCGCTGCCGTCGCGCCCCTCGCCGCGGGCGTCGCCATGCTGCTCGATCCACACCAGGTAGGTGCCGGGCCGCGTCACGGGCACGCTGAAGCCGTACTCGCCGGGCGCGCCGCCGGCGCTGAGCCCGGGGCGGCTCTCGCCCTCGAGATCGAGGCGTCCACCGTCGTCGGGCAGCTCCACATGCACGCCGTCGAGGAAGGGCGCGTCCATGGGCTGGAAGCGTTCGTCGAGGGCGGTGATCAGGATCTCGGCCGTCTCCCCGACCGGGACCTCCTCGTCCTTGGGGAAGATCTTGAAGCGCTTGTTGCCGCCCAGGAGACGGTAGTTCGCCAGGTCGCGCACGACCTGTTCCCAGAAGGCGCCGAAGTACGTGTCGCCGTGCTCGCGCCTCAGGGGCGCCAGGTAGTCGATGCCGGTCCAGAACACGCGGCCCTTGCCGAAGCCCTTCGTGGCGCAGACGACGATCGGCTGGTCGCGTCCGTCGAGCAGGTCGCGTGCGTCAGGGGCGCCCGGGCGAAAGGCGGTGGCCAGCGCCACGGCACCGGGCCTCAGGCCCCCCAGGCAGCGGTAGGCCCACCACCACGACCAACCCTCGGAGAGGCTCACGCGCTCGTCTTCGTTTGCCCAGATGCGTGCGACCCGTTCGGGGGAGGGCGGCTCCTTCTCGGCGTCCGGAGGCAGGATGTTGAAGGCCGGGTGCACGCTGCCGGCTTGGGTGAGCCGCAGCCGGAACGAGCGCGTGCCGGTCATGGCGCTGTCGGTGGCCTTGCGGTCGCCCTCCGCGACGGACAGGGGCAGCAGGTCTGCCAGCGGCGTGCCGAGCATGTCGAGCGGGTTCTTCATGTCCACGCCGGCCTGCAACGCGATTCCGCCGCCTTCCTCCACGAAGGCCCGGATCATGCCCAGGACCTCGTTCTTGCGCGTCGGACCGCCGGCGAGCGCGGCCAGGTCCACATCGCCCAGGATCAGCACGTCGTACGCGAACAGCTCCTCGCGCGTGATGGGAAAGCTCCGACGCGGCTTCATGCGCCGGTCGCTGTCGCGCGTGTACGGCATCTCCACGGTCGGGTCGGCGCTCTGCAGCAGCACGTGCGTGAGGAACCGGTTGCGCGGCGGCCCGCCCAGGGAGCCGGTGCGCGGCGGCGCTTCACGCGTGAGGTAGTTCGAGAGGAAGCGCCAGTCCCAACGCGCCAGGCGGTCCACGTACAGCACACGGATGCTCGTGTCCACCACGCGCAGATCGTGCGTGGCGACGTTGTCGTCCAGGATCGCGTCCTCGCGCTTGCGCGCCTCGGGCAGCGCCGCCGTGATGCTCACGCGATAGGTGCCCGGCTCGTCAAAGCGCGCGCTCAGCGCCACCGGCAGGGCCTCGTTCTCTGCGGGCAGGGCGGCGGCCTCGACGCGCTCGCGCGTGCTGTCGCCGGCGGGCAGCTCCATGTTCACGGGCGTCATGGGACGACCCTCGGCGTCAGCGATCTGCTCGACGCTCAAGCGGCCGGTCACGGGGCCGACCCCGGTCAAGCCCTTGTGCCGCAGGTCGGTCTCGAACAGCACCGTGTCGTGCAGCAGCACGACGTCCTTGGCGCGGATCGGATCGACGCGCAGGTTCTTGTCGCTCTCGGGGTTGCCCAGGCCCACCGCGATCACGTGCAGCTGGCGCGCGCCCGGCAGGCTGGTCACGACCTCGAGCGGCGACTCGCCCTCGCTCGTGTCCTGACCGTCGGTGATCAGCACCACGCCGGCCAGGCGCTGGTCGGGGCGCCCCAGGAACTGCGTGGCCACGTTGCGCAGCGCGACGCCGATGCGCGTACGCGGACCACTGGGCTTCTGCGCGGCGAGCGAGCTCGAAAGCAGGGCGAGCGGGTCCTCGGCGCCCTCGTTGACGGGCCGCCCGCGACGTTCTTCGCTGAGTACCTCCGTGCTGCCCAGCGAGCGCCAGTCCTCGTCGAAGGCGAAGACGTGCAGCACGAAGCGCTCGGCCAAGCGTCGCAGCACGGCGCTGTCGCGCGCCGTGAGCACGCGCGTGGTCAGGCCCAGGCGCGAGGCGTCGGGCGCCGCGGCCAGCGAGCCCGGGCGCCCTGCCTCGTCGCCCTCCGGCCAGGCGGCCGCGAGCAGGCGCGCCTCCTCGTCGGGCGGGTAGGCGTCCTCGTTCTTCATGGAGGCGCTGGTGTCCACGAGCACCACCAGGTGGCTCTTCTCCTCCGCGGTGCGCACCTCCTCGCGGTAGGGCCCCGCGATGAGCAGCACCACCAGCAGCAGCGCCGCCACGCGCAGCCCCGCCAGCAGGAGACGCCGGCCCGGGCCAGCCGACCCGCGCTCGCGCGCGTAGATCCAGCGCGCGGCCAGGAGCAAACCGAGGACGAGTACTGTGAGCACCCAGGGCGCGGGCAGATTGGTCCAGCGCCAGGGGCCCTGCTCGACGCGCACCTGCGCGGCCAGCAGCGGCGCGAGAGCGGCGGCGATCGGTCCGGGCATGGGGGCCATGCTAGAGGGCGCCGGGAGCGGGAGCCGCTTCGCCGGGGGCCGCGCGCCGACCGAGCCAGAAGGCCAGCAGCGACTCGAGGGCCAGCAGGCCGAGCACGATGCCCAGGAGCAGCCGTGCCAGCTCACCCTCGCGCGCCGCCTGCGTGGAGGCCGCCAGGGCCCGCAAGCTGTCCACCACCTCCACCGGGGCCTCCGCTCCGGCAGCCGCGCTCAGGCGCAGCGGGTCGGCGCGCTGCAGCGCGCCTTCGTCGGTGTCCACGTTCACCGCGTACCAGGCCGAGGCGGGACCGCTTGCGCCGGGGGCCGGTTTGAAGCTCAAGCGCCAGGCGCCGGCCGTGCCGGTCATGTCGGAGGTCACGCGGCGGCGCTCGCTATCGCTCTCGACGCTCTGGCGCGTGAGCGCCAGCTCACGGCCGCCTGGTGCCACCAGGCGTTCGCCCTCCGCTCCTCGCGGCAGGATGGCCTCCAGCGTCTCGCCTACCAGCAACGAGCGCACGGCTTCGCTCGAGCGCGTCAGGTGGAAGGCAGCCTCTTCGAGGAACACGGGCAGGAAGAAGGGCACGCCCTGCTTGAGCCAGCCCTCGTCCAGGCTGGTTCCCAGCCACAACGTGCGCCCCAATCCCAGCCGGCCCTCGACGAGCGCTGCGCCGCCGCCCTCGCTCCAGCGCAACACCACGCGTGCGTCCGCTGGGGGGCTCGCGACCGGCTGCCGCGGGGGCTCAGGCGACGCGGGCGCCTCGGGGGTGCCCGGGCCGGGCGTGGTCCCCGAAGGGGGCGCGGCGAACGGCATGCGCCCCAGGAGCTGGGGCGGATAGCGGCCCAGCCACAGCGCCACGTCGGGGCCGCTGAAGGCTCCCGCCCATGCTTCCGGGCTGGCCGTGGCGAGGTCGAGATGGAACGGCGCGGGAGCGTCGGGTCGGCGCGGCGGCACCTGGGCGCTCTCCAACGCCAGCGGCAGCAGGCGGTCAGCGGCGGACACGCGGTGGAAGGGGTCGTTCCACATGCGCGGGTCGAGGGCATCGCCCACGAACACCAGCAGGCCGCCACCGTCGCGCACGTGTCGCGTGAGCTCGGCCTGCACGTCCGACCTGCGTGGCGCGGCGTTGGCCAGGATCACGAGGTCAGGGCGGGAGCCCGAGCTCTTCAGGCGCATGGCGAAGCCGCCCTCCGATTCGGCCTCCGTCAGCTCGAACACCGGTGGCGGCACCTCCCCGCCCGCGGGCCGTTCGGGGGGCACGGGGTTGAAGGAGGGCCGCAGCAGCGCCAGCGGATGCTGCGGCGCGCCCTGGCTGGGCTGCGCCCAGGCCAGCACGCGCACGCGCTCGCGCACGTCGAGCGCGGCGTGGCGCACGCTGTCGAGCGCCAGCGCATCCGCAGCGGGGTGGCTCGCGGGCGGGCTCACCTCGGCCCGCACGGCGAAGGCCCCGGGCAGGCGGAACACGGCAGCCGGGGCGTCGAAGTCCACGACGCCGACGCCCGGGCTGGCGGTGGCCGGATCCGCCGCGGCCAGCATGGGCGCCGCGCGCGTCTTGCGCCAGACCTCTCCCGAATCGCCCTCGATGCGCAGCGTGACCAGTGCGCCACCCACGGGCGCGGGCCCATGGTTGGCGACGCGCACGCTGAGAAACACCGGCCGGCCCTGGAACGGCTCGCGATCGCCGCGTTCGGTCACGGCCACGACGGCGAGGTTGGCGCGGCCGTCCCCGCGCGCGCCCACGTCCACGAAGGTCACGCGTGCGCCGCGGCGCACCAGCGCGCGCAGCGCCTCGGCCCAACGCTCCAGGGCGGCGCCCTGCGTGAAGTCGTGGGCCGTGAGGTCGGTCACCACCAGCACGTGCCGACCGGCGTCTTCGACGACCATCTGGCGGGCCAACAGCTCCAGGGTCGCAGGCCAGGCCGCAGGGGCCTCCCGCGGGGCGAGTCCGGCCACCGACTCCTTGGCGCGTGCGAGCGCCGAGCTGCCGCTGGTGCGCGGCACGAGCACGGCGGGCTGCCGGCCGGTCGAAGCGTCCTGGCGCGGGTCGTTGGTCACCAGCACGCAGAAGGCGTCCTCGGCCTCGAGGCCCTCGAGAGCAAACGTGGCCTCGGCCTTGAGCGCGTCGGACACCGAGCGGGCCTCGCGTCGCGCTTGCGTGCTGCCGCTGGTGTCGAGCACGAGGTAGACGCTGCGACGACCCCCGGCCAGCCCGGCCAGGGAGGAGTCGGTCAGGACCGGGCGCGCCAGCGCCAGGCCCAGCAGCAGCACCGCCGCCACACGCAGCGCCAGCACCAGCCAGTTCTCCAGCTGCAGCCGGCGCTTGTTGCGCTTGAGGGCCGCCAGCAGGAAGGTCATCGCCGCCCAGGGCACCACGCGCACGCGTCGGCGGTTGAGCAGGTGGATGAGGATGGGCACGGCCGTGAGCGCGGCGCCGAGCCCGAACAGCGCCCAGCCGTTGAAGAGGTAGGCCAGGGGCAGGGGAGCCCCGAGCAGGTCCACCACCGGGCATCCCAGCGCGCTCATGCGCGCCGCCGGGCCGCGCGCTGCGCGAGATAGGCGGCCAGCACCACGGCCAGCGGCTGCGAGGTGTCCATCTCCACCAGGTCGATGCGGTTGGCCAGGCACGAGCGCTTGAGGGTGCGGCGGTACGCCTCCACCTCGGCCAGGTAGGCCGCGCGCAGGGAGACCGGGTCGGCCGTCACGCGTTCGGACAGCTCCAGGCCCTCGAAGCGCGTCATGCGTTGGAAGGGGAAGGTGAGCTCCTCGTGCGCCAGCACGTGGAACAGCAGCACGTCGTGGCCGCGTTGGCGCAGGTGCCGCAGGCCGCGCAGCACCTCCCGGGGGTCGTCGAGCAGGTCGGAAAACAGCACCACCACGCCGCGCCGACGCACGGCCTCGCCGGCCTCCACCAGGGCGCGTCCCACGCCGGTGGTGCCCTCCGGCCGGGCGTCCTCGAGGCGCTGGAAGAGCGCCCGCAGGTGGCCCGGCCCGGTGCGCGCCGGCAGCTGCGCGCGCACCTGGCTGTCGAAGAGCACCAGGCCGGCGGCATCCTGCTGCTGGGTGATGAGATAGGCCAACGCCGCGGCACCCATGCGCGCGTACGCCAGCTTGCTCACGCCCGTGCCTGCCGCGCTGGCGAAGCCCATCGAGGCGCTCGTGTCCACCAGCAACGAGGCCTCGAGGTTGGTCTCCTCCTCGTAGCGCTTGAGGTAGAGGCGGTCGGTCTTGCCGTAGACCTTCCAGTCCAGGAAGCGGATGTCGTCGCCGGGCACGTACTCGCGGTGCTCGGCGAACTCCACGGAGAAACCGTGGAAGGGGCTCTTGTGCAGGCCGGACACGTAGCCCTCCACGATCCGGCGGGCCTTGAGCTCCAGGCCCGCCAGACGGTCGAGGACCTCGGGGTCCAGCGGGCTAGGCGCCGAGGACGTTCGGGAGGCGCTGGTCACGCAAGGTCTCGCTGTCGTGGGCGGGGATCGTGCGGAGCAGCTCGTCGATGAGCTTGTCGGTGGTGATGCCCTCGGCTTCCGCAGCGTAGGTGGTCACGATACGGTGGCGCAGCACGGGGTGCGCGACGGCACGCACGTCTTCTGCGGCGACGTGCAGGCGGCCCGAGAGCAGCGCGCGCGCCTTGGCGGCCAGCACGAGGTACTGGCTCGCGCGCGGTCCCGCGCCCCAGGAGACGCGCTCCTTCACCAGCGGCGGAGCCTCAGGGGTGCCCACGCGTGTGGCGCGCACCAGGCGCAGCACGTAGCGCACGAGGTGCTCGCTGATCGGCACGCGGCGAACCACCTCCTGCAGCTCGAGGATCTCGGCGCCCGAGAGCACCTGGGTGACCTCGTCCTTCATGGGCTTGGTGGTCATCTCGACGATGCGCACCTCCTCGTCGAGGGAGGGGTAGTCGACCTTCACCAGGAACATGAACCGGTCGAGCTGCGCCTCGGGCAGCGGGTAGGTGCCCTCCTGTTCGATGGGGTTCTGCGTGGCCAGCACGAAGAAGGGCTGCTCGAGCTTGTAGCGCGTGCCGCCGGTCGTCACCTGGCGCTCCTGCATGGCCTCCAGCAGCGCGGCCTGCGTCTTGGGCGGCGTGCGGTTGATCTCGTCGGCCAGGATCACGTTGGCGAAGATCGGGCCCTTCAGGAACTTGAAGGCGCGCGTGCCCGTCGCGCGGTCCTCCTGGATCACCTCCGTGCCCGTGATGTCGGCGGGCATGAGATCGGGGGTGAACTGGATGCGGTTGAAGGAGAGCGAGAGGCTGCGGGCCAGCGTGCTGACGAGCAGCGTCTTGGCCAGGCCGGGGACGCCCACGAGCAGGCAGTGGCCGCGTGCGAAGATCGAGATGAGCAGCTGGTCGATCACGTCCTCCAGGCCGACCAGCGTGCGGTGCAGCTCGTTCTTGAGGCGCTGGTGGGCTTTGCGCACCCTCTCGGCGGCCGCCAGATCGGCCTCGCCCAGCGGGGCTGCCAGCGGGGCTGCCAGCGGGGCTGCCAGCGGGGCTGCCAGCGGGCTGGACGGCGAGGCAGCCAGCGGATCAAGCGGAGCGGAGGCGCTCATGGGG
>Ga0163150_10007016_pt1 | contig 13481 bp, 13 predicted proteins | sample OliLakLV19P2IB_FD_148628 | JGI IMG/M metagenome (GOLD analysis project Ga0163150, IMG submission 148628) | Freshwater microbial mat bacterial communities from Lake Vanda, McMurdo Dry Valleys, Antarctica - Oligotrophic Lake LV.19.P2.IB | ecosystem: Environmental > Aquatic > Freshwater > Lake >...
CATCATCCCCGCGTATAACGAGGAACTGTTTCTCCCGAAAACGTTCTCGGCTATTCGCCGCGCGGAAGCTGCGCTGGGTGAATCGGTCGAGGTTATCGTCGCCGACAACATGAGCAGCGACCAGACGGTCGATGTCGCGCGGGACCTTGGCGCGCGCGTCGTGCAGGAAGAAACACGCTGCATCGGCGTAGTCCGCAATCGCGCCGTGCTGGACGCTAGCAGTGAAAACCTGATTTTTCTCGATGCCGATGACAGCATGTCCGAGAACATGCTGGTGGAAATTAAAAAAGCGATGGAAAGCGGCAAGTATATCGGCGGCGGCGTTGCGCGCACGATCTACGAACGCAACAGTCCGGGCATCTACGTCACCCACGGGTTGCTTCGGTTCAGATTGTGGATCGCGGGCATCTCGCTTTTTCTGATGTACACCACGCGCGAGGCATTCGATGCCATCGGCGGGTACAACGTCACGATGAAAGCCGGAGAAGATTTCGAACTGGGCGCGAAACTGCGCGCGCTGGGGAAAACACGCGGACAGAAATTCATGAACCTGAAAACTGCGTGGCTCGCGAAGTCCGCGCGCAAGTTTGATGAGTATGGCGATTGGGCGACTTTTAAGAATCCAAGATTCACATTCCGCGCCATGCGCAACGAGCCTGACGCCATCCACGAGATTTGGTACAAGGAACGGCGGGTGCCGGGCACCAATAACGACGCGAATGCGCCGAACTCGGGCGAAACCTAGAGTCACGAGTTTGAGATTCGTTCGATATGAAGTTTGGAAATCAGACCTTACATCCCCCTAAATCCCCCTTCAAAGGGGGACTTTGAAGATCGGATAATACGCGTGACTTTTGCCAAGGATTTGGGATTCACGACACTAGAGTGGAGCAGTTCTGAAACGATATGGAAAAATTTGGCCTCATTTTCGATATGGATGGCGTGCTTGCCGACACGGAGTCATTGATCGCGCGGGCAAGCATAGCGATGTTCCGGGATTTGTATGGCGTTGATCTCACAGCGGAAGATTTCCGTCCCTTCATCGGCACGGGCGCAGTTCGTTATGTAGAAGGACCGGCGGAAAAGCTGGGCATCACGCTGAATCTCGATCGCGCGCTCGATGAACGATTGAAAAATTTCACCGCCATGCTCGATGCGGGCGAGTGCGCCGCGTTTCCAGGCGCAGTCGAACTCGTGGAAGCCGCGGCACGCACAGGCGATTGGAAACTCGCCATCGCAACTTCAAGCCCCCGGCCAAAAGCAATGCCAACGCTAAAGGCCGCGGGCATTCCAATTGAGATGTTCTCCGAAATCATCACCGGCGACATGGTTACCCACAAGAAACCGCATCCCGAAATTTACGAAGCGGCACAGTCAGCCATCGACATTCCGAAAACGCGCTGCATTGTTTTGGAAGATGCGGTCACCGGCGTCACCGCTGCCAAAGCGGCGGGACTCCGCTGTATCGGCATCACGAACAGTTTCCGGCGCGATGAATTGGCCAAGGCCGACGTCGTTGTGGGATCGTTGGAAGACGTTAGCCTGGCGATGCTGCGTAAGATCATTGGGAACTAATTGCTCGTGAACCGGCGCCACTTCATTCAATATTCAACAGTGTTGGCGGGCGCGACCCTCAGCGCGTCACCGGGAGAGGCAAGAATGCGTTCGAGTCGAGCCTTCCACGCTTATCAAAAGAATCGCCGCAAGTTGCTGTGGTCGCTGCTCGGCGACCTTCCCGCTCCGCGCACACCCACGGCCACACTGCTTCGTACGGAGCAACACGACGGCTACAAGATCGAGCATCTTGTGCTCGATCTCAATGGTATTGAACCAGTCCCCGCACTACTGCTCATTCCCGACAACCTCAAAGCCCCCGCGCCCGCAATGCACTACATCCACTGGCACGGCGGTGACTACTTCGTCGGCAAGCAGGAACTGCTTATCGGCACGGATGTCATGCAACCCTACGCCCCCGTCTATGCTGAAAAAGGTATCGTTGCACTCGCCATCGACAGTTGGTGCTTTGGCGAGCGCGCGCCGTATCCCGACAACGGCGGTCGCGGCGAAGGCGATACCTTCAAGGAAATGCTGTGGAAGGGACAAGTGCTGTTCGGCATGATGATGTTCGACGAGTGGCAGACGCTCAACTACCTGTGCTCGCGCCCGGAAGTCGATACATCGCGCATTGGCTCGTTCGGCATTTCGATGGGCTCGACCAAGTCGTGGTGGCTTGCGGCCCTCGATGAACGCATCAAGGTCTGCATGGACCTCTGTTGCCTCACCGACTTCGAGGCGCTACTTGAAGACGACGGACAATACGGCCACGGCATCTATTATTATGTGCCGAGCCTGCTAAAACATTTCCAGACCCATGAAATCAACGAACTCATCGTGCCGCGTCCGCGATTGAGCCTGAATGGACGCGAAGACAAACTTACCCCGGCCCGTGGCGTCGAGCGGGTGCGCGACGAGCTGCTCCCCCTCTACCGCGAATACGGCGACGAACAGGACTGCCGTATCGAACTCTTCGATTGCGGCCACACCGAACTACCCGAGATGCGCGCGATTGTTCTGGAATGGCTGGACCGTTATCTCGTGAACGCAAAACCAGCGTAGTCATTGCACGATCTCGCTCCGTTTTGATACGATTGTTTGTTACGTTTCATTCTGTATTTCCGTTGCATTTGCTGGAGTTTTATACGTGAAGAGCGACGATATCCGTTCGAGTTACCTCGAATTTTTCCGCGAGCGCGGGCATGTTGTCGAACGTAGCGACAAGATCGTGCCCAGCAACGATCCTACCCTGCTGTTTACAAGCGCGGGCATGGTCCAGTTCAAACCGTTTTACACGGGCGAGGCGCCAGTCCCCTACCGCCGCGCGACCACGTCGCAGAAATGCCTGCGCGCGGGCGGCAAGGCGAACGACCTTGATGAAGTCGGCAAGACCTCGCGGCACCTCACCTTTTTCGAAATGCTCGGCAACTTTTCATTTGGCGACTATTTTAAGCGCGAAACCCTGCAATGGGGCTGGGAGTATTCCACCGAAGTCATCAAACTCGATCCGGAAACCATTTGGGTGTCGGTATTCGAGGATGATGACGAGGCTTATGCAATTTGGGAGAAGGAAATAGGTATTCCTTCACGCCGAATCGTGCGCCTTGGCGCGAAGGAAAATTTCTGGGGCCCGGCGGGCGATACAGGGGCGTGCGGTCCGTGCAGTGAAATGCACATTGATCGCGGTGAACATCTCGGCTGCGGAAAACCCGGCTGCGCGCCAGGCTGCGACGACTGCGAACGGTTCATGGAATATTGGAACCACGTGTTCCCACAATTCGACCAGCAGCCCGACGGTTCACGCCCACCGCTCAAGAACCGCGGCGTCGATACCGGCGTGGGTCTCGAACGCCTCGCCGCGCTTTTGCAAAACAAGGAAACGGTTTTCGATACCGACGGCATCTACCCCATCATCGAAGCAACTCAGTCGCTCAGCAAAATCTCCTACGCAAAGAATCCGGTGCCCTACCGCGTCATCGCGGACCACGCGCGCGCGCTTTCATTCATGATCGCCGACGGTGTGCTTCCTGGTAACGAGGGACGCGGCTATGTCGAGCGACGCTTGTTGCGTCGCGCCGCGCGATTTGGCAGAGAAATCGGTTTGGAAAAACCGTTCCTCCACGAAGTAGTGAACACCGTAGTGGACCGCATGAGCAATCAGTATCCCGAACTGGCCGAAAGCCGTTCATCAATAACCAAAATTATTGTGACCGAGGAAGAACGCTTTCAAAGCACACTCGCGCGTGGAATGGGCATACTCGATGCCATGTTCGAGAAACTCGCCAAGTCGGGCGACAAAACCATTCCGGGGGATGAATTGTTCAAGCTCCATGATACATTTGGATTCCCCCTTGATCTCGCGACGGACATCGCCGTAGACCACGGGTATGCTGTTGATCGCGACGGCTTCGAGTCCGCCATGAAGCGCCAGCGCGAACAGGCGCGTAGCGCGTGGACAGGCAGCGGCGCGGATGCCCTCTCCCCGATCTATCGCTTGCTGCACACGGAATTGGGCGACACGGCGTTCACCGGCTACGATACGATGCAAGGCACGGCGACCATCAAGGCTATTGTGCGAAACGGCGAGCGCGTCAAATCGCTTCAACGCGACGACGAGGGCGAGATCATCCTGGACGCGACCCCTTTCTACGCGGAATCCGGCGGTCAGATCGGCGATGTAGGCTATCTCGACCGCGTCAACGGCAGCGCGCACATCAGCGTAACAAAAGCACCGGTAGGCAAGCTTGTAACGCATCATGCGCGCATCACCAAGGGCGCGCTGCGTGACGGCGATACGGTCCACTCAATCGTCGATGAACACGCGCGCACGGCGACAATGAGTCATCACACAGCCACCCACCTGTTGCAGGCCGCGTTGCAGGACATTTTGGGCGATCATGTCCATCAAGCCGGTTCGCTGGTAACACCAGAGCGTCTGCGCTTCGACTTCACCCACTTCGAAGGAATCGGCGGCGCGCGCTTGCTGGATATCGAGCGAAAGGTAAACCAGTTCATTCGGACCGATACGCCCGTCTCAATTCGGCAGATGCCGCTGACGGACGCGCGCGCCGCTGGTGCGATGGCGTTGTTCGGCGAAAAATATGGCGACGTTGTCCGCGTCGTGACAGTAGGCGATATCAGCATGGAACTCTGCGGCGGCACCCATGTCCATACAACCGGCGTGATTGGCTACTTCAAAATCACCCAGGAATCATCCATTGCCGCCGGCGTGCGGCGCATTGAGGCGGTATGCGGCGAACCCGCGGTGGACGCGCTTCAAGCGCGCGAACGCAACCTACAGGTTGCGCTGCAATTGCTGGCGACCACTCCGGAACACCTCGAATCGCGCGTGCAATCCTTGCTCGACGAGAACAAACGTTTGCAACGCGAGGTGGCCAAGTGGAAACAGCAAGCGGCTGTCGGCGCGCAAACCGATTACCTCGATCGCGTGCAGCGCGTCGACGGCGTGCAACTGCTCGCCGTGCAGATCGACGGTCAGGACGCCGAAGGGCTTCGCGCAGTGATGGACAAACTCCGCGAGAGGTTGCCGTCGGGCGTACTCGTATTGGGTAGCGCAAGCGAGGGAAAAGCATCGTTGTGTGTCGGTGTTTCAAAAGACCTCACCGGAAAAGTGCGGGCCGGCGATCTCGTAAAACAGCTCGCGCCCATTGTCGGCGGCGGAGGCGGTGGACGTCCCGATCTTGCGCAGGCTGGCGGTAAACATCCCGAGCATCTGCCAGACGTGATTGCGAAGGCGCCTGAAATCCTCAAGGCATTGATAGGATAAGCACGGTGCCGGAGTATGGCCGCTGCATGGCGTTAGACGTAGGCAATGTGCGCATTGGCGTCGCGGTGAGCGATCCGCTCGGCATCATTTCGCAGCCGCATTCCGTCATTACCGTAAAATCGCCGGAAGCTGATGCGGAAGCCGTTCGCGCGCTCGTCGCCGAAACCGATACCTGTTGCCTCGTGGTTGGCCTGCCGCTCAATCTCGAAGGCAAACAGGGACCGCAAGCGGAAAAGGTGCTCGCCTTTGTTGAACTCCTGCGCAATTCCATCCCCATAGACATTGTGCTTCAAGACGAACGCTACTCGACCGCAGCCGCCCAGCGCGAGTTGATCGATGCCGGTGTGCGGCGCAAGCAGCGGAAAGGCCTCATCGATAAAGCTGCCGCGCAACGCATCCTCCAAGTGTTTCTCGACCGCCGCGCCCACGAAAAAAAATCGGGCGAAGCATGACCAATTCCACTTCGCCGGATAAAAAGCCGAAGCCCTCCTGCGCGCGCGTGCTGTTCCGCCTATTCCTTTTCTGCATTGGACTGGGCGCGGTGTTAACAGTAGGCGTGGCGTTTGGCGCGTATCTCGTTTACGATCACGTTACTGGAAAAGGAACGCCGGGGGATTTGGTGCGGATCGAAATTCCGCCCGGAGTCACGGGTGCGAAAGCGGGCGAAGTCCTGACACAGCAAACGTTGATCGACCACCCCATACTTTTTCGCATGGCGGTGCGGTTGGACAAAGTGAAGACTCCAATCAAGCAGGGCTTTTACGACATTCCGAAAGGATTGTCGCCAACGGAAATACTCCGGATGCTGCAAGAAGGTCCGAATATTTCCGATTCGCGCTTCAAGGTCACTGTCGCGGAGGGTCAGACAATCCGCCAAACGGCGTTGCAACTTAAAGACGGCGAAGCGTTCATTCGCGCCGCATCCGACCCCGAACTGATTCGATCGGTTGGCCTGAATGTTTCCACCCTCGAAGGCTTCCTGATGCCGGACACCTATTTCTTCACGGAGGAACCCAAGGCGGAGGACCTGGTCCGGCGCATGGCGGACCAATTCAAAAAGCGCTACGCCGAGTCATTGGATACTCTTCCCTCCACGCCATCCCATACGATGCTCGAGATCGTGACTGTCGCGTCGCTGGTCGAAGAAGAGTCCCGTGTTGAAGATGAACGCGCGACGATTGCTTCAGTGATTTATAATCGCCTCGAACGAAACATGACACTCGATTTTGACAGCACATTGCAATTCGCCCTCGACAAATATGGACAGCGCCTCCTCGATAGTGATAAGGCAATCGATTCTCCGTACAATACCTATCGCAACGAGGGGTTGCCGCCGGGGCCCATATCCAGCCCGGGAGCGGCATCGCTTTGGGCGGCGTTGCAACCGGCTGATACCGATTTTCTGTTTTTTGTGTCCAATGCCGATGGCAAAACGCATACATTCACCGAAACATTGGAAGAGCACAACCGGGCAGTTGCGAAGTATCGCCGGGAAATCGCAGTGCAGCGAAAAGAGCAGGCCGCCGATGCCGAAAACAATAGTCAGCCTCAGTAAGCCGTTGATTCCGCGCAAGCGCGTTATGGTAGCGGTTGCGCTGGAACATGCATACGAGCTTCGCTTGGCGCGCGATTACGGCGTGGGCGTCGAGGTGCAGACCTTCGGGTTTCCACAGTACCTTGCGAAAGACACGTCCAAACTACTTCAGCAGATGTCGGCGAAGACAGCGGAATTAAAAGGACCCATCGGACTCCACGGGCCGTTTATCGACACCATTCACCACAGTCCCGATCCCGAAATTCGCGAAGTTTGCCGGATTCGCTACCTCCGCGCGTTCGACATGGCGGAGGCTATCGGCGCGCAGTACGTGCTGTTTCATAGCCAATTCAATCCCGTCATCCGCGTGCCTGTTTATAAAAAGAGTTATCACGACGAAAGCCTTCGGTTCTGGCCGGAACTCGTCGAAGAGGCAGAGCTGCGGCGCATGCCGATTTACATCGAAAACATGTTTGAAGACGACCCCGTTCCCGCGCGAAAGGTCGCGGATGCAATCGACTCGCCGTACTTCAAACTTTGCCTGGACGTCGCCCACGCCGCGATACATTCGTCACTTGATATCAAAGAATGGATCGACACCTGCGGCGAACATCTCCGGCATGTTCATGTCAACGACTGCATGGGGAAAATGGACGATCACCTCGGCCTTGGCCAAGGCGTTCTTGACCTGCCGCGCGCGTTCGCATTACTCAAGAAAACCGGCCTGCAATTGAACTACGTGCTCGAGACGCATAAGAACACAATTGCCAGCATGCGCTACCTCGGCATAGACAAGGCCGGACCGCGCGGTGCGTGAGGCTTTGATCAGCGTCATGCTGGTCCTCCCCTTTTTCGCCATTTGTAATTCCATAGTAACCGGCAATGGGATTCTCCACTTTGTGCGAAATACTCCCGCGATCTCAACATGGCAACACATGGAATCGTTCAAATCCATGGTCGCGAAACAAATGTATTCAGCATTGGTTCAAATTCTGCTCCTGATTGTTCCCGTGCCCGTATTCGTAGCGGGCGTGATGATGGGCGCGTTGAATACCATCGAATGCCTTTACTTCATCCTTCCGCCAAGTCTTGTCGTGCTTGGTGTCGGGCTTTTGTACAAAAAACTCGAACACCGCGCGCAGACACTACCCGTATCAGATGAATTCTCGGCCGAGTATCAGCGCGTGATCGAGGTGTGGATGAAGAAGCCCTTGCCGAAATGGTAAATGCGGGGGACAGGCCCCGGCATCCGAAACGCGATGCCGGCGACAGTCCCCTCAGTTCATTCCGTGGACACTTGTTCGTAGGCTGGTCCGAAAATGCGGCTGGTCCATTCCATGCCCGATTGCCAACCCACCACCGTGGATTCCGCGGTCGAGTAACACGACACCAACAGGAACAGTCCCGCGGTTGCCCATTGCCAGCGCCGTTGCATGCGTTGCACGGCAGGCACTGCCATCAGCAGAAGTACCGGCATCGACGCAATGTACCAGCGAAATCCATACGACTCGCCGCCGTAATTATTCGTCGAAGAAACGTAGTACGCGACGAGGATGAAAAAACAAGCGAGCGCGGAGATTGCGCCGGTTCGCATAAAACGGGTTTGGTCCACCGATGTGCTGACACCCAGAATCCCAAGGAATAGCACGGGGAAAAGCAGGAAAACGCCGCAGCGCCCGAATGTTGTGTGAAACAAATAGTTGAGCTTGGGTTCGCTCAGCGCATCGATTCCAAGCGGATGCCGCCAGTATGCCGATTCGTACATATAAGTCGTTTCGCGCATTTGCACGGGCAAAAAACTTCCGGTGACCGACCAGGTGATTCCGAAGTGAACGGCCAATGGCAATACACCGCCCAGGAGTGTCCACATCGCCGTTTGTCGCGGAAACTTCCATAAGAGCGCGCAACCCAGCGCGGCAATATAGATACCGGCTGGCATGTCGAGTGTCGGCACGAGCGCGCCGATGAATCCAAATGCCGCAAACCGCCACGGCGACGGAGAAACTTTTTGACCGAGAATTCCGAGCGCAAGATAAATGGCAACCATAAGTGCCGCCGCGGCCGGAACGTGGTTGTTGATGGTAATGCTGTATCCGGCGAGTTGCGTACCGAAAGCAAGTGAGGTAAGCAGGAATATTTTTTTCCCGGCAGACACCTCGAAGAAGGAGATCGTTTTGTAGAAGAAATTCAGCGTGACCAGAAACGCGCCAGATACCAACAATACAGTCAGGACAACTAGCAGGGCATCGACATCGTCCGCACGTTGAAGTGTCCACCCGGTGACGGCCCGCGTGGCAAGATAGACACCTGTCATGGCCAAGGGCATGATGGGCGGCTTGCTCGAGATAAGCCGTCCACCCCGCATCACACCGTCTTCCTCGATACCTCCTACGGCTACCTTGTCGATAGTATCGGCGGCAAAAGTGTTATCAGGCTGATCGATGAACCATGTGGAATGTTCGGTCAAGCTGTAAACCGTCGCAAGGCGGCTGCTCGCAAGATCGCCCTGCGAGCTAAAGAATGCGCCGATGCAGGATGCAACGAACGCCGTGCCGATAATCAACCATGCCGCGTTCCTGCCCGGCGGACTCGCAGGCCACTGCATTGCGCGACTGGGCTAGCGCCCGGTCACGGTGGACCACGCGCGTTGCCACCAACTCTCTGAGCCTTCTTCTTCGGCCGCGACAGTGCGCTCCACTTCTTCCTGCGCCGGGACCCATTCTCCGTTCACATTTTCTTCGGTGAGCTCCGCGACAAACAGGCTACCCGCGCGGTACCAGCGCCCATTGCGCATCTCGAAGGTCTGCGTTTCGGCGCCGGTGTCTCGAAAATAGTTTGAATCAGCGGTTGCTTCTTCGCGTTTGCGATGCATCTTTGTGGCGAACCGCTGCTTCCTAATCGTCACCTGTGCGCGGTAAGGCACGGTGCGCGATTCCGTTTCCTGCATGTCGATGACCGCTTCCGCGGACCCCGCCGGGTAGAGGTAGTATTCTTTGAAAAAATACGGCCGCATGTGTACGAGCTTGCTGCCAGCTTCGGAACTGGCTTGGCCTGTGGACTGAATATAATTATTCACGGCCTCTCGCAACCGCGCTTCCCTGTCGGCGCCGTCATCCGTGACCTGCGCACTTGGCGCGGCGGCAACGCTTGCCTGCTCATCACCACCCCGGCCAAACGTACCGCAGGAGACCGCGCTGAGTAGCAGCCCAAGCCCAACAAAGATATGAAACGACGTTCCGCTGGCGCGCATACGATTTCGGGTGCTCCTTGTCTTTGACGGGATACGAAAGCCCGCGAATCGCGGCCTGTTATTTCCCCCGGAAGCCGCGATTGTAACACGGCAGGCGTGCCGCGTTGCAACGAATATCGGTTCGGGCCTACGGAGACGTAATCACCGTATCGTTCAAGTTAAATGTCAGCGGACGATTGTCGCGTAGCGTGTCTTGAACCTGTACACTGTCGCGTTTGATGGCGATGACCTTAAACCGGCCATCAATCATTTCGCCGGCTTTCACGTTGACCGATCGGTCGGTTGCCGCGGTCGAGGGCCTGCTTAATCCAAAAGTCGCCGAATCATCCGAAATCTGGTTCACCGACATCTGGTATGCAAAGGTTTCCGCGGTGACTTCTTCGTGCAACTTTCGAATTTCTCCGCTGCGATCGACCTTGAACACGTCGTTGACGTTTCGTGCGGCGTCGCGCAATGATTGATGCGTCCACGGCTTCGCGTCCAACAAATCGTGAATTTTCTTTGCGAAGGCCAATTGCGCCTGTTCGAGTATTTCTTTGTTCTTCGGGTGCTGTTCCTTGGCCAGCGCGTTGGCCGCATCAATAACCGCTTGCTTGGGGTCCCCACCGCTTGCAAGGATTCGCTCGGCCGGGTTGTGGTTGACGCGATCAGGCACTACCGGCGCCGCCGTGAAGTAGCTGTACGCAAAAGTTCCCCCAAAATAAAGCACGACCAGTCCGATTAGAATCCCGGCAACCTGAACTGCACGTTGCGCCGCGCTGGGCCCTCTGGATCGTTTGAACGTCGCTGTTGGTTTGCCCGATGGCATGGCGAGGGAGGCAAGGGCCTGGCTGCGTTCGTCGAGTTGCGGCAACCCTTCTTCGGCGGTCCCGCTATTCGGATCACCTTTCTTTTTCCCGGCGATGCCGAACATTGATTTGCGTGCGGGTTCGGCGTCCGGAGGCGGATTGCTTTTGAACTCGTACTCGGAGCGAAACGCTTCCATCGCCTCCATTACGCTGCTCGATGGAGCATAATGGCGGACCGTCTCACCACCAAGATCGTCTATGGTAAGGTTTCGGGCTTCATCGCGGGGACGACCCACCGACTCACCGCAAAAACGGCACTTGACCGCCAGAACGCTGATTTCCATGCGGCAACTGGGGCACAGCCGGTTCTTGTCTCCTTCACGAACCTGTCCCACTTTTACGGTACTCCGAGGGCCATTAACTGTAACCAATCGACTCTGACAAGGAATGATGCACTCTTGCCATCATGCTCAATGATACTACCCCCTCCGCCAAACTAGCAAAATGATTGCCTGTACCGTATTTATAGTACTCGGAGGATTAGCTCATTTACAACCCTACCGCGCAGTATGCTCACTTTGACGTAAATTATTCCTCCACAAGGGTTAAAACGTTTCAAAATCAGCCCCGTCCAAGTACTTTTAACGTGTCCTCAATGATTTTATCCATTTCGGGCTCAGAAGGCTGCATCGTCTCGCCGGCCGTCTCGCATTCGTCTGAACATTTATACGCCACACCCGAAACCCCATAGGCCTCGCGCACTTTATAGAGCTTTTCGATTTCGGGGCCAGCCAGGCGGCGGACGTTCCCAAGTAACCGTCCAACCAACAGCGACTCCGCCGCGTGCTCGATTTTTTCCATTTTGAAGTACGCATCAAACACGGTCGAACCGACGGTCAGCGCGCCGTGCCGGTCCATCATCAGGGCATCGCACTTGCGGATGAGCCCGCGAATGGCGACCGCGCCCTCCGGGGTGGCAGGGGTTGCGTAGTCCGCGGTCGGAATTCCGCCGATCGTGTAAATCACTTCGGGCAACACACAATCCGCCAGACTCACGCCCGCAATGGTGAAGCCGAGCGCCTTCGGCGGATGTGCGTGGACAACGGCATTCATTTCGGGCCGTTCTTCGTATGCCGCGAGGTGGGTGGTGAACTCGGAGGTGACCTTTCCGTCGCCGGAGAGTTTGTTGCCCTTCGCGTCGGCCACTATCAGGTCGTTCACCTGCATGAACCCCTTTGAAACGCCACTGGGCGTGCATAGAAAACGCCCCGGCCCGAGCCGCACGCTGATGTTGCCATCCGTAGCCGCGACGAGGTTCTTGGCATACAGGCGGCGGCCTGCCTCGCAGATCATTTTCCGGAGATCGAGTTCGGTCATGCTACCCCTCCAAATCAACGCTATCGACTATACCAACGATGACACTGCGCACGGGAGCTTCCGCCTCGCCGAACATGAACCGCGCGGAACTCCCTTCTTGCATGACCAGCACGGTGTCGCCCGGCCCCGATTGTACCCGGTCCACGGCAACCATCGTTTGGCCTTCAAATGTACCGTCAAGCCGCAAAGGTTTCACCATGAACGTTTTTTGTCCGCGATAAAATGCGTGCTTCTGCGTGCATACTACCTGCGCAATCACCCTGGCCAGCTTCATCAAACGTATCCCATCGCGGAAATTACCCTGTGAGTTTGGACACTACGCAGCACGCGCGGTTCGGTCTTATTACCTCTTTCTCTTTCTCGTGCTCGTGCTCGTGCTCGTCATCGTCATCGATTTTCCCTCACGTAACTTGATCAATAATCGCTACAATTGTCAAATCCGCGGGATTAAATTTATCCGGCAAAACAAACGTAGCTTCACGGCCCTGCGCCATGAACACGAACTCCCCCACGTTCGCGCCAATCGCATCGCACGCCACAATGGGCTGGCCCGCCCCGGCCTTATTCTCATCAATCGGCTGCACCAATAAAAACCGCACCCCATCAAAAGCACGCAATGCCTGGCTCGCCACCAACCGCCCAATAACTTTACCCGGAATCAAATCCGATTCTCCCTCGTTCCCAAGCTCCCAGCTTGGGAATACAAAGCCCGAAGCTCCGGCTTCGCGTCCAGCCAACTACCACTCGTGCCGGCGCAACAAATACGCATGCAACTCCGGATACGGATTCGCGATCACAACACGCTCAATCAAATGCGCCCCGGCAACCGCCGCGCCCGCGCCAACCGACGCCTCGACATCCGCCACCGCGCCCGTAAACGTGACATACCCTTTGCCACCGATGTGGTTCGCCAAATGAAGTGTAATGAGCAAGACCGGCGCCGCCTTGCACGCCGCGTCTGCCGCTTCCACGATCGCCGCCGCCGACGTAGTCTCCAACACGCCAATCGCATCAATAACCCGCTGCACGGCCTGTCCCCGAATCACGGGCAAAACCTGCTCGTGCAAGTTCGCAAGCACAAAATGCTCGATTACCTGCCCGGCGCCCGCCGCCTCGACTCCGGCCCGCACCGCAGCCTCGACCGAAGCCACGTCCCCCGTCACCAGCGACATATACCGCCCCGGCGTGATG
>Ga0163150_10007018_pt1 | contig 13478 bp, 7 predicted proteins | sample OliLakLV19P2IB_FD_148628 | JGI IMG/M metagenome (GOLD analysis project Ga0163150, IMG submission 148628) | Freshwater microbial mat bacterial communities from Lake Vanda, McMurdo Dry Valleys, Antarctica - Oligotrophic Lake LV.19.P2.IB | ecosystem: Environmental > Aquatic > Freshwater > Lake >...
GTTAAAACAGTATTAGATTTATTAAGAAAAGAACATCAGATAGCGCGGAGCAGATAGCAGACAGCGAATAGCCGAGAGCCTTAGGCTGTGTGGCTATAAGCGGAGAAAAATGGAATCAAAAATCAGCATGCAAATTAAAATGGTTGCAACCCAACCTTTCCGTGATCAAAAGCCCGGGACATCGGGTTTGCGAAAAAAAGTCACGGTATTTAAACAGCCGCACTATGTTGAAAACTTTGCACAAGCTATTTTTAATGCCTTGCGTGCTTCGGGAGAAAAGCTGGAGGGGCAAGCGCTTGTCATTGGCGGAGATGGACGTTTTTATAATCGGGAAGCGATTCAAAAAATAATCCGTGTTGCGGCCGGAAATGGATTTGAAAAAATATTTGTTGCCCAAAATGGAATTTTATCAACCCCTGCAGCCTCGTGTGTGATTCGGAAGCAAAAGGCGCTGGGAGGAATTATTTTGTCGGCAAGCCATAACCCGGGTGGGCCCGGGGGCGACTTTGGTATGAAATATAACATTGCTACGGGAAGCCCTGCCCCGGAAAAACTAACACAGAAAATTTACGACGAATCCCTCAAACTTCAACATTTCTTTGAAGCAGATATTTCCGAAGTCAATTTATTAAAGCCCGGGTTAATACGCACAGAAAAGACAACGATCGCTGTTTTTGACGGGCTTAATGATTATGTTGATTTGATGCAGCAGCTTTTTAATTTTGAAAGCATTCGAACGCTTTTGAAGTCTGATTTTAAAATGAAATTTGACGCGATGTATGCTGTGACGGGCCCCTACGCAAAAAAAATATTTGTTGAGTTGCTCGGCGCAGCTTCCGCAGACATTTTAAATGCAACGCCCAAAGAAGACTTTGGCGGCGGGCACCCCGATCCTAATTTAGTTTATGCCGAAGAATTAGTTCGGATTCAATTTGGAAAGAACGCAGCCGATTTTGGCGCGGCTTCAGACGGAGACGGGGATCGTAATATGATTCTCGGGAAAAACTTTTTTGTTTCTCCTGGAGATTCGCTTGCGATGATTGCCGAACACCTTGCCGAGAGCGCGCCCGGTTATAAAGACGGATTAAAAGGCATTGCGCGCTCCATGCCAACCAGCGCCGCAGCAGATCGAGTTGCAAAAGCGCTTGGAATTCCTTGTTATGAAACGCCGACGGGCTGGAAGTTTTTTGGTAATTTGATGGACGCAGGGCTTTGTTCGCTTTGCGGGGAAGAAAGTTTTGGAACGGGCTCAGACCACGCGCGTGAAAAAGATGGTCTTTGGGCGGTGTTGGCGTGGCTTTCTATTTTAGCGAAAACACGCTTATCGGTTGCGCAGATAGCTCAAAACCACTGGAAACGTTTTGGACGGTCTTATTTTGCAAGACATGATTATGAGTCTCTGGATGCAGCCAAATCCGCCGAAATGATGCGAGAAGCCGTTTTTATTTTTCCGCGTCTTGTTGAACAACAAATTGGAAATGCTAAAGTCATTTCAACGGATGATTTTTGTTACGAAGATCCCACGGATAAAAGCTTTTCAAAAAATCAAGGCCTTCGAATTTTTTTAGATAATGGCGCAAGAATCGTCATGCGTCTTTCAGGCACCGGGACGGAGGGCGCCACGCTGAGGCTTTACTTTGAGAGATATTCTCAGGCGGAGCTTGAACATGATCCCGCACAGTATTTAAAACCATTGTATGATTGGGCACGACAATTTTTAAAACTCAAACAACGTTTTGGCCGTGAAGAGCCGGATGTCATAACTTAGAAGGTCAAAGGTTTAATCTAAAAAGTTAAAGGCTAGCTGAAAGGTTTTTAGCTTTAAACTATGGTTTTAACCTTTGACCCTTAATCTTTAAGCTGTTTTTATGCTCGCTGTTGAAATAAAAAACCTAAGTAAGTTTTACGGAAAATTCCAAGCGCTTAATCATCTTTCATTTGAGGTGAAAGAAGGCGACTTCTTTGGTTTTTTAGGGCCCAATGGTGCTGGCAAAACGACAGCGATTCGAGCGTTAACCGGCTTGGCCAATTTTACCGAAGGCGAAGTGCGCGTTTTTGGGCATGATGTAACTCGAGAATATCGAAAATCACGCAGCTTGATTGGTCTCGTGCCACAAGAATTTAATTTTGATCCCTTCTTTTCCGCGGAGTGGATTTTGCGTTTGGAAGGCGGCTATTTTGGAATGCCCTCGAAAGCAGCCAAGGTGCGCGCAGAAGAATTGCTGCGAATGCTCAATCTTTGGGAGAAGCGCGGGCAAGATTACAAAAAACTTTCGGGCGGAATGAAGCGCCGGCTTTTGATTGCACGGGCCCTGATGCATCGCCCCAAGTTGCTTATTTTAGACGAACCCACAGCAGGCGTTGATATTGAGCTTCGATTTGAACTCTGGGAATTTCTTAAGAAGCTGAATCAAGAAGGCACGACGATTATTTTAACGACGCATTACATTGAAGAAGCAGAGCAGCTTTGTAACACCATCGGCGTGATTCATGAAGGGCGCATGTTGACTGTAGAAAAGAAAACCGATCTTGTGCAAAAAGTCTATCATGGTGAAATTGAGCTTGAGCTCAAACAGGTGTTGGAAAAAATACCCTCGGAGCTCATGGCGCTTGGGGCTTCTTTTGATTCCGCGACACGGCGTTTGAAGCTCATGCAATCCAACGGAGCATTAAATAAAGCGCTTAAAATCTTAGTCAATACGGGCATTGAAATTGAAAAAGTAGAAGTCCATGAGCCCAAATTAGAAGAAGCTTTTCTGAAGCTCATTCGCGAGAAAAAAGCATGAAGCGTCTGATCGGATTTCAAACATTGGTGTGGCGTGAAATCGTAAGATTTTTTACGGTGGCCATTCAAACGCTTTTACCGCCCCTTGTTTCGAGTTTTCTTTATATTTTTGTTTTCGGACTTTCCATCGGCAAAAGCCTGGGTGATTTAAAGGGCGTTTCGTATCTCCATTTTATGTTGCCGGGGATGATCATGATGTATGTGGTTGAAAGCTCTTATCAAAACGCTTCGAGCTCTCTTTTTATATCGCGTTGGGCCAATTACATTGAAGAGTTGCTCGTGACACCGCTTTCGTATACCGAAATGGTGTTTGCCATTATTTTTGGGGGGCTGGTGAGGAGCCTGCTGATCGCGACAGGTGTTTTTGCGGTGTCTTCTCTTTTCGTTCAATTGCCATGGGCACATCCCTTTTTTGTGTTCTATTTTCTTATTCTTGTTTCGCTTACTTTTTCATGTCTTGGTTTGGTCGTTGCGCTTGTGGCCGAAGAATTTGAACATCTGAGCATTGCGACAACATTTTTAATTACACCGCTTGTTTTTTTGGGAGGCGTCTTTCATTCCATCGAAATGTTGCCACCTAAGCTACAAACGATTACGGCCCTCAATCCTATTTTTTATATGATCAACGGTCTCAGGTATAGTTTTTTGGGGGTCTCAGACGCACCGATTTATCGCAGTCTTCTTGTCGTGGGAGTTCTTTTTATCAGCTTGTTTTCTTTCACGGTTTATCTTTTTCGTTCCGGATATAAATTAAGAAAATAGCTCGGTCTCATTAAGTTTTTTCGAGAGGCGGTCATTCCCGCGAAGGCGGAAATCTAGCCCACACAAACGGGATCCCCGCCTTCGCGGGGATGAAAACGGTTAAGGAGTTATTCATGGTTACAACCTACTTTTATTCTGCCGAAACAGGTTTCAGGCGCGATTTAGCCCGTGCGGAAATGCTGGCGATCGTGACGAAAAAGCGAGGAACGTTATGGGTCGATTTAGACCAGCCAACTGATATTGAGAGCGAACTTTTGGTGGAAATTTTCAATTTTCACGAACTCGCCATCGAAGACTGTCTTAATGACCAATGCCATCCCAAAATGGATGATTATGAAAATTATTTATTTATCAACATGGAGGCTTTGGCGCTTAAAACGAATGGCGACAATCAGCGCGAGCTTTCAAGTTCGGAGGTTTCTATTTTTTTCGGAGTCAATTATGTCGTGACGTTTCATAAGCAGCCCATTGCATCGATCGCATTAGATCGAACGCTTGTTGAGAAGAAGCCGCAAACTCATTTGGGGGAAGGGTCGGGCTTTTTGCTTCACACGATCATTGACCATATTGTTGATAGCTACATTCCGATTGTGCATCAATATGACGAAAAAGTAGATGAACTCGAAAATGATATTTTTAAAGATCCATCAAATTATCTCGCGACGCTGATGGGAGTTAAACAAGATGTTTTTCGAATGCGCCGCATCTTTAGTCCGGAGCGCGACATGATGTATACCCTGGCGCGCACGCGCTCACTGATCGACAAAGAACATGAAATTTATTTTCGTGACGTCTACGATCATTTAACGCGCGTGCAAGTCATGATCGATGGTCTTTATGAAAACCTCACTGGGATTTTACAGGTTTATTTTTCATATTCATCAACCAAGCTTAATGGCGTGATGAAGCGCTTAACAATTTTGACGACGCTGACCATGCCGCCACTTTTGATTTTCAGTTTATACGGCATGAACTTCGACTGGATGCCCTTTCTGAAACATGAATGGGGTTTTTGGATCGCGCAGGCCGCCACGGCAGTGACGGCAATTGCGATGCTCATTTGGATGAAATGGAAAAAATGGATCTAGAAAGCTTAAAAGTTAAAGCTCAAAGGTCAAAGCGACAGATTAAAACAAAAAGCTGTTTGGGCAGTTTTAAACCACAACCTATACTTTTAACCTTTTAGCTTTAACACTTAATCGTATTAAAAATGACTTTTAAGCTAACTTTGTATGGAATGTCACTATCAGAGCTGCAAGAAGCGGTAAAAGGCGTTGGCTTGCCCGCGTTTCGTGGCGTGCAATTGTGTGACTGGATTTATAAAAAAAATGTTCTCGAGTGGGATGAAATCAAAAACTTCTCAAAAACCGATCGCGAAAAACTAGCTGCAATTTATGATCTGCGCTCACTCGATGGCTCCGAAGCTTCTTTTTCAAAAGGGCTTGAATCGACCAAGGGATTGTTCAGTGCGCGCGACGGACATTTTCTCGAAAGCGTTTTAATTTCTCAAAGCGAGCGCCAAACGGTTTGTCTTTCAACCCAAATGGGCTGCAAAATGGCGTGTTCTTTTTGCGCAAGCGGCAAAGCGAAGTTCTTACGCAATCTCACCGCAGGCGAAATCGTTGAGCAGGTAGCATGGATCCAACGCAAAACAGGAAAGAAAATCAGCAACATTGTTTTCATGGGCATGGGTGAACCGCTCGATAATTTTGAAGCGACGATGAAAGCGATTGAGATTCTTACCGCAGAGTGGGGATTTGAGCTGGGCGGAAGACGCGTCACGGTTTCGACTTCAGGCATCACACCAAAAATCATCGAGTTTGTGGAACGCGTCGATGGGCGCGTGCGGCTTTCGGTTTCATTGCATTCTTCGAAGCCCGAAGTACGTGATGTTTTGGTGCCGATTAATAAGCGTTATACGATTGATAATCTTGTTGCGACACTTACCGAAGTTCATAGCAAGCTGAAACGCGAAATTACTTTTGAATACACGCTGATTGAAAACATTAACGACACAGAAGAAGAGGCGCGCGGTGTGGCAAAAATCGCAGCGCCGCTTAATGCAAAAGTGAATCTCATTCCCTACAACCCCATCCGCGAAATGGCCGCCGTTTATAAAACACCTTCCAAAGAGCGCATCAAGAAGTTCCAAGACATTTTGGTTGGCAAGGGTTTGCGAGTGACCTTGCGCCAAACCGCCGGGAGAGAAATCGATGCGGCGTGTGGACAGCTCAGGCTCGACCGCGAACAGGTGAAGGGTTAAATCTAAAAAGTTGAAACCATAGGTTTAGGGCTTCTAGGTTCTTTCTTGCCACGCAAAGTAAGCATGCTAGAGCCGAGCATTTTGCACAGGCTATTATTCTCCAGAATTAAATTTTCAATTACTTTTGGATCGATTTTCTTTGAACCTCTTAACAAACACAGCCAATACTCGCTTTCATTAGCAGACTTTAATGCGTAGCTAAAAAAATTAGCGAAATCTTTTCGCGAGCTACTGCCTTTTGCTTCAATGATATTCGCGCCAATGGAAGTCGCCGCCCGCAACAATTGTTTTGCGATGATTTGAGAGGCGAAGTCCTTTTGAAGGGCTTCTAAAAGACGAATAATTCTGATCGAAAAAGTATAGCTGCGCTCCTGCAGCAAAGTTTTGGCCTTTGGGCTATGGTTTAGACCGTTTAGATTTAACTTTTGACCTGGCTGTATGTCCACAATTCCTCCAATTCTAAATTTTGTTGGTAAATCTTCTCCAGCTGTTTCGAAAGATACCCATCCGTCAGCGCATCCAGAAGCGCGGTTAATTCTTCTAAGCGAATCATTTTCTCAGCATGTTCGTTTTCATCGATTTCTATCGTAAAAATTATTTCGCGTTGAAGCCTGCGGCGTTCATAAAAAAGACGCGTGGCTTCCGAGAGCAAATCATTTCTTTGATCGACCATGAGTTTTTCGCGCGAATCAATGGAAGTTTGATTTGAGCTAAAAATAAAATCTCCCAAATCCCAAGATAAATCAATGTCTGCTCCCCGATCTTTATTCCACGGGCCGCCAATAAAACGATCCGGGTCACTTGTGCCGCCGCGATCAAGATCAACATTGTTGGAAGTTCCATAGTCTTTACCCAAAGATAAATTGGGAAGCAATGCGGCGACGCGTGATTCGGCATGCCAGCGTTTGGTTTTTTGCTTAGAGACATTGGCGTATCGAATCACTTGCTTGTGAATTTCTCGGGATCCGGGTTCAAGGGTTAACAGCTTTTGAAAGAGAGCCGTTTTCTCCGGGCTTAAGCCGGAGGCACGGATAGCATCACTCCAAACCCAAAGACCTTCCGAGTTAGCCGAGAGCAAATAGCGGTCGGTTACAAGTGCGGAGATAACTTCGGGTTTCGCAAGGCCCTCATTTTGCGCCGTCCAGCGTGAAGCTTCAGGATCAAAGCTAAAAAAACCAGCCCGAGTTAAGGCGAGCAATTTTTTTGTTTTCTGATTCCAAAGAATTCGACTGACGCGAACATCGCGCAGGCCCGAATGAGAAAGGAGTTGCCAGTCATAACCATTTTTACTTTGAAAAACACCTTTTAGAGTTGCGAGATAAAAGTTTTCTTCGGTTTCAAGAAAATCAAAAAAAACGTTCGTGCCCGCGCCCGCGTCTTCCGGGGCCGCAGCGCTTGCAGCCGAGTCTTCAGCTGATTCGGAAGAATCAAAAACTTTCAAAACAGTTTGGGTTTCATTTTCATCTTGAAGCTGCCAAGTTTTTTCGGTTGCAAAGAAAAATCCAATTTGCGTTGTGCGGACAAGCGGAACGGAGTAGTGATCGGCCAAATCCGAACGCTTTTGCCAAGTTTTTCCAGCGTCATGCGAAACGAATAACCCTGAGGATGTTCCGATCCAAAGAGTTTCTCCGTCCGCTGAAAAAGAGAGCGGAAATTTCTCCGAGTCTTTTGTTTCATAAATTCGAGTCGCCACACCTGAAACGGGATTGAGGCGATAAATACTTTGCTCCGTTTGAATCCACAAATCTCTGCTCGAGGAGAAAACATATAAGCGCACAATCGAATCGCTCAGCGCGGACAAATTAAAAAGAGAGCGCCAAATGCGATTGTTGTTTTCAAAAACCTGATGCTTGGTTGCGGCATAAAAACAACTTTTCTCAGGACAGGCCGCAAAATCAGTCGGAGCCTCTGCGGCGGGCGATGGAAAGGATTTTTCCCATGCGCTGTGGGCTGACTTTGGCAAGAGCCCAAGGCAAGCCGTCGCAAATAAGCCTAAAACGATCCCCCAGAAAGCTCGAGGACGCGCCGAACTGATTTTTCTTTTTTTTAAGCCAAAATGTTTTTTAAATGAAAACATAAAAATCTCCAAAGTTTATTGTGACTGCGAGCAGCGACTCCTCGGGGGTTAAGAAGTGACTCCCTCGAGTTGTTGCGAAGCGGTTTCCCCATGAGCCCTGCGCGCAATTTCCTAGTTATTTCTTTATATCAATAAATATATGCATAATATTTATATTAGTCAAGACAAAGTTGTATATAAATCATATTTTGAATGATTTTTGGCAGCGCGATTGAAATTTGACCCAAGAGCAGGCATCTTTTACCCAATATGAATCAAGGGAAGTTTTGTCTCTATAAACAAGTGGCCTGCGCAATCATTGTGTGTCTTTTGACACAAGATATTTCGTTTGCTGGTGAGCTAATAACCGTTTCAAGACCCGAGGCCCGAGCATCGAGTTCCCGTTTAATGAAGTCATTTCCAAAAAACATTGGAACCATCGACGAATCTTTCCAGGGCACCAACGGTAAAACCATTCTCTTTATTCAAGACGCGCATGATTCGCTTGAAGCCCAAATGAATATTGCCAAGCTCGTGACCCATTTTGTGAAGCAAGGTGCTGAAACCGTTTTTGAAGAAGGCTATGCGGGTGAGGTTCCTACCGAAAAATATTTTGGTGGAATTCAAGACCCTCAAATTCGCCGCAAGGTTTCTTATTATTATTTAGATCAGCTTAAAATTGGCGCGGCGGAGTTTGCGCACATCAATAGGCGAGCACACAGCAAAGAGCCGATAGCAAACAGCTCGAACAGTAGCTGGCAACTCATCGGCACAGATGATCTTTCGGCTTATCTTGAAAATGTGCACGCTTTTGCAGATGCTGAAAAAGCACGGCACGAAACTGAAAGCAATCTACATAACATTTTCAATGAAATTGCCAATATCGGACGCAAAATATTTTCCAAAGAAGCACAAGCTTGGATTCGCGATTACATGCGCTATGAAAACGGTAGGTTGTCATTTACGGATTACCTCGTCAGAACCATGCCCCTTTTTAAAACCAAAGAGCAGGAAGCTTGGCCCGTGCTTTCCGCCGCACATGCCTTGTCAACGCAAGTACATCTACGAGGTGAGCTTGGCTCTGACGAAAATAAAATTCGGGAGGTGACTCGGGTTCAGAAGGAACAAGCTGAGGCGCTGATCCAGTTTGCGGGAACAAGCGAGGTGTTGCGCGAAATGGCTTCCGCCCAGCAAGCGATTGAAAACAAACTTTTTAAAACCCCTGAAGAAATTCAGCTTTGGAAATTTTTAAAAGCCCTGCGGCGACTTGCGAAACTTTCCAGGCTTAAACTTAACCCAACTGATCTTGAAATTCTTAAAGCAGAAATGGCGGAGCTTGATACCGAAAAGTTAGCAAAATGGATTGCGCATGCAAAGCACGGCCCCGTGGTTCTTTCCAAAAAATGGGAAAGCCAAATTAAAGCAGCGCTGCGTTTTTATGAGTTGGCTCAAATTCGCGAACAAGCGGTGGAGAAGACTTTGCTCAAATGGAACCAAGAACCAGGGACCAAGAACCAAGTTTCAGGCCACGAGCCAAAACGCTCTCGAGATTCGGATTTGCTTGGTTCTCGGTTCTTGGTTCCTGGTTCCGAGCGCGTGAGCGTTCTCGTTTTCGGCGGTTTTCACCGCGAAGGAATCACGGAGATTCTTCGTCGCAACGGATTTTCTTACCAAGTGATTACGCCACACATTTCAGAAATTTCGTCGAAGCATCAAAAACTTTATCACAAGCTTATGGCGGGGCCTGTCCTTGCGAAGCGGGGGCCGCCCCCCGTGGTTTCTAAAAGTGCGGCACGTCCACTGAATTTATTTTTAACGCAAACACCCGAAGCAATCCGCGCTGAAATTCGTGCCCTTTCCGATTTTGCCAACCGTTCCGAAAACCGCGAACGTTCTTTACCCGAGTTTTCTTTTCAAACCGAAAAGTTTCTCGCAGGGGGCAGAGCCACGGCTCTGCCCCCAACGGCTCAGCGCTCTGAAATCCGGATTGAGTGGAGCGAGGCGCTTCAGGCGGCTACTCTGAGATACTTTCAATCTATTCCGGTAGAGGACTCCCAAAAACGCCAGAGAGCTGCGAAGTTGATTCAGGCCACAGCGCTTGAGCGGCGGAGCATCCTGACGGACGCAACATTCAATTATCAGGATCCTCAAAGGGTTGTGGAAACCGAGACCGTGCGGTTCCTTGAGCGTTTTGATGAAATGCGCTCGCTGATCGTCGGTCTTGAAAGAGACTACGGAATAATCGCAGATGAATTGGAGCGGGTCGTCAATGAGGCGAGCAGGTCCGAATTGCGCAGAAACCAAAGGGGACAGAGCGAGCGCTTTGTCCCCAGCGCTCAGCGCTCCGAAATTCGGATAAAACATCCTCTGCTTGAAATCGAAATTGAAGGGGGAGATGAATACGAACAAATGCGAGTCCGCAGAATATTGGCAATCATCGCAAAAAAAATCCCAGTTTCGCAGGCGGCGCTCATAAAAAAAATACAATTAGAACCCAAAACGGAAAGGAAACTGGCAACCCACGGGCGTTTATTTCCGCGCATGATGCAGCTTGCGGGAACAGCGGAACACGCGGGCGTCATTAAGCTCTATGACACCTGGAATCAATCTGAAAAGGAATTAATCCACGTGCTGGCCCATGAAATCGGACATGTCGTGCATCGGCTCGTTCCGGAAGCAAGGCAAACATGGAGGGAAAAAGTCAGAATTCTGTCCCCGGACGAAAGAATTTTTTCCATTCGCAAAAATATTTTTAGGACAGCAGGCCTCGCAAGCCTGATCGAGGCTCACTCTCTCCTCGCCTGGATAGCTTTCGAACCCGCAGCCGTATTCGATTTGTATTGGTCCATCATGGGGCTCATGATTTTTGCGACGCTTGCCCTTCGCGCGCTTGTTTGGATGGATGGACATGTTCGATATTATTCCCGCGAAGATTTCGCCGAGAGCTATGCGCGCTTCATTCTTAAGCGCAAACAAATTGGCGGCCAGATTTCATTCACCGCAGCCGCCTGGGAACAGCGCTTACAATTTTTTCGAGAGATAGCGGCAGTGATAGAAAGCCGCCGCTCCGAAATGCACAGAAACCAAAGGAGGCAGAGCGATCGCTCTGCCTCCGAAGTTCGTCGGTCGGAAATTCGTTCGCGAGAAAACGGGCTGGAAAAAATTTACAAAAAATATCCTGAGCTTTTAGAAATCGAACAAGCGTGGCAGGAATTCCAAGCCGAATATCCAGACGACTTAGCGCAATTCAACCACGCTTTGGCGGGCGGAATTCACGGGCAATCTCCTTTTGAATGGATTGAAAATATTAGTCGGCGTTTCAGTTTGAAATTCGACAGACGCATTGTTGATGTGGGAAGTGGCAATGGTTTAGCGGCGCTCGCTTTTCACATCATAACTGGCGCAGAAGTTGTTTCGGTTGAAATGGATTCGGATCGATTCGCTGTTCTGCAAAAGTTCATAAAATTCTTAAAAGAAGAAAAAGGCATCGAATATCCGAATGTCATTTTTCAATCGGCTGATTTTATGAATCTTCCGCTTCAAGAAAACGATTTTATTTATTTTTATTTTACCGAGCCGCAAGGTTATGAAAATGCATTTGGAGACCGGATTGCGGAACATCTGAATACGCACTTACCGGAAGGAGCGACATTTGTCAGCCCATCTTTCTTCTTTGAGAATGAAGCAAAAGGCTCCGGACTTGAGGATTCAAAGCTCCGAAGCGCGATATTTAAAAATTCAAATTTAAAGTATCGTGGAATCTATCTGCCTCAAATTGGAGCTTTGCCGAATACGGCGCTTGTCTTGACCCGCCGCTCCGAAATACGGGTAACCGACGAATCCAAAAACGCGGTTGTTTGGAACGCGGCGATAGAGACTATTTTAAAAGCGCGTTATCCCGGCGAAGAAGGACAAAGCTTTGTGCGTACATGGCAAAATGAAATCGGCTATGAGCCGTTGAGGCAAACCCTGTATCAGGCGACTCAATTTGATCAGATTTTGAGGGCTATGGAAATTAAATCAGAAAAAATTCGCGAACAGCAGATTTTTATTGGGTCCACTTACGCTGGTTTGCTGGGAGTGGCGGCTAGCTTACGTTTTGATTTTGTGCGCGAAATGGTGAATTCAGCCCCGAATTTTTTATTGTTTATCTTAACGATTATGCCGGTGGGGATATTTATTCTGATCCCTTGGAGCACTTTCAAAGGGCAAGATTGGGATGACTTAACCTCAGTCTTGAAAAAAAATCAGAGCGATATTCAAATTTTGTGGCAAAGACATGCACCTATTATTCGTTCTGAAATGCGCAAAGCGCCATTGTCGGAACATGTTCCGCAAGAACGCGTCGATGAATTGCTCGAAAAGAAACGCAAGACAAAAGAAGAGTGGATTCTAATTTTGAAGGGCGTCGGACAAACGCGTAAAGGCAGAGGACCTTTTACCACAAAGCAAATTGCTCAGGCGGAAGCTGGAAGAGGCAAATTATCGGAAGTAAAAATTCAAAGCGCAATGCATCACTTTAATATTCCTTATGAATCGGTTAATTTAAAAAATAGAAAACCAACGCTAGAAGAAAATTTTGAAAAAGTTAAAAAAGCGGTCGCGGAACTTAAAGCGCAACGAGCAATTGATATTACGGTTTCACAAATTATCAGAAAAGCAAAGCTAAGCTCCTCTGCCGTGCGGCGCCTAGGGCGAGAAAAACTTGAATCTCTGGGCGTAACCATGCTTGACCATGATGTGGTTAATGAGCGCGCGCGCCAAACGCTTATTGAAAAAATCAAAGCGGCTTTTAAAACAAGAGGACCGCTTGACGTGATGACCTTGGCGGCAGAGCTTGTTGTTGCTATTTCGACCGTTCGACGATTAGGAAAGGCAACTTTGAAGACGCTCGGCGTGACACTTAGCCTGCCAAGTCGGCGCGAACAAAATGTTCGCAGTGCGGTGGAAGCTCTTCTTCTGGAAGATCGCGCGCAAATTTTACTTTTCGAGAAAGTGGCAAATAAACTTGCCGGGCAGGGCACAGAAAAAATCAATGCGCATGCTTTGGGAGAATGGAATTCTCGAAATCGCCGCAAAGGTTACACGGCAGGATCAGACTGGATCGACCGAATCGAAATGCTGGAAAAAATTTTAGGCTGGAATGCAAACCAAACGGCAAAAAATTTGGGACTCACCGAATGGCAATGGAAAACAAAGCTGGGAGATAGACACAAGTTTATTTGGCGCTGGGAACTTGAGCCGCTTGCGACGGCCTTTGCAGCTCAGTTAAAAAATTGGCCAGGAAACGGAACACAAGGAGCAAAAAATATTTTAGATTTTCTTATTTTTGAACCTTCCGAGCTTGCTGCTTATCAGCCGGGAACGTTATTGCAAACGGCCTATTTTCTCGCTGAGCATGCGCTGTATGATGCCGCGATGTCTGCAGCAATCGAAAAAATCGAAACAAGTAAAAACTTGAAACAAAGTCAGCAAGCAAAAGAAGTGCGGTCTCAATATGAAGCGGCTCGTCTGCGCGCGTCCTTTTTGGAGACGCTTGAAAAATATAATATCGTTCTCTCACGCGCACAGCTTGCGGGCAGACGGAAAGCGGACTATGCCCAGGCCGCAAT
>Ga0163150_10007021_pt1 | contig 13477 bp, 10 predicted proteins | sample OliLakLV19P2IB_FD_148628 | JGI IMG/M metagenome (GOLD analysis project Ga0163150, IMG submission 148628) | Freshwater microbial mat bacterial communities from Lake Vanda, McMurdo Dry Valleys, Antarctica - Oligotrophic Lake LV.19.P2.IB | ecosystem: Environmental > Aquatic > Freshwater > Lake >...
CCACCAGATCGAGGGCCTGCTGATCGACCGGCACGTGACGATGGCCGACCTGAAGAGCGTGCTGCGGCTGTTCGCCATGAGCTATTTCGGCGGCGAAGTGCATATCCGCTTTCGGCCCAGCTTCTTCCCTTTCACCGAGCCCAGCGTCGAGGTCGACATGAGTTGGCACGACCGCTGGATCGAGATGGGGGGCGCCGGCATGGTCGATCCGCACGTTCTGAAGGCCGTGGGCTACGATCCCGAGCAAGTCAGCGGCTTCGCCTTCGGCCTGGGCGTCGAGCGTGTCTGCGCGCGGCGACACGGCGTGACCGACATCCGCGAGTTCTATAAGAACGACGTGCGATTTCTGGAGCAATTCTGAACGACGGAGTCAATGTCATTAGCCACGGATGGAACACGGATTAATCACGGACGACAAATGCAACTAGGACACGAAGAAGGTTAGCCGTCTCGCTTGCGAGGCGCTTCGCCGTCCAGCGCTATCACGGGGAAATTCTGGATCGTCGCAGCAAACAACTGTGGCGGCGAAGCGACTCGTGAGCGAGACGGCTAACTTTTAACTTTGTCTTTGTGCTTTCGTGGTTTCTGAATCCGTGTTTCGTCAGTGTTCCATCCGTGGCTAAAGAGACAGTGCTTCGTTCATTTTATTGAGTCCATTGAATTCGGAACCCACACCGGCGACTTTCCATGCTCATTTCCTTCAACTGGCTGAAAGAATACGTACCGCTCGACATGCCGGCGGGCGAGCTCGAACGGCGGCTGATGATGGCCGGCTTGAATCACGAGAGCACCACGGACGTTGCCGGGGATGTGGCCATCGATCTGGAGGTGACCAGCAACCGGCCCGATTGCTTGGGCCATTTGGGCATCGCTCGCGAAGTGGCTGTGCTGTTTGACCGCGAGCTGCGCATGCCGGCCGCCGCGCCGCGCGAAGGGAGAACGCCGGTCGCCAGTCTCACGCAGGTCGCGCTCGATTGCCCGGCCCTTTGTTATCGATACACGGCCCGCGCGATCCGCGGCGTGAAGGTCGGCCCCAGCCCGGCCTGGCTCAGCCAACGTTTGGCGACCGTCGGCGTGGCGGCCATCAACAACGTCGTCGACATCACCAACTACGTACTTCTGGAGTGCGGACAGCCGCTGCACGCCTTTGACTTGGCAAAGCTCGACGGCCGGCGGATCGTCGTTCGCGAAGCCCTGCCGGGCGAGACGATCGAAGCCATCGACCATAAGACGTACTCGCTCGCTCCCGGCATGTGCGTCATCGCCGACGCCCGTCGCGCCGCGGCCATTGGCGGAGTCATGGGCGGCAGCAGCAGTGAAGTCACGCAGCACACGACGGAGCTGTTGATCGAGAGCGCCGAGTTCGATCCACTTTCGATCCGCACTACGGCCCGCAAGTTGAACCTGCACAGCGATTCGAGTTATCGCTTCGAGCGGGGACTCGATCCGCAGGGAGTGGATTGGGCTAGCCGCCGAGCGTGTGAGCTTATCCTCGAACTGAGCGGCGGCGAGTTGGCCGCGGGCGCGATCGACGTGGGCCGAAAACCGCCCGCACGCGAGCCAATCGTGCTGCGGCTTTCGCAACTCAAGCGAATTCTCGGCATTGACGTGCCGGCTGCCCGCGTGCGCGAGATCCTTAAAGCGCTAGGTAACCACGAACGGGCGGCCGACGAGCGCCGCGTCGAAGTCATTCCTCCCAGTTGGCGTAGGGACCTTTCGCGCGAAATTGACCTGGTGGAAGAAGTGGCCCGCATCCACGGCTACGAGGCGATTCCCGAGGACGTGAGCGTGCCGATGGCGACTTCTGCCCGTTCGGACGAAGACCGCGTGCTCTCGCGCGTGCGACACGCACTGTCGGCTGCCGGTTTCGACGAAGCCATGACGGCCAGTATGGTCGAAGAGGAGATTTCATCGGCCTTCAGTCCCTGGACCTCCTCCGCGCCATTGGTTGCGCAGATGCCGCTGTTGCGCAGGGCCGATCGCTTGCGGCGGAGCCTGGTGCCCAGCCTGCTGGCCGCGCGGCACACGAACGAAACGCTCTCCAACCCGGTGATTGAACTGTTCGAGATTGCATCGGTCTACCTGCCGAGGCCGGGCGAGCTTCCCGACGAACAGCCCATGCTTGCGCTGACCAGCGGCGGCGATTTCTTCGCGGTCAAGGGAGCGCTCGAAGCCATCGTGGCCGAGCTCAACCCGCGCGTGGCCGTCGAGGCGGCTGACGCCAACGTCGAGCTGCTCAATCCCCATCGTTCATGCCAACTACTGCTGGGCGGGGAGCCGTGGGGGTATCTCGGCGAAGTCAGCGGCGAGGGCCTGAAGCGATTTGAGCTGCGCGGCGCAACGACCGTGGCCGAAGTGAAGGTGTCGGTCCTCGTGCGCGTGGCCGACTTGGTGCGGCTGTGGCAGAAGCAGCCGGCCTTTCCAGCGATTGGCCGCGACCTGAACTTCGTGGTCGACGAACGGGTGCGCTGGGCCGATATCGCGGCGGCCGTGCGCGCTAGCGGCGGCGAGCACCTGGAGCAGGTCGAATACAAAGACATCTACCGCGACGACGCGCGGCTGGGCGTGGGCAAGAAGAGCGTGCTGTTGTCGATTACGTTACGCGCCCGCGAAACCACGCTCACCAGCCACGAGGCCGATCAAGTCCGGAACCGCATTATTGACGCCTGCGGAAAACAACTGGGCGCGCAGTTGCGAGTGTGAACGGAGAGGCATCCCATCGATGGGTGCCATGCCCACGCAAGCTCGGAATAAGATTCAATCAAGAGCGTTGCGATGAATTCCGAGAATGCTCGGCCACTACACAGACTGCGTGGGCATGCCGCGTTGGAGTGAGCCTTGGTATCGCCTAGACGACGCGCACTCAAGGCAACGACATGCTCACCCTTTGACTCCTTCATCACGAATCGCGCCACACGTCCTCGGAATACATCCGCTCGACGATCCGGCCCGGCTCGTCCAGCGTCCGTCGCTGGCCAACGGTATGCCAGGGGCTGACGCCTTCCAGCTCGGGCATGATCTCGACGAGCTGGTTGACCAGTGTCTGCGCAAGCCGGCGGATCGAGACGTTCTCGGACTTCTCCATGATCGCGGCCACGGTCTTCATCACACGGACCAATCTCGCGCGCTGCAACACGGGAGGCGAGAGCGAACCGTTTGACTCGACCAACAGGTCGGCGACTGGCACATCGAGCGCGTCCTGCCACCAGTACAGACGACTCAAGCGCAGATCGGCCGATTCGTCCTCCTCAGCTTCCAACTCGCGGATCGTGGTCTGCTGCTGTCGCGCCAATCCGCGCAAGGAAAGTCCTTGCTGCCGCCGCACCGTCGCAATCCGGTGCAAGCTCACCGGCGGCGGTCCTAGCGGAGCGGGCGTCGTTCCGACGGACGACAGCCCTGGTGTCTTGACGGTATGCAGCCCCGTTGTGCCAAGATCAGAAGTACTCATGCCTCACCTCTTTCGTCCGGGTTCCTCGGGCAAGTGACACACTCGATGCGACGTTTAGTGACCGCTAGCGGCGTTCCTTAGTCCGGGCAACTCGGCCGTTGGCGGCAGTGCCTCTCTCAGCAGAACTACTTGAAACCGTGTAAAAAACGGGCGGCCCACTTCCTTGTACTGACGCGGGATTCTTCATGGGCAGTGCGTCTTGATTCGTCCAGGTCGAAGGAAAGTGGACCGCCCTCGTGCGTTTTGCCGCGGGCGCGAGCGGCCGCCCCGCAGCGCAAATTCAAACCAGATTGCCCCTTGATAGACGCGCGGCGCGTCGCGGATACAACCGCTTCACCGCGCGTGCAAACGCAGTGCGATGGATCGCTAATGGGAGACCGGGTGTTTCCACCCTGGTTCGTGAAAATTGTCATGTCGCGGCGTTGATTGCGAACGATCAACGACAATCTTGCGATCTCGACGCCACTTGCCCAGGCATCGCGATCTGGTCCGGCCGACCCGCAGGCGCATCCAATTAATAGACGCTCACCCGTTGGACGCTTGCAGAAATGAGGCAGGCAAGCAATCCACCGATCATCATAGACATGCCGATTGCGATAAACAAGAGGCAGCCTCGCAGAATCGCGCTAGGGGAATTCATTAGCGCCGAGTTGCGATCGACTGCGGCGCGGCGAGATGAATGATTAGCGCACGATGAAATGCATGCTAGCGCTAGACGCTAGCGCATGACCGCTGCGATCGCAGCCAAAACTTCCAGACATCTTCCATCCCAGCGAGCGGTCCACGACCTTTACTCACCCAGCGCGAAATCCTTGATCCGCGACAGATAGTTCGGCCGTTTCGGTGCGTTGCGGGCGGCCGAATTCTGGTCCGAATGGGTGGGGTGAATGGGCCCATTGACGGATTTGGCGTCGCCACGGTTTTGCATCCGGGATACTGCATCCCAAACCGGCTGCGCGACCTGTTCGCGGAGGTCGACCTCGCAGCGCGCGAACTGCTTCTCGATCAAGTACTCGTCGAGACGTTGCTCGACCCCCTTCGCGGTACGCCAGGCTTCGAGCACGCGGCGACGGATCAGTTGCAATCCCGCGTCGGATGCCGCTGGGGACGGCTTGGCCGCAGGCAATCGCGGCAACCAACCCAGCGGCGCGGCGGACGCGGCCCGCGCGGCGATCACGTCGTGCGAACCGATGCGGCGCCACAGTTTGTGAATGTCGCGCAAGTCGATCCGGCTGTCGGACTTTCGCACCAGCACGAGCTCGCCCGTGACATGCTTGAGCGCTACGCGCAACAAGCCCTCATCGCCCAACGGCCGCGGGAGCGAAAGCAGGTGGACCTGAGGGTAATGGCGTGCGAGATCGTGGGCGACTTCGCTCGTGGCGTCGGTCGATGCGTCGTCGATGACCAGGATGTCCCAGCGAGGCGTCAGGTCGGGCAGGACCTCGAGCAACTGCGAAATCAAGGGGACGAGCCTTGCCTGAGCATTGCAGACAGGCAACAACACGCTTAACGAGGTCACCAAGAGCTGTTCCTTTCGGCGGTCCACGACCGCGCCGTTGCGCCAGGGGCGCCAGGGGCGTTCCCCCGATCCTGATTCGTCGGTTGCTGCCGGCGCACGAGCGCAGCTTAGCCCGCTGCGCGCCAACGCCTTGCAGAGTAAGATCGGACGACGCGGGCGAGTCACTCAAGCCTCCGAGTCGGAACGAGCTTTAATCGCGATGTGCCGTGAGCGCGGGCTGATCCGGCCTGGGCCGTCGGGACGCTCTGTCTGCCGGGCCGCTGGGTGAGGGGCCCTGAAAGGGCGTGATTTGGCTGCGTTCCACGCCCTTCGCTGCGCTCAGGGCGTGCCACCCTAAGATGTCCTGTGCTTTATAGCCTCCCTGGCAGCCGGGATGTGCGCCGAGTATGCTGAAAAGTCGTTCTGGGATGAGCTTAGGGGCGTGTCGCGTCCGTCACAGTCAACTGCAAGGTGTTTTGCGTGTCCCTCTCGCCGTCCGCCATCCCCGACTTCTCCAAAGGCGATGGCCTGCTGCCGGCAATTGCCCAGGACGCCACCACGGGCGACGTGCTGATGCTCGCCTGGATGAACGCCGAAAGCCTGGCCCAGACCCTGGCCACGGGCGAGGCCGTCTACTACAGCCGCAGCCGCCGCCGGCTGTGGCACAAAGGCGAAGAGAGTGGCCACGTGCAGCGGGTATTGGCCGTGCTGGTGGATTGCGACGCCGACACCATCCTGCTGAAAGTCGAACAGCAGGGAGTCGCCTGCCACGAGGGTTTCCGAAGCTGCTTCTTCCGCCAACTTACCCCGCAAGGGGTGCAGCAGGTCGCCCAGCGGCTCGTCGATCCAACCAAGGTCTATTCATCCGCCGAAATCGAGAAAGATTAATTCATGAACTTGCCAGGTAAGCGTCGGAGGTTGAATCACAGGTTCGCAACGTTGCCGACCACGACCGGAACGTACGGGGCAACGTCGTTCGTGTTGCTGTTGGTCACGCTCGCCACGATTGCCGGCTTCCCTTGGGCCGCCCTGCATGCCCTGGCCGTGGAAAGGCCCGCCGCGGCGGATGCGAAGAAAACAAGCGACGCCGTGCTGCCAATCTTGCTCAAAGAGGACTTCGAGAACGGCGCCGACCGCTGGGAGCCTACCGATCCCAAAGGCTGGAAAGTGATCGCGGTCGACGGGGGGCATGCCTACAGCCTCGCGAAGAAGAGCAAGTACAAGCCGCCCCATCGCAGCCCGCTGAACTTTGCGCTGCTGCGTGACACCGAAGTGGGCGACTTTGTGCTCGAAGCACGCGTTCGCAGCACGGTGAAGGACTACGCCCATCGCGATCTTTGCCTGTTCTTCGGCTACCAGGATGCGGACCATTTTTATTACGTTCACTTGGGCAAGACGACGGACGACCACGCCAACCAGATCTTCATCGTCGACGGCGCGGACCGCAAGAAGATCTCGACCAAGACCACGCCCGGCACCGATTGGGACGACGCTTGGCGCCGTGTGAAGATCGTGCGCAACGCGGCCGACGGCGCGATCGCGGTCTACTTCGACAACATGGACGAACCGGTCATGACTGCCACGGACAAGACCTTCGCCACGGGACGTATCGGCGTGGGCTCGTTCGACGACCTGGGCGACTTCGACGACGTGACGTTGCGCGGCGTGAAACCAAAGAAGTAAAGGTAGGGTGGGGCAAGGCAGCGCAAGTTCAGGACGCGGGGTTCGCAAGCAGAAAGAGTTTCAATCGCAATCCGAGCGACCCCACCACAGGAAAAGCGAACGCAGTCCCACGGTCCCCACCTTCCTCATCACGCCCGATTCTTTGCCGATCACTCCCCATGCACGAAGCCTTCATGCGGCTAGCCTACGACGAAGCGGTGCAGGCCTTCGACGAAGACGAAGTGCCCGTCGGCGCGGTGATCGTGCATCAGGGGCGCGTGATTGCGGCGGCGCACAATCAGCGCGAACAACTCCGCGACCCGACGGCTCACGCCGAAATGATCGCCATCACGCAGGCGGCCGCGGCCCTGTCGAGCTGGCGGCTGGACGAGTGCCTATTGTACGTGACACTCGAACCCTGCCCGATGTGCGCCGGCGCGATCCTTCAAGCCCGCGTGCCCTGGGTCATCTACGGAGCGGCGGATCCCAAAGCCGGCGCGGTCGATACGCTATTTCACCTGCTCGCCGACCAGCGATTGAATCACCGCGCGCAAACCGTATGCGGCGTGCTCGCCGGCCCCTGCGGAGAACTGCTCACGCGGTTCTTTCAGCAGCAACGGCGGCTGGGGAAGAAGTAGCGGCTTTGTCCGCAGTGGAGAATTGGGTCGAATTTGTGTTGACGCCAGCATTCAGAACCGATAGAACGGCCGCGCACATTCTAGTATCCTGAACTAACACAATCGTGGACATAGTTCCGTGACTATTGCGGCCTGCTACGTGAGTCCAGAAGGCGTAGTGCTCGGAACCGACAGCACCACTACGTTTCCCTCCGTCAGCGGCAATCATTGTTTCAACTATACGCAAAAGTTATTCAAAGTCGGAACCGGAAGCACCTTGGGGCTCGCAACGTGGGGGATTGGCTCGCTCGGTGAAGTCAGTTATCGATCACTCGTTGCCCAACTTGCGGACGATATCGCGAACACGCACGTGGCATCCGTAGGTGAAGTCGCGTCGCGCTGGACGGCGCTTGTTTGGTCTGTGTATTGCGACGTGTTTGATGTAACACGTCAACGCGTGCGCGAGCTAAAGTCCAAGAGCGCCAGGACCCAGGATGAAGAACTAGAGTTGCTGAATGCGCAGTTTCATTCGTCGGCCGGTTTCTGCATCGGCGGGCACATCGCCGTCGACCGTCGTCCCGAGGCGTACGAGACAAACGTGTCACCGGATCTGGAATTGCCGCCCGCTCCCGTGCGCCTTCCAATGGGCAGCCCGCGTTTCTGGGGTTGGTCGAATCTTATCGGCCGTCTTACCAATGGAATGGATGACTATCTATTTGGGGAAATCCTGCAGTCGGGAAAGTGGACAGGCTCGGTCGACGACTTGCGCAACCTCGTGGCAAACTACAAGCTAGCTCCTCCCGGCGTCCTCCCAATCCGCGAAGCAATAGACTGGGTTCACGCTTCGATCTATACTACGATCAAGGGCATAAAGTTTTCTCGCTTCGACCCAGTGTGCGGTGGTCCCATCGAAATTGCCGTCATTACGACGGATCGACGGTTTCGATGGGTTCGTCATAAGGGGCTCGATGCGGCGATGTCTTGACCTTTAGGAAGGCCTTGTGCAACCACTAATCCGTCAGTCGCCGTCGCTTAGCGAAATGTTGGCCAATGCGCCGCAATCTGAGTCCGCGCGCAGAGCGATTGAGCACTACCAACGCACGGGATGCTTCCGAACTGAGGACTTGCAGCTCGTTTTGGGAAGCATTAGGGGTGTCGATATTGGTTCCGCCAGCATCACTTCGCGTGCGGAAGATCCCAACGACACGCAACAGCAATAATTCTGTACGGACGCTGGCGCTTCCACCACGCCCAATCTCCCCCTCACCCAATCCGATGCCCCAGCAACTCGGGCTGCGCCAACCGCGTCTTCAGGTCCGTGACGCGGTTCTCGAGCCGCTCCAGCTCGCTGCGGTAGGTGTGGATTGAGCGGCATTGGCGTTCCAGGCCGGCGAAGAATCCGCCCACCAGCTTGGGCGTGTTCCACTGTTCGACCAATTGGTTCACCTCGGCCGACAGCCCGCGCCGCAAGCGCGATGTGAACGCCCACAGCAGCAACCCGCACCACAGCACCAGGCACAGCCCGGCGGCGATGAAAAAATCGATGCCCAACACCGGCTGCGGCGCCGCGGTCAGCCCCAGCTCCGGCGCGAGCCACGAATCGTAGAAAAAGTTCTTCCCGAAGCGATAGACCAGCGCGACCAACACGACCAATAGCAGCAGCTCGTAGCGCATACGCGTAAACCAGCCGCTGTGCCGCGTTGCCAGGCGACCTACGAGCGATTGCAATTGAGCCGACGCCTGGGCGACAAAGCCCGCGCCCACCGTGGCCGCTTCTCGCTGGACCGCGGCCGGATCGTTCTGTTGTCGGGCAAGACCGGCTTCGGCCGCGTAGCCGTCGACGATGATGGCCGCGGTCCGCAGATCGGCCTCGTCCCAGCCTAGCGTCGCGGCGCGGGCCGTCGCCCCCTCGGCGTGAGCCTTCGTGCGTCGCAGACGAAAGCGGCGACCGCCTTCGAACACGCCCCACAGCGCCAGTTGGGCCGGCGTTCGCACGCGCGTCAGCGCCGCGCCGGTCATCAGTCCGCCCAATCCTTGATACATCCGCAGCACGCACGAAAAGGGGCTGAATCCCCAGCGTCCAGCCACTTCGCCCAGCAGACGGTTCTCCCACGGCCGGCGGCTGCCCAACAGCTCCTCGCGCATCCGCGCAGTAAGGCGAGCGGCCAGCCGCGCCCGTTGCTCGATCACGCCGGCCTCGAGTTGTTCGATGTTCGGCAATCCGGCGTCGATCCGCGCTTGGCAGGAAAGGAGCGTTTCTTCGACTAGGTCCAAAAAGTTCGCCCGGCGAATGCGATGCGCGGCCAGGCCCGACAGCTCGCGCGAGAGCAGATCGACCAGCCGTGCGAATTCGCCACGCGGCTGCAATCCCTGCCGCGAATCGGCCAGGGCTGCGAGCGAATCGACGAAATAGACCTCACCTGTCGCGTAGTGCCCCTCGAGCGAGTTCCGCCAATCGTCGCGGATGTCCTCCTCGGTGTCTGCGTGCGTTTGCACGAACACCAGCCGGGCGCCGCCCGCCGCCGCGGCCAGCTCATCGGTCACACGCGCACTGCGGTACTTCTGCTGGGTCGTCGTAACCACCAGCACGTCACAGTGCGGCAGCAACTCGCGCAAGCGAGACAGATTCGTGCCCGGCGACGATTCGTCCTCGGTCGTATCGGGGTCGGGGCAATCCAGCAGCACCAAATCGCGCAGCATCGGCGAATCGTGCCGCACCAACTGCACGCTGGCGGGGTCGATGCCCAGCATCCGCGGATCGAGGTCGGGCCGGCAAATCAGGATTGGCTGCCGCGTCGTGGGGCGCTGCCGACCGGGCTGCGTGACTTCGCTGCCGACCAACGCATTCACCAGCGTGCTTTTGCCCGTGCCCGTGCCGCCCAACGTCGCCACGACCAGCGGCGCATCGAGCCGCACCCGCAATGTATCGACGCGCTCGACCAATCGCCGCACGAGCGCCGCGCACTGCCGGGCAATAGGCCAATCGGGCGCCTCGCTCGACCAGGCCGAAAGCTCGGCAGCCAGGCCATCCACCTCGGCTAGCAGCTCAAGATGTGCAAAGTTTTGCTCGGGCATGAACGGGTCGCAGGTTCCAAGTTGTGGGATTTAGCTCAATGGTTAGCCGCGACGCCGAAGGCGAGCGCGCAGCAGCGAATGCCTTACAGCATCAGTATACGTTGCCGCACAAACCACCGCGACCGCTGGCTACCGCCGCCAGGCCAGCCACTTCTTGAACAGCCCGGCTACGCGGGGCGTTAGCCGCGTACGCGAATAGCCGTCGGCGATCCGCTTGAGGGCCTCGGTCTGCGTCGGGTAGCAATGGATCGAGCTGGCCAAGGCGCCCAGCGACAGCTTCCGCGTCATCAGCAACGTGATCTCGGCGATCATTTCACCCGCGTGCGGCGCCACGATCGTCGCGCCGATGACACGGCCCGTGCCCTTCCGCGTGTGCACCAAGGCAAAGCCCTGGTCCTCGCCATCGACGATCGCTCGATCGACGTCCTTGAGTTCCGCGCGATAGCTGTCGATCGCGATGCCCTGCGCTGCCGCCTCGGCCGGCGTGAGTCCCACCTGCGCCAGTTCGGGATCGGTGTACGTGCAGCGCGGAATCACCAGTGAGCTGAGGCGTTTGCGGCCCAGGAACAACGCGTTCTGAATGCACAGTCGGGCCATCGCGTCGGCGGCGTGCGTGAACTGCTGCTTCGAGCATACGTCACCCGCGGCGAAGATTGCCCGGTTGCTGGTGCGCAGATGATCGTCGACCGTCACGCCGCGATCGGTATACGCCACGCCGGCGGCTTCAAGCCCCAGCACCTCACAATTGGGTCGGCGGCCCACGGCGACCAGAAACTCGTCCGCGATGAGCTTCTGCTTCTGACCCGCGCGCTCGATGAGCAGGCTTTTGGAGTCGCCGGTTCGCTCGGCTCGCAGGGTCTTCCAGCCCAAGTGCAAGTGAACGCCTTCTCGCTCCAACTGCGCCTGCACGATCCGGGCCGCCGCGGGGTCCTCCTTGGGCAGGATCGTGTCGCCGCGCCCGATCAGCTGCACCTCGCTGCCAAAGCGGCGAAAAGCCTGTGCCAACTCGCAACCGACCGGCCCCGCACCGATCACGACCAACCGCCGCGGCAACGTAGTGAGCGAGAACACCGTCTCGTTCGTCAGATAGCCAACGTCGGCCAGGCCATCGAGTTCCGGCGCCGCTGCCCGCCCGCCCGTGGCGATCACCGCGCGGGCGAACCGCAGCGACTGCCCGTCAACCTCGAGCGTGTCGGGCCCAGTAAACACTGCCGAACCCAGAAAGACGTCGACGCCCAAAGCGGTGAAGCGCTGGGCCGAATCGTGATGGCTGATCTGCGCCCGTAATCGCCGCATGCGCTGCATGACGGCGGGAAAATCGGTCCGCACCGCACCGTCGACGGCAAAACCATACTCCGCCCCGAGCGTGGTCTGATGCACGGCCCGCGCGCTACGAAGCAGGGCCTTGCTGGGCACGCAGCCGAAGTTGAGGCAATCGCCGCCAAGAAGATGCCGCTCGATGATCGCCGCACGTCCACCCAGGCCCGCGGCGCCCAGCGCGGCAATGATGCCCGCCGTTCCGCCGCCGATGGCCACCAGGTTGTAGCGCCCCTCGGGCCGCGGGTTCTGCCACGGCGTGGGGTGCGCGTTGGCGAGCAGCGCTTGGTTGAACTCGTCGGCGGGTTCGATTTGTGGGGGCATTGGCAAGTCTGGGGAAGTAGTAGGTATCGGCCGCCGGACGGTACCTGGCGCTGTGAATCGGCGTGGCCATTTGAAGGAATTATGAACGGAATAGACGCCACGCGCACCGCATGCCGATGGTCGCCGGCTTATCGCATCAGGTCCCGTCGGGCCGCCGGGACCTACTGTCGGACGGGACGTGGTTTACTGGCAACAGGGTACATCGCCGCCACTCGCGCGTACAACGGCCCGGTTCAGCAAAACAGCACTGCTGCCCGGATGAAGTCGTCTGCGATGAAAGGCTCATCGTCGCTGCCTGGGTGCGGAAACCTTGACAGCGCGTGTCCTTATGGTGAGAACGATTGAAACTTTGGCGGTCCTCGGGTGGTCTATCTAAGAGCTCGTACAGAAATAACTTGAGCAGTTTTTTAGCCACGGAGCAAACACGGATCGACACGGATGAAGAGAATCACGAAATCAGGAACGAGCAGAAACGAGGATACCGCCGTTGTTTTCGGCCTTTCGCACTTTCTGTCTTTCGCGATTGCATTTTCTTGTCCGTGTTTAATTCGTGTTCAATTCGTGGCAAATTGAGCAGGTTATTCATGTGCGGATCCTAAGTGACAAAACGGCCAAACGGTTTCAGCCGCGCACACGTCGTTCGGAATCCATTCGCCATGTTCCAACTCGGCCGATACGTTTTCAAGCGTGCGGATGCCGAAGACGAATTCGAGCAGATCCATCGACTCAACTATCGCACGTTCGTCGAAGAGATTCCGCAGTACACCAATGTCGCGGACGGGCGGCTGGTCGACAAGTTTCATGCCAAGAACACGTACTTCGTCGCGATTGAATCGGCGCGCGTCGTGGGCATGCTCAGCGTCCACGATCGGCCGCCGTTTTCGGTTGCCGCGCGCCTGCCCGATCCGTCGATCCTCGAACGACCCGGCTGCAAGCCGATGGAAGTGCGGCTGTTGGCCGTCGAACCTGAGCATCGCAGCCGCCCAGTGATGGCGGGGCTGTTGTGGCTGGCGCTCGAACACGCCCGCGACCGCTACACCGAGGTTTACATCTCGGGCATCGCCGAGCGGGCCGAGATGTACGAGCGGCTCGGGTTTCAACCACTGGGCGAGCCAGTCACCAGTGAAATGGCCTCCGGCCGATCGGTAGCCTTCGTGCCCATGCGCGTCAGCCTTCCGCTCGAGGACAAGGTCGAACGGATCGCTCGATTCTGGAAATCGCGCGTGGGAGCACAGTAGGTACCGGCCGCCGGACGGTACCTGGCGCCGCGACTAGGCGCTGCCACTTGTCGGGATTGCGAGCGGATTAGATTTCACACCGCAGTCTTGTGCGTCCCGCTGACCAATGTTCGCCGGCTCTCTGCCTCAGGTCCCGTCGGGCCGCCGGGACCTACGGGCGGCCGGTACCGGCCGATCCCAGGGCGATTGCGTCATAAGTTACGTGTCGAACAAGACTTCCTCCAGGTATTCTTCGCTGCAGGCGGCGAGGAGGCGTTTGTTCTTGACGCCGACTTTCTCGGTGTGATTGTTTTTCAGC
>Ga0163150_10007025_pt1 | contig 13473 bp, 13 predicted proteins | sample OliLakLV19P2IB_FD_148628 | JGI IMG/M metagenome (GOLD analysis project Ga0163150, IMG submission 148628) | Freshwater microbial mat bacterial communities from Lake Vanda, McMurdo Dry Valleys, Antarctica - Oligotrophic Lake LV.19.P2.IB | ecosystem: Environmental > Aquatic > Freshwater > Lake >...
TAGAACAGTCCGAGAACTCACCCCTAGAACAGTCCGAGAACTCACCCCTAGAACAGTCCGAGAACTCACCCCTAGAACAGTCCGAGAACTCACCCCTAGCCCCTCTCATTAGAATGAGAGGGGGATAAGTAGTTGCGGTTTTGGTTTGGAGAGACTTAGGGATGCAATGGTCCATGCAGGGTAAATTTATGTCATGCGTCTGCTAAAACACTTACGTTCAGTTCAGACTCCACCGACACTTGGTCTTCGTGCTAACCTCGCACAGTTTTCGCTACTGGTGCTTGTTAATGCATTTGTTGGTGCGATGGTGGGGTTGGAGCGGACGATTCTTCCTGCGCTCGCAGAGGAAAAATATCACATCGTTGCAACGACTGCAGTGTTGTCGTTTATTGTTGTGTTCGGCATCGTTAAGGCCGTCACGAATTACTGGGCGGGTAGCCTTTCCGATCGCGTTGGTCGAAGGCGGGTGCTGATTGTCGGATGGCTGTTTGCAGTGCCTGTGCCGGTGCTACTTATGGTGGCTCCGACATGGGAGTGGATTCTTGTTGCGAATGTTTTTTTAGGCATCAGTCAGGGACTCACCTGGTCGACAACGGTGATCATGAAGATCGACCTAGTGGGTCCGTTCCGGCGTGGCCTCGCCATGGGCTTCAACGAATTCGCAGGCTACATGGCTGTAGCAGGTTCAGCGCTTGCAACGGGCTTCATCGCTGAGCATTACGGCCTGTCGCCAGAGCCATTCTATCTGGGCATCTTCTACGTGGCAGCTGGACTTGCACTTAGCATTTTTCTGGTTCGCGAGACGAAAGGGTTCGCCCTACAAGAATCGAGTGCACAGATTGCCGGACCTGGTTCTTCACTTACTGGCATGCCTCTGTTCCTACACACGACGTTTCGCAATCGGAATCTCTCGACGGTTGTTGCAACGGGTTTTGTAAACAATCTTAATGACGGCGTGGCGTGGGGACTCTTTCCTATTCTTTTCGCATCGGTAGGACTATCGGTTGGCACCATTGGATGGCTCGCAGCACTTTATCCCGCAACATGGGGCGTGTGTCAGTTATATACAGGCTACCTCTCCGATCGCATTGGTCGTAAGCGCCTAATCGTCGGCGGCATGATTGTGCAGTCACTCGGCATTGCACTCACCGCATTGTCGAGTCAACCACTCGGCTTCGCATGTGCTGCCATCCTGCTCGGCATCGGCACAGCTATGGTTTATCCGACTCTTCTTGCTGCTATTGGCGATGTCGCTGACCCGTTATGGCGAGCTTCGTCCGTCGGCATCTATCGCTTCTGGCGTGACGCAGGATATGCAGTTGGTGCGCTGCTTGCGGGCATCCTCGCACAGTACCTAGGCGTACGCGAAGCAGTCGTTGTCGTGGCCTGCATCACGTTTCTTGCAGGCATCAACGCACTGTTGCGAATGGACGAAACGCTCAGGCGAGCTACTGAAATCAAAGACTGATCGTTACCGTGGATTAGCACGTGCTTGCCTTCCTCGGAAAGCGAATCGACCAACTCTCGCTTGTAAGCAGGATTGACTATCGAGCCACATTAAACGCGGTAGTTGCATTTACCTGTCCTTGCGTAACCCTTATCATGTATTCACCGCTGCCGAGCTCAACCAGCGCAAGTTGTATCGTGTTCGATCCTCGATGGACAGATGCACTCGTCTGCATAATTATTACACCACTCGCAATATTTACAACCTCAATCTTTACCGATCCATTCACAGGCGCTTCAATAGTAATCGAAGTAGGTGCGCCAACTGCAGTACCGTTGGCAACAACACGAAGCGAGGCCTTTTTGTTTTCTTGAGTCGAGGTCTTGCCACCGCGCGTAAGCAAGCGCACCATCTGGTCGTGAACGATTCGCAACTCAGTCTCGCTCGTTCCTCCGCTCGATGTCGACGTCGCTGACACACCGTACGGAGATGTTGCTGCGTCGGTCGACACACTCGCACCAGTCTTCACAGTTTCCGTTGTCGGTTGTGCGCAAGTCTTCTGTGTGCTTCCCGCCACCATGAGGCAAGCAACAGCAAGTATTGCGATCATTTTCTTTCTGCTCATGATACTACTCCTAAAAAGGTACAAGAATTCGTAAGGGGTTTGGTAAGGGGCTTGGAAGGGGCCGTCAGAGTTTTTTTTTCGGTAGGATCTTAGGAATACGGCTGCTTCCATTCTTTGTCTTCGGCACGTCATTAGGCAGTTGAGCATCGACCTGAGTTTCCTCAGAATGTACATCGATATCTGTCCAAACTAACAACTCTGTCGACATCCTACTTGCAATTTTGGCAAGTGTAGAAAGCGTCGGATTAGACGACGAGTGCAGCATGGCTGAAACCTGTGCATCAGTGAGACCTGTTCGCTCGGCAAATTCTTTTTGCGTGATATTCTTCTCTTCAAGTATTTGCGCAATTCGAACCGCTAACTGAAACTGCCATGTCCAGAGCAGCCCGTCCTCTGGATCAGTTTCAGATCGAAGTTTTTCTAGAATATTCATAATAGTTACTATCCTTGATAGCACAGAATGGGTTGTATCAGCGCGCCATTTACAATATAATGTAACTCATCAAATCCCGATGCAGATAGTTGCATCCGGAAGTAGCGTGTGTGAATGGTTGTGAGTTATGTGACAACTACGACAAACAAAAAGTCCAAGTAACTCATTAAGCTACTTGGACTTTAGAAACTGGTCAATACTCTTGACAGTTACTTATCTGTTGACATGGTACTTATTTTGTTGACACGGTACTTATTTGTTGACACGGTACTTATTTGTTGACACTGTACTTATTTGTTGACACGGTACTTCACAACCTTTTCGTCGTCGAACTTAATGAGGTAATCGCCGTCGTCAGTTAGCCGTGGCATCGATCCGTTGTATACGTACTCATTCTCATACTTGCCTTTTAGTGCGCCGGTTTGCAGATCTGTACCTACGAACGATTTGAGTTCGACGTTATCGTCGCCTACCCAAATAAAGCAGTTCTTGCCTTGATTAAACCTGCCAAGGTTCTTCTTTGTGTTCGTTGCATAGATCTTTTTACCGTCGGCAATCGAGACCGCTGCGAGCCCCTTATCGAAATCGATGAACAAACGCTGACCGTCTTCTGATTTCGTTAGGCCCCATGCTTCTCCCAGATCGAAGTCTTTGACGTTGACTGAGTACTTGGTTTTGCCTGTTTGAATGTCAAGCGCAAAGAGAGTCTCCTCGCCGGTTACATAGACATTCTGTCCGTCAGTCAGGATGTTCGAAACTCTGTCGCCAAGCTCTGCTTTAAGGGTCTTTGTATCCCAAAGAACAGCGCCGGTTGTGGCGTCGTATGCACGCACGCCATAGGAGTCACCGGCAAACTTGTATTCGTACCTGTATTCTTGCGATTGGGTGAGATACGATTGCACGAACATTCTGCCACCAAACTGCGCCAACAGTGTGTTACCCGATAGAATCATGTGGGGCACAACGTCGTCGTCAGAAATTTTTGGAGCTGCCCACATATCCTTACCCGTGGCGATATCATACTTGTGGATCTGCTCAGATTCTCTGTCAACCAGAAATAAACCATTCCCCGCAAACAAGCGTGCAGCGCTATTGAGTGTCTGATCTACTCGAAGTCCACCGCTATAATCCGAGCTCGCATACTTCGCGCTCCAGAGCTTGCTTCCTGTGCTTATGTCGAACACCGAAATGCCTTCGTAGATAACATACACCTTGTCGTTCTGTATGCCGAACGAAATGTTTGGCGTTGCTTGTTCAGACATCAACCCTAGGCTCATAAGGTCTTCCATCACCTTTTCTTCGAACGACACAGTCCATACTTGTGCGTTGGTAGTAATGGTGCTCGCCGTCAGGGTAATCATGCGTGTGAGTGAGAACATCGAGCGCGAGCCTAAGTCCAGACGTACTCGCAGGTTCTTTTCTTTCGACTCTGCAATCTTTGTCGAGGCCACAGAACTATTTCTGTATTGTCCTACTTGTTTATCATCCACAGTGCGTCCAGTCTTTTCGTCGATATAGCCCACGCCCAAGTTATTGCGAACTTCTATAAGGTTATAGTCCGACAACTTTTGAATGTTGAATCCCTCTTCGTCGAATCCAGAATAATCCGAATTTGTCCAAAGCGTCTTACCCGTCTTGACATTCACCAGTTCGATGTGCTTTCCATCAAACAATGGCATTGCAACCATGCTGGCAATGTAATTGCTTCTCAGCATGTTGTCGATGTAATAGTCTCCAAACTTGTTCAGTTTATCGGTTCTCCACAACTCTGTGCCCGTTTTTTCATCTACATATACTTTCGTGCTCTTTTCATCGGTGCTTTCCATGAACAGAATTACACCTGCTTTTTCGTTCCATGTCTGAAATTCAAACGACCCGACCCCAAGCTTTTCCTTGAACTTATAGGACCAGAGCATTTTGCCGTTGCCGTCAATCATGCCGGCCTCATCTTCGGTCGAGCCTAACAACAACGAGGCAGTGCCGTTAAATCGTTTTTGATTGTCCGGCTCAAACCCAAACTTCGATTCCCACACCACTGGAAACTCCTGTGCCTTCGCTCCGAATACGCATGAAAGCAGCAACACGCACACAAGGTATGCTTGATAGTTCATAAAACTCTTCTGAGAGGGGGTGATGGAGTTATGGCGTGGTCGAATACATAGTGGACCAAGCCATTTGTTTTGCACAACAATCGATAGAAGCACACTTCTGCAGTGAACATACAAAGAGTATAGCTAGGTTTCTATAATGATTCCAACATCCTACCGCTACTGGTTCTACACAGCCGCTATCTACAACGTTGTGTGGGGCTTTGTATCTGGCTACCCGTGTTCACAATGTTTGCGTTTAAGTACGCACGTAAGCCGCTTAATGGCGAGCCCCCTTCCCATAACGTTTAATGTTCTGCCTGCTCAAGTCCATATCGTATTGCCACTTCGAGTATCTTGACGTTTAGATCTTTTAGGGCTTTGAACTTAATGCAAACACCGCTCACGCTCGCCTTGCCGAGCGTTTTTCCATATGCCTCGGCTAAGTATTTCTTATCCTCAATACCAAGGATATAGACAGAGATACCGGTTGTGTTTGCACTGATGCCTATTTGATAAAACTCTCTCGTTTCGCCATCTGCGTATTGAATAGTCTGAAATCCATATCCTATATTAGGATTTGAAACAGTTCGATTTTCACTATTTTTACCATCTAAGAACCACAATCTACATGTTGGCCTTACTTGCAGCATCATGTCGTGCAACGCTTGCACGTCGCTGCGTTTTGGTTCGGTTTGGCTAGTGATGTACTCGTTGATTTGTTCTTGTATGTTCATACAATATTTGGTTGTGATTACTCAAATCGGGTTACTGCGATGTCTTCATATATACTCTTATACCTATTCACGCTGTAATGAGCTTGCCATCAATTACAGGCGCAAAAAAACTAAAGTCGTTAGATCAACGCCAAATACATCGTCCGCTGATGTCCCCCGCTTCGTATACGAACGAAGTACATTCCTTTTGCTAGTGATCCGAGATCTAATGTGAATGCTGTATATCGCATAGATTCTGAGTAGACAAGTCTGCCGAAGGAATCTATCACTTCGACAACACCGTCGTGCGCATCACTGTGGTTCGCGGAACCTACTACATGTACTCGTCCTAATGATGGATTCGGGTAAATCCTAAACACCGAACGTTCGGGAATTTCATTGACGTCAGTCACAATAGTGCTCTTCAACATTAAGCCACTCGCTCCGACGACGTAGACTGAATTGGCAACGATGCAAATATCCTCTATGGCTCTGCCGTTCGTCTCAACATTCTCCAAGCTCCATGAGACTCCACCGTCAACTGTCGAGTAGATCCCCCCATCCTCATCACCGACAAATCCAACTTGAGTATTTGCAAATTGAATGCAGTTAACTGTTTTAGGCAAAATCTTGCTCGGACTCTGCCAAGTTTCTCCCCCATTCGTAGTAAACATTACTCTCCACTTTGAGTAAGGCCGACCAGAACCCATACGTGATCCACCAGCCCAACCATGCAGTGCATCGTGGAAGAAGACAGTGTGTATCTGCATACTTTCAAAGTATAGCTGCTCATCAGGAATACCGGACCATGTTTCTCCGTTATTCGTTGACCTAGAAACCATCCCAAAATCACCCGCAAACGAGGGATTCCATCCCCCTATTACCGCCACACCACCACCGAGAAACGATATATCGGAATTCCAGGATGGTGTTTCGAACACTGGTCCGGTCATCTCCCATTGGCTACCACCGTCCTGAGAATAGAGCGGTGTCCCAAAAAGACCAATCACGCCCTGTAATTCATCTGCGAACCGGATGAACTTTACAACTGAGAGATCACCCTTGTTGCGATCACTCAACGTGTGCAGGCTGTCCCATGTCGCACCACTGTTCGTTGTTTTGTATATGGTCTCGCCGGCCACGTAGCCGACCTCTGGAGTGGGGAAATGAATGGACTTCAATTCGTAGGTATTGCCATCTTCGATAGCATAACGCGTCCAATTCCCTCCGCCATCTACAGTCTTGTAAATCGAATTTCCTGCTGGAATAAAACCCGTATCCGGACTGGTAAAACTCACAGAAGTCACAGTCCCTCCATACCCAGTTTGCAATGCCTGCCATTGGCCAGCGCAATCGCTTACGTGATAGACCAGCAAGAGGAGCAAGAACACGGTTTGAAGCATACACATATGTGAATTCTCTGCCTTCAATTCACCACTAGCTTTAGTGCACGAGATACCGTTCCATTGCACACTTGAATGTAGTAAACTCCCTTAGGATAAGTACTGAAGTCGAAGTTCATCTCATCCGATGTGGTCCATTCCTGATGGACGCCTCTACCTAGCGCGTCAAAAACAGTTACTCGAGTCGCCTGATATGGGGCTTGCGAAGGGTCTATCGTAATGGTTACGCTGCCATGAGACGGGTTCGGTGAAATTCTGAAGCCAATCACTGGGAACGTGTCTACAACGGAAGTTGGGATAACACGCTTGAACGCTAGGCCATCATCAGCCACGGCATAAGCGACACTACGATCTACTACGACAATGGCGTTGATTGATCGACCGCCCGAGAAAATCTCATCCGCATTCCAGCTCAATCCGCCGTCTGTAGTCGAGTAAATTGACCCCCAATCATCCCCAACGTAGCCAATCTGGTCGCTCGTAAATTCGATTGTATTGAGCGTGCGTGCGAAAACTGTATTAATAGTTTCCCATGTGGCCCCACCGTCGCTCGTATGGAGTATTCGGGTCCTACTATATGGTGGATTTCCTGATTCTCGCGAACCTACTACCCAGCCCACAGACGGTGTCACAAATTCAATCGAACTGATGCGAAGTCCCCGAGACTTATCCTCCATCCCTAGTGATTGGGTCCAAGTCTTCCCCAAATCAGTAGTCTTTGCAACAATGCCGAACATGCCGATGGTCGTACCCGTCCAGCCACCCAAGAATCCTACACCATTCCCTATGAAGTCAATCACCGTACTTGCTCCTGGCATGACAAAATCATACGGGCCATCGATCCAGGTATCGCCCTGATCGGTGGTGGAGCGAAATGCATCTCCAACAACAATGCCAACAGAATCTGAAAAAAAGAACAGTGACCTGAATTCTGGAGCCTTCCACTGTTCATCGGCAACGTGTACGCTATCCCACGTCGCACCCGCATCCACTGTTCTATACACTACATCCCCTACGGCGAATCCAACATTAGAACTGGGAAAGAATATCGCATTCAATGTGTGCGTTGGCGGAACCGATTGCGAAGTCCAAGTCAGACCACCATTGGTCGTTTTAAGAATGGTAGATCCGCCAACAGCATAGCCGGTATCGACATGAGTAAAATAAACGTCTTCAATATTACCGGCATACCCAGTGGTTAATCTCTGCCATTGAGCAGCAGCACCTTGCACGGTGAGTAAAAGAATGAGAACTACAACTGGTTGGGTGATCTTCATTGCAGAGAGAGCTTCTACTCCGGTCAGAGAATGTGAATTACAAATCGCGCTTCGTGTGTGGGCTTGATGCCGAACACTACAGGCACTGTTCGCCGCTGCGAAGAATTTTATTGGCAACCGATCGTGGAATCTGTGTGTACTTCGAGCCATAAAATGCCAACGCGTGGCAATTTTTTTCCCTGTTCGACTTCAATACCAAATCGTCTAATTTCATCGGCGGTGTAACAGCGCCATTCTCCCTTTATCTTGCTCTCTACCCACTGAATTCTTTTCTTGGTGCAGGGCAACTCCAAACACACCAAGCTTACGCCATCTTCTCCGTTGCGCAATTGAAACGCTTCTGGATCTATCGTGCCGGACGCGAGAATCCGCTCCTTAAGAATGCGTCTAGCAACCTTCACGGCTATGGTCCTTCGGTTTGAGTTATCAATTACCCGCAGCTAACAACTGCTTCATAAATGAAGCCGCTTGTCTGGCGACAGCGTGTGCCTTAACCAATGGCACTGCGACGTCATAACATTGGTGCTTATCCGAAAGTTGATCGTGCGTGTCCAGTTGCATGATTGTTGTGCCGTTTGATACAACGAACCTAAATATTACGCCATCTAATGTTGTGTAAACAATTACACCGCCAGTTATCGACGGTAAACTATGATATGGATTATGTCCATCAACATAAAGTTCACGGAGTAGTCGTAGCGCGCCATTAACAGCGTCTAGTCGAGGTGCAGGCGCACCTTCACCATCCCAGTTTTTCGGATAGTGCTCAAAGTTGCGAATGTTCGATTCTTGACTTCTAAATGCTAACGCACGAATCTCGAGTGCGTCCACATGTTGACTTGTCGTGTTAACGTGAAGGGACATTCCATTTAAGGTGTCTGGCGTCGCACGGATTCCTTGAAGAGAAAAAGAGGCAACTCTAATTGCTGTTGGTCGCCATTTCGGCTCATAATCGTGGTTGCTCATTTTCTGTCTGTACCTTTCAACTGTTCAAGTTGATGCTTTAGAACTTCCAACAAACTACGCGCCGCAGTTTCATCCATACACAATGTTGAAACAATCCTGCGCTGTATATCTGCGGTTGTCCGCGGCATCAATTTCCCATCTTTTACATCTAGTTGAAAAGGCAGAGCTGAATGTTCTACATACAAGTGAGTGACGATGCGTTTTTTGGTGGCGTCGGTACTCCCCATCGCGCCGTGCACTGTAACAACTGGATTATTACCGTCAAGCATTTCGATTGTAGCATCCGGTTTAGTGGAATCTGTATTCTTCTTTTTTGCTGTCGCCATATCTGTTGTTCTTCGTAGAAATTGGTATTCCCCTGACAGCACAATCTACCAACAAGACGCCTTACGGAAATGAACGGTCATGGCGCCAGGCAAAGGCAGTCTCGCCGTTTATGATCATCAGGAGTATAAGGTGTAGTTGGTGGACGTAACCGTGACAGAGTTGTCAATAGAAAGAGTGCCCCATATTTTGGGACGTAGCCAGAGTGGCGGCATTTGAACCCTCCAAACCCGAGTGTACGAGACTGCCGAAATAATCTATCACTTCGACAGTGCAATCGGCAGTATCGCCGTGGCTGGCGGAAACAGTTACATGTACTCGTCCACGCCGTAGGATTCCACTCACCCATTATCGATAGGCCGTCATTTTGAACTAACACATCTTGATTCCAAGATGCGCGGCCGGGCTTCCGACTTGTGCACGGGGGTTCGTCTAACGACTTACTCTCATTCGCTATCCTCCAATGCGGACTCGATCAGCTTTCGTTCTCGCTCGATCTCCCGTCTAAGTAGTTCTTCTGTCGGCAGGCATAGCATGTATTTGGAGGCGAATATCTGCTTGCGATCATTCAGCACGGAGTAGCGTGCCACCGTCTCGTTCTTTTCGGTGCAGAGGATGAGGCCGATTGTCGGGTTATCGTCCGACGCGGTGAAGAGGCCGTCGTGCATCCGCACATAGCCGTCCATTTGGCCGACATCCGCATGTGTCAGCTCGCCCACCTTCAGGTCAATCAGGAGGTAGAACTTCAGGCGGCAGTGATAGAAAACAAGATCGATATAGCGGTCCTGTTCTTCGATACGAATGTGCTTCTGCCTCGCTACAAAGGCAAATCCGCTGCCCAGCTCCAACAGAAAGCGTTGTAGGTGGTTAATAATGGCTCGCTCCAGATCCGACTCGTGAAACGCTCCTGCATCCGGCAGGCCTAGGAATTCCAATACATATGGATGCTTGAGCGCATCGACAGATGGGGCCAAAGGAAGCAGCGGGTTACGGCCTTCCGCCAGCATCTTCTCCGGCTTTGTACTCTTGAGAATCCGCTCGTAGTACAACGACTGGATCTGCCGCTCCAACGTGCGCTTATCCCAGCCACCCGCGACCGCCTCGCGCTCATAGAAATCGCGGGCTTTGGTATCGTCAACCCGCATCAGGACGCGGTAGTGAGACCAGCTTAGCTGCGGGGAGAACTTCTTCGCAGGGAAAGGAATTGAGGCATCCGAGAATTCGGTGTCACGTGGGCGCAGAATTGGCGCTCCGAATTGTGCGCCCAGTGGGCGCACAATCTTAAACCTCTCACTGTAGACGAGGTAAAATTGTTTGAAGGATTGCAGGTTCCGTCCCGAAAACCCCTTCCCAAACCGCTGGGTCAGCCTAGCGGAAAGCTCTTCGACGACCTTCTTGCCATAGGCAGCCCGTTCTTCGCCACCCTGCAATTCGTGGACGATCTCTCGCCCGATCAACCAGTAGGCCAACACCATCTGCGCGTTGACCGCCCGGACGACATTACCTCGCGCCTGTTCCAGGATGGAAACGACGCGGCCTAAGAGTGCATCCGGCTTCTTCATAGCAATTTTCCGATTCGGCTTGGTCATCATTCACCTCCCGCATGCGCATTGTCAGCGACGGAGTTCCGACTGCCATTTCGAGCCAATCGCCGACGTCAACGGCGGCGTCAATTAGCATTCTTATCTGTAGATTTTTCACGGACTGTACTGGAACTCGACAATGGGACGAATACAATCTCAATGGTCTCAATGTGAATAATTCCTCTCTTGTGAAGAGTATGGCCGCCGATGTAATGTATGTGTGTTTTTGTCACCAACTTTTGTGACCAACGCAAAGACAAAGAAAGTCTTTGGCTCGATCTGCACGAAGGCTGGTGTACCTGGTAAAGCATTCCTCAATCGACCTAGTCGAGATCTACGACGAGTACCCGGGCGTGGCTTTACAAGTATGCCGCAGACGGATGAGTGAAAGGGGCTTCTTGGGCTTTGAATACATGGGTGTGGACGCTGAAAAAAAAGGCCGCCCACCTCAAAGAAGAGGATGTAAACGAAGGGCAAGCGAAACGCAAGCGCGCAAACGAATTGTACGCGAACGGTATGTCAACGGCGGACATCACCCAAGAAGTACTCGGTGACCGTTGAACGAGCTGATGTGAACCTGTCAGCGTGGCGGGATTTGAACTCAGTTTAACGGCCATCTAAACAAATCAAAGTCAATCGAACGCTATCGAAGTAACCCCATGTCATTGTTGCATTTAATGGAATATTGGTTTGTATCTATTGCAATCGTTTTCGATATGTTTGGTACCAAACCGTCCGCACAACGTGCGCAGGAACCATGCGAAAAACAAGAACGACAGTAGGTGCTGCGAGAGGAATTGTCCTCCGCATTCAAAAGGGTTGAGTGGAAATTATGCGCAATGTGCGCACCTCTTTCCGTTGCAAAGTGAGCAGTGAATTGGACGCAAGTTAGCCACCCATTCCAACCGAAGTCGGCCAACTATTCCAAGGCAAGTCGGCCACTGAGTCAGCTCCATCCTAAACTTGGGCCGACATCAATTGGAATCCCTGCCCGATATCATCGGAATGCGCAGCGGATGGAGATAACATTCACTTTCTGGTCGAGGGCTAATGCGCGCGACATGTGGTGGTGGAATGTTGCTTCCGCAACGCATCGACCCAACACTGCTTAGTTAAGAACCAAGACGTACTTGCACGGGTGGATACAGCTCGGAGACGAGACGAAGCTCAGTAATGTCTCTGCCTTCAATTCAAAAGTAGTTTCAGGGTATGCGCTACCATACCATTTCGCACCTGCACAAAATATACGCCTTTGGGAAGGGCACCGAAGTCGTACTCGCTAAAATGGGGTTGATGCAACGACTGAAACACGTCCTTTCCTAGAGCGTTGAAGATTGCGATATGGCTAAATTCATTGGGGAATTGCAAGGGGTCTATTGAAACAACAACTCTATCGTGTGAGGGATTTGGTGAAATTCTAATCCCAACATTTGGGAAAGTGTTCGTAACAGAAGTCGTGACGCTACGCTTGAAAGCTAAGCCTGAAGTGGCCACAGCATAAGCTACTCGGTTGTCGACTGTGACGATTGAGTTGATGGATCGACCACCGGATAATACTTCGTCGCGATTCCAACTCAACCCACCGTCCATAGTTGAGTAGATATCTCCCCACTCATCACCCACGTATAAAATTTGGCTACCTGCGCTTGCGATTGTATTGAGCGTGCGTGTGAACACTACGTTGATAGGTTCCCACGTAGTTCCCCCGTCAGTAGTATGTATGATACGCGATTCACTATACGGCGTGCCGCTGGACTCTCGTGATCCTACAATCCAGGCGTTGAGCGGCGTGATCAATTTAATGGCTTTAATGCGAAAAGCTTCAGAAATATCCTCCATCGCCAATGATCGAACCCAAGTCTTACCCCAGTCAACCGTTTTTGCTACGATTCCGAACATACCACCTGAAGTCCCAGTCCAGCCACCTATGAATCCAATGCCATCGCCAACGAAGTGTGCTGTGTTACACGAGACAGGCAACGAAGGATGGAATGTTTGAATATTCCATGTGGTACCACCGTCGGATGTAAACCTAATACCATCCCCTACGACATAACCATTTAGATCATCCTTGAAAAACATTGAACGGAACTCTTTAGCGCTGGGAACCTCAGTAATCGCGTGCACGCTGACCCACGACTCCCCTTCATTCGTTGTTTTATAAATAATTTTACCGGCAGCATAGCCAACAGATTTTGTGGGGAAGAACACTGTATTGATTGACTGATCAACACCTTCAGATAATACCTGCGAACTCCAAGTTCGACCCCCATCCATTGTCCTCAAGATCGTGGACCCGCCCACGATATAGCCTGTGTCGACGCTTGTAAAAAATGCAGACTTGAGGTTACCATCATATCCAGTTTGTAGGCGCGACCACTGCGCATGCACAATTTGTGTCGCGAGAGAAACAATCACAATGAACAGATATATCATGCTCTTCATTCTAAAGAACAATCATCTTATGAGTTATCAGCGAGTTACTTGTTCGAAGAATACAATAGTAGAGCCCAGGCGAGATCTCAGTTGCATCAAGGTTCAACGAGTACTTGCCAATTTCTTTGTATTGATGGACGAGCAATGATTTTACGATGTGACCATAAGCATCATAG
>Ga0163150_10007026_pt1 | contig 13473 bp, 22 predicted proteins | sample OliLakLV19P2IB_FD_148628 | JGI IMG/M metagenome (GOLD analysis project Ga0163150, IMG submission 148628) | Freshwater microbial mat bacterial communities from Lake Vanda, McMurdo Dry Valleys, Antarctica - Oligotrophic Lake LV.19.P2.IB | ecosystem: Environmental > Aquatic > Freshwater > Lake >...
GCTTTTCTACTTTATCGGAATGTTTGCGACACACTCGGCCAAACGCCTGCTCGACGCGGATAGGATTGTTTGAGTAACTAGCATCAATGAACGTGCGCAGCTTGTCGAAATCGAACCCAAGGGATGCGCGATTTACCACCACGCAGACGTCGAATTTTCCCTTCTTTAATGCTGCTATGTTTTTACTGGCCGAGTCATTCTGCGAATGAGAAAGCGTGGTGTTGAAGTTCTTAGACAGCGCCTTATAGATTCGCTCGGCAGCTCTGATATTATGCGTTTGTACAATTGCAGGGAGCCTTTCAGGAGTTAGCCAGGCAGTAATTGATTCAATAGGTGTAAGTACCTTCACTCCCGGCTTCAGCTCGTCCGACGTGGTGTAGTCATCATCTGTTAAGTTGAGATCTACTTCAGGTAGCGCAATGCGTGGGTCATCAATGCGGCCGTGTTGTAGCGCCATCTCGCGGGAGAAGAACACCTTGTCAACATAAATCCCATAGTGAGATGCTGTAAGCAGGAGTTCCGGCGCTCCGTTGTGCCATTTCAGAATCTTGGAATACATGCCCTTGTCGACACCATAAAACTGATGTGCCTCATCGACGATTAAGTAATCGAATGGCTTCAGCGTATCCAGCACCCTTCCAATGGTCTGCGGCAGGCTCACCACAACCCGGCATTTATTCGCACTACGTACACCGGCAACTGCGCCGCCAACCAATTTATAAGGGCGGATTCCGCGATCTTCTAGCCGATCCTGGAAATTCTCGCTAAGTAGAGTTTGGCCGTGCGCTAATATCAGCACGCGTGCCTTGGGGTGTTGCTTAATGAAATGTGCAGCTAACTCGGTTTTACCAAATCCAGTGGTGGCGGCTATGCATGCACATCCGGTTGCGGTCATGATTGCCATTGCTTCGTCGTAAACTGCGAGCTGATAATCAAAAAGTTTCATTCCAATACCCCTTATGTTTAGCCATGTGCTACATAATAAGAGTGGCATGTAATTGTTTTTATGTCAACCACGTATCACGCTTATTATGTTTTGGGAGTAATTTCAACCACTTGACTATCAGCTCGCCCACGTACTGTTACTTCTCTTCCCGCGCAGCATCACGCCTTTCCTCCCAATAATCCTCCTCTGCAGCGTCAAGTGCCTCCCGCGTGATATTCACACAATCGTCACCCTCTGGTGCCTGCTCTGCCATAATCGTTATTTCTGCGAATAGGACTGGGCTGGTCTTGCGGATACTCTCCGTGACGTTCTTGCCCTTCCGCAAAATCATGAATTCCAGATCGTCTACAAATTCCGCATAACGGCCTCGATTCCCATCAGCATCTGCACCATAATCCTTTTCTGAGTATGTGACCCACCAGACCTTAATTTCCAGCTCAACACCCTTCACATCTTCTACAAACAGCGTCGATTCAAACTGCTGTCTCATTACTGCCCCTTCGTGCACACATCGCCGTGTGCATTTAATGGTTTGAGTTCTGTCTCATCAACTTCAGCAATCCCCACGTCGTTAAAAACTCTGTAGCCTGTTGGCGGAATAAATGCTGATATGCGCCCCACGAACCCGGAGTACTCGCCGCTGATCACCTCGACACACGATAGGTACGCGAATTTTGGCGGGTCAACCTTGTACGTAATACAGCTGCTGAGTGTTAAGGCCAGAAGCAGCGACATCCTCATTTGACACCCCGCAGACAGCTGGCACGGTAGGTACGAACCGCGACTTTAGTCAGACTCACCAGGCATGCATCGACTCCGTACTTTCGCTTGCAACCAGAAGTGGCCATTCCCACAGCGGCGTCATCTTCGGCTTTCCACGAAACCGCACTCTCGTTGGTGAGTAGTGGCGCGTCACACGTCTTAGTGATAACCGACACTGGCTGTGGCTTTATGTCAGATGTAGAGCTGCAGCCAGACAGGAGGATAATAAGGCCCAGAGTCATGCAAACGATTAGCAAAGCGATATTTATTTTATGAATCGAAATCACCGGACGCCTCCTTCTTCAAAATTGTGATTAGTTTGTTGAGCTGTCGGTTAAGTGCATCCACTTCGAGTCGCAGCTCTGCTAAGTCATCAAACACTTGCGAGAGATCCATGCTAGTCCTCCAGATTCACGAAAAAGGTATAGTAGTAGGGCGTGCGTCTGTTGTTCGTTTCGCAGTAGAAGTTAATTGCCTGGGCCGTTATGCTTTTAAACCCAAGTCCCGTCGCATAATGGTCATCACTTGACACAGTGCCGTTTATAACAAAACGACCAAGATCGATTGCAGATGGGGAATGGAAGTGCCCTATGCGAATGCCGATAATGTTCTTGTCGGTCTGCGCACTGCGGCGAGAGATCTGGTTTTCTAGAGCTATAGGAGTCGGCCCTTTAACCATGTCTCCGTGCTCGACTAAGAACCAGCGACCGAAAATGTCGTATACAACAAAGCCCTCATCTGGAATCGTCCAGGTGATATTCTTAATCTTAGTCTGCTTGCACAGCAGCTCAAGGGAGCGGTAGATGGCATGGGTCAGGTATCCACGTCCAGGGTTTGCAGTAATACGGGAACTCTCATAACGATCATGATTACCGGGCGTAGCGATAACTCTGGTCGGCACACCTAGTTGAGACATAGGCACAATGAAGTCCATGAACAGGCTTTCAACCGCGTTGGCTACCTGCTCTGGGTTAGTCGAATCACAAGAGTTACCGCTATCTGGGTGCATTGTTGCCGACTGAATGATGTCGCCGTTTACTAGATAAACGAATCCCACCACATTATAGTTGACTGAATGCCTGTGATATTCGTCGATGCAGACCTGTGCCATCTTGGCGATGCGCTGCCTAGCTATAGCGGTATTGAAGGTAGAAGTGCGCAGACCGTAATGAATGTCCGATAACATAACCTCCATAATCATCTTGGTTTTGCCGGAGCGCACAGACTTACGCGCTGCAGGAATCTTGACTCCCTTCATTTTTTTGATTACTGCGCTGATCTCCTCGATAACATCTGACTGCTCGTCGAGGTGTTCTAGAATAGCGCGGTTCTCACGTGCCGTTACGGAGTTAGTCTTACGCAGACGTGTGATAGCCTGCAGTGACTTGACCTTTACTTCCCCATCAGTGGACTCGTAGAAATTGGCGTAATAACGGTATAAGGAGCGCACGGCCTCGGCGGTTTTCTTTTCCTTAAACTCCTTGCTCACCTCCGCAGCAACGGTCTCCCACGACTTGCCCTCGTTGTGACGGTCAATGATGAATTGGATCATTTTTGCGGTAACAGTCTTGTTAGCCATTTATCCCCCTTAGTGCCTGCACGAAATATGCAGGAAACAATTTCTTGTGGTTACGATATAGACGCTCAAATTGTGAATCAGCGATGTACGTTATTCCGTGGTCGTCTGGTGCCCTACACACGCGACCGGCTGCCTGAACAACCTTTAGGATGGCTGCGTATGCGTACCATTCAGGATCGGTTGAGGCTCGTTCAGCAATGGCCGGATCGCCTAAAGAATCAAATGGCACCTTGCCAATGATCTGCCATCTCGCATCGTCTAGAGGGAGATCGACGCCCTCAAACATTCCAGATGCTATGAGCACCCCGTTAGAACTTGCGCGAAACCTTGACAGTACCTCGGCCTTGTCCACCTTAGAGTGCGTCATCAGACGAGGGTTTTTTGTGTGCCGCAACACATCAGCAACCCAGCTATAAGGAAGATGGATGAGACCTTTTTCTGGATGCATCACAAGCTTCTTGTCAATGTAGGCAGCCAGTAGACCACATGCCCGCTCTTTGTACTGATATGTGACGTTAGCGGCAGGGTCGTAAATAGTAGGGCGGTTCACTGGTGGGATAGGCGAATCAACATCAATATAAAGCACACGCCTGCGGTCAAGGCCCATCTCATAAATCAGCTGCTTTGAAATCGTAGCCGACATCAATATCAACTTATGCACTTTATGCTGCGGCCATAACTGTTGGCGAATAGCGCGAATCTTTATCGGACGAACCTTGAGAACTGGAACAAGGGCACCACGATAGAAGTCGTTCGTGTACTCAATCATGTGCTGGTTGTGGTGTTTAAGTAACTCTGCTCTGATTTCCAGCAAGTGCTCGTCGCGCTTCTGTGTCTCAATCCACTCAAGTAGATCGGAGGTTGTACGTAAATTGCGCGGGAACTTATAACGATTCCCCCAGATACTAGAACTTTCTAGATCCTGTAAAATCTTAATAAGCTGGTGTGCCTCATCCATAACAACAACTTCAGAGAAGGCCTTGTTGGACAGGTAGATGTATGTATTGCAGACACGTGTATTTGAATCAACAAAGTTCTTGCGCGACTTGCTGTAGACACACCCATCACAAGGCTGCCCGCAGTCCTTCTGTATAGTCACGCAGCTGGCACCTAGTTCTTCGCAGTTATACGCGTCCTTGCGGTGTAGTGTTGCTAGCTCTGGGTAGTTACCAGCTATCTGATTTACTAGAATATTGGTTGGCGCACATATAGTAGTCTTCTTACCAAAACTTGCTTGCCACTTAGCAATGGTAACGGCTAGTGCTTCTTTGCCTGTTGCAGTAGGTGCCTGAATAACGAATACGTCATGTGAGTCCCATCCGGCTTCAAGGCGTGTCATAACCTCGGCCTGCTGTGGACGGGGTGTCGCCTTCGGGAAGAACGTATTGATTGACATATTACTCCCCTTCTGTTGGTGCCTTATCCACAAACCGCCATCTATAACTGTTTGCGCTTATTTGTTTCTCCCAGCTAAATTCTCCACATCCACACCTATCTTCTGGCGGTAAGTGGGAGTCGGCCATACGGTTAACCACCTCAACAACCACACCGCAGCAATTACATTTGAACTCGTATACCGGCATATTTATAATACCTCAATTATGTTGTTGTGTCACTTATAAACCGTATTGTGTCTAGTCCATTTCTTTTGCCAACCATATCAGACTCTTGCCTATCAGCTGTGCGTCGTTCTCGTCTGTCTTCTCATACCCTGCGTCCTTAATTGCTTGCCAAACGCCAATAGGGACTTCAATGAGTACTGGGGATCGCACTGCTGCAACTGCCACCCCCACTGCCCACTTGAGAAATTCATGGCTCATCGATCCGCGAATACGCTCAGTAGCAAACACATCACACGCTGTCAGATCGTGCAGCTGTTGGTATAGATGCTGCAGCCGCTGCTGTACGCGGAGTTTGTTCCCCATCGTTATGATGCCAGACGAGGTTAAGACACCTGCATCGTAAATTGAGTAGCCAGCAAACTTCGATCCTGGATCTACTGCTAGCAGTCTTCCGTTAAGAATCTGTTCTTTGTTCTCGGCAACCTGCTTGCGGAGGTCATCAATCGATTTACCACTAGGCCATTTTACGCGCTGAATTTTCATTGTATCTCCTAGCTGATGGTTTGAAGCCTTCGTCAAGTTGACGCTCTAGTGTTTGCATATCTTGCGGAGGATCGGCGAATCTGTCGTTCCACCATATCAGCGCCAGCATTGCGTCCTCTCTACTCAGCCCAATGTCACATGCCATTCGTGCCAGTAGCCAGATGTGCGGACTGCGTTGTCCTGGGCCGCGTCGTCTTAACAGGCACATGTAAAAATCTTCCGGTACCGTACTGGCGTCTGCATCTCTAACGGGAAGTGGCTGAACAGCAGGTTCCGTTATAATCAGCTTATCGCCGCACACAGAATTTACCAGCTCTTTGGATCGTCCTGTTTTCTTGTGGTACGTGCCTGGTAGTCTGTACATCCCAGCCTGATGATAGAATGAGAGATCGGCGTTAGGTGCGTGCTGCCTGACAAAGTGTTTAACCGCTCGTGGTACCCATTCACCTTCAATTGGCTCGATAGGGATGTGAACATGAACGCTGCGATTTCCGCTGTCGTACACCTCATAGCCGATACGTGCTGTGTCCAGATAGCTGATGAATTCGTGAGGGTCGGTGTTGTCAAAGTCAACCAGAACGACATCACAGTAAACAGGCATTCCGCGCATGTCTCTTGTGCTGCCTGTAGCGTTAACGTGTTCGGTCAGTACCTCGTTCCAAGCAAAGACACTGCGAAACCCTCTGTAGTTATGTACTTCACTAAGAGGCACTAATTTAGGGGGACCGTTGCGGCGTGTATTATTACGAACCTCGACATAATGTTTCATTTGCCTACCTTTATGTCTGCTAGTGTGTTGGCGATCACGACTCCGCCCTTGAGTTTGATGCCCATGCCAAGATTGACATTTGTTGCTGCTAATGCGCGGCGGTAGATATCGGCAGCTTGCTCGGCGTATCGTTCTTCTACTTCTCCTATAGTCTCGTCATAGAAGTTTACTAGCCACGGCCTGATTGGCACTTGCTCTGCGTCTGCTAATAAATATATCTCTCGCACAAACACAGCTAGAAAGTCGGATGCTGTGGACTGGCAGAAGCGGTTCAGAATATCCTTTAACTTAGACACAGAAACGCATATGGGTCTACCAAAGCCGTTTACTATCCATCCATCATTTGCGTACCACATGTTTTTAAGATCTTGCTCAAACTGCTTAACCCCTGCATACATCTTCCAGTAATCGCGGTGAATGCGCATGACTTCGTTGATTGTAATATCGACGCCGCCTAACAGTAGTCCCTGATGGATGTTACGAGGCCCCATACCGTAGTTAGACGCTAAAGTTATGACCTTGGAAATATCTCGCTCGCGCTTACAATGGATCTTAGCTGCAGAAATACCTTCCGGTGTAGGATTCTCCGGGTCGTAGTACTTGCGGACAGCATCTCCCAGTTTTCCAAGAAAACATGCCGTGTAGAGATAGACATCATTCTGTGGGGCACCCTCGCCATAGATGCGCATTAGTGCGGCGTCCCCTGAAAACTCGGCAAGTATAGTAGGCTCAAGTGCCTCGGCATCCAGCTGAATCAGCTTGTATCCTGTACGTGCTGTCATGCATTCCAGATACCCACGTGTCTTGGGCTGCTGCAGCCAATTGAACTTGCCGCTGCCTGCTGGTCTGCCTGTTAGTGTTCCTGGCCAGCGAAACTGTGGGTGGGCAATTCCGGTATCACGTACCTGCCCGATGCACGCCATCACATAGCTCAGTTCTTTAGTCAGCTTGTTGAACTTGGCTAACTGCTTTCCTGGCTCGCCTAGTGCGTGTAACACTTTCTTACTCACAGCAGGGCTGCCCTTTGGTGTACGTAAGATCACCTTGTTTCCTAATGCTTCGTAAAATAACCACGCCAGCTGTAATTTGCTATTGGCGTTAAATCTATGCTTGCGGACATACGCGTCCTTATTGCCCGACCACTTCTGCCAGCGAACAGACTCTTCTCCGCCCTTGTTGAAACGTGCTGGCTCGCTTGCCACGTACTCTTGTTTGATACGCTCAATACGTTCATCCATAGCAGCCACCACAGGAGGCAGCACCATGAATTTTGCGAGTGCATTTACTGCGGCCTCGCCTAGTGTGTGTGAGTATTCAACTAGCTTGGGTTTATCTACCGAGATACCACGCAGCTGTTGTTCGATAAGAAGTCTGCACATGGTGAGGAACTCGTCGCGGTGATACCGCACAAGCCCAGAGAAATCGCGCTCACGGCAAACCGATGTAAAGTAATTCCATAGCTGAAATGCTGCCTCTGCATCCAGCGCGCAGTACGGCCCAAGAACAGAGACGGGCAATAGCCACATGTCTGCTTTAGTTAGTCCGCGCTCTTTTAGCGCCGAGTCTAGTGCTGCTTTGTTTGTAGAGCTCCAGCCTAGTACCGTGAGCTGCGCTACTTCGAGGCTGAAACGCTGGTTCTTGTGGCCTTCGCCGGATAGCTGCTTGAACATCCCATAGCTGCAGCCCTCCCACGCAAGCCACTTACCTGTGAACTTGTATAGGAAGGCCGCGTCGAACATTACATTGAAGGCGGTTAGTCTTCGCGCAGCCACAAGAAAGTTGCTAACATAATCAAGGATATCGTTGTCGCAAGGAAGAAGCTGAATATAAAAACTGCTATTACCATCGCTGAATCCTATTCCCACAATAATGGAGTTTGGGTCGCTGGCATCCACGCCACGGGTCTCTAAGTCAATAGCCCACAATCTGTCCACAGAGGACATAGGAAGAAGAAGCTGGATCTCTGCCAAAGTGGAGGGAGCATGTACTGCTGCGGTCGGTGAGAGGGACTGCTTGCTAAGTATATAGTACATACGGCCTCCTAAATTGTGTGCTGCGGGTCAGACGCGACTCTGACTTAACTTCTAAGACGATTAGATATACCAATCGGACTACCTTTCGGGTCTCATAACCGTCTTACTGCATGTCTCCAAGGCCATTGATCAGACTACCCGCTCGTGTCGCCTGCCGATCTTGACAGACTGGTCGGGTTTGTCGGAAGTCTTCCACTTCCCGCCTAGCTTTCCACGCTGCCGCAGCCATTAACTAAACTCCCGCTACAAACACTGTCCCGGTCTGTGGGCTGCCTTCGCGCTTACGCTTAACCGCACTTAGGGCAAACTCCAGATTGGCGATATTTGCAGGGCCGGATGTTGCTTCCGTTTTGGTGACGTTGAGGTAGGCTTTCTTGATACCTTTTGCCTCTGCCTCTTTCTTGGCATCCTCATACTTATCAAACTCGTCTGACGCAACAACGCCGGTGTCGCTGATTACGTACTTGCCGTTAACACTGGCACGGATAGAGTAACCCTTGCCAAATCCTAATGTCACACGCATACGCATTCCGGTAAGCATCTCGAATGCAGAGATATCGTGATTTGAGAGTTCGTCTAGAAACTTATCTAGCGCCTCAAGGTTAGGGATGGTCGCGCCTAGAATAGCTCGTACTGCGTAGTTCAAGTCGCCCTCGCGAGACATCAAAAAGGCGCGGTGGGTGTACTGCTTGCCGTCTGAGTTTTCTAGCGTAAACGTGATACGGTTGTCGCTGCTGGCTGCGGTATCGACACCCACGATAGTAACGTCGTGTTCGCCCTCCTTCAAATACTTGGCGTTATCGCCCTGTACAAACGTGTTTAGATCCTTGGTCTGGCGTGCCTTCTGTAGTGCTTCTTTGAATTGATTCGAGGCCATTGAGCAGTCTCCTTACTTGGTTGAAGAAATTAACTTTAGAACTTCGTTTAAGTCTGGTGCGATAATACCGGGGTTCTGTTGGTCGAGTATTCCGTCGATTCTGGCGGGCAGAAGGCCCTGTGTCTTTGTCAGCAGCTTTCGCTCTGCGCCCTTATCACCAATCACTATTACAGCTGTAAGTACTGCTTCGCCATATTTTGTGACCGAGCTAACTGCCATGTTGCCTTTAGTGGTGAGAGATACTTCTGCGGGGTTGCCTGAGTTGTCTAGCTTCATGTCAAGTGCGCAGACTAGAAACACGTTCTTCGCTTTCTTGGTCTTGGTTGGATATGTGAGTTCCTTGAGTTTGATAATGATTTCAGTTGCGTCTTCTCCGATGCAACGAAATCCATCCCAAACATTTCGCTTGATCATTACAGCTGTCGATGGCTCGGCGTATTTCATGTCTGTGACAGCGGAAAGAGAGTCAATGAATACGTTGTCAAAAACCGTGTCTGAGTTTAGTTCTGCGATAATTGACTTAAGTTCGGCCACTGTTTCAAATGCATAAATAACCAGATCGTTCTTGTTTTGTTTGGCCAGCGCCTTAGCCGAGTCGCTGCCGGACTCAAGCACAGCTGCCTGAAGCATTAACGTCTTGCCCTGCAGAGTACCGGCGAGAGTGGACTTTCCTGACAAGCGTTGGCCAGCAAGTATTGCGAATAACTTCTTCCCTACAGGCGCGGCATTTTGCTGCTGAATTTTCGCTAAGATTGACATAAAGACTCCTTTGTGTTTATAGCTTTACTGCTTCTATCCATTGATCAAAGCTGTTCTCGTGGTTGTCGCACGCGTTCTTAAAATCACAGTACCTACACGGTGCCCACTTCAGCTTGTTGCCCATAACATCATTCTCGCTTGGTCTTGGTCCCAGTACCTTGTTGTCACGCATCTCGGCAACCAGTGTGTAATAGTCCTTGATGCCTGCGAAACTAATGTTTGTCTTTGTGAAGTCGTTAGCGTTATCTGCTCGATATTCAAGGAACCCATCTGCCGCAAACTGGATGTAGAAGATCTTGTAGAACGGCGCAATCTTCTTGGCACCAGGATACTTCTTCTTGTCGAAAAAGTTATCTACTGGGATGTAGCTGCGGTTCGTATAACATATAGCTCCAGGCACGCCCAGGGCAGCGGCGTAGGTGGAAAGTTGAGCAAGATGTTCACTTTTAGGCTCGTTGCCTAACCATACTGATGTTGCTGTGCTAGTACTAAATACTCCCTTGTGCTCAATAACAAATTGCGGCTTTCCATCAGCATCACACAACACCATGTCAGGTCTACCCGTTACCTTGCCGCCCGGTACATCAAACGAGATTGGAATCTCCACATCACACAGGATCTTTCCCGGCCAGCTCTCTTTTATAACTTGCATAAATGCGACTTCATTTTGCTCACCGCCCTGAAACATTACCTGTGTTGGGATGTCGTGCGCCTTGTCTACTCCCAGCAGACGTGCCAGTGACTTGCGGTGACAGTTACCGTACACAGCGTTATCTGGGCCGATACACCCCGCACTACCTGCACGCATGTTTCCTGCCTTGGCCTTCTCGGCCTCAGCTCGTCTGGCCTGCAGTATGTTGTGACCTTCTTCCATTAATTTCAAAATATCCACGGTGTGTCTCCTTTATTACTCTTTAAGTCTGACACAGTAAATTCACCGTGTCAATCAATAATCGTGGGGGTGCGCGGATACATCTCGTGCCGTTTCGTCTTAATCATCTGCAACAGCAGCTCAATGTTGCCCTCGAAGTGGTTGCGTTTGCCGCAGTTGTGAACGATATAATCCCAGCCAGTGAATGAGTCTAGTGCGGTTTCGGATTCGTGTTTACGCCACTCGGCACCGGCATCTGGCAGATCCTTTCGGATTATCTTGGTCAGTATGAATCCTGCCGCTCTCAGCGCCATTAGCTCGTTTATGAATCGCCCGTCTGATGCACAGAAGCTTTTGTCCCTGTTGTCTTGCAGCAGCTGCACTACAGGCCGCACCCATATATTCTCGTCGCGCTTCCTACCCCAGACACCTATATACTGCAGCAGCTCGCGGTCCTTGCTGTAGCCTAGGCCGAGTTCGCCGTGCATGGAACGCAGTACCTCGTGTAGCTTGGTTGCAAATTTAATGTGTCCCATGTCTGGCAGGATACCTTGAACGATCTCGACTGCAGTGTCCTTGCCTGCTCGCGCAGCTCCACTGAAACTAATCCTAAGCATGTGGCCCCCTACTAGGTTTTGGTTGAAGGTGTATCTGGTCTTTGTCTCTCAGCTTCCCTCAAGAAGGCATCAGCCATCTTAAAACACTCCCGGATATCTTCGCGCCGGTCCACAGGTCTCCGTTCCCATATCATACTGAGAAATATCTCACGCGCTAATTGCTCGCGCTTATCCAAGAATATTTCCATAGCCAGAAATTTTTCTTGCTCTTCAGTAAATACGCCTGTTGTCTGTGTCATACCTCATCCTCCTCGTCTAATGCGGCCAGTGCCTTCCCCATACACACAATGCGGATGGCTACTATGTCGCTATCACCGGCGCGGCGATACATAGCACAGGCTCTGCGTGCCTCGGTCGCCACCTTTTCAAGCTTAGCGTTTCGAGCAAGTAGGTTTTCTATTACAGCTTGCACTTCTTCCCACTGAGAAACGGTACAAACAGCCACGCCATAAGTTTTCATTTCGTTTCACCTCTGTATTCTTTTAAAGCCTCAGATAACTGCAAGTCCAATTGCTGCCCTAGCTGCATTCTGTGAACCAGATCGATTACCGTTCTAGTCTTATCCAGCTTGGCGCGAAGGTTTTCGATACAGTCGTCTTTCATTTTTAATACTGGGCACTGATCACATCCTAAATTATCTTCGTGTATCATTCGCCATTCTCCAATGCTTCCAATGCCTCTTTAGCTTTGGTGTAGCTTCTAAAATAACGAGGATTTAAATACTTCATCTCCTCAACGTCTTCAGTGAAATACCGCGCGGCAGCCTCCGCCACCTTTTCAAGCTTCTCGTTTCGAGCAAGTAGGCTTCCTATTACGGCTTGCACTTCTTCCCACTGAGCAAATGTGTGAACAATGTCATCCGCTTTTATAGGGTTATCGAACTTTACTTTTTTAGTCATTTCGCTTCGCCTCTGTATTCTTACTCATAGAGAAATTGGTCGAACACTATTCTAGTTGACCGCTCAAATAATTCCGCCGATCCGGCATCGATAATGACCGTAGGCGGATCCGGCAACTCATTCAAAAACGCAATCAACGGTGTCGCCGCAATCTTAAAAAGCTCTATCTGCTCTTTGGTTAAAGTCATCCCCCACCTCCCCTCTTGTTAACCTTAAACTCCCTGCCCGTCTTCTCGTACTCGTAGTCAGTAAAATCTGATGCCGCCTCGGCTTCGGTACGCAGTTCGGTACTGAGCGCCCAATCCCCTCCACGTGGTGCGTATATCCACTCGTACAGCACTTCCTTCTCAACCGGCTCGACATAGATACGCCATGTCTGTGCGGCGTCGTGTGTTACTATCGTAGCGCCACGATCATTCTTGCCATGCCAGCTACCTTCTGGATCTGGAAAGTAGGGGATAAAATACCATCCATCGTCGCCTGCCGCCTTGTGTACATAGTCTATCTTTATACTCCCCGGCTCCTTACCTTCCATCAACTCACTGATTGTCGCCATGGCTATACTCCCGTTATTAAGTTATTTCTCTCGCATAGAAATTAACTGAGTAATCGGCGGTTACTCTGAATTTCGTTACTTTATCCGGCGCACTAACTTATCTGACTTCTACTTCAAACACAAAATCATTTGCGTTTTTCTGTCTTCGTTGTCCCAGTACTTTTCAGCTACCTCGTTTGCAACATCTTCCATACTCCAGCAACGCCTGCCTTTAAATTCCCCCCACTCGTCACCGTAGTCTTCATATCGATATTCAAATCTAGGCTTCACTCCTCAACCTCCTCAACTGATATGATCTCGTCTATCACGTTGTCATTCTGTGACTGATAATCTTCGTAATCCCCATCATTCAGTTTATCTTTCGCCTCGTCCTTCGATGCAGCTTTAGCCCAGTATTGATAATGCACGCTCTCACGTGCGATAATTTTATAGGTTTTCACTTCAAAACCCCAAAAGACTCAATCGATGGAATCGCTATGCACCACTGCTGCGGTAGAGGCTGGCGATCTTTCCAAGCCTTATCTTTTAGCTCTCCCGTCTCATACACAATGCCCGCCTCTTCTAAGCAGACAGAAGTCTCGTCAATACTTACCAATTTTCCACTGTAAATATAACGACAGCAGAACAGTGTAACCACTTCGCCGATGTAGTTTTCAAGATGATTTTCAGTGTTGGTTTCTACTAGTTTTTTCATTTTAAT
>Ga0163150_10007027_pt1 | contig 13472 bp, 11 predicted proteins | sample OliLakLV19P2IB_FD_148628 | JGI IMG/M metagenome (GOLD analysis project Ga0163150, IMG submission 148628) | Freshwater microbial mat bacterial communities from Lake Vanda, McMurdo Dry Valleys, Antarctica - Oligotrophic Lake LV.19.P2.IB | ecosystem: Environmental > Aquatic > Freshwater > Lake >...
GGGGGGCAGACCCCCAGGTCTGCAGCGGTTCCCCAGAACCGCCAGCACTCCCCCAAAATGGCTTCGTTTCGCGAACCAACAAATCTCCACATAATCCAGACGCCCGGCCCTGAGTCCTCGACCAGTACGCCCACGGACCCGCGGCGTGGATAATGTAGTTTCATGCAGAAGTCCACTGGCGCAACACGTCGCGAGTTCCTGAATAAAGCGGTCGGCACAGCCATCGCGGCACCCTTCTTTGTTCGCAACCTGATCTCCGCGCCTCCCAGCGACATCGTGCGCCTCGGGGCCTTCGGAGCCAGCGGGATGGCCTACACAAACATCCAGCAACTCGCGCGACATCCGAAGGTGAAACTCGTGTGCGTAGCGGAGGTCGATTCTTCACGCCTCAGCCAGTTGAAGGCTCTGCCGCTGGAGGGCTACCAGATCCACGAGGACTGGCGTAAGATGCTCGACAAAGAGGCGAAGAACCTGGACGCGGTCTGCGTGGGAACGCCGGACCACATGCATGCTCAGAACGTCATGGGCTCCATGCTCAGAGGCCTGCACGTGTACGGGCAGAAGCCGCTCGCGCACGACGTGCATGAGGTACGCCAGCTGGCAAAGATCGCGCAGAAGAAGCACCTCGTCACGCAGATGGGCATTCAGATCCACTCGCGCGCCGAGTACAAGAACGCAGTCACCCTCGTGCAGACTGGCGCCATCGGCAAGATCAAAGAGGTTCACTCCTGGAGCGAGAAGAAGTGGGGTGATCCCGAACCCATGCCAGACCGTTCCGATCCTGTGCCCTCCACCTTCAACTGGGACCTGTGGCTGGGAGTCGCCGAGAAGCGCCCGTTCCTCGGCGATGAGTACTACCACCCCGGCAACTGGCGGAAACGCACGGATTTCGGCACCGCCACCTTCGGCGACATGGGCTGCCACATTCTCGATCCCGTCTGTTCCGCGCTCAAGCTGACCGCTCCGCTGTCAGTCCGCTCCGAGGGTCCCGCTCCGTCGAAGCACAGCTGGGCGGTGAATACGTTGATCCGTTACGTGTTCCCGGCCACTCCATACACGGAAGAGAAGACGGTCGGGGTTACCTGGTACGACGGCGATCAGCGCCCGCCCCGCGAAGTGCTCGAACTGGTTGGGCTGAAGCCCCTGCCGGGCCAGGGCTCCATCTTCGTCGGAACCAAAGGAGCAATGCTGCTGCCGCATATCGGCGAGCCGGCACTCTTCCCTGAGGCGCACTTCAAAGACTTCGAGCAGCCCAAAGCCGAGAGCGTGAACCACTACTTCGAATTCATCGACGCCGTGCTTGGCAAGGGGACCACCTCCACGCCGTTCAGCTACTCGGGCCCGCTCACCGAATGGGTGTTGCTCGGACCGATTGCCACCCGTTTTCCTAAGACCACCCTGCAGTGGAACGCGGCGAAGCAGAAGTTCCGCAACTCGCCGGAAGCAACGCAACACGTGCGCCGGCATTACCGTTCAGGCTGGAGCATGAAGGAACTGGGATAGAAACGAAAAGTCTGGTTCACATGACAAACCGCCGCACCTTCCTCGCCGCCACGCTGGCCGCCGCAGCCACCGCACAAGCGGCTGGCAGGCGTCTGAATATTATTCAGATCCTGATCGATGACATGGGTTACGCCGACCTCGGCTGCTACGGCGGACCCGCGGCCACGCCCAACATCGACCGACTGGCCTCGGAAGGCATTCGGTTTACCCAGGGCTATGTCGCGTCGCCGGTCTGCTCTCCGTCGCGTGTCGGCATCACGACCGGGCAGTTCCCTTCGCGCCATCAGATCTACTCGTATCTCGACACCCGCGAGGCACAGCGAAAACACGGCATTCGCAATTGGCTCGACCTGAAAGCGCCGAGCGTCGCGCGTACGTTCCACGATGCCGGCTACGCTACAGGCCATTTCGGGAAGTGGCACATGGGCGGAGGCCGCGACGTCGGCGAAGCGCCGCTGCCGACCGAGTACGGCTTCGACGAATCGTACACATCGTTTGAGGGGCTCGGAGACCGGGCGCTGCCGCCGGGACGGCTGTCGGATCAGAACGAAAAGCTAGGCCGTGGCAACATCACGCGAGCCGCGCAGCGAGACCTCACCGGCATCTACGTCGACCGCACCCTCGCGTTCATGAAGAAGGCCGTGGCCGCGGGAAAGCCGTTCTATATCCACCTCTGGCCGAACGAAGTCCACGATGCCTATGACCCGCAGCCCGAGATGATGCGGAAGTACGAGAAGTACGCGCAGGAGAAGTACGTCCAGCAGTACTACGCCACCATCGAGGACATGGACAGGCAGCTTGGACGTGTGTTCCGGGCCGTCGACGAAATGGGGCTCGCCGACCAGACGCTGATTGTTGTCCTCAGCGACAACGGACCCACAGCCTGGCCTCGCTACTACAACGAGAAACGCGAGGCTCCCGGCTCCACCGGAGGCCTGCGAGGGCGTAAGTGGAGCCTGTATGAAGGCGGCGTACGCATCCCGTTCCTCGCGCGGTGGAAGGGCAGGATTCCCGCGGGCCGCACCGACGGGCAGAGCGTTGTCTGCTCCCTCGACCTCTTCCCGACTTGCTGCAAACTCGCCGGTGTCTCCACTCCGAAGGTGAAGTTCGACGGCGAGGACCGGAGCGGCGTGTTCCTCGGCAAGGCTTCCGCCCGCACAAGGGACATTTTGTGGGATTACGGCCGTGACTCCGATTATCAGAAGCCCGGCATTCCCCACGACCAGAGCCCGAACCTCGCCATTCGCAGCGGCAACTGGAAGCTGCTGATCAATGACGACGCTTCGAAACTGGAGCTGTACGATCTGGCGAAGGACCGCGCCGAATCGACCAATGTGGCGTCGCAGCACCCGGACGTCGCGAAACGCCTCAGCCAGCGACTGCTGGAGTGGCGGCGCGCTCTGCCTACGGATATTTAGCTTTCCAGGTTGCGATGGCGTCGGCAAGCTTCGCAACCACCTCTGGCCGCTCCGACGCGTAGTTCTTCGTTTCCCGCGGGTCCTCCCGCAGGTTCGAAAGCCACTTGCCCTCCACCAGCGGCGATTCCAGTCCCTCGGAGTAGTTCACCAGCAGCTTCCATTCGTCAGATCGAGCCGCGCTCTGGCCTTTGTAATCCCAGAACAGAGTCCGGCCAGCCAGCTTCGAACCCGATTTCAGCAACGCCGACAGGTCGACACCATCCAGATCGCCTGGCAGCGGAGCCCCTGCCGCGCTCAGCACGGTAGGCATCAGGTCCATCGCCGCAAGGGCGGTATTTTCCACCCGAGGCTTAACGGTTCCGGGCCACGCGATCATGGCCGGAACGCGCATTCCGCCCTCGAACAGGCTGCCCTTCCACGCCCGGTACGGCTTGTTCGATCCGCCCTCGTACGGCCGTCCGGCGTGATCGGCCCGAACCTCATGCGTGGCGCCATTGTCGCTCTGGAAGTAGACGATGGTGTCCCGTGTCAGGCCGCGCTGCTCCAGCGCCGCCCGAACCTGACCCACCGCATCGTCCACCGCGGCCACCATGGCCAGATGCATTCGGCGGTCCCTGTCCATCGAAGCGGGAAATCGCTCCAGATACTTTTGTGGAGCCATCATCGGGTAATGAGGAGCCCCGAAAGCCAGATAAACGAAAAAGGGCGCGCCCGCCTGCTGCCGTCCGATAAAGGAAGTCGCTTCCCGCGCCAGTAGTTCCGTCTGATACACCGAATCCTCGAACACCTCGGTCTCATTCCGCCATAAATCGTGAAACAGAGGCTGCCCGCCGAGAGTGTAATACCGGTGCGAATAATAATCCGTCCACCCCGAATAGAACCCGAAAAAGGAGTCGAATCCCTGCGCCTGGGGGCGGCTCGGCTTTGCACTCCCCAGATGCCACTTGCCGATGGCCGCGGTCTTGTATCCAGCCTTCTTCAATTCGGAAGCGAGTGTGTGTTCACCGGCCCGCAGCCCCGGTACATTGAAGTCGGGCCGCGAAAACAGAATCTCCGGAATCCCGCAGTGCTGCGGATACTTGCCCGTCAGCAACGCAGCGCGCGACGGCGAACATACCGGCGAGTTCGCATGCCAGTCGGTGAACCGCACACCGTCCGCAGCCAGTTTGTCGAGCTGCGGTGTTTTCGCGTCCGAAGCCCCAAAACACGCCACATCGCCGATCCCGAGATCGTCGGCCACGATCACGATCACATTGGGCCGCCGCCCCGCACCCGTCGACTGCCCCCACACTGCGGAACCGGCCAGCCCCGCAAGCCACTCTCGTCGATTCATCTTCATCAGCGTACCCAGGCCTTCGACCAGTCCGACGGCTGCACCCAGCCAGGATGCGGCGTCGAACTGGTGATTACCTCAGCCTTCGTGTGCAGTGCGACCCACTTTTCCATCCGCGACCGGAGGTCGGCCGCGCGTGCGGCTTCGGAGGAAATCAGATTATTCTTCTCATCCGGATCCGTGGCGAGATTGAATAAATAATGTTCCTTTTCGATCTGAATATATTTCCAGTCGCCCGACCGCAACGCATGCTGTTTCGGCGCCGTCCCGGCACCCTCACCCTGCACCGCGAAGAACAACTCCTCCCTCGGCTGCGTCTTTCCGCTGATCAGCAACGGCCACAAGTTCATCCCGTCGAGCTGCTTCGTTCCCGTCACGTCGATTCCGGCGGCCCCCGCCAGTGTCGGCAGAAGATCGGTCACGCACGACACCTGGTCCGTCTGGCCCGGCTTCACACGGCCCTTCCAGTGCAGCAGTGCCGGAACCCGTAATCCACCTTCGAACACCGTGCCCTTGCCTGCCCGAAGCGAGCCGTTGTTCGCACCTTGCCCGCGCGGTCCGCCGTTGTCGCTGACGAACAACACGATGGTGTTCTCCATGAGTCCGCCGCGGCCCAGCGCCGCCACCACTCGCCCAATGCCCTGATCCATTGCATCCACCATCGCCGCATAGGTTCGACGCTTTGGATCTGTGATCGAGGCGTACTTCGCAATCAGCGCCTCGGGCGCCTGCAACGGAGCATGCGGAGCATTCCATGGCATGTACAGGAAGAACGGGCGCGTCTTGTCCCGAGCCTCAATCCACCGCACCGCATCGGCAGCCAGCAGCTCGGTGGCGTAACCTGTCTCCCGAACCGTCTCCCCGTTGCGCTGCCAGTCCGGCGACCCGTCGCGCGTGTGCTCAAAGTAGTCGATGCTCCCGTTCATGTGGCCGTAGAAGTAGTCGAACCCGCGCGACCGCGGCAGCAGCTTCTCATGCGTATGCCCCAGATGCCACTTGCCAATGCAACCGGTCTGATAGCCGGCCTCATGGAACACGTTGGCGATCGTCTTCTCCTGAACGCTGAGCCCGTAATACGACCAGGGCCGCACCACCGAGTACGTCAGTCCGAACCGCACCGGATGGCGCCCCGTCATAAACGCGCTTCGCGTCGGCGAGCACAGCGGCATCGAGTGAAACCGGTTGAACTTGAGTCCATCGCGGCAGAGCCGGTCGATGTTCGGCGTCTCAAACTCCGCGCCTTTGTACCCCACGTCGGCCGACCCAAGATCGTCAGCCAAAAATACGACCACATTGGGCCGCGAAGACTGCTGCGCCTGCATCGTCGTGGCGCCCGCAGCCGCAGCACCGTAAAGAAGTTCTCTTCTCGTCACACTGAGCACAGTAATGGATTCTGCCGGGAACCGCAAATCCTGCCTGCGTGCCTTCAACTCAGCAGATGTCGAACTGCCCCGGCCTGCCGTTTGGAAACGATAAATTCCTGCTGATTGTGCATCGTGAGCAGCCATCGGGAACTGCTGAGCGCTGCCATTTTCCGCACATGGGTGATGTTGATAAGCGCGTTGCGGTGGATGCGAAGGAAAGGAAGCCCGTGCAGACGGGCCTGCAGCGCGCGAAGAGTGAGCGTGGCCTCATAGCGGCGCTTTGTGGTGATGATCCAGACCACGGCTCCCTCCGCCTGGAATGCGAGCACCTCTTCCGGTGTAAGCAGGAAATATTCTTCCCCGGCCCGGCCCACAATTTTCCGCGGCAATGCTGTTTGATGTGGACTTATTTCCTGAAGCTGAGCGATATGCTCGGCCACCCGCCGCGGATTTCCAGTGATGCGCCTGGCCCGCTCCAGCGCCACTTCAAGCCGCTCCGCGCTGACAGGCTTCAGCAGGTAGTCGATGGCACCCGCGTCGAAGGCCTGAATGGCGTACTGGTCATAGGCCGTGACCACAATCACTACAGGCATCGGTCCGCCGCTGAGTGACCGGATGACGCTGAAGCCGTCGAGTCCTGGCATCTGCAGATCGAGGAACATTACGTCGGGATGCAGATTCGAGATTGCCTGAAGCGCATCGGCCCCATTCTCCGCTTCGCCTGCGACTTCCACGCCAGGCATCAATTCCAGTTCTTCCCGAAGGACACGCCGGGCCACAGGTTCGTCGTCGACGATGAGCGCTCTCACCTGCTCACCTGTATCGCACATGGCGCAGGGACTTCGAACGCGACGCGCGTGCCTGCCGTGTCGTCGAACGTGACGGTCAGCTCGGACTGGGAACCATACATGAGGCTTAGTCGCTGGCGCACGTTGTCGAGCCCAATGCCGTTCCCGCGAGTGGGCGCGCTGGCGCGAAACCCGGCACCGCTGTCGCGCACCTCGACTGAGATTCGGTCCGCATGCCACGCCACTGTGAGCGAGATAAAGCCAGGCCCGGGCGTTGCGGCGATGCCGTGTCGAATGCCATTCTCTACCAGTGGCTGGATGCAGAGCGGGGGCACGCGGACGTCCAGCGCACGCGGGTCCACGTCGAGCCGCACCTGAAGACGGTCCCCGAGCCGCAACTGTTCGATCTCCAGGTAGGCTTTCACGATGCGCAGCTCTTCGGACAACGCAATGGTGGCACCGTCGGTCTGGAGGAAGTAGCGGAACACGTCGGCGAGATTCAGCACGGTCCGGCGGGCACCCTCGGCGCTTCGGGGAATGGTGCCGTACAGAGCGTTCAGCGAGTTGAACAGGAAGTGCGGATTGATCTGTGCATGCAGGGCTTTCAGTTCGGCTTCGGTCGCCAGACGCTCCATGTGTTCGGAGCGAAAGCGCTCAATCTGACTGACTACCACGAGCGCGAGTTGTACCAGGTCGCGGATGTCCTCGCTGAGGTAGCGGCGGCCGCCAGCTCGCCGGCCCAGCAGCAGGTAGATGGCGTCGCCACGGGAGAAGCGGAGGGGCACGATGACATCGGCCCAGACGGCGTCGGGCAGGGTTCCGGTCACGATCTCCGGCAGCAGCAGCGTCGAGTCGGATGGGGCGGCGCGGAGTTCCATACGCTCGGCGTTGACGTGCCCGGCAATGGCTCTTGCCGCGTCGTTGAGCAGATCCTGCTCGCTCCGGACAGCGGGCTTTTCGATCAGGCGCGAGATTGCGGTTTGCAGAGAGGGTCGGCGGAAGACGCGCCGGGTGAGCCATGCCTGGAGTCCGGAGCGAAGAGCGGCGAAAAGCACCAGGGCGCAGCACGCGCCGGTGATGAGGACACCGGCGAGGAAGGGGTCGGCCGCACTGCGCTCCAGCAGGCGCCATTTTTCGTCTGCGGCCAGCCAGGCGAGCGTCAGCCCCGCGGCGAGACCGCCGCTGGCCAGGAATCGCACGAACGCGTCCATCAGCAGGAACCGGTAATCCTGCAACACGATGAAGACGGCGAGCGGAATCCCGGCGTGGTGGAGCGCGATCTCCTCCGACCAGAGGTGCGTGGAGTGGCTCTCGCCAAAGTGCACAAACGAGCCGGCGAACAGAATCAGCGCGAGCGGCACCAGCACGCCTGACAACAATCTTCGACGCTCAGCCCCCGCGTGTACCCGCCAGATGGACAACAGCGCGAGCACCGCGAACACTACGGCAATCAACAGCAGACCGAGGCGGTGCAGGTCGACATGGTGGGTCACCAACTCGGCCAGGTGGAGCAGAACCGCGGCGGTGCTGGCGAGCCAGCCCACGACGCGCAGACTCCGGGCCGCGCCCTTGAGTGAGATTGCCAGCAGCAGCGCAGGGAGCAGGCTGAGGCAGGCAAATCCGATGGCCGCGGCCGCGGATGCCAGGCCCGATCCGGCAAACCAGGGCGACAGCGCGATCAGCGAGCCTGCATTCCAGCCGACAGCCAGCAGAGCCGCTCCGGCGGCGAGGCCCGGGACACCCGTCCGGCGGACCCAGCTGTCGCGCAGCAGCAGAATCAGGAGCAGGCCGAACACCACGGCACCCGCGGAGTGGCCGATGGAGTTGATCAGCAGCGGCTCGTGGATGTTTAACAGCTCGGGCATGGGTTACTTGTGGCGGCGAAGCACGCGCAGGAGGTCCGCCGGATGGTCGGTCTGAATCCCGGTGGCGCCGCGTTGTGCCGCGTCGAGCCAGGCGGCTTCGTTATCATCCTTCCCGAGCCGGTCGACGAAGATACCCACCCTGGCCGCACGGGCCACCGCCAGAACTTCGTCGCGGAAGTCATTGCGGTCGAACGCTATGATTTTGGGCTTTAGTTCGTCCAGGAGTCCTTTCAGGACCGGCGCGGACACGGCTTCGGGCATGCAGAGGTGTCCCTGTCGAAGCGCGAACAGCGCGCGGTGCAGTGCGAGGCTGCCATACACCACCGAGCGGTCGAGCATACGGTGCGCGCGCAGCCGGTCGACGATGGCGGGTGCGGTGATCTGTTTGGCGTCGAGATACAACCGGCAACCACCAGGGCGGAGCAGGTCGAGAGCGTCGTCGAATGTTGGAAGTCCCGATGCATCGGTGAACGCGTCATGAGACAGCACGAACTTGCCCTCGGGCGTGGTTCGGACGTCGAGCTCCACCCAGTCGACGCCAAGACGAATCGAGTCCTCGATCGCGGTGAGCGTGTTGTCGGGCTTTCCGCCCCGATGTGCGATCACCTGCACCGGCGCCGGCGCCAGGGCGGCCATCAGCAGAGTGCGGCGGGTCATCGGCGTTTCGGCGAAAGCCGCAGGGTGCCGAAGTTGTTGAGCTGCGTCCGCGTGGTCTTCGCGCCGGACCACCAGTCTTCATGGTGGAAATTACCGAAGTTCCCCGCCCCGGTCTCCTTCAGATCCAGGTCGCCGAGCGCGATGTTCAGTCCCACCTCGCGTTCGCCGTCGCGCGCCGGATCGTAGAAGTGCCCGGGAGCGATCTCAAAGCAGGGGTCGAACGCGGCGGACCACTCGACGATATAGCCCTTGCCGCCGGGCTTGCGCTTCGCCGAGCACTGCTGCGCTCCAGTCTGAATCCACTTTGCGTAGGTATTCCAGGCCGACTCGTCGCGGCGCGGCTCGCCTTCCATCAGGCCGCCGACACCGATTCCACCCAGCCGGCTTTTCGTCAAATTGCAGACCATCTGCCACGATGCGCCATTGCCAGCAGCGCTCTCATTCCCCTTCCATGTGTTCCGGGCGTTGATCAGGATCTCCATCTCATCGCCGAACCAGGGCCAGCCTTCTCGCGTCAGCTCATGCGCTTTCGGGTTGTTGTCGGGGAGCCAGCGGGGAGTGTCGATGCCGTACAGCACGTCGTCGGTGACCTCGAAGGCAAAATACACACGCTTGCCGTCGTGCTTCACCCAGCCTTTCAAGGAAAGGTCGGCGGGACTGGTTGTGGGGGAGAACGTGGAAATCCAGCCGGAGACGCCTGTGATGGGAGTGGCGTCGCGATACTCGCCAGGTGAGAGGACACCGTCCACCTTCGGCGTGCTGCCGAGGTGTGCCGTCAAAACCACTGCTGCCGCGAAGAGCAGCATAGCGTTATCTCCTGCGAGCCGCAGGCCTTAAGGGCGAGGCGGCAGCTTTGGGAACACTCAGGCCGAGGGCGGCGCGCTGGGTACGAGCCTTGGGCGCCACTTCCGAATTCGGGTACTTCTGGATCACTGTCAGGAACTCCTGAGCAGCCTGTGTCCGCTGACCCGACTTCAGCATTGCCATGCCCTTCATGTAGGTGGCGTCGGCACTCTTGTTGTTCTCGCCGTACTTTTCCAGCACGGTGTCGAAGGCTTGAATCGCGGCCGGAAAATCGTTCCTGTCGTAGGCGTTCTGTCCGATGTAGAACTGTGCGTTGGGGGCCAGTTCGGTGGTGCCGAACCACTTGAGGTACTCCTGGAAGCCCTGGGTGGCGAGGTCGAGGTTGCCCCGGCTGCGGTCGGTCATCGCCGTCTGGTAAAGCTGCTGTGCCGACATTCCTGCGGGCGGACCCGAGGGCGCGGCGGCCGAGCCCGAAGGCGGAGCGGCACCGGGAGGCGGCGCGGCGGGAGTCTGGAGAATCTTCACACTTGAGTTGAGGTCGACAAGCTGGGCCTGCACTTTGGCGAGCGTCTCATTCATGGCCGAAACGTTCTCGCGCACGGCCTGAAAGTCATTGCTCATCTGGTCGACTTTGGAGCTGACGCTGGTGATTGGCGCCGAAAGCTGCTGCGAGAGGCGATCTCGCAGACCGCTTTCCAGTACCGCGATTGAGGTGTTGGTTTTGGACGAGGTGTCGAGAGCCTGCTGCATCAGCGTCGTCATGGCAGCCAGCCGCTCATTCATCGCGCTCTGCATCTGGCGCACCTGATCCTGCAGTTGCGCGATGTCGCGCTGGAGTTGAATCATCTCCTTGGACGGGGCGCCGAAGGCCACGGAGGCGACGGCCAGAAACATCACAGCAGGTTTTAAAAGCCGATTCATCAATGGGAACTCCTGAAGGGAGGACCGGAAGCTTCGCGTTACCGCAGCTCCCGGTCCCGTTGGGTTACAGAGTTACTGACCCGCCGAGAAATGCGCGCGGCGGTTCTTCTGCCAGCAGCCTTCGCTGGAATCAGTGCACTGTGGGCGCTCCTTGCCGTAGCTAACGGGCTTCAGGCGGTCGGCGGGTACGCCGAGCTGCACCAGAAACTCCTTGGCGGCGGTGGCGCGGCGGTCGGCCAGACCGAGGTTGTACTCGGCCGAACCGCGCTCATCGGCATGGCCTTCCACGACGATGGCTGAAACCGGGTTGTCGGCCAGAGCGGCCTTGAGAACGTCGGCGTTGCGGGTAAGCACCGCGCGGGCGTCTTCACGAATCGTGCTCTGGTCGTAATCGAAGAGGGCGTCCTGGACATCGGACGACAGGATCTCCGACAAAGACTTCTTCGATGGCTGCCGAACGGGCGGCGGCGGCGGAGGCGCGGTCACATTCACGGTCGCGGTAGATGTGGCCGTACCGCCCGGACCAGTGACGGTCAGGGTGTAAGTGGTGGTGTTACCCGGGAACACCTGGCGGCTGCCGCTGGCGTTCACGGAACCGATGGCCGGCTCGATGGAGATGCCACTGGTCTCGCCGGAAACGCTCCAGCGGAGAGTGGACGCCTGGCCGCGCTCAATGGCGGACGGCTCGGCGGTAAAACTGCTGACTGTGGGCCGTGCTGGCGTTGGCGCCGCTTTCGGCGTCACAACCGGCGGTGGCGGCGGGGGCGGTGCCGGTGGCGGCGTTTTCTTCTTACAACCCACCGCGAAAAGACTCAGGGCCAATGCCAGGACAACGACACTGGAGTGTGTACGACTTGCTATTTTGTCAAGTCCCATCCTCGTTGACTTTCCTCCTCTTAGATCCCTCTGAAACTACTTGCTCCACACAGGCATAGTATTTTCGCCCTGTGTGGTGAGCTGCTTAACCTGCGAGCCGTCGGCCAGCATGGAATACAGTTGCTGCGTCCGGCCGACCCTGCGCGAGAACACAATATGCTTACCGTCCGGCGCCCAGGTCGGATTTTCATTCCGGCCGGCGCCATGCGTCAGCTGTTCCACACGGCGACTTGCCACATCCATGACGAAGATATTGAAGTTCCCCGGTTCGAAACCCTTCGTCCACGCAAACGCGATGTGCTGCCCTTCCGGATGCCATGCGGGGTTCGAAGCTTCCCCTTCCCCCGTGGTGAGCCGGACTATGTCTGTGCCTTCAATATTCATCTTATATAGTTGCTGAGGTCCTGAGCGACCGGACACAAAAACAACTTCCGAACGATTCTTCGGATTCACCTTCGGTTCCACTTCCACGGCCCGTACTGACGTGATTCGACGCAAGTTACGACCGTCAGCCGAGCAAATGTAAATCTGCGCGTATCCGCCTCCCGCCGTGGAAGAGAACAAAATCTCGCTACCGTCGGGCGTAAACGAGGGCGTTGCGTTCATGGATGCGTCCTGATTGTAGAACGGAAGTCGGCGCCCCGTCAGGAGGGAATGCACCAGGATCTCGGGGCGATTTCGCAGGAATGAGGTAAACGCTACCTTACTGCCATCCGGCGCTACGGCAGGTGTCGTAGAAATCGACTTGTAGGACGTCACCGGCTTCTGATTTGAGCCGTCATAGTCCATCATCCAGATTTCTTTACTGCCGCTGCGCGTCGACACGAAAACGACCTTCGACCCGTTCAGACTGGTGGCGCCGAACGTCTTCAGAATGTCGGCGGCAAACTGGCGGGCCACATCGCGGGCGCCAGCCTCATCCAGCGTCGAATTGTAGACCTTGCCCAATACCTGCGCGCCCGACGCGTCGGGCTGACCGACGTTGTAGAGCCAGCCGTAGAGCACCAGACGTCCGCCCTGCACCGCCGTGTAGCCGATGGGACTGTACGTGGCGTTCACGGGAGGCCCGCTCCAGTCGCGGAGCCTGCGCCCGAGCTCGCGAGTGGCCTGCGCCGCAGCGCCCGTGCTGGGGCGTGAGTTAGCCGGCTGCCGCGAATCCTCGCTCATCCAGTCCTCAGGCCGCTGCGGCACATTGAGCGGGTACGACGTCTTCGGCACCATACGGAAGAGGCCGGAGCCGTCGAGCTCATCCCACAACACCTGGTTGAAGACGCCCATCTGAGCCTGGGCTTCGGCGGCGCCGCGGAAGTCGGGCACGGCCATGGAGCCCTTTCCGCCCGGCTTTTCGATTCCAATAACAATGCGGTCCTGAGCCACCAGAGCGGCGGCAATCGCGAGCGCGAACAGCGAAACGGCGGTAATTGTAGTTTTCTTCATTGCTGCTGGAGACCGAACCAAAATTCAATAGTGGCGACATCGCGCTCGAATTCCCGGGGGAGCGCGGGTAGCGGGTTGGACTGAATAATCGCACGCTGGGCGGATTGATCCAGCGTAAAATTGCCGCTCGACTGCGAGATTCGTACGTTGCCGATGCTGCCGTCGCGGCGAATCTCAAACATCACGGACACGCGGTTGCGGATGCGGCCATCCAGTTCCTGGGAGCGCCAGTTGGAAGCAACGCGCTCCCGCAGAAGCTGCTCATACCAGCCGAAGCGCGCCCCGAACGGGCTGGTGGACCCTGAACCCACACCGCCGCCACCGGGAGCCTGGGCGAATATCGGCGAGTTCAGAGCCTGCCCGGTACGGCTGTAGACCTGATTCTCTTTCGGCGCCGGCACACTGGTGTACTTCTGCGGCGTCACAGGCTCGGGCTGCGGCTTCTTCTTCAGATCCTTCTGCTTCTTCTTCCCGATGGCGATGGCATCGGGAAGAAGAAGCAGAAT
>Ga0163150_10007029_pt1 | contig 13471 bp, 6 predicted proteins | sample OliLakLV19P2IB_FD_148628 | JGI IMG/M metagenome (GOLD analysis project Ga0163150, IMG submission 148628) | Freshwater microbial mat bacterial communities from Lake Vanda, McMurdo Dry Valleys, Antarctica - Oligotrophic Lake LV.19.P2.IB | ecosystem: Environmental > Aquatic > Freshwater > Lake >...
AGCGAGCCGACGTCACCGGATCGAAGTCGTCTGGGATCTTTTCCACTACGGATACCCACTCGATCTTGATCCGTTTAGTCCTGAATTCGTGCAGCGCTTCGCAACCTATTGCACGGCCGCCGCCCAACTGGTCGCGGCCTATACAACGGGCACCTGTTACTTCACTCCGGTGAACGAACCCTCGTTCTTCGCCTGGGCGGGTGGCGAGGTGGGCCGTTTTGCGCCTCACTGCTTTGGACGTGGGCCGGAACTAAAAATCGCTCTCGTTCGCGCCGCGATCGGCGGCATCGACGCCATTCGGGCCGTGATCCCGGAAGCGCGCATCGTTAACGCGGATCCGCTTTGTCGGGTGGTACCACCGGCAGATCACACCGACCCTCATGCAGACTCCGAGGACTTCAACCGACGCGCGGTCTTCGAATCCTGGGATATGCTTTGCGGCCGGACCTTGCCGGAACTCGGGGGCAGCCGACGGCATCTCGATATCATTGGCGTGAATTACTATTGGACCAACCAATGGGAAATCGGGCGTGAGGAGCAGCCGCTCGGCTTTGACGATCCGCGGCGGTGGCCCCTGGCGCGAATGCTGCGACAAGTGTGGAAGCGATACGGGGGCGAGTTTCTCATTACCGAGACCTCGCACGTCGACGACATGCGGCCGATCTGGCTGCGAACGCTCGCGGACGAATGTGAGAAACTGATTGATGAAGGCGTGCCGATTCGCGGTGCCTGTTTGTATCCCATTCTCGGCATGCCCGAGTGGCATGACCCCAGCTCGTGGACGCGGATGGGGCTGTGGGATCTGGTGCCGAATGGAAGCCGACTGGTGCGAGAACCGTATTTGCCGATGTTCGAAGCGTTGCGCACCGCGCAACGAATCGAGCAAAAATTCGCCGAGTTCCGCAGCCAATCTCCACGGAGTAGGCGCACCGGCCGGGCCGAGCCCACGGGCGAATCGTTCTCCGACGACTAATTTTTTCCAATGGCGCTTTGCTACCAAAATCCCATTTGGCCCGACTATTTCGCCGACCCGTTTGTGCTGAAGTGGCACGGCGAGTATTTCGCCTACGGAACCGGCGAAAGGGCGGAGAGGAGCGAGTCGGGAGACGTTCACGTCTTCAAAATTCTGCGTTCGACGGATCTTGTGCGGTGGACACCCGCCGGCGCGGCGCTGGTGCCAAGTTCCGACCAAATCGCGAACGCGTTTTGGGCACCAGAAGTGGCGGTGCACAACGACACCTTCTATCTCTACTATTCGAGCGCGCCGGCCGGCCGCGACGAACTCCACCGCCTACAGGTCGCGACGGCGAAAAGCCCCTTGGGACCGTTTCGACACCACGGCGCGGTTCTGCCCGAGATGGAAGGATTTTGCATCGATGCGAATCCGTTTCAAAATCCGAGCGATGGTCGGTGGTACCTCTACTTTGCCAAAGACTTCTTCGAAGATCGGACCGGCACCGGATTGGCGGTCGTTCCTCTCAGCGCTGATCTCCTGCGCGCCGCTGAGCCTTCGCGGCTCGTGCTGAGGGCCAATGCCGACTGGCAAATCTATGAGCGCAATCGCCAGCTTTATGGCCGGCACTGGACTGCGTGGCACACCGTGGAAGGTCCGTGCGTGGTCGCACACGAGGGCCGTTTTTATTGCTTCTACTCCGGTGGAAATTGGCAGACGCAAGAGTACGGCGTCAGTTATGCCGTCGCCGATCATCCTCTCGGCCCTTGGCAGCACACGCGGGAGATTGGACCGGTGGTGCTGCGGCAACGCGCCGGCGAAGTGCTGGGTCCCGGCCACAACTCCTACATCCGGGCACCGGACGGTACGGAATTGCTCGTGTATCACGCGTGGGATCCGGCTCGAACCGCGCGGCGCATGTGCATTGATCCGCTCAAATGGACACCCGACGGACCGCGGTGTATCGGACCTTCCATGACACCGACGACGGTGAAATAATCGCCGTTACGTTACCGCACTCATGCGATTTACCCGCACTGGAGCGGCTTGTCCCCAAGCCGCTAACGTGAGAGCGAACATTCGGAAGCGGGTTGGGGACAACTCGCTCCACCTCAATCCTCGGAAGGCGGCCGGGGGCGAACGCCTCGTTCATCATTCGTAACACAGACATTCTTGTCTGTGCCGGCAGGAATGCCGGTGTCACGGGCCGAGGTGGCGTGTCGTCCCCAACGCGCTTGGCTTGCCGGCGCCTCACGGCTCCGATCGCCCCCGGCCCCTTCACGTCGGCCCTAAACGGAAATCCGGACAGTTTTGTTGGAGCCAAAAGGAGCGGATGGCTTCAACCATGCTCAGTAATTCGCGAGGATTGTTCGGCTTCACCAGGTAGCCATTGGCGCCGAGCAGGTACGCACGGTGCACATCAGTTTCCAGATTTGAGGACGTAAGCATCAAGACCGGCAAGGTGCAGATCTGAGACGTGGTCCGCACCCATTTAAGAACTTCCAATCCCGTCTTCCGGGGCATCTTGAGATCGAGCAGGAGCAACCCCGGGAGCGGGTGTTGAGCGCGATCTTCGAAGGGCGGAAGGGCGGAAAGATAGGCGATCGCTTCCTGTCCATCATTCACCACCCGCAGCGGCCACTCGATTCCCACTTTTTCGAACGCACGCGCCAACAGAAACGCATCGTTAGTATCGTCCTCCGCGTAAAGAATCAGACGCTGCGCGCTCATCGAGCGAGCGAGCGGCAACGACCCTCAGCTCCAACGGCGGCCGGGATGTTCATGCGGGAATAAGAAAGAGGGCTGGGGCTTTTGCCAAGCGATTCCTACCCAGCCGGCGGCGGGTTAAGTAACAACGGTGTTACATAAACGCCCCCAGACAAATCCGTTTTACGATTGGAACATTCAGCTGCAACCGGCTACTTTCTTTGTCGTCACTCTAACCGATGTCCCCTGAGACCCCAAACTCTCATTCGCTTCAAAACGTGCTGCAGGAACTCGCAGCCACCATTCGCAACCTACCTGAAGAGCAGCGCCTCGATGCGTTTCTTGCTTCATGCAACGCGCTGCTTGAGACCTTGGACCAACCTACGATTATCGAGACCCTCCGGCAGCTCCGGATCCGGTTTCCCCAGGATGACAACGAGGTCCTCACCTTGATCGAGGGGCATCTAGCAATGCGACAGCTCCTCACGGCCTAGAACAGATCAAAAATGGAACCGGGTAGGGACCGCTTTCCGCAGCGGTCCTGGTTGAACGGTCTCACCGCCGCCCGGGCTGTGTTGTCGGATTTCTCCCGAGGTAACGTCGATTGAACGAGGCCGGCTGCGGAAAGCCCGCCCTACCTTCGGAGGTGACGTTACCGCGCGGCCGGTTTAGAAACGTCCCGTGATACCCACGGTGAAGGTCGTGCCCGGATAATTGAAATACTCCATCTGGTCAGGCACTCCGCGGTAACGCAGCTGCGGCACGTTGTTCAAATTGTCGATGTCGAGCGTGACCGTCAGTGCCGGACGCAGTTGATACGAAAAGCCCAGATTGATCAGCTTGCGGTCCAGCCGGTAGAGGTTTCGCCCTTGGCTGGCTGCGGAGTAGCTGGTGAGAAAGGTACTCGCATAGTTGTAGAGCACCCGCGTGCTAAACCCACGGTAGCGCCACGTGAGGCTGGCATTCGCCGTCCGCGGTACGAAACCCGCCACCTGTCCAGTCGAGAGTGAGGTCGTACCGCCAAAGTCTCCGTGCGTATCCAAAACCGTGTAATTAATCATTCCGCTCAACCCCTTGAGCAGGCCGGGGAGGAAGGTGAACTGCTGTTGATAGCTGAACTCCCATCCTTGGACCACCGCGGTGCCGGCATTGGCCGACTGAAGAATCGAGAATCCCGGATACTCGCCGTTAAAACCATTATCCGTGCCGGTGCCCAGCGTCCCGGAGACGATTCCGTTCACGATGTAATCGTCGATCGTTTTGTGGAACCATCCGACCGAGAGAGTGCCCACCGGCTCAAAGTAGTACTCGAGCGTGGCGTCCCAATTTTCAGACGTTTGCGGAAGCAAGGAAGGATTGTTGATGGTGAGCGTCTGGTTCGCCTCGTTCGGCGTTTCATTCGGCGTCAAGCTGCCGAAGCCGGGCCGGCCAAAACTGGTGGACCAGCTGAGCCGGGTTTTCAGGTTCGAGGTAATGTCGTGGGAAAGATGGATACTTGGGAATGACTTAGTGTAGCTGCCGCTGGTCGTCCGCTGGTTGTTCGCGTAATCGCGCTGAGCCGACCCAGCTGGATCAGCCGTCTGTTCGGCTGCCGTACTCAGGCGGCGGGCTCGTACCCAGCCAGCCGTATCATTGTCGGTGTCTTCGAAGCGCACACCGCCCAGAAAACCCGTTCGAGCCAGCCAACCGTCGCGCCCGAATCTGCCTTGGGCCATCGCGTAAGCCGCACTCACCGTTTCTGTCACGTCCCGAGTGCCGGTGTACCGTCCGGACTCCCGGAAATAGTGGTCCTCGCGCCAGAGCGTCGGATCGATGACTTCACGGGCCCGGATGAAATGGGACGCTTCCCACTGCGGGATGCGGCGGCCGGTTTTCACCTGATCCATCATGAGCAGCGAAGGCTCGGCGGGCAGCGCGGTCGTACCCGTGTAAGACCACCGGCGGGAAGCGTTGTCCAAACTCACAAACTGTTCCCGCCAGATGAAGCCGGATTTCAGAAACGCCGGGAAACGCAAGGGCAGCGCGTAGCGCACATCGCCTCGCAGCTCGGTCACCACGTGCGTCTGCTGGTTGTTCCCGTTGGTCAAACCGTTCGGCGCCGGACGGTAGTTGGCCGGATTCGTGAAATCAGGCCCCCCGTTTTGAATGAACTTGGGATAAAGGTCCGACTCGGTGCGATCGAGAATCCAGCCCACGTTCGTCAGACGATTGACGAGCACGGCGCCTTCACCGTTGCCGATATCGATATGCGTCTGGGTGTAGCGCGCGTTGTAATCAATTTCCCACGGTCCCCATTTGTGCTCCGCTCCGATATCAGCGCGACGCAGCCGGTTGAAGAAGTTGTTCGGACCCGTCATCGTGACGTCGATCGTCGACGTCGCCACGGGTCGAACCGTGGTAACGCGATCGGTGAATCCCGGTACAATGCTGGTGGTCGCACTCGGCACCGTGTTCTGGTTCTGGCTGCCCGTATAGGCGCGAACGTCATACTGGCGGCGATACACTTCCGAGTGATCGATGTAAGCGGCCAGGAACGTGAGCTTGGTGCTCGGCGACAGGCGGTAATCCACCTTCGTGTTCACGTTCTTCTGCCGGCGGTGATTATAGACGTCACCAGTGCGATAATCCCAGATGTAGGCCGGCTGCGTCGTGGTGTTTTGAAAATCCCGCTGCGACGTGAACCAGCCCAGCGCGGTCTCACTGTTGAACACGTTGAGGACGATGCCCAGGTTTCGATTGCCGCCAAACGCGTCAAAGACTTCCTGATACGAGACATTCGCCAGCCCATGGGTGCGCCGCTCCTCACGCAGCGGAATCTGTTGGGTGAACGACGGCGCGATGCGCGCTGAAAACGTATAGGTGAAGCGCCGCTTTTCCCGCATGCTGAGCGGCGAGCGGCTCTTGAAATTGATCGTGCCACCGAGCGAGTCCGCACCTTTGTCCGGGGTGTGGCCTTTGATCAGCTCCACCTGCTCGAACATCGCGCCGCTGATATTGTTGACGAAAATAGAGCGGCCCATGCCGCCCTGCCCGGTAAGCATGGCACCATCCATCGTCACGGTATTGAGCCCGGAGGTCATTCCCCGAACCGTGAACCCCGACAGATTACCGCCGGCATCGAGTTCGCCGTAGATTCCTGGCAAACGGATGGCGACTTCGCCGGCGTTCATGTTGGGCAGATTTCCAAACGAATCCGTCGCGGCGATGTTTTTAAGATTCTCAGAGTTGCGCTGCGCCGTGATGGCCGAGGCGTCGCCTTCCCGTTCGCCGACAACTTTGAACTGCTCCAATTTATAAATTCCGGTCGTAAGATCGAAATCCTGGTTGACCGACTGCGCCGCAGAGACACTCACCTGCCGACGGGCCGAATCCAGGCCGATGTAGGTCACGACCACCTCATGTGTCCCCGCGGGCACGCCCGTGATGACGAAGCGCCCGGTGTTGTCGGTCAAAGCCACCAGGCCCAAAGTCGGAATCTCAACCCGCGCGCCTTGCAGCAAGTTTCCAGTCGCGGTGTTGTTGACCGTACCGGTGAGGATGCCGGTCGCAGCGGAGGCGGTGGTTGGCTGAGCCGCGTAGGCCGCGACTCCGGGTGAGAGGGCCAGCGCCAGCCAGACGCCGAGGGTTACAAGGGGTTTCGGTGTGTTCATGAAGGTAGTTCGGAAGTCGCGCCGCGGTCGCACGATGAACGGGGACAGGAATGCCCAACAATTCACGAGCCCTCTAGCGGATCGAGCAAAATTTCCAGTTGGTTGTGAGATCTTCGCGCCGGACACCGCGCCTGCAAAGAGCCCGAAAGCTCGAAGCTCCCAAGGAGGCGGCCTGACGTCGTCGTTTAGAATGAGTACGTCGTGGTGAAACGAAATTCCCGCGGCGCCACCAAATCGAAACGGCTGTACGCCACGCCGCGGCCGCCCGGAATGTTGAAGCCGTCCGGCACCGTCGCCGATGCCGCCAGACGCGAGGGAATGATATCGGTCCGATCAAACAGATTGGAAATGTTCATCTGAAAGCGGACGCGGCCGGGCAGGCCTTTGATCTTCCGACTGTACGCCATCATGAAATCCGCGGCCGTGATAACCTTGCCGGAAAGCTCCTGCCCCGCCGAGTTCGAGCCAATGATATTGGCACTCCGCCAGCGCCAGCCGCCGCCCACCGTGAGGCCGGTGAGTTTCCCGCGCTTGAAATCATAGGCGGTGAACAAACTGATCTTATGCGGACGTACGCCCCAGCGCTTGAGCTGGTTCTCACGCTCAGAGTTCAGGGTGTCCACCGTGTCGAAAATCTCCTGCGCAATGGTGTCGCCGGTCGACGTCGTCAACGCCGCGAGGTTCGCCGCGGGATCGAGCCGACTCAGTTCGATCCACTTGGCAATCGCGCCGTCGGCCGAGTACGCACTGGCGTCGACCACATAGGCGCCAGCGGCGTTCTGGGTGACGCCCTGCTTCAAAAGTGCGGCTCCATCGGGTTGCAAACCATACCAGGCATTCGCCTCGGTCGCCAGATTACTGCGTCCGGAATCCGTGTAGGAATAGTTGCCCACGAATCGCCAATTCGGTGTAAGGTTAGCGGTGATACGTGCTTCGTAACCTTCCGTGTCGAAGTCAGAGGAGATGGACGATACGGGCGGCGTGTAGGCGCGGCGGACCGCGTCCCAGCTGCTGGCTGAAAACGGCAGTCCGCTGCCCACGAGCACTCCGCCGAATGCCTCCATCACGCGAACATTACGGTTGGCCAGCGCGCTTGCGACCGGCGCGGTCACGCGACCGATTTCACTGCCGGTGAAATAAACGAAGCGCGCGTTGAGCTTGCCCTCGAGCAGATCGAAACCGAGGCCAAAGTCCTTGCCCGCTCCTTTCGAGAGCGGCGCGAGCTTGCCTTCCGGGAAAACGGTGCGCGCGAGCGGCGGGATGCCGACATTCGACGACTTGTTCGCGATCACGGACATCCAGTTGGTAACATGAAAAACCAATCCGGCGGTGCGCGTCTGACCCACCATGTTGTTAATCGTACCTTTGCTGCGGTCCATATCCACGACGTCCCCGCGAATGGGATCATCATAATAGCCCAGCTGCAGATTTTCGACGATGTCTTTGCGGTAACCCAGCGTGGTGATCAACCGCCCCTGCAGGAAATAGCTCTGCATCGCCACCAGCTTTGAGTCCATCTCCTGAATCATTCCGCCATTATCCGCCCCACCCGCCGCCACGTTCGCGTACGCCGTCTGATACGTCTGGCCACCGAAGCTGATGGAGGATGGAAGTTGTCGCCAGTCTCCCGCCCGATAGGTGCCGAAGTCTCCTTCGGTGAGATAATTTCGGACGTTAATACGATTATTGACCTGACTCGGCACGGCATTGAAAGGACGGCCGGCCAACACCAGCCACGAGTTGGCGCGTTTATCCAGGACATCCGTCCGCGAAACCAGGCCCGCGATACGGTGACGGCCAAACCACTTCCATTTCGTCTCCAGAGTATAGGAAGCCGAGAGACGCGTCTCGCGACTGTCGCCATAGTGAATGTCCCGCGTCCAATTACCATCGAAGTACATCCGCCCCGCGTACGGATTAACCGGGCCGCCGATACCGAGCGTGCGATTCGCGTCACCGCGAAGGATGGGGTTGTTGCCATTCATCAGATTCACGACCGCGTTGGTCTCCTGATAATTGTGGCCCAGGTTGAAGATCAAATTGCGCGTCGGCTGCCAGTCGATGGAGGCCGTGTAATTCTTCAGCGTCTGATCGCGAAACATCCCCGGTCCCGCGGCATTGCCATTCAGCGGATATAACTCCGGATCATAGATGCGTAGGGCTGAAGTGGTGACGCCCGGGGTGCCGTCCGGCGCCCGCACGACCGCCGTGTTGTAGCTGCCCGTCAGGAACGTGCCGATCGCATCGTAAAAGGTGCCATCGTTCTCGATGTAGGTGATGCGCCGATTCAATCCGCCGCGCGTGCCGTCGCGGCCAGTAATGCCGAGCACCTGCTGGGCCGGCGTCTGCGCCACGGTTCCAGGTACAAACGTTACCGCGTTTACGCCCCGCGCCTCGCGGTTGTCATACCAGGCGAGCACCTGCTCGACGTCGGAAAAGGAACGAATCACCGCCGTGGTGTCGCGTCCCCGTTCTCCCATGACGGTAACGGTCAGGTTCGACTTGGGCCGCCAGGTTACCGACCCGAAGATGCGTTCCTTGTCCTGAAAATCGAAATCCCGCCAACCGCCATTCTCCTGATCCAGCGCCGCGACGGACACCGCGAGCTTTCCCTTCACCAACACTTTGTTTCCGTCGAGCTCGGTCCGGTTGCGATCGAAGGAGCCAAAACTATAGCGAACGCTCCCGGAGTCGCGATGCGTCTCGGCGATTTTCGAAGACTGGTTGAGGAGACCACCGGGCGAGCCAATGCCAAACAGGATGCTGTTGGGACCGCGACTGTCCTCGTAACGACCAACCCGATACGGATCACCCGGTGTGATGCTGGTGAAATAATCCATGCCCGTGCTCGCGATCAGCCCGCGGATCTGGATGCCCGCGTTGAGCGCATGACCACCAATGATGCGGTTCTGCTCGGAACTCGCGCCCTGCGAATTCGTGTCCATCTCGGAGTTCACGGAATACTCCAGCAACTCCTTCAGATCCGTGATCCCGACGTCATCGAGAAACTCCTTGGTGAACACCGACACCGAGCTCGCCGTGTCGCGCAGGCGGGTGTTGAGCCGACTGCCCGCCAGCGTGTTCTCGGCGACGTACCCGACGTCGCTGCTCGTGTTAACCGTGAACGGGCTCAGTTGAACCACGCCCTCCTGATCTGGCTTGGGGGGAACAACCGCTTGCGCACTGGCGGCACGAATGGATCCAAGCGCCAGAAGCAAGGCAGCACGAAAGCGATAACGGGGTGTTTGGGGTCTCATGGGGGAAACAGCAAAGCCAGAGGTCGAACCGACTCGGGCGGGGTTAACTAGACGCTACGAGCCAACGGGAAAAAATCAAAAAGTCCGCACCAGCCTAGTCGTTTTATCGTGGCCGGTCTTGTAGCGAAGAGCCAATCTTTAGTACAAAACCGACACTACCAGCATCCGATGCACCCTGGGACCGCGGCCGCCCCCGGCCGCATCCGGAAGGCGAACTGTCGTGCCTTACTGGCCGGATCCGATGCACCCTGGGACCGCGGCCGCCCCCGGCCGCATCCGGAAAGCGAACTGTCGTGCCTTACTGGCCGCATCCGATGCACCCTGGGACCCCGGCCACCCCCGGCCGCATCCGGAAGGCGAACTGTCGTGCCTTACTGGCCGCATCCGATGCACCCTGGGACCGCGGCCGCCCCCGGCCGCATCCGGAAGTCGAACTGTCGTGCCTTACTGGCCGCATCCGATCGCACCCTGGGACCGCGGCCGCCCCCGGCCGCATCCGATCGCAATGCGTCACGCCCTCGGCCGTCAGCGGCCCCCGCCTCAAACCTCAATCCGCAGCACCGTCGCGTTCTCCGCCTTCGCCGCGACTCCGCGCGTCTCGTGACGCTTCCCGGTCTCCGGCTCCGTGACACGAATCGTGTACGCCCCCGGAGCAAAGACCGGAGGCGTCCACGTAGTCCCCGGCAGACGCAGCATGTAAAGGGTCTCGCCCGTCGCCTCCTCGATCACCTCCAGCACCGGCCGAGTCATGCCGCGAATTTCCAACTTCGGGAGCTGCGCAACTACCTTCCGCGCGTAGTTGTCGAGCTGCGACACGACGACCGGCCAACCGGGAAACTGCGTCCCGCGTTGCGTGGGATCCGCCAGCAGTGGCCAGCACTCGATCGTGATGGTGCGCGCGACTTTGTCGAAACGCACGAGTCCGTACCCCGCCGATTTGTCCATCTCCGCCTCGAGCACACCCGTTCGGAAGGTCTCCTTCGGATTCGCACAGGCCAGCACCGTCAACGGGTGTCCGAAGCTATCGCGAAAATCTCCGATTACCTTGCCGCTCGCATCGGGCTTGAAGCGACGGGAATAAAGGTTGTTCACCGCCGGTGAGGCAAACGCCACCACGCCGTCGCGGTGCGTATCCACGCCGTAGTGGACCACCGCCGGCAGATGCTGATCGCCCGCCAGGTGGAAGGCGAAGACGCGACGCAATTCGCGCACGGCCACGTTGCGCGCAGTCTGTGGCCAGGCGTTGGTATCATAATCGGCGCGCAGATAATCGTCGTCGCGGCCGTGATGCGTCGCCATCGCCGTGAAGATCGTCTGCGAAATGGCCGCTTTCATATCGGCGCCGTTCCAATCTTTCGTCCAGCTGCGGAGAAACTCCACTTGGGGCGCCCCGAGCAAATCGAGCCCGGGCAAATCCGCCGACTTCGGATCGAAGTTCGGATCGCGGACATGGTCCGCACGTCCGGTGTTCGTCGGCGGCACCTTGCCGTCCGGCGCGGACTTGTATTGGCGGTCAGCGAGAATGGCGAAACTCACCCGCCCGTACGTGAGCGGACCGTAATATCCGGTGATGCCCTGCTTGCCCGGCTGCGCGGGCGAATCGGGGTGATGCGACGTTTGCATCCGGTGCACCGCGTTCACGAAGTCGGCCGTCATCTTGTAGCCGCCCTTGGACTCGGCCGCACCATCGGCCCCCGGCGCCACCGCGCCGCCCTCGCCCCACAGATTGCCGTGATAGACATCGTGGTCATCGGGAATCGAAATGCTGGGCCGGTCACGCAGCACATCCCGCCACGTCCAGCCGTGCATGACCCACTTGCGCAGCACATCCAGCAGCGACGCATCCCCGCCACTGCGATCCACGCCGTAACCACCCGTTGACTCGTAATACTGGTCGCCGGTGAACGCGATCAGGTCGGGATTGACCTTCGCCACATTCGCCGCAGCCGCAGAATTCGGAAAGGCATAATGCGCGTTGCATGAAATGTCGGCTACCGCGACCGAACGTTGATCCGCGGGATCGCGCCGAACCGTGCCCGTCAACCCGTGCTCCGTGGCCGCGCCATCGGTCGTGCGCAAGGTGTACGCCACGCGATACGGCGTATCCACATCGTCATTCCAATCCGTCACGCGAAAACGGGCGGTGCGCGCCGCCGGGTCGATTTGCGCCTCCGCGGCGGTCGTCCACGCTCCGTTGCGCTGAACCTGCAAACGTACCCGCTGTTCGTCGCGCGCGCCCAAGGGCGGCAGCTGCACAGTCATCTTCAACGTCCGCGCATGGAGCGTGTACTGATTGAAAAACAGCGGCCCAAACGCACGGTCTGGGTGAGAGCTGACTTTGGTGCCGGCAATCCGCCAATCCGCAAACCACCAGCGCCCCGTTTCCACGGGCGGGCTCTTCATCTTTGCCGCCGGTCCGGCGGCCGCGACCCCGAAGTTCGCCGCGAGGGCGAGATTTCCGACCAGCGCGTTCGCGGGCAAATCCGTCCGCTCCAGCTCCGCGAGCAAACGCCCGTTGGCCGGGTCGTGCGCTGAGAGTTTCACGCGGCCAGAGCTCCCGCTCGCCGGGCTATCCAGCGCTACCCGCAGTTCCACGCTCGCGAGCCCCGCCAAGGCGACGGGCTTCGCCAATGCCTGAGCGCCGCGTCCCAGGAACAGTTCGCCCTTGGCCCGCAATCCAAGTTCAAGCCCCGTGCCGAAGATGAGGTTGTTGCGATACTCCTGCAGCGGACCCTGCACGCCGATGGAAAATCCCGCCGCGCCCTTCCCCGCCGTGATGGCGGAATCGCCCACGCATCCGACGCGCACACTCATCGTCAGCGTGCCGGCACCCGGCGCCAGCGCCCGCGTGAGCACGTGAACATTGCGCGCGGGCGCGGCCTTGAAGCACTCCAGGCGGCCGCCCGCCACGCGCCAGTCCTGCATCGGGTTCGTCCAGAACTCCGACCCCGCCCACGGCCGGTCCGGCATGAGTTGCCACGAGCTGCGAAACTCCGGCGCGGGCGTAGTGGCGGCGGCACTACGAGGCGCCAGCGCCAGCGCGGCGCCGGCGGCCGTAACCTCGGCAATGAAGGTGCGACGCGTGAGGGAAGGACAGTTCATGGGTGGAAGTTGAAGGTGACGCGATGAACCTGCTAGCCGGAATATTTCACACTCTGGCGTGAACGCTCTACACGCTGGGTACGTCTATTCTTACCTTGTCATTGCGAGAAGCGCTGCGACGAAGCAATCCATCTAGCTGGATCGCCACGCCCTCGTTCCTCGGGCTCGCGATGACAAATCAGAGGGTGAAATATCCGGGCTAGGGACCGAATCAGAAACGGCCGTTGACGCCAAACGTGATGGTGGTGCCGTTGAGAACGGTCGTCGACATCTGGCTGGGATTTCCGCGATAGAGCCGTTGGGGCTCGTTAGTCAGATTACCCACGTCGACCGTGAAATTCAGAGACGGGCGAAACTGATAAGCCACTCCCGCCGTGAGCGTGGCATATTTGTAGCGATAAAGATTCCGCCCCACCGTGGCTGCCGTGAAATTCGTGATGTACGAACCCGTGAAGTTGTACAGCAGGCGAGTGCTGAATTTGCGATAACGCCACGAGAGGCTCGCGTTGCCCATCTCCGGAATGAAACCGGGAACCTCATCCGTGCTCCGGGTGGTCGTTCCGCCAAAATCACCGGCTGTCTTGATGATGGTGTAGTTCGCCGAAGCGCCCAGTCCCCGCAGCAGTCCCGGGAGGAACGTGAACTGTTGCTGGTAGCTGAACTCCCAGCCCTGCACCGTGGCCGTGCCGGCGTTCGAGGCGGTCAGGAGCGTGAAGCCGGGATACTCGCCGTTATAACCGTTGTCGTTGCCGGTTCCAACCGTGCCGATGTTCGTTCCGGTGACGATGTAGTCCTTGATGACC
>Ga0163150_10007032_pt1 | contig 13469 bp, 12 predicted proteins | sample OliLakLV19P2IB_FD_148628 | JGI IMG/M metagenome (GOLD analysis project Ga0163150, IMG submission 148628) | Freshwater microbial mat bacterial communities from Lake Vanda, McMurdo Dry Valleys, Antarctica - Oligotrophic Lake LV.19.P2.IB | ecosystem: Environmental > Aquatic > Freshwater > Lake >...
CTGTCCATCGGGCAGTCCTTTCGTGCTGATAGAGTTCGTTCTAGACAAACAAACTTCTACCAGTTCCAGGACTGCCCCTTCAATTTGTGCGCAACAATCAGGACGTTATCCTCCAATAACGGTCTGCCTCCCTTTTTGATGGCGGTGTCCAGCGCAAGCCCTACCGATCACCGCGACATGGAATTCCTCGTGGGTGACACACCGACTCCAATTGACGGTCGATATCGGATCGCCTTTGATGCTTTGCGCGACGTCGTTGCCGAGTTCGTCGCTACAGGCGAAAGAAGTACTAGAGTGTCTTGGGAAGAATTGGCCTAGTGCGGCGAAGCACAAGTCAGCCGATGCCCGGCCAGCGGTCTTTCGTGCGCGGGTAAGTCGCTTGACGATCCGCTATTCGGCGTCTTTCAGCGGCTCCACAGAGCGGCCGATTTCGAAGGTACGGGGCCGGATTGGCCATCGTGCAGCGGATCGTACAGCGGCACGGTGGACGGATCTGGGGCGAGTCGGCGCCAAGCCAGGGCGCGACCTTTTCTTTCACCATTGAGTAGTGGGTTTTCCGGGTCGAGATGGAGGAATCCCTGCTGCTTGACGCTTCAGTCCGTCAAGCGCTGACTGTGCTAAATCATGTTGCCCCAATTTTGGGGACAAAAAGGTGACCCTGTTGGTTTTGCGTTAAGGTTGCCTCGCGTGTGCTTCTCCCACCTAACGCTCCAAAGCCTGACATCGGCGCCATAACTCGGATCGAGTCAGGGAAACCTTGATCCCTGCCGCGTCGATATAGTAACCGCATCGCGCCCTACTTAGAGTTTCTAGCTGCTCAATACTGTTCTCTACCGGAGCCAGGTTCGTGAGGTAGAGCTCCGCACCCGCGGTTGCGGTCAACACTTGAGTATTCGAGATGAAATGGGCGTGTCGTATCCGCTCGTTATGATGCAGGCGCACTGTAACGGGCCGTCCGTTGTCGACCTGATACACTCTGGCAGTGTCGTCATCGCCGCATAACACCAGCGATCGTCCATCGGGACTGAACGCACCCGCCGTAAGCGATGTCGGATGTTTGATCGATTTGTGTGTCGGAGAGACATCGAGAAGGCTCCAGATCTGGGCGGTTCCGTCTTGAGCCATCGTTAACACTTGACTCGAATCATTCGTGAAGCATATTTCATTCACCTGAGCGTTTGTCTGAAGAATATTGCGCGATCCGCGCAGGACGTCCCACGCAAGCGTGCGATTGCCAGTTCCGTAAATCACAACAAATTGTCCATTCGGACTGAACCGAGCTCCTAGGACATCCCCTAAGGCATCTCTGTCGAATTCGACCGGAGTCAGGCGTAATGTTTGTCCCTGAACAACATCGATCAGTCGAGCGGCGTGGGAATCTACAATTAGAAGCAGTTCGCCATTGGGACTGAACGAAAGCTCGATCACCGCACTGGACATCGTGAAGGAGCGCAAGGGGCCGTCGGACTTGAGGCTCCGCAGAACCACATTTCCCTTGGAATCGCCAGTGGCAATGGAGCTTGCGTCGGGAGCGAAGCTGATCGCTCGCACGATCTGGTCCTTGAGCGGCCAGTCGCTCGCCTGTTTTTCCTTGCCAGACAACCGCGTTTCCTTTGTCGTCTACCGCGGCTACTTTCTGCGCGTCCGGGCTAATGCAAATGGCCGTAGCTGGTGCAGATAGCTGGAGAACTGGGTAACGTACTTCGGGCGTATTTGCGCAAATCAGACTGCCCGTACCGACAGGGCTCCAAGCGAGAATCCACCGCGAGTCTGGAGTTGAAGTCACCATTTTCACATTTTGAAGTTCATCGAGATGCGACGTACGCCTGCGATCACGACGGTTCCAAAGCCGTGCCGCTCCATCGGCGGAACAAGTTAGCACGGAGGCTCCATCGTTTGAGAATTGTGCGCTCGCAATGCCGCCGCCGTGAGAAAACGAAACATCGAGTGACTTGCCGTCTTGCAAACTCCACATTTGCGCTTTTCGGTCGCCGTTAATGACTAGGACTGCGGTGTTGGCAGGATCGATTGCGATGGACTTTAGTCCCTTTTGCATGATTTCAATGGGTCGGTCGTTGATCTCGTCGATTGACCAGATTCGGGCGGCGTCATCCGTCGTGGTAACGATGCGTTGCGAGTCAACTGTAAAGCAGACGTGATTCAGGCCGCTTGAGTGAATGAGTTCGCGTCGCAATTCACCCGTATCAACCTCCCAGATCCTTGCTTTGCCCTCCGCGTCACCAGTAACAATCGCGGCGGCATCCGGACTGAACTGCGCGCATGTGACGAGGCCAGGGTGCTTCAATTCCAAGGGCATACGTTCGCCCGTGCTTAGGTTCCAAGTGCGAACACTGGAATTGCCGCAGCTAAATAACCCGACCGGCGCTGTGGGACTGATCGCGAAACATGAAACTCGCGAGCCAGGGTCGCCGGCCGCAAGAACGACATGACTCGAGCCGTCGGCGGTGTTCCAAACGCGAATCAGTTCGTCAGAAGACGCGGTTATGAGGTACAAGTCGTCCGCGGAGAAACTCGCAAATCTAACGAAGCCGGGGTGGCGAAGTGGCTGTCCGAGCATTTGGCCCGATTCAATGTTCCAGACCTGCACAGTACCATCGTCTGCCGCGGTCGCCACAAGGTGCCCACCATGGCTGGCAACAGCGTGGCGGATAGGGGCACTGTGACTAAGCGTGCGAACACATTTCCCTGTTAAGGTTGACCAAACATTCGCAGTGCCATCGGTGCTACCCGTCACAACCCGGCTGCCGCTGAATTCGAATGTTGCGCAAACAACGGGTCCTGCATGGCAATAAACGCGAGCAAGCTCTGCGCCATGCAAAAGCACCGATTGTATTCGCTGACGCGTAACTGATTCTCTTGGGGTACCAACGTCGAGTTTCAAGCATTCAACGAGCCACGGCAATGACTCGTAGGGATTCTGGCTTTCGTTGAATAGCGATTTTTTGAACAACTCGTTCGAAAGGATGAACTGGCGATCAACGAGAGCACGGCTGGCCATTGACGACGCGACTTGCTGCTGGATGTACATGATGGTCGACGTAACTGCGTTCGCCGACAGCACGACCAGAAAACAGACCACCAAAACCGTCCAAGATGGATTCCGGCGACACCACCGCCAAAGGCGACCGAACGTGCCAGTCGGGCGGGCAACGACAGGTCGACGATCAAGAAACCTTTGCAGATCGTCGGCCAAGTCAGTTGCAGTCTTATATCGCCGATCCTCATCTTTCTCGAGGCACTTGAGGCAAATCGTTTCCAAGTCCCTGCCGATCGACGAATCCAACTGTCGCACGGGAACTGGCTCGCAAAACAGAATCTGCCTGGCAATTTCAGCCACCGTGGCTGCCTGAAACGGCGGTCGGCCCGTCAATAAGTGGTATAGCGTTGCCCCCAAGCTATAGATGTCAGCGGCACCCGTGACGCTCGTTGCGTGCATCAGCTGCTCGGGCGCCATATACGGGGGTGAACCGAAGCCTTCATCGGACAGGGTAACGTTGTGTTCAGCATCGATCAGCTTTGCCAGTCCAAAGTCCGTTAGAACGGGAATGTCAGTCGCTTCCTCGATCAAGATGTTGCTGGGCTTCAGGTCGCGATGCACCACCCCAGAAGCGTGGAGCTTGCCAATCGTGCGCGCGATTGGCGCCAAGTAACGCGCCGCGCGATCGGGCGAGAGTGGGCCTGCCTGCACGAGTTTTCCCAGCGAGGTGCCCTCGATCAGACGCATGGCATAATAGGGACAGTCGCCGAATTCTCCGATTTCATAAACGGTTGCGATATTTTCGTGGTCCAAACGGGAAGCTGCCTTGGCTTCGGTTCGGAAACGCTCGAGCAAAAGCGACCGCCGTGTCTCATCAGTGCTCCCCAAACGGCTGCTCTGAATGACTTTCAGGGCGACCAGCCGGTCGACGCTCAATTGCCGTGCCCGATAGACAATTCCCATCCCTCCGCGACCCAGCTCATTCAGTAACTCATATCCAGCGATCGCATCGCTTGGAACGGGTGTCGCCTTGCCATCGGCGACCCCGGGCGGCTGAGCGGTTTGAGATGAATAGGCTCCATGCGCAGTTGATTGTTCGCTGTGCGAAGGGTTGAGACTCCGTTCACCTTCCGATGCAGTGCAATCGGTCTCGCGATAGGGAGCGGTGCCCGTATATTCCAGACTGACCAATACAAGCTCAAGGAGCAGTCTCGCTCGCGATCCGGCATCAACTTGATCGAGCAGATGGTCTAAGTCTGGTCGCCTACCAGCTTTCAGATCGGCCTCAAACAAATCGGCAATGCGATCAAATTGATCTACATCGGGCAATCGGCTCACGTGCGAATCGAGGTTGCGCTTCCACATTCGTGCGTCTCACGACTCATTGGACTCGATCCACTTTTGCCGGATTAAGGCCAGTTTGCGCTCGATGGAACGCAGAGAACTATCTAGCTTTACGGCGATCTCCGCGTTCGAGTGTCCCTCGAGCTTCAGCACTGCGATCGAACGCAGACTGTCATCCCGCAAACTTGAGAGCAGGTCCACGTAAAGCTCTGCTACCCTAGCGCAAAACCAAGGAGATGGGCTGATGTTGTTTGAATGTTGAGCTTCTGAAAATGAAACCGTGCCGGCGGAAGCTAAACGTTTTTTGCGTGAAGTAAATTTTGCCTGATTGATGGCTTTGCGTTCCGTAATCGTTACCAACACTCGCCATAAATCGGTACTGTCATCAAGCTTCGGGAACTTGCCATGTTCTGCGCCCCGACAAAAACTGTCGAAAGCGCAAATCACAACGTCTTCTTCATCGGCGACGCGGCGCGAAGTACCGTTGAGATGAACGCGAGCCAGGCGGACCAACCTGGAAAAGTATTTCTCCCAAATCGGCTGTGCGGCGTCCCGATTGCCGCCTCTAAGCTGCAGCAGCCAATGGGTAATCGAGCCAGTCAGTACGTCTTGGCCTTTAATCATGCATCTCATCAACAGTTGCTAGCGTCAACAGTTGCCAAGAGATTGATCGTACCCCTTCAAAACCGGTACGACAACTAGCCGTTCTAGCTGTTCGCCGCACCCCAGCTACGTTTATGCCGGCGGTGCTTGTTGTAACCATTGCCAAGTCATTGCAGCCTCTTGGTTTGCGAACGGTTGTGCACCAGCCACTTAGCGTGAGCTAGGCTTCACTTAACGCGGCCTGGAGGGTCGCACTCGACCCAACGATTGGGAGGGATTCCGCATCACGATTGGCGGGTGACGAAGCTTCTTGTTGATTCAAAGAGTGGATGGAGCCCGGTGGCATTGCTTCCAAGTGTCAGCGGACTGAAACAGCATGAAGACGATGAGCAGAATTCTGACAGTTCTGGCTGCAGCAAGTATGCTCGCGGCGGTGGGTTGCGGTCATTCTCAAGTCACGGCTCTACCCGAGGCGCGAACACCCCTCTCTGGCGATATGAACCTGGTGCACGACGTTGGCTCAGTTCTCGAGGGAACAAAGGTCGAGCACGTCTTCCACATCGAGAACGAATTCTTGACGGCGCTGGCAATTGCTGAAGACGGTGGCATCGAAAAGACATGCGGTTGCACGACACTCGACGTCTCGCCTCGAAGATTAGAACCAGGTGAAAAAGCGGAAATCCGGTTGCGCGTCGACACCGCGGGCAAGAGCGGTCGGTTTCGTGCCGGCGGATTGATCAGATGGCGAACAGAAAACAGCAAATCCCAACAGGTGAACGTGTCCCTGGAAGGGCTGGCAAAGAACTTGCTCGACTCTCAACCCGGACTGGTTCAGTTTTCGGCCGATGACGTCGCGCAGGGACGATCGAAAGAGCTCCTAGTATTCAATTCTTTCGATGTCGATTGGGCAACGCTGAATGTGAACATCGATCCGCCGAACGCGGAGATCTTGGAGACCACGATCCAGGACGACCATGTAAAGCTGTTGCTGCGGGCTCGACCTTCGTCGGAACACACTGATTTCGCGGCAACCCTGAGATTGACCGCTGAGCTGAAGCAAGCCGTCGGAGACGTGACAAATTGCGCAATCGCCGTGCCGGTCCATGGTACACAGCGTATTGATTTGCAGGTATCGCCGCACGTCCTATTCGCCACCTGGTCACCGGAATCGAATCAAGGGAATGCTCGCTTTCTGTTGCGCGGCCCCGCGCCGAATCTGACCGCTTCCATCTCATCAATCACCTGCGATGGTCTACGTGCCGCATGGACGGCAACTGAATTCGCGTCTTTGAACCAGCTCAGCTCCTCCACGTTGCAGGTGGAGCTGAGCCTAACGGAACCCGAAGATCCATTTGAGCTGCACCAAGCGCGCCGCGTACGCATTGATTTTGTGGGGGGGCGGTCACTCGAGGTCCCTGTCTATCTTGTTGCACGACCAGTACGGAGCTAAATCCAATGCGTAATACAGCAGTCTGCGCCACGAACATTACAGCGCGGCCGATGATCGCCGCCGCCATGGCAACTTTGTTGTGCGCCGTCGGCTGCGCCGCTCTGCTTTGGTCCGACCGCAAGGCCTACGCGGATTTGCCGAATTGGAGACTACAGCAATCCGTTGGCGTCAAGGGAACGTGTTGCACGCCGCCCCTAAAAACGGCCTGCGAGGCCGGCGGCATGATTGCCTGTACAAATACCGGCGTTGTTTGCGAGCCCGGCACAAGCACTCACGATTCGTGCGGATCGCCATCGTGTGATGACGCCGATGGCAATGATGAGAAGTGCGACTCCTCACTGTTCGCGAACCTAACGGTCTCGGTCTCGGTTTGTACGATCACTTCATCGGCGTACGTTCCGTGCGGTACTGGTGGAACGCGCTGCGCCTACGTCACCAGCGAGGCGGTCATGAGTACATCGGGTTGCGGCAGCGCCGACTTCTGCTCGACCACATCAGGGGCCGCGTGCCAATAATGACCATCGAAACTACAGCTCCGTGCATGCCAGGTGCTTTTGGCACACGGCCAACGTACGAACCTAGGAAAGCTGTGTTCCACCGACCAGGCTTTCGAGTAATACGTACGTTGGCTGGCGCAATTGCCATCTCTTTGGGACTCGCGGCAAACGCTTTTGCCGAGCAACCGGCCGACTTGATTGTCGGGGTCGTCGCTAGAGCGAAGGCTATTGTCAGCGGAAGAATCACCTACGCATTCAAGTCAGAAAGCTTCGTCGGACAAAAACCGGTTAATCCCATTACGTTGCCCGAAGTCACAACATCCTTTTCGGACTCAAGTTGGGCGGACCGTGCCAAGGGCAGCCACGTTGTCCGGATCAATCACGACGGATATTTCCTGGAGTTCGTTCAGACACCGCAGCGTGACGGCTCGGTGCGGCCCGGCGCAACGCTTTCTCCCCGAAAGCCACTGGAGAACCGCGCAGAGCTGAACTCACCTCCAATTTTTGCCGGTTCATTTTGGCACCGCGAACAACTTCGCTACATCGAAAAGCATGCCAACGATTTTGGATTTGTCGAGACGAGCGTCATCCAAGCGGTTCCAGTGACGATCCTGGAACTTCCGGTAGCCGCCGAACAGGCGCGCGAAGCGTTTCACATTTTGCCGCCGGCATTAAAGCAAGGCGGAATGATCCGTCTATATATTGCACCGCAACTCGGATTCGTGCTGCCACGAATCGAGTTTGTTGCGCCGTCAAACGAAATTGCGCAGTCGTACGAAGCGATGGATTTCAGCGAGGTAGCTCCTGGCATTTATTTTCCGCGCCGAATTTGGAATGAAACGCATGCCGCGGGTGGAGCAAATCGTTATCGGGGAGAGTTCACAGTGCGAGGGGAGCTCATTAACGAGGCAATTCCAGAGGAAGATTTCGTCGTCGAGTTACCGATCGGCACACGGGTGCAAGACGCACACGAGCCCGGCGACGTCATCAAATTCGAACTTACCGAGCCAACATCATCGGCGAAAGTCTGGGCAGATAGTGCCAGTCGACCACTAGGACCATCCTCCGGAATCTTCGATCGTTGGGGCAGCGCTGGTATAATTGGGGCTCTAATCGGGGCGGTTGCCTCGATTAGCTTCCTCCTCGCAGTGCGCAACCAGCGATCCCATGGATAATCAATCTGGTCGGCCGTCCGACTCCTATCATCATGCCGCGGCATGCTTCGCCGCTCTGGTTTTTGCAATCATGGTAAGCGCCAGCGCAACACTACTTTTCGCGGCTGACCAAGAGTCGGCCATCGCCGAAGCAACCCGTCGGACATCAGCCATCAAGAGTGGCCGTCTGGAGTATCGTTTCGAATCAGGGATTGGCAATTCAAAAGTCATCGAACCGCAGCGATTGCCGACGCAGATTCTGGCTTTTTCAGGAACGGATTGGATCGAGCGCGGTCCCGAAGTGCGATTGGTATTGGCTAATCGGGGCCAAAGCTTCTTGCAGCTAGATCAAATCAGGCAGGAGGACGGAAAGCTGCACATGATCGCCGTACTTGCGCCCGCAAGATCTTTCAAGGACCGCGAACACGAGAACCGTCGGCCATGGTTCGCCGGCTCGTTTTGGCATTCTGCACAGCTCGAGCACGTCCAGAGAAACATTGGCTCATTTCGGCAATTGCCGTCGGGCAATGTCGGTGGCATCCCCTGCGAGGTCTTCGAGTTGGACGTGCCGGGCGAAAGCGCAGCGGACGCTTTTCAACTCTTCAGTCCTTTGCTCAATGCCGGTGGCAAGCTACGGCTGCATATCGCCCCACGGCTTGGATTCGCCATTCCCCTGATCGAGATCATTTCGCGGTCAGGCGTCAGAGTCGTCGCTTACGAAGCGAAAGAATGGCAGGAATTTCCAGACGGTATTTATTTTCCCCGACTTATCCGCCGGGAACTTCAAGCTCCCAATGGCTCGATCGAGTTTGAACAATTCTCGATCGAGCCAACGCTAATCGGCCAGCCTATTCCCGATGCCGAGTTTTCTGTCGCAATACCTGCTGGCACCCATGTCCGAGATGAACGCGACGTCAAGCAAGTTCGGCGGTTCACGCTAAAAGACTCCGTGACCTTCGAAACATTGTCCGACGCTACTCCCGAAGGACCGAAGCCACCCGCCATCGATGAACAGGGCCTAAAGAGCAGGCTCGTCTGGCCGCTCGCCGCAATTGTTGCGTTTGCAATGGCCTGCTACCTGATCTCGGTCTGGCGGAGAAAAACGCGATGATAACGAGATTATTGTGACCATGAACACCCAAGATCGAGTGGCCCACATGGCTCTAACATTTTGTTTCTGCTTGTTGTTTGCAGTACAGCCGCTCGAAGGCGCTGATTCCGGATACGTCAAGTCCACCGCGCTCGTTGATCTGGCTCGAACCGCGCGAAGCAATCGCTCGGCGTGCGGTCCGATTGCCGTCTGGTATGCGCTCAATCAATTAGGTCATTCCGCCGATGCTGAGCAATTGATTGCCGCGGCGGGACTAAACGAGCAGGGCACGACGATCCAACGGCTCTTGCAACTGCTGTCAGACCACAACTGCCCGGCCAGAGCAATTTCGACTCAAAAGGATCGTCTTGCGCTGCTTCCAATCCCATCCATCTTGATCGTCGATCGAGGCACTCATTGTGTCGTTTTTGACGGCATGGATGAAACTCGCCAAATGGCCAGGGTTTTCGAAACCACCAACCAGGCGTTGCGATTTGTTGACTTAAAGCATCTGAATCGGGCGTGGACGGGCGAGGCGATCATTTTCGATCGCCCGCGAGTTTCACCGTATACGTTCTGCCTGATGGCGATTTTGGCCATCTCGATTATCGGGGCGCTCGCTGCGTGCCTGAACTTCCGCGGCAAGGCTAAGAAGCTCGCGGCTCGGGAAGGATTTACACTTACGGAAGTCTTGATGGTGCTTGCCGTAGTGGGAATTCTGATCGCCACTCTTCTGCCTGCCATTCAGCAGGCACGCGAGTCAAGCCGCTTGGCGCATTGCCGGGCGAACTTGCATCAGATTGGGGTGGCATTGCACAACTATGAAAATCATTTTCGCGTCTTGCCGCCCGCAGTCGCTTGGAAACCGGCCGGTGAGCCGCTCGGGCAAGGTATCGCCGCGCCAGGCAGCATCGATCGAATCAGTCTCGGCATAGCGACCGCTGAGCAACCCGACCGAATGCATGCAAACTGGGCAATTTCCTTGCTGCCATTCCTCGGTGAAGAGACTCTCTACAATTCGTTCGATCTGACATCGCCCGTCGGCGACGCATCGAACGCCGAAGCCCGAGCAACCGAACTGGCCATCATGAAATGCCCAACGGATGCCGCCAATGCCGCGGACAATCATTTCCAACGGTCAGGACTGGCATCCGCTGACCGAGGGTATGCCCGGGGCAACTATGCGATCAATGGTGGAACGAGCAGGCGTTGCTTGATGCGGCTAAGCAAACGCAAGCTCACTTGCAAAGACGGTGTCTCCGTCGATGGCACGGATCTCGAAAGAGACGCGTCCAAGGTATGGGGGAACGGAATTGCGGGCGTCAATCGAGGAATGCGACGCGCTGAGCTCACCTGCGGGTTGAGTCATCTCGTGTTCATCGAGGAAATTCGCGCTGGCGTCCATCCTCTCGATCGGCGCGGCGTGTGGGCTCTGGGTTTCCCGGGCAGCAGCGTAACGGCTTGCCATGGGATTTATGGAAATAACGGGCCCAACAGCGGAACCGATGCAATTCAAGGCTGTAGCCAAGTTTCCGCCAACGTGCTCGACCTGGAGTCACAAGGAATGCCCTGCCTGCGATCGACATCCGACCCTAACTATGAAATTTCCGAACGTGCCACAGCTCGAAGTACGCATGCCGGAGGCGTGAATCTCTTAATGGCTGACGGCTCCGCCCGCTTCGTCACGGATTCCGTAAGCAAACGAACCTGGCACAATCTGCATAAGCGCGATCATCAAGAACCGACCGAACTATGAACATGCTCTTGATGAAGGCAGCCGGTCGTCCCGATTTCGAGTGAAGCCTTTGTATAGTCCCAGGATCGTAATTGCACCGATGATGGTCCCGGGAAGCCATTCGCCCAAGATCACATAGAGCGTCGTCCGGCGATCGATGGGAATTCGACCAAGCGAGGTTGGTGTTCGGAGCACTTCCGGAACGGATTCATCGAGGAGTCGTCCCGTGCTGTCAATTCGTCCCGAGCGGCCAAAGTGGACATTTCGGACCAACGTTCGGCGACACTCAATGGCCCTCACCTGTGCCATGTTCAACACGTGACGAGACATCTGGCCCGTTCGATCGGAGCGTTCGGATGAACAGATCAGAAAGAATTCTGGAGCCTGGTCTTGCAGCATGTAACTGCGAAATGGCTGAGAAAACGCCACGTCAAAGCAAACGGCCGCCGCAAAGGGATGCGACGTGCCCGGCGCTCTGCCAGGAAGTTGAAATATCGGACGGTTCGTCCCGTGGCTAAACCGCAATCCTGGTTGAGAGGCAATTCCCTCCCACGGCGTAAACTCGGTCCAAGGCACCAGCCCGACTTTGTCGTAAGTGCCTTGCCATCCGTCTTTCGGATCGACGAAGGCGACCGAGTTGTATCTTTTGCCGACCCCATCGGTGCGGTCAGTGCGTGTGTAGCCGACAACCATCGGAACGGCGAGATTTCGACAAAGTTCCGCAAGCGCTTCTCGCTGACGAGCCTCGTGCGAATTGGTATCCGCGACCGGCGATGGATCCCGTTGCTGAATTTGCAACAACCTTGAACTACTCGTAATCTCGGACGACGGAATCGGCGGGCCTTCATAGGCACGCTCCGACCACAATAGAACGTCGGGCGTTGAGGACGTGGCGGGCTGCCAGGGAATCTCGCCGCTGGACTGGTGAAGAACGTCTTCAGGCATTAGCCAGACGCATGGACCGGCGACCGAGGGCGTTTGATTGATCTGCCAGGCTCCGTAGGCACAACTTGCCAGCAGCAAAGTAACGGCGACACTCGGGCCGAGCCACCCATGGTGCTTTTGCGCTTGAGGAGCGTTCTTGTTCAAGCATCCACTCAAAAAGTCCCAGATGGCGCCGCTCGAACAAGCCGCCAGGAAACTCAGAGTGCCGACGCCCGCTAGATCGGCGACTTGTGAGATGTAGTAGTGGTTTACGACGGCATAGCCCAGGAAGTAGGCTTGCCATCCTGTTTGGTCCACGAAGGCCCACAAGGTGCGAAGCATCTGCTCGTGAATAGTCCACACGCAGGGCAGGACCACGCACATCGGCAACTGCCGGAATCCAACTAGCAGTCTGCCTAGTATCAGCGTGACGGGCCAAAACAGTGCCAAAAGTTCGGACTGAAGTAGCCAGTCTGGCGCGCTTCGACCCGACAGGCCCGTGTTTCCCTCAAGCGTGCGAATCCAATCGGTTGTGATCAGGTTAAAGCACAGGCCGGCACAGTACATCCCCGCAATCGCCGCGACTAAATGCTTGCGGCTCGAGATCACAAAAGCGACCGGCACCAGGCCAAACCAAACCAGCCAGAACGCCGAGCTCCAACGAAAAGAGCAACCGAGCAGGATTCCGCTGGAGATCGGTACAAAAAACGCACTGGCCACTCCCTCGAATACGCTTCGACTCGTTGGTACCTCCAGGAATTTCGCCGTTCGTGTCATTGGGTTGGTTCGGGCGATAGCGTAAAAAAACTTGTACCGCAAATCGATGCTGCCAGCAGGCCACGATCGACGCCGTCAAGTGCTCTAGGCAGTTGATGCAATTTGATTGCCCAGCTACCAGGCACCACTGCGTGGTCAGTGCTGGGCTGGAACCTTGCAGCGCCGATACCTCAAAACTAAACCGCTAGCCGCGGCGTTGCAAGCTGCGTGGTTCGTGGACGGTCGGATAGGTGCAAATCGATCATGGGGTGGTTTCGAAATGCATTTATTCGCTACAACCGATACGCGCCGCGCTTGGAAAGCCAAGTGCGTTCGATTTCTCATTTAGTCTCTGGATTCCGTAATCAAGGAGTTGAATCAGATCGAAACATTCAGCACTGACCGCGTCGGCGCAGCAGTTTGTTGGCTCCGAAATCATTGCGAAACTTTCCAGCATGGATGACAATCGTGCTTAATCGGGCGACGGGCGACTGATCGGCTACGGCAACAGGCCGGGTACATAGCGACAGCGCCGTCGCCCGATCCTTAAGCAGAAAGTCGGGTTTACGCATCCGCAATTCCGGTCGGCAATTCAAGACGCGCACCCTTGGGCACCGGCCAGGTCAATCGATCGAAAACGTGAAAGTTTCTCGATGATTCAAGGGAGATCACGCCCTCGTTTGTTTTCCAATGTCGATATTCCAGCCGTTCCCAGAGAGGCTGGCTTTCAATGGCGATGACCACGTGCCAGGTATCGATCCGTTGCCGCCCGCCGTGGTGCTTCAATCGATTCAGCTCGATCACATTTTGAACCGCAGTTTCAACCGGCATTTCCCATATGGAGCGAGCCTGGAACCGATCCAGTCTCGCAATGGTCCCCATTTAACAACGCGCCCCCCCCCGCGTCTAGCGCGTGGT
>Ga0163150_10007034_pt1 | contig 13467 bp, 7 predicted proteins | sample OliLakLV19P2IB_FD_148628 | JGI IMG/M metagenome (GOLD analysis project Ga0163150, IMG submission 148628) | Freshwater microbial mat bacterial communities from Lake Vanda, McMurdo Dry Valleys, Antarctica - Oligotrophic Lake LV.19.P2.IB | ecosystem: Environmental > Aquatic > Freshwater > Lake >...
GCGGCTTGCTGACACTCTTTTGGAAGAACAGCGCATCGTCCGGCTGCCCCGACTCCGCCGCTAAATCGCCATTGGCGAGCCGATCGTCATCCTGCAGCGTCGTGGCCTCCCAGGGATCGACGTCGGATGGGGCACCCAGCACTCCAGGGATACAGATCGCCAGCAGTGGAAGACCACTCTCGCCGATGGCCACCCGCCGCAAATCGTTTTCATTCTGCAGATCGGCCTCCGTGCTCTCCGTCGCTCTGGCATCCCAATCGATGACCTGAAAGCGCAGGGTGCTGGAGCTGGCGACGTTCGGGATGAAGCCCCCCGATTCCGGCCAGGCGCGGATTTGTCCGACATCGAGTGCGCCGTGGGGCATGCGATAGCCGAAGCGGGATGGATCCGCCGGCTTGAGAGGCAAGCGATTCGCCTGCTTCGCCGCGGGTGTCGCTCCGCCCCGGGGATCGTTGTATTTTGCGAGCAGGGCCACGCGCATCGAAAGAGTGCCGGCGGGATTTAGGGCCTGCGTGTTGATCCGCATGATCCGCTCACTGGACTGCCCCTGATGCAGGATGCCGTACCCCGTCCAGCCGGTGTGGTCCGCGCCTAACTCGGAGCTGGTCCAGCCGTTCGTGCCGAAATTCCCCGTGGGGATGCCCCCGTTGGAGATGCCGACGCGGCTGCCATCGGGACCGCTCTCATCGACGATCGCCTGATACGGGAATGTATTCGCGAAGCTGATGTACCCGGAGACCAATCCCGCGGGTCGAAAGTACGCATCGGCGTTCGTGACAAGCCTTTGATTCACGACGACATCGGTGAAGAAGGTGTTCCCCTCAAGCAACCATTCCTCGGCTTTGAAGAGCACCATGCCTGTGAATCCGAGATCGGCGCGATTGGTGGCGGTCGGCGCTGCTGCTGGATCCGACGGCGCCGCAAACGGATGCGTCACGCGCCAGGTGATTACGAGCTCCTCGCCATCGAGTTCGACGTGCCGGAGGCTGAACGTATCGGGTCGCATGAACTGCGCAACATCCAGCTGGTAGACATCATCATTTGCCGACATCGCGCGCTCAGTCAGCACTTCGGATGTCGCGGTGAGAGTCGCCAAATCGACCGTCAGCAACGACTCGCCGAGGAGTGCCAACGATCCGCTGGATTGTCGTTTGGATGACTCAACGGGAAGCGTCGTGGGCGCAACCGGCGACACAGTCGACCCCGCACATCCGAGGAGGCCAGCGGTAAGTACGCACACGATGGGAACAAGCAGACGCACGGGAAGCGATCTCCGATTCAGCGGAAATTGTAGCGGGTGCCGGACTCCTGGCGATCACAGCAGTCCGGTACTGCCTCTGAGGCGGAGCACATAGACCGGGTTGCGGTTGGCCTGTGCGGTCGACCATCGAAAGTCAGGACCGGGATCCAGATCCATCGAGCTGTTGTGGAATCCACCCACCAGGATCCAGCCATCCGCGCCGTATTCGACTGCGGTGGTCCAGATATAGGCGTTGTTGCCGCCACGATTCTGGGAATCCCAGAGCCACTGCCCATCGGGGGTGAGATTCACGTGAAAGGCGCTCACCACACTGTCGTAGTTCGGGGGATCCTGCCCACTTGGACGGACGCCGCCGCCGAAGTCGACGGGATGGGTGTACATCCCGCCCACCACGACTCTCCCGCCCGGACCGACATCGACGCATTTGAGGAACTCAGATCCAAACTCACCGATGGCATGGTGCCAGCGATAGTCTCCGGAGTTGGAGAACTTGACCACCAATCCATCCTCGCTACCCTGGTTGTTCACTGTCACTTCGCCGAAGTGGACGGTCCCGACGATCGTACTTGCGGCTACGACGGAGCCATCCCGCCGATCGACATCGATCTCGGCGATCGAGTCTTCGCCTCCGGCACCCCACCATGTCGCCCACGCAATCTGGCCCGCCTGCGTGTACTTCGCGAGCACGACATCCTGGAGGCCGCCCGTACACAACGTGCCGGTGCCGAGGTTCAAACTCCATCCGTGACCACCGACATAGATATTTCCAGTGGCATCGGTCGCGATGCTCTCGCCGGAGTTGTTCCCCGTGGCATTCCACAGGACTTCCCCGTCCTTCGTCCCATCGGATGCCCAGCGCATGATCCAGCCATCCCGTATCGCCGCGCCACTGTAGCCAGTCGCCAGAATGTTCCCCTGCGCATTCGTCGCGATGTCGCGGCCGATGCCGAGCGTGGTGGGCTGCCTCACCCACATGAAGCCACTCTCCGCAGTGTATTTGGCGACAAAGGGTGCAGGGTCGAAGCCTCCAGAATCCAGCGTAAAGCCGGGCTCGAATTCGCATTCCTGATCGAATTCACCAGTCACGATCACTTCCCCACTGGGCGTGAGGGCCAGTCCATGGATCAGGGCGTTGCCGGAGAATGGGCCACCGATGAACCGGCGCCACAGGAGGCTGCCATCCGGCCCCAGTTTGAGAATGAAGCCGGATGTGCTACCGGGTGGATTCTCCTGTCCAGTGCCGAAGTCGATCCAGGCTTCGATCCAGCCGCAGAGATAGTGGTTCCCGTCCGGGTCCGTCGCGATCCCGGTGATTTCACTCCGGGGCGAGTTATAAGATTTCGTCCATCCTGCGCCGGCCGCAATCAGCGACACCTCAAACGCCTGGTAGGTCGCGTTCGCGGGCTGGTCCGATGTGAGCGGGAGCAGGGATTCGCCATCGAGCTCGGTGATGAATGCCGCCGACTCGGGATCAGTCGCCCGGACCAGCCCCTGATAAATCCCCGGAGCCTGACCGACCCCTGCGACCTTAGGCACGGACGATGCAAAGTACAACGGATCTTCCGTCTGCCCCGAATCCATCCCAGCGTCGCCGCCAACGGCCGCGTCATTGTCGATGAGACTACTGGGATCCAGTGTCGCAATGACCGTGGGGTCACCGAGCACACCGGGAATGCAGACGGCGAGTGTAGGCGGTCGGCCCTCCCCCAAGGCGACGCGGGTCACATCGGGATCGGTCGCGAGATCCGATTTCGTCGTGTCGGGCGCCCGGGCATCCCAATCGGTGACGTGGAACCGGAGCGTACACGCGCTGACCGTATTCGCCTCGTAGCCGCCCAGATCGGGGAAGGTCTCGATCCGCGAGCAATCCAATGCTCCATGGGGCATGCGATAGCCAATTTTCAATGGGTCGCTGGGTTTGTACGGCAGTCGATTCGCAATTTTCTCAACGGGACTCACGCCGCCGCGGGGGTCGTTGTACTTCGCGAGCAGCGCGACATGCATGGAGAAGCGATCGGAGGGGTCCATCGCTGCCAGACTCACACGGACAGTACGCTCGCTCACTTGTCCCTGATGCAACACCCCAAACCCGGTCCAGTCGGTGCGGGACTCCCCCAACTTCGTGCGGGTCCATCCGTTGGTCCCGAAATTCCCACTGACGGTGCTGTTGTTGGAGACGCCGACGCGGGTGCCATGTGGACCGGTCTCATCGACGATCGCCTGATAGGGAAAGGTGTTCGCGAAACTGGCGTGGCCCGAAATCAGTCCGTCGGGTCGGTAGTACGCATCGGCGTTGCGAATCAGGGTCGTGTTACAGATGACATCGGTGAAATACGTGTGGGTTTGGGCGAAGGGGACGGTGACGCGAAAGAGGACCATGCCCGTGAACCCGAGGTCGGCGCGATTGGTCGCGCTCGGAGCACCTTCGGGATCCGACGGCGCCGCAAACGGATGCGTCACGCGCCAGGTGATCGCGAGCTCATCGCCGTCGAGTTCGACATGCCGAACAGTGAATGTTTCGGGACGTATGAACTTCGCAATGTCGAGGACATAGAGGTCGTCGTTCGCCGAAGTCGATCGAGCGGGGAGCAACTCGGTGGTCGCGGTCAGCGTTGACAGATCCACCGTCAGCAGCGACTCGCCGAGGAGCGCAAGCGAGTCGCTCACGCGCTGCTCAGCAGCAGCGATCGGCATCGGGGAATCCGCGAGCAGGGGCGTGCGGGTACTGCCAACGCAGCTGGACAGGCCGAGTGAGATGGTGGCGATGAGAAGTGCGGTCTGGCGCATTGCGGGGACGCTCCCAGTGTTCCCCATTGTACTGGCGCGCGATTCGGTGCCGCCTAAAACCGCCCGGTCGCGGCTTTGAGCTTCATCGCGAAGGCATCGAGTGAGGTACCGCCTGCGGTGAGTGTGGTGACCCCGGCGCCGGGATCGAAATCGGCGCTGTCCTCGAAGACCCCGCCGATGCGCAGATCGCCCACGGCATCCGCGGCGACATCGCGGGGACTCTGGTCGTTGGTGCCGGTGACGATCGCATCCCAGGTCCAGACGCCGGCGGGGGACAATTGCACCACGTAGGCATCTTCGACGAACGTGCTATGGACGCGATTGCCGCCGCCGAAATCGAAATCGTTGGCGAAGACTCCGCAGATGGTCACCTGCTGATTGGGCGCGAGGGCGATTCCTGTGACGCGATCCTGCGTCGAGGAGCTCGAGCGGACCAGGTACTCCCACTGGTACGCGCCTGCTGCGTTGTATTTGACCAGGTAGCCATCGAAGCCGCCAGCGCTGTTGACGGTCGCGCCGCCGAAGGTGAGGGAATTGGAGAAGGGCCCGCCGACATAGACGGAGGCATCGACCGGATCGAGGGTCATGTCATCGACGAGATCGTTGAGGGTGCTCCCCCACCATTGGACCCACTGGATGGCCCCGGCTGCCGTGTATCGGGCCACATAGCCATCGGCGCCTCCGCTGTTGCAGATGAGGCCGGTCCCGAAGTTGACAGAACGCGCCTCGCCCGCGACATAGATCTCCCCGGTGGACGCGGTGGCGACCTGCTGGGCAAAGTCGATGCTGGTGCCCATGAGCGGGAGACTGAACTGGTGGCCGCCGATCGGGTCGATTTTCAGAAGCCAGCCATCGGCGAGGCCCGCGCCGGTCACGGGCCCGCCGCCGAAATCGACGGCGCCCACAGCGGAGCCGCAGAGGATGATGTTGTTGCTGCTATCGGCCGCGACCCCGCGGGAGGAATCGGCGCCGGTACCGCCATAGCGTTGCGCGAGGAGTGCGCCGCCGGAGGGGTCGTATTTCGCGATGTAGGCATCGGTGCTCCCAGCGGAGACGAGCGGCGTGCCAGTGCCGAAATCGCAGGAGGCATTGAAGAGTCCGACCAGCAGCACATTCCCCGTGGAGTCGGTCGCGATCCGGTTGACCTGGTCAGACCCGGTGCCGCCGAAGACGTTGTCCCACAGGTAGCCGCCGGTGCCATCGAGTTTGAGCAGCCAGGCATCGGTGCTGCCACTGGCGATGCGCGCGCCGCCGCCGAAATCGACGGTGCCGGCAAAGGAGCCAGCGAGGTACATGTCGCCGCTGGAGGTGACATGGACCCCGTTCACCAACTCATTGCCAGTCGCGCCGTGCGATTGCGCCCAGCCCGCGGAGGCTCCGCCCTGCATGTTCACGGTGAAGGCCTGGTAGGTGATGTTCTGCGGGAGGTTCGCGGCGAGCGGCGCCAGGGTGCCGGGGTCCAGCGGCACGATGAGACTGGCGGGCTCAGGATCGGTCACGCGGATCATGCCGGTGTAGGTGCCGGCATTCTGGCCGCTCCCCGCGGTCTTGGTGACAATTTTTTCGTAGAAGAGCGCATCTGTGAGCTGCCCGGAATCAGGGAGGAGATCACCGCCATAGGGGGTGTCATCATCGATGAGGGTGGTGGCATCCCAGGTATCGATGGTGGTCGCATCGCCGAGAACACCGGGGATGCAGATGGCGAGTTGGGGCAGACCGCTTTCGCCGACCGAGACCGTGTTGAAGTCGATGTCGCCGGACAAATCCCCGGCGGTGGTTTCGGTTGCGCGGGCATCCCAGTCGACGACGCGGAAGCGGAGGGTGCTCGCGCTAATGGTGTCCGGCTCGAATCCGCCGGATTCGCCGAGGGGTATGAGCCGCTCGACATCCAGTGCGCCATGCGGCATGCGGTACGCAAAGCGTGAGGCATCGGGGGCGGCGGGCGGGAGGCGGTTCGCTTTCTTTTCCGCCGCAGTCGCCCCGCCCCGGGGATCGTTGTACTTCGCGATGAGCGCGACATCGAGGGTCAGAGGGCCGGCGGCCTGGAGCGCCGCGAGATCGACACGCAGAGTCCGTTCACTCGCCTGCCCCTGATGCAGCGCGCCATAGCCGGTCCAGCCAGCATTGCCGACGCCCAGCTCGCTGCGGGTCCAGCCATCGGTCCCGAAATTCCCGGTCACGCCGCCGTTCGCGACATCGACCCGGCTGCCATCGGGACCTGTCTCATCGACGAACGACAGATAGGGGAACGTGTTCGCGACACTTGCGGGAGGGGTCAGCAGACCTGCGGGTCGGTAGTACGCATCGGCATTGGTGATGAGTGAGGTGTCACAGACCACATCGGCGAAGAAGGTGTTGCCGGTCGCGCTCGGGACATCGATGAGAAACAGCGCCATGCCGGTGACCCCGAGGTCGGCGCGATTGGTAGAGCCATTGGGAACACCGAGCGGATCCTGGGGGGCCGGGAAGGGATGTGTGATGTGGTAGGTGATTGCGAGGTCCGCGCCATCGACTTCGACGCGGCGGATGCGGAACGAATCGGGCGTCAGGAAGTTATCGATCGAGAGGGCATAGAGATCATCGTTCGCGGCCCCGCCGCGGGCAGGGAGCACCTCGGCCGTGGCGGTGAGCGTGTCGGGATCCAGGTGCAGCCGGGCGTTGCCCCACAGCGACAGGCTCCCGGCCAGTCCGGTCGGCGCCGCGACTGGGAGCGGGGACTGCGCACTGGGCGTGTCCTGAGCGCCAGCACAGCCCATCATGGCGCAGGTCGAAACCAGGGAGAACACGACAGCAAAGGTAGTCCGGATCATGAGCGGGCTCCAGGTTGAGAGAGGGAAAATGCGGGTGGAGGTCGACGGCGTAAGCGCGTGAATACTGCGTTTTCCAGCCTAGCAGACCGCCTCAGGAGGTGCCAACAGTGCCCCAGGAAATCAAGATGGAAAAACCGCTTGACATTTCCCGGATGGTATACTGACGCATACCTTGCCGGAGGCACGCCAGGCGGCGTGAACTCAGGGGGGTAAAACGGACTCGAACAGAGCACTAACTTGCGTCTTGAGTGACTTTTCCCGGCGTTCCGTGGGCGACCATGGTACCCGGGGGTCCAGAAGCTATGGCCAGTGTCGCCGCGTTTCCATCACGCGGATGCAAAGGGAGGGACCATGACTGCTTACATCGTCTACGGAATCGTCGGCCTGATCTGGCTCATCGGAGCCGCCCTCACCTACTCCCGCGCGGAGAACGATGGCCGCAATGGCAGCATGTGGGGACTTTTCTCGCTGCTCGGCGGGCCGATCGCCTGGATCGCGTACGCCGCGACGGCGGATCGTGAAGCCTTCGGCGGCGGTCCGATTATCGATACCGCCGAAACCGCCAGCGCGCATGCGCTCCATATGGGGTACACCCGCGAGGCGCAGAAGGCCGATCCCGATATCGCCAAGAAGGCGTCGAATGACTACAAGGACACCTATGTCGAGCGGATGATCGCGAAGGGTGATTTGCGCGGCGCCAAAGAAGCGATCCACGGAATGATCCAGACCGCCAAAGAGACCCATGACCTGGCGATGCTCGCGACGTATGAAAAGTACGGCCAGCAGATCCGTCACAAGGAATTGGAGTCCGTCGATCGCAAAACGCCGCAGCCGGAAGCGGGTCCGCCGGTGGCCTTTGTCGACAACACCGAGATGCTCCATCACAACGCCAAGGCGGATGTCTTCGATGAGAACCACGAAGCCCACGGCGCAGTGGTGTAGTCTGCGTCACACAAGAAAAAGAGAACGGCTCCCGATCGCGGGGGCCGTTTTCGTGTGTGCCTCCCCCTACCTGCTCTACGGCACCCACTCGCCGGTGGCGGAGTACTTGGCGAAGTAGATGTCCACGGTGTTGGCGAAGAGGTACTCCACCCGATCCGTCGCGGGGTCGACATCGACATCCACACTGTTGTTGAAGGAGCCGCACTCCCGGAACGAGCCATCGGGTGCGAAGGCGATGCGCACGGGCGTGACGCCGGCGATAATCCCGCCGATTTGCCGCGTCCATTCATAGGTGCCCGACGCATCCAACGCCCACAGGTAGCGATCGGCGACGCCCTTGTTCGTGAAATTCGCGACACCAGGTCCGGGATCGAAATCGACGGTCGTAAAGCTGCCCTGAACGGCGCCCAGGGTCCGCACACCGCCCGTCGGGGTGATCAGGATGCCCACCGGATCGTCATTGGTCGCATCGATCCCGGCGACCGCGACCCACTGATACTGCCAGGTACTGTTGAGGGCGAGGACGAACCAGTCGCCGGGATTCGTCCCGGTCCGGGACTGGTCACCAGGTCCGGGATCGAAATCAAGCACGTCGGTGAAGCGTCCGGTGAGCACGACGCCGTCGTCGGTCGGACGCGGGGCGACGGCCTTCGCGAACGTCATTGAGTTGTTGCCCCCCAGGGTCAGCACACGCTGAAACACACCACTGGAATCCAGTTCGAGGAGGAACGCATCGCCGTTTTCGCTGACGGCCGTGCGATCTTGCGTGCCCGCGCCCGGATCGAAGTCGACCGTCCCCATGAAGAAGCCCGGCCACAGGAGGCGATCGCCGGTCGCGATCGCGGGGACGCCGGTGTTCTCGGTTTCACTACTGCCGAGCGTCGCGGCCCAGCGGTAAGCACCAGCGCCGTCGAAGGCCACGCAGAAATCGTCGACTCCCCCCACCGCGCTCCGCACATCGGTGCCGACTCCGGGATCGAAATCGGTCGGGCCGATAAACGTGCCGTACACATACGGACGCCCGAGGCTATCGCTGACGATCATCCGGCCATAGGTGTCGCCGGTATCACCCCAGATGTTGACCCATTGATAGGCCAGGGTAGCCGCATCAAGGGAGAGACAGTACGTAGCAACAAACGTTCCCGCGTTGCGATTTTGGATCCCAGGGCCCGGATCGAAATCGACGGTCCCAGTAAACGTCCCTACGACCCGGAGACTTCCATCGACGCTGAGATCGATCATGTTGGGGTAGTCGGCATCCGGTCCGCCGAAGGTGACAGCATCTTCGAATTCCCCATCCTGCGTGAAGCGAGCAATGAAGACATCGCGTTCACCATTCGCGTTTCGAATGAACTGCCCCGCACCGGGATCCAGGTCGACGCTGCCATTGAGCGAGCCGGCGAGCCAGGTCTGGCCCGCTCCAGGATCGATCGCCAATCCGCCGGCGATCTGGATGCCACCGGCCCCTTCGATCTCTCGCGCCCAGGTGGTGGGCGTCGGCATGATGTCGATGCGAATGCCGCCGTAGTAGATCGCCTCCGGGAAATTCCCGGTCAGCGGCTGGAGGGTCCCACTGTCGAGGGGAGTCACCAGCGGGGGCGTCAGGTCGTTCTCCGGATCGATCCAGCGGATCAGGCCCGCCGCGATCCCGGGGCGTTGGTCGGCGGTGATCTCATTGGTCAGCACGACCGTGTAATGCAGGGGGTCGTCGGGGGCGCCGGTCGCGCCATTGGCGTCGAGCAGGACCGGCTGCGGGTTGTTTCCCGCGATGCGGGGAAAATCGAGTTCGCCGATCGGGAACCCGCGTTCCCCCACGGCGACCTTGGTGACGTCGGTCTCCTGGCTCAGGTCCGCCTCGCTGGTCACAATCGCGCGGGCATCCCAGTCGGTGAGGAACAGGTCGAGAGCGACTGCGGTGTTGAGGTCGTTCGCGACGATGGGTCCACCGTTGATCTCTACCTCCATGTCGCTGCAGTCGAGCGCACCATGGGGCATGCGGTAGGCGAACACGAGGGGATCCGGAGTCACCGGCGGCAGCCGTCGGGCAATGCGCTCCGCAACGTCGGCTGCGTTGCGCGGATCGTTGTAGCGGACCAGCACGGCGATGCCGAATGTGAGGGGACCCTCGCGCTCGAGCACGCGTGTATCGAGCGCCACTGTTCCAGAGGCGAACTGGCCCTGATGCAGGACGCCGTAGCCAGTCCAGTTGTCGCGATTCGTGCCCATTTCAGCGCGGGTCCAGCCATCGGCTCCGTAATTGCCGAATACGGACCCACCATTGGAGATGGGGGACCGGTTGCCGTTCCCGCGCTCATCGATGATGGATTGCGCAGGAAACGTGTTCGCGGTGAGGGTTGTCGGCAGCATCCCGGCCGGTCGAACGTAGCTGTCGGCGTTCTGGACCACTTCGGCATTCGCAATCACGTCGGTGAAGTACGTATGGTCGGAGGCGTTGGGGACATCGATCAGGTAGACCAGTTGGCCAGCGATGCCGAGATCGGCGCGGTTTGCGGCACTCGCAGGACCATCCAGATTAGAGGGCGGATCGAAAGGATGCGTGATGCCCCATCGAAGATTGAGCGCGTTGTCGCCGCTCACCCGCTCGAGGCCGAGGATCCGCAAATCTTCGGGGCCAAAGAAGCGACCTACATCGAGTCCGTAGAGATCATCGTTTTGTTGACCGCTCCGTGTCTCCAGCAGCCGGACCGTCGATGCAAGGGTGTTCAGGTCCAGGGTGACTTCGTAGATCGCCGCGAACGCATCGACGCGGTCGCCCGTCGAGGACACGGCACCGAGAGTTGCGGTCGGGAGATTTGCGGGTGAATCCGCGACTGTGGGCGCGTTCTGGGCGCAGCCCGAGGCGAGAGCAAGTCCGCAGCATGTCAGGGCGAATCCCCAAGCTCCGAGAAGCGTGTGCATAATCCATCCCTCCTGGCGTCACGAGAATTCCCCTGGGTGAGAAGTATCTTACGCCAGTGCATGGGCGAAGCGGCGACTAAAGTCACCGCTCCTGGTCGCGAGGCCGCGCCGGGTCCGGGCGAGGAGGCCCTCGCCCCTCCAGTTGGTTCAATCGAGGAGGCCCTCGCCCCTCCAGTTGGAATCGTTGGAGGGCGTGCTCAGCGTCCTAGAACACTTCGATCTGGCGCAAAATCGAATCGGATTCGTCGCGATCGTTTTCGCGCGTGACATTTACACTCACGCTGAGCGCGAAGATGCCCGCCGAGTTGGGGACATCCCAGCTATTGTCGAAGCTGTCGACGCTACAGAGCGCGGCATCGCCGGTGAAGGTCTGGCTGAGGTCATCGAGCGTACCGGCGGAGACACTGAAATCCAGTTCGGCGCGCTGAACGGGATTGGTGTTGGGTGAGCAGTCGAGTCCATCTTCGAGATCGAGATTGATCTGCACGTTGTCGCCGCGTCCTGCCTCAGGAATGCCATTGCCGTTGGTGTCGGGGAGTCCGGGGAAGATGTTGGTGACATCGTTGAATATGGAGACGTTGCCATCGCCAATGCCGCTCCCACAGGCTGAAAGCAGCAGTAAGCCGCAGAGGGTGAATCCGAATGTTGAGAGCGTGCGCATGAGGCGACCTCCAGTTGTCGAGTCTGACGAATAAGACAGTTTCGGGTAGGGTGAGTTCATGCGACCGGGGCGGGGCGCCCCGGAACCCATCGACGAGGGCGTCGAGGATCCGGGCGACGAGGCGTCGCCCCTCCAGAACTCGACAACGCACAAGCCCCCCGGATACCGGAGGGCTTGTTGAATTGACGAGAGCCTAGTAAGGCTTACGCCATTCTTGACTAAGCCATTTTCTTGGCGGCCTCGACGACTTCCTCAATGCCGCCCTTCATGTAGAAGGCGTTCTCGGGGAGGGCATCGTGCTTGCCCGAAAGGATTTCCTCGAAGGAGTCGAGCGTCTCGGCCATGGTGACGTACTTGCCCTCGAAGCCCGTGAACTGCTGGGCGACGAAGAATGGCTGCGACAGGAAGCGCTGGATACGGCGCGCGCGTCCGACCACGACCTTGTCTTCTTCGGAGAGCTCATCCATGCCCAGGATCGCGATGATGTCCTGGAGGCTCTTGTAGCGCTGGAGGATCCCCTGCACCTGACGGGCGATGCCGTAGTGACGTTCGCCAATGACGCGCGGATCAAGGATGCGGCTCGATGAGTCGAGGGGGTCCACCGCCGGGTAGATGCCGAGTTCGGCGATCTGGCGGCTGAGCACCGTGGTGGCGTCGAGGTGAGCGAAGGTGGTCGCGACTGCGGGGTCGGTGAGGTCGTCTGCAGGCACGTAGATGGCCTGGATCGAGGTGATCGATCCGCGCAGGGTGGAGGTGATCCGCTCCTGCAGCTGGCCGACCTCAGTCGCGAGGGTCGGCTGGTAGCCCACGGCGGAGGGCATACGTCCCAGGAGCGCCGACACCTCGGAGCCCGCCTGGACGAAGCGGAAAATGTTGTCGATGAAGAGCAGGATGTCCGCGCCTTCGGAATCGCGGAAGTACTCCGCCATCGTCAGGCCGGTCAGCCCCACGCGCAGACGCGCTCCGGGGGGCTCGTTCATCTGACCGAACACGAGGGTGGTCTTGCTGATAACGCCAGACTCGGTCATTTCCAGGAAGAGGTCGTTCCCCTCGCGAGTCCGCTCGCCCACGCCGGCGAAGACGGAGCGTCCACCGTGCTGCTGCGCGATGTTGTTAATGAGCTCCTGGATGAGCACGGTCTTGCCCACGCCGGCCCCGCCGAAGAGGCCGATCTTGCCGCCCTTCGAATAGGGGGTCAGGAGGTCGACCACTTTCAGGCCGGTTTCGAACTGCTCGATCTGCCCGGACTGCTCGGTGAGCGGCGGCGCTTCGCGGTGAATCGGGAGGCGGGGGATGTCCGCGGAGACCGGGGGACCGCCATCGATGGGTTCGCCAAGCACGTTGAATATGCGTCCGAGGGTCTGGTCGCCGACCGGGACCGCAATCGCGGCGCCGGTATCGACCACGGGCATGCCGCGGACCAGGCCATCGGTGGGGCCCATGGAGACACAGCGGACCGCGTTGTTGCCCAAATGCTGGGCGACCTCGACGGTCAGCCGGATCTTGCGCGCATCGTCCACGATGGTCAGGGCGTTGAGCAGACCGGGGAGCTGATCGGAGGCGAACTGGCAATCGACCGTGGGGCCGATGACCTGGGTGATTTTGCCGACACCGGGCATGGGCGGACCTCCGTCCGGGAACAGACAGTGCGGCTCAGGGAACCGCGCACAAAGGGAACGCCCGGATGGGCGTCCACCAGCTCCGCATCTTAGGGGAGGACCGCGTGAAAATCGAGCGAAGGGGGGTTGGAGATCGGATAAAGGGGGAAAGTCAAAATGATTTGACTATGGGGTCGCCCTAGACAAAAATCCGCTCGCTTTTTTGCCTAAGGCCACCGCTCCTCTGATCCTAGCCCCAAGCGTGAGCGCGGGGTTTCTGGGAGATGCGTCGGTTAGGGAGCATTCCGGAAACCCCGCGCTCACGCTTGGGGCTAGGATCGGAGGGGGTGGGAAGGTTTGTCGGAAACCCCGCGCTCATGCTTGGGGCTAGGATCGGAGGGGGTAGGGGTCAATTGAAGGAAAGTGCAATAGGGAGGGTCGCTATTGCAGTTTTCTATCGATAACTGAAATAGTGACGGCGCGGATTCA
>Ga0163150_10007035_pt1 | contig 13466 bp, 8 predicted proteins | sample OliLakLV19P2IB_FD_148628 | JGI IMG/M metagenome (GOLD analysis project Ga0163150, IMG submission 148628) | Freshwater microbial mat bacterial communities from Lake Vanda, McMurdo Dry Valleys, Antarctica - Oligotrophic Lake LV.19.P2.IB | ecosystem: Environmental > Aquatic > Freshwater > Lake >...
TTCGTGGGCCGAGCCGTGGAAGGTGAAAGTCGTCGAGCCGCTGCGCATGACCTCCCGCGGCGACCGCGAGACGGCCCTCCGCGCGGCGGGGTTCAACACCTTCCTGCTGCGCTCGCGCGATGTCTACATCGACCTGCTCACCGACTCGGGCACCAGCGCGATGAGCGACCGGCAGTGGGCGGGCATGATGCTCGGCGACGAGGCCTACGCGGGCAGCGAAAACTTCTACCACCTCGAAGAGGCGGTGAAAAAACATTACGGCTACAAGCACGTCGTCCCCACCCACCAGGGCCGCGGCGCCGAGCACATCCTCTCGCAGGTCCTCATCAAGCCAGGCGACTCCGTGCCCGGCAACATGTACTTCACCACCACCCGCCTGCACCAGGAACTCGCCGGCGGGAGGTTCGTCGACGTGATCATCCCCGAGGCCCACGACCCGGCGAAAGTCGTCGATTTTAAGGGGAATATCGACCTCGGGGCGCTGGAGTCGCTGGTCAACAAGGTCGGCGCCGCAAAGATCCCATACATCTGCCTGCACGCGACGGTGAACATGGCCGGCGGCCAGCCGGTGTCGATGGCCAACGCCCAAGCGGTGCGGGCCTTCGCCGACAAGCACAACCTGCGCGTGATGATGGACGCCACCCGCGCCGTCGAGAACGCCTACTTCATCCAGCAGCGCGAGCCCGGCTACCGCGACCGTTCCGTCGCTTCGATCCTGCTCGAGTTCTGCTCCCACACCGACGGCTGCACGATGTCCGGCAAGAAGGATGCGCTCGTCAACATCGGCGGCTGGCTCGCGGTCAACGATGACGCGATCTACGAAGAAGCCAGCAACCTCGTCGTCGTGTACGAAGGCCTGCATACCTACGGCGGCATGGCCGGGCGCGACATGGAGGCGATGGCGATCGGCATCGGCGAGAGCGTGCAGGACGACCACATCCGCGCCCGCATCGGGCAGGTGGAGTACCTCGGCCAGAAACTCATCGACTGGGGAATCCCCATCGTGCGGCCCATCGGCGGCCACGCGATCTACCTCGACGCCAAGGCGTTCTACCCGCACCTCCCGCAGGACCAGTTCCCCGCCCAGCGCCTGGCGGCGGAGCTGTATCTCGAAGCCGGCATCCGCGCCATGGAGCGCGGCATCGTCTCCGCCGGCCGCAGCAAGGAGACCGGCGACCACTATTACCCGAAGCTGGAGTTGGTGAGGCTGACCATCCCGCGCCGCGTCTACACGCAGGCGCACATGGACGTCACCGCCGAGAGTGTTGCCGAGGTGCATGACCGGAGGACGCAGGCGAAAGGGTTGACGATGGTGTATGAGCCGAAGTATTTGAGGTTTTTTCAGGCGCGGTTTGAGGCGATGTGATCAGCGAGGCGGACCGTATTCGGCCCGCAGATTCCAAGTAGGATGTGCAAATGGCCAAGCTCAGTAAAAAGGAAATACAGGACCTCGCCCGCCAGATAATTGCCGAGCGAACGGGCGGCATACGCTATGGCGAGCTTGCGTCTCTGATTGCAGGATTGAATCCCGAGACTCCCAAGAACACCATTCACGGTTCTATCTGGGATTTGGCGTCCAAGTTTCCTACCCAAATCTCCAAGCCAAGCCGGGGTTTATTCGTCCCTGTGTCCGCGACCAATGGAACTAAAGAAGTACCATCCCTCCCGCCGTCTGTGAAGATCTACGAGGAGAGTTTCTACGAACCGTTCGCAGAGTGGCTTAAAAATGACTTAGACGAAGCCACCGTGGCTGTTTCACTTGGCGGCGCGGGGATGCAGAAAAAGTGGGGCACACCGGATGTCATTGGGGTTTACAAACCATTGGCATCGCACCGAATCAAATTCGACATGGAAATCATTTCGGCGGAGATCAAGGTCGATCCCTTCCAGCCGGTCGTTGCCTTCGGACAGGCAGCCGCCTATCGGCTGTTTTCTGCCAAGTCTTACATTGTGATGCCGGCGACGATTTCTGAAGAAGATTATAGTCGTTTGGAGGCGCTATGTATGCTCTTCGGAATTGGGCTTGTTCTATTTGATGTCAGCGTTGAGAATCCACAGTTTCGTATCAGAGTTCGTGCTCAACGATTTTTCCCTGACATGTTCTACGTGAATGAATTTGCGGAAAAAATACATCAGGCCGATTCAAGTGTATTCAATCAATTGTTTGGATAGTAATCCGCTGGATAGCGCGCCGCGGCCGAGCACGATTCATCGATCAATCGTCCAGTCGCCAATCACGTCCAAATCCGGGCGGAGGTTGGTTTGCGCGGGAGCGAATGTCGCCCACATAGGCGTTAACGTCCGCCTCTTGATCCCCGAGACGCGCTGGGCACGGCGTCGTCGGCCGATCCAAAGATTCGGGCCGCTGATAGACAACGCGAAACTTGGGGTGGCCTTCGTACTCGTTTTCGTGGTGACCCAAGCGAAGCCGGCAGAAGTGGCCGAGCCAACCATCGTCAATCCCCGGGAACTCTTCACGCAGGCTTTGTTTGATCCGCCATACGCCGACCGAATACAGGCGGCAAACCTCTTTGAACCGTGCCAGCATGAGTGCTTGTTCTGCGTCGGCGTCTCGCATAATACGCTCACTTAGATTGTCAGTGCCACCAAGGCGTTGTCAGATCACCGAATCATGCGTCGGCAGGTTCAGCGCCGGGGCCACGTTCACCTGCACCAGCTTCTCCTTCTGAATCCGCTTCGCATCCTCGGCGTCCACGTAGTCGCTGTGGCAGGAAAGCTTCTTGTCGTCCGTGGACGGGGCGGCTGAAGCCGCCGCGCCGGTTGCCAACTGCTTCTTTGTCTTCGACGCGAGCATGTGGATCTCGTCCGGCGACAGCACGCCGCGCTTCTCCAAAATCTCCTGCTGCTCGGCGGTGAGCGCGGCCGTCTTCTTCGGCTTGTCCCACTTCATGTCCTCGTCCTTGCCACTGGCCCACTCCTGGATCTCCTTGCTGATGCGGACGCTGCACCAGTCGTGGCCGCACATGGCGCAGAAGTCGGTGTCGACGTCGAGGTCTTCATCGTGATAAGCGCGGGCGGTGTCGGGATCGAAGCTCAGGTCGAAGTGCTTCTGCCAGTTGAGGGCGGCACGGGCTTTCGTCAGCTCATCGTCCCGGTCGCGCGATTGCGGGATTCCCAGCGCGATGTCGGCCGCGTGAGCCGCGATCTTGTACGCGATGCAGCCTTGCTTCACGTCGTCCTTCTTCGGCAGGCCCAGGTGCTCCTTGGGCGTCACGTAGCAGAGCATGCTCGCGCCGTGGTAGGCGGCATTGGTCGCGCCGATGCAACTGGTGATATGGTCGTAGCCGGGGAAGATGTCGGTCACCAGCGGGCCCAGCACGTAGAACGGCGCGCCGTGGCAGAGGTTGCGCTGGAGCTTCATGTTGTATTCGATCTGGTCGAGCGGCACGTGCCCCGGTCCTTCGACCATCACCTGCACGCCCTTGCGCCAGGCCCGCTCGGTGAGCTTGCCGATCTCTTGAAGCTCGGCGAGTTGGAGTGTGTCGCTGGCGTCGGCGAGCCCGCCGGGCCGGCAGCCGTCGCCGATGGAGAAGGTCACGTCGAACTCGCGCATGATGTCGCAGATGTCTTCCCACGCGGTGTTCATCAGGTTCTCGCGGCGGCCCCCGGAATGGTGCAGCATCCACTTGGCGAGCATGGAGCCGCCGCGCGAGACGAGGCCGATCAGACGGTTCTTCGCGTATTTCAGGTGGCTTCGCAGCACCCCGGCGTGGATCGTGAAATAGTCGACGCCCTGTTCGGCCTGGAAGCGCACGGTGTCGAGGACGATCTGCTCGTTCAAATCTTCGATCTTGCGCCCGATGATCATCGAGTAGATCGGGACGGTGCCGATGGGCACGTGCGAATGACGGCAGAGGGCATCGCGGCAGCCGTCGAGGTCGCCGCCGGTGGAAAGGTCCATCACCGTGTCCGCGCCCCACTTCTCGGCCCAGCGCAGCTTCTCGACTTCCTCATCAGTCCCCGACGAGACCGGCGAGGCGCCCATGTTGGCGTTGATCTTCGTTTTGCTGGCCCGGCCGATGCACATCGGGTCGAGTTGATATTTCAGGTGTACCTTGTTGGCGGGGATGACCATGCGGCCGGCGGCGATCTCGTCGCGCACTTGGGGGGCGGTGAGGTGCGGCTCGCGCTCGGCGACGCGCGACATCTGCGGCGAGACGATGCCGAGGCGCGCGAACTCAAGCTGCGTCGAAGCCGTGAAATCGCTGGGGTAAATCACATGGCGCAGTGAGCCGTCGGACTGAATGAAGGCCGTCTCGGTCAGCTTCGCATCAAGCCTGCTGCCCGGCGTCATCGCCGCGCCTTCCCATGTCGCCCAACCCTCGGGCAGGAAGTCCCACGCGGTCTTGTCGCTCACCGGCGGCATGTGCGGGGTGTCGGGCGAGCTAAAGGTGAGCGCGCCGCGGCGGCCGGGGGCGATGCGCGGTTGGTTCGCGAAGCTGCCGGGCGTGGTGGCGTTGGCGAGGGTGCCGGGATTGGAGCCGACGGGTGGGAGGGTCCAGGCGTGCGCCGCTTCGGAGAGTGCACCGGTGGAGGCGGCGGGGTCGTTGGGCGTGATCATGGTGAGTCCTTCGTTAGCGAGCGCGGAGCCGCGAGCGGCTGCGACCCAGGGCGCGGAAACGAAGGACGAGATTACCAAGCCCGATCTCGTGCTCGCTTCCCTACGCCGGTGTCAACCGGATCAGGTTCCAGGGTGTGATCTCAGTCCCGCGGCGGTCGGCGGGACACCCCTAGCGAACTGGCGCGTTCAGTATAGCGGAGGAGCGGCCGTGCACGAGGACGTGACGGCTCGCGGCGCGACGGGTCGTGCACGCCAGATGGGACAGGGGTCACGCCGCCTTTCACTTCTTCGCCTCGAACAACAGCTCGACCCGTCGCCCATCGGCGAGGTTGTACTCCGCAATCCAGGCGGTGGGCCCCAGCGGCTGAATGACGACGAGCTTGTCCTTGGCGTCCGGTATGAACGCCGCAAGGGCCGCGGCGAGCGGCGCGACATCGGCGGGCTTCAGGTGCAGCGTGAGCGAATCGTCGGCCGCGATCGTGGCGGTCGCCTTGTTGATCGTGACGTTGCCGCCCTCGACCTTCATCGCCACCGGCCCCGCAACCTGCCGGGCGCCCCAGGCGACATCGCCTTCCTTCGACACATCGCCGGTGCGGAACGTCAACTGGTAAGTCGTGCTCGAGCCCTTGAGCTTTTTGGCGAAGATCTCTTTGCTGATCGGCGCCCAGATCTTGGCCGCTTCGGGAATGGTCGCGTTCTTGTTGGCCCGAAGCTTCTGACCCGCGTCCTGCACGTCGCCGCTGTCGCCGCCGACGGCAGCGACCAGGGTGCCGATGGCGCCCATCGCCAGGTCCTCGTCGCTGGCGACAATCAACTCGGCCACCCGGTCCGCCGCGCCGTACGCCCGCACCCATTTCGCGGGCTCCGGCAGCGTGCCGCCGGCGATCTGCTTGCCGAACCAGGCGAGCACCCGGGTGCTGTCGGACTTGTCGCGGAGCAGCCCGACGGAGTACGGCGCCTCCTTGCTGATGTTCTCGTAGAACCGGATGCCGAAGGAGTGGCGGTCGGATTCACTGGTGAGCGCGGCGAGCACCTGGTCGAGCGGCAGACCGGAACCGAGGAGCGACTTGGCGGCATGGGTCGAGGCGTCGGCTTCGGCGCGGATGACGAGTTGAACGAGGGCCTCGGCGACGTTGGGCGCCGAGTGCTTGGCAATGAAGCGGGCGGAGGCGACGGGGGTGGGCGACTGGGCGACGGCGAGGTCGACGATGGTGAGCGGCCAGCGGGCCCGGTCGGCCGAGGCGTTGGAAGCGGCCGGCGCCATGCGCATCGATCGCAGCGCGCCCCACGCGAGGTTGCGAAGCTTCGAGTCCGTCAGCAGGCGGAAGATGTTGTCCTGCACGTCGTTGATGGGTACGTCGTCGATCAGCACCGGCTTCGGGCCGGCATCGGTCACGGCGGGCACCAAGGCGGCGGGTCCGGCCGCAAGAAGATCGACCACCGCCGCTTCCAGGCGCTGCGGCTCGCCGCGCCAGAGCACCTGGCCGTTCGCTGCCAGGACGAAAGCCATCGGTGCCGCGGACACCGCCCATTGCTTCTGCAGCTTGCCCTCGGCCAGCTTGCCCTCCCACACCTGCGGCCAGGTGAACTTCAAGTCCTTCATCGCGAGGTCGAAGTCCGATCGTTCCTTGTCGATGTTGATGCCGAGTTGAGCCACGCCTTGTGCGGCCAGACCCTTTTGAATCCTGGCCATGGCCGGCGTGCCGGACGCCGCGTTGGCGGATGCGTTGGTCCAGAACTCGATGGCGACGAGCTTCGTCTGCGGCGTCACCAGCGCGATGGGCTTGCCATCGACATCGGCGAACGACGCGAGGTCCATCTTTGGCCGCACGGCCTGGGCGAGCAGGTGCAGCGTCCGCTCCTGAAGCGTGGGGTCGTCGGAACCCAGCAGCTTGGCGTCGAGCACGGCGGCGGCAGCCGGATCGCTTACGGCCGACTCGATGATGCTGACGATCACCTCGTCGCGGCGGGCGGCGGTGGCGTCGACGCGCAGCGCTTTGGTGATGGCCGGGGCGAGCGAGACATTCTTCTTCGCGAGGGCGAAGAGCGGCGCGAGCGCCTCCCTGGGGGACGGACCCTTCGGGTCGGCGAGGTATTGGTTGATCGTGAGCACCGCGTTGTCGACGCCGCCGCTGGGGTTCTTCTCGACCGAGTCGAGCATGCCGAGAATCGACGAGAGCTGGGCCTTGGCGTCGAGCAGCCCGGCGGTGATCGCCTTCTTCATCAGGCTCGCCGACGCTTTGCTCGGGCGCACCGCCAGGTATTTCATGATCTCGGCGGTGGCGACGCTGTCCCTGCCCGCGAGCACTTTCTCGATTACCTTGTATTTCCCGTCGTCTTCTTCCATCTTCTCGAGGAAGGTCGAGGCCGTGATGGCGTGAGCGATCAGGCGAAGCGACATCGGATGCACCTTCGGGTCGGAAAGAACCTTCTCGAGGTTGCTTTCGACGGGAGCAGTCGAGAAAGTGAGGCCCGGGGCTCCCAGCGGCGTGGCGACCTCGTTGCCGCCGGCGATCACGCGCTGAAGCTGAAGCAGCACATCGAGCGGGAAATCCCAGGGCAAAGGGGCCGGGCCATCAAGCTCGATCGACTTGACATTGCTGCGGGTCTCGAAGACGGCCCAGAGCGTCGCGGGCGCCGGACCTTTGAACTCGTCGGGCAGGTGCAGGAGTTGCCGCTTGGCGTCGTTGAAGACCGCCAGCTTTTTCCTGAACTCTTCTTCGAGCGGCTGCTTGCGTTTGATAAAGTCCTGCGGCGACTCGCCGGCGTTCTTTACGATGCGCGGCGAGGTGCCGGGGTTGAGCTTGTTGATCGCCGCGGGGCTCAGCTTGAGCACGTAGGGGCTGGGAGCCGCCGCTTCGGTGATGGACGCACCGGAGATCGAGCGGTCCATCTTCCAACTGATCGTCCCGTCCGGGTCGATCTGCACCGCCCGTGTCATCCGCGGCACGTTCACGGGCAGCCCATCGGTGCCTTCGGGGTTGATGATGGCGCCGGCGACCGGCAGCGGAATGGTCTTGGCGGCTTCCTCCTTGGGGTCAAACAGTTGCCAGCAGACGAAACGCCCGCCGCGTACCTTCACGGTGGCGCCGGAGGCGACGACCGCCGTGCTCTGCTTCGTCAGGACGAAGGGGATGCGCACGATCATGCGCCCCTCACCCGGCGGCACCGACCAAATGCCATCGGTCACCACCGTGGCCATCGGAAACACCAGGTCGCGGTTGAGGAGCTTGGGCAGGTCGATCTCGGCGTCGAGCTCGGCCTCCTTCGGCTCGGCGGCACGCTTCGGGATGGAGGGCGGATTCTTCGCTGGCGAATCGGGCGTCTTCGTGGGCCCCGCCGGGGCGACGGGCGCGGCGACGGCAACCGCGATGCAGAGGAAAGCGCAAACCCAGACGCCGATGCCGTATACGGTGCGGACGGGGTGTGACAACATCATCGCCTCTCTCAAATTGCTGGAGCGAACGAACCCACCAGGGTGAACCGCGGAGCCCCGGAACGCCGCGTTTGCATGGTAACAATCAGCGCGGGGTCGTTCCACTTTTTCATCGCGACGACCGAATGTTGCACGCACATCGACACGGGGCGACGCGCGGCGCCGTTGCGGGCCTGTGACGCCTCCGCGCGAAAAAGGCGCCGCCCCTCGCCGCTTCGAGCATCGACACCGCGCCGCCGCTGATGTGTGGGGGTGAGCGCCCAAGTCCGTTCCGGAGTCAGCGTCCCCGCGCACCTGACGAGGGTTCGCCGGTTGGCCATTGTCGCGCACCCCAGGCGCAATTCACTATCGGGGACCCGAAAAGACATTTGGGTCCACTGAAAAACCGGAGTGCCTCTATAAGGAAGGCAGGAATGCAGGAAGCAATGCACTGAAAACAAGACTTATTTTCCTGCTTTCCTGCCTTCCTTAGAGGCTCCTCCGGATGAAAGTAGGTTATTCAGAGCACCCACTTCTTCAGGACGGCACGTCAAAAACAGCGAAGCACGGGAGAGGGCCCAAACAGCTTGATAACTGTACGGATATGTCGATATTGCACATTTTTTAGGCATGCCATGCCAACCAATCTGCAAATAATCCACAAGGCACAGAAAAATCGCCCATATCTCACACACTAAATAGTGTTGCATTTGAGACCAAACGCACCGGGTCGATGGGAACGCGCGTTCTTTTGGCATTGTGATTGCATCAGGCGTCGACTTATGAGCCGGAGTGCGTCCGGCTGATGCAAACTCGCCACCCTAACCCCCTCGAGGAGGTCTCCTGTGAAACGTTGGATGCCGCACCTGTCGCTGTTGCTTCTGCTGGTGGGAACGTGGACGTTCACGCCACCGGCCTACTCCGCCGACGAGCCGGCCACCACGGCCGCCGCCGCCGACACACCCGCCCCACCGGCGGCCGAAGAGGCTCCCAAATCCAAGGAACTCGTCGAAGCGGAGGCGGGCCTCGTCGAGAAACAAAAGGAAGTCTCCGACGAGATGTTCCGCACCAACAACCTGTGGATGATGCTCTGCACCGGCCTGGTGTTCATCATGCACCTGGGCTTCGCCACCGTCGAGACGGGACTCACCCGCTCGAAGAACACCGTCAACATCCTCTTCAAGAACACGCTGATCCCCTGCATCGGTCTGCTCACCTACGCCGTCATCGGCTTCAACCTCATGTACCCCGGCGCTGATTATGCCGGCAAATACTTCGGCTTCTCCGGGTTCGGCGTCGGCGTCGGCGCCAACCCCGAAGACGGCATCGCCAACGTCACGCAGGTTTACAACGCCGGCTACACCTACTGGACCGACTTCCTCTTCCAGGGCATGTTCGCCGCCACCGCCGCCACCATCGTCTCCGGCGCCGTCGCCGAACGCATCAAGCTGTCCAGCTTCATGGTGTTCTCCGTCGTCTTCGTCGCCATCGTTTACCCGATGATCGGCATGTGGAAGTGGGGCAACGGCTGGCTCAACACGATGGAGGTCCCGTTCTACGACTTCGCCGGCTCCACGCTGGTGCACTCCGTCGGCGGCTGGGGCGCCCTCATCGGCGTCATCCTGCTGGGCCCGCGCCTGGGCAAGTACAACAAGGACGGCAGCGTCAACCCCATCCCCGGCCACTCCATGCCGCTGGCCACCATCGGTGTCTTCCTGCTGTGGCTCGGGTGGTTCGGGTTCAACGGCGGCTCGGTGCTCTCGGCTGACCCCGCGCTGACCAGCCTCGTGCTGGTCACCACCTGCCTCGCCGCCGCCGCCGGTGGCGTCGCCGCGGGGCTCGCTTCCGCCATCTACGGCGGCAAACCGGACCTCTCGATGGCCCTCAACGGCATCCTCGCCGGCCTCGTCGGCATCACCGCCGGTGCCGATCAGATGAACGCCTTGAGCTCGATCATCATCGGTCTCATCAGCGGCGCGCTCGTCTTCTTCTCCGTCCTCTTCTTCGATAAGCTCAAGCTGGATGACCCGGTGGGCGCCCTCTCGGTGCACCTCGTCTGCGGCGTCTTCGGCACCCTCGCGGTCGGGCTCTTCGGCGCCAAGGCCGGCATGCCCCAGCTCATCAGCCAGCTCATCGGCATCGGCGCCGCCGCCGTCGCCGCCGCCGGTGGATCGCTGATCATCTTCCTCATCGTCAAGGCCGTCATGGGCCTCCGCGTCAGCCAGGAAGAGGAATTCGAAGGCCTCGACCTCGGCGAGCACGACATGTCGGCCTACCCCGACTTCCAGCGCACCTACATCAAGAGCTACCACGCCCGTGAGATGTGAGCCGGCGGCCGGCTGCGAGCGACGAACTGAACGTTCATCACCGGCAGCCGCCCCGCACGCGACGAGACTGAACGCAACGAACCCCATTAAACGAACCACCGAAAGGAAAGTGTGTCATGCATATGATCGAAGCAGTCGTGAAGCCCGCCTCCCTGGACGGGATCAAGGCGAAGCTCACGGGACTGGGCATCTTTGGTGTGACGGCCCTGGAGTGCAAGGGCTTCGGCAAACAGAAGGGCCACACCGAGCGTTACCGCGGCGGCAGAATGGACGTGGGCTTCGTGCCCAAGATCCTCCTGAAGATCGCCGTCCGCAGCGAAGACCTTCAGAAAGCCATCGACGCCATCATCAGCGCGTCGCGCACCGGCAAGGTCGGCGACGGCAAGCTCTTCATCTACCAGCTCGACAACGTCATCCGCGTGCGAACCGGTGAGAAGGACAACGACGCGCTGTAGGTCGGCCTTCCAGGCTGACGCAGCGAGCCGTCACGCTCAAGCGAGCCGTCACGTCCTCGTGCACGGCAAGCTTCAGACAACCAAAAACGCAACACCCCAACCGGGACGCCCGCGCGTCCCGGTTTTTTTGTTGCATCTTTGACGCGAGGCTGATCCTGACCTCGCCGTGCACGAGGACGTGACGGCTCGCTGAAGGCATGACGGCTCGCTTGAGCGTGACGGCTCGTTCTGTGTTTCGATAACATGCCGCTCTTCACGAACCCCGAACCCCGATACCCGAACCCCGATCATGATCGACCTCAAAGACCTCCGCGACAATCCCGACAAGTACCGCACCGGCGCCCTCCTCAAAAAAATGGATGCGTCGATTGTCGACCGCCTGCTCGCCGTCGATGCCCAGGTCCGCCCCCTCCAGCAGGAGCGCGAAGAGCTCACCGCCGAGCAGAACCGCATCGGCAAGGAGATCGGCCCGCTCGCCGGCAAGATTAAAAAGGCCGCGGGCGATGAGAAGGCGACGCTCGAAGCGGAGATGAAGAAACTTCAGGAGCGCCCCGCCGCGATCAAGCATCGCATCGGCGAACTCGGCGAGAAGATCAGCGCGTTAGAGCCGCATCGCGACGACCTGCTCCTGCTCGTGCCGCAGCCGCCCGATGCTGACGTCCCGCGCGGCAACGGGCCGGAGGAAAACGTCGAGATCCGCCGGTGGAATCCGGGCTGGTTCGACACCACCGCGAGCTTCGAAAAGAACAAGGGCTTTAAGCCGAAGAACCACATCGACCTCATGCTCAAGCTCGGCATGGTCGACTTCGAGCGCGGCGTCAAGATCGCCGGCTCGCGCTCCTACGTGCTCATCGGCGCCGGCATGAGGCTGCACATGGCGGTCCTCCGCTACGCCATCGACATGATGATCAACGAGAACGGCTTCACGCCGATGAACGTCCCCGTTCTCGTCCGCGAAGAAGCCATGACCGGCACCGGCTTCTTCCCGCATGGCAAAGAGCAGGCTTACGAAGTCGGCGAGCGCACCCGAGGCGGCACGCACGACATGTACCTCACCGGCACCGGCGAGGTCGGCCTCATGGGCTACCACATGGGCGAGATGCTCGACTTCGAGTCGCTGCCGCTCAAATACACGACGCTCTCGACCTGCTTCCGCCGCGAAGCGGGCGCGGCCGGCAAGGACACCAAGGGCATCTATCGCATCCATCAGTTCGACAAGGTCGAGCAGGTTGTCATCTGCAAAGCAGACGAAGCCGAGTCGCGCCGCTGGCACACGACGATGATGGGCTACGTCGAGACGCTGCTGCAGCGCCTCGAGATCCCCTACCGCCTGCTCCAATGCTGCACCGCGGACCTTGGCCCCAAAAACGTCGACATGATCGACATCGAAAGCTGGATGCCCTCGCGCGGCGACGAATTGCCCGATGGCTCCACGAGCGGGGCGTACAGCGAGACGCACTCCGCGTCCCGGCTCTACGACTTCCAGTGCCGCCGGCTCAACATCCGCTACAAGGACCCGGCGACGAAGAAGAACATCGTCTGCCACGCGCTGAACAACACCGTCGCGGCGAGCCCGCGCATCCTCATTCCGATCGTCGAGCTGTACCAGAACGCGGACGGCACCATCACGGTGCCAAAGGTGCTGCGGCCGTACATGAACGGCATGGAAATGATCGGGTGAAAGTGAAGCGAGCCGTCACGTCCTCGTGCACGGCCGCTCACCGTGCACGAGGACGTGACGGCTCGCAACACGATCACATCACCACCAGCGTATCGGCGAGCTCGTTGACATCCCCGCCGACTCGCGGCTGAACCGCCGCGAGGCGTTCGCCCGCGGTGGCGATGGTGGCGCAGAGCGCTTCGATCACATCCCCCTGCTTGAGGCGCGTCGTCAATTCGGCGCAGAGCGTGTCGATGGCCGGCTGGCCGATCACCTCCACCGTCGCCCGGTCGGCGAGGACCACCGCGAGGTGTTCGAGCAGCGAGATGTAGATGAGCAGGCCGCTGCCGCCGGCGGTGTGGTGTACGCGCTTGTCGAAGAACACCGCGCGGGCCTTGGCATCGACCTCGTCGCGTATCTGCTGCCTCGGCGTGAACAACCGGCTCAGCGGGGCGATCTTGTCGGCAATGATCGCGCCGATGATGAAGCCGGCGATGAGCGCGGCGATCATGCAGAAAAGTTGCAGCACGGCGGGCGTCCCGCCCCAGCCGCCCGGCTCGGTCGCCGGCAGCGGATAGAGCCACCACACCAGCGCCATCAGGATGACGCCGAGCCAAAGGCCCGCCACGTCCTCGGCGCGGTCGTAGCGGCCCGAGGCGCGGGCGATGACGGGCACGATCTCGGCGGAGGTTCTGCTCTCCGCTTGAGCCACGGCTTGGGCGACGCGATGGCGGTCGGCGTCGGTGAAGGGGAGCGTCGAGGGCATGATGGAAAGTTCCTGCGGTGAATCTGATTCAACCATTTCTTAGGAAAGCAGGAAGGAAAGAAATGAGGAAGGAACAAAAAGCAAAAGCTTTTGCATTAGTTCGGTTCGTTCCCGCTTTTCTACCTTCCTGCTTTCCTAAGAAAAACGGATCGACAAGCGTCAACGCAGCTACGCTGTCATGCTGTCATGCTGTCATGCTGTCATGCTGTCGTTCACCACGACCCCGACGCCCCGCCGCCGCCGGAGAAGCCGCCGCCGAAG
>Ga0163150_10007036_pt1 | contig 13462 bp, 10 predicted proteins | sample OliLakLV19P2IB_FD_148628 | JGI IMG/M metagenome (GOLD analysis project Ga0163150, IMG submission 148628) | Freshwater microbial mat bacterial communities from Lake Vanda, McMurdo Dry Valleys, Antarctica - Oligotrophic Lake LV.19.P2.IB | ecosystem: Environmental > Aquatic > Freshwater > Lake >...
GAACACCAACCGTCATCGAAATGGGCGCCCGCGTCTACAACCCCGCCCTCGGCCGCTTCCTCCAAATCGACCCCATCAAGGGCGGCAGCGCCAACGACTACGACTACACCAACGGCGACCCGGTCAACCAATATGACCTCGATGGCGCCGCGCCGTGCTGGGGGCTATTCCGCCGCTGCATAGTTGACAGGGACTACAGCGAGACATCCTACGGCCGCTGGGGTGGGAAGACGTGGCTGGGCGCATGGAGTAACGGCGTCTACGAGCGATCGCGGTGGGGCACTTTCGATGGCACGCGGACTGTGCGTGAGGTCCGAGCTTTCAACGGGACGCTGTATTCGCGAACCTTTGAGGAGAGGATCAGCGGCGAGCGGCTGCAGGTTCAGACCTGCTTCGAGACAGGTCCCTTTAGACGCTGCAAGACCCAGACGATTAGTACGACGATCCGGGTAGTGGGCCTTGCCGAGAACGTCACAACCTGGGTGCCATGGCTGGGACGTTGATCGCGACCGCCGGTCAGTTTCGAGCCGGTTGGCGTTCGGCCGGGAACTGCCGTCGCGCCTTGGTCATGCTGTTCCTGTTGGTGCTAGTTGTCTCGCCGATCGTCAATTCCGTCTGGGCTGCGATCAACGGTTCGTGGTTGTTTGCTCTGATTTCGGTGCCGATCGCAGGCGCGCTCGCATTCTGGGTCATTGGAGGTCTACTCCTCCGACAGCACCCGCGCGGTCAAGACCGCTGAATGGCATGGCACAGCGAGTGAATCGCGTGTGTTCCAGCGTTGGCGGTCGAGGACGTTCTTCTGCAGCAGCGAGAAGAATGATTCCATGGCAGCGTTGTCAGCGCACGCGCCGACGCGGCCCATCGACCCGCGCAGCTGATGGTCGCGCAAGGTGCGGACGAACGCGTGTGAACGGAACTGCGATCCGCGATCCGAGTGGATGATCAGGGTGTTGTGCGGATCACGCAACGCGATCGCGTTCCGCAGCGCGGAAACGGCGAGCGACGCGGTCATCCGGTCGCTCATCGAATAGCCAACGATCCAGTTGCCGGCGATAGCTGCCATGTCCCCCCGGCAGTTACCCTTGCTGATGGACCAACCAGCGTCGTTCACGATCCGTCCGCGGCTGGCGGCCCGCATCGGGTTCACAGTTCTCACGCTGGGCGTCGCCGTGGCCAGCATCTCCGAGGTCATACTGCTGGTTCCCCTCGCCGTGCTGCTACCCACGACGCTCTGCGCGCTGTTCGGTCGTTCGCGCGTCAACGACGAACTCGAGCTCGTCTACCGTCCATTCCTTGTCCTTTCGGAGCGAACGATTCATCTCGACCGACTACGGGAAGTCGACGTTCTCTGGATCGATAAGTTTCCGCATCCACGCCTCTGGATCGCCGACGAGTCAAACGATCGAGAGTTCGAGGTGTGGTTCTGGCATAGGCGCGGCCTCGCCGAACTCGCGCGCGTCCTGATCGCGAGACAACAGGAGCAACCGTCGGCCTTTACCTCGCGAGCTGCGAAGCGCCTACCGCGGCTCGTCCACCCGCGCGAGGACTAGGTGTTGAGAATTCCTTCTGGCCGGTTGCTGGAAAATTGTCTTGCAGGCGAGGAGATCACATCACGTCGCTGGTACGACATTCTTCGGTCCGTGCGTGGATCATGAGTACTCCCGACCCGACTGGACGCCAACGACGTTGGTGGGTATTCGATCGGCCAATCGCGCGCGACCCACTCTTCGCCGCCGGCGTTGCGCTCGGAGTACTCGGGATCGTCGCGACGATCGTCAACCCCCCGGCAGGGGCCGCGGGGTTTGTCTTCAACGTTCTCAGCGCGATTCCCATGGGCGTACTCTTCGTCGGGACAGTCGGAGGCTCGGTACGCGAGTTCGCCCGCGCCCGACGCGCGTAGCTCCAAATCCGGCGGGCCGTGCGTGAACCGCCCGAGTCGCCGCACTCACCCGAACTGTCGTACTCATGCGCTCCGTACGAGGATCGTGCGGGCTGCCCCAACCAGGTAGAGCGAACCGGAGATCACGATCTGGCCGTCGTCGGGGGTGTTGAGGATGGCGGTGGCCACCGCTTCCTTGACGGTGTCGACGACTTCGATGTGCTCCTCGTCGAAGCCCAACTCGACCGCGGCCTTGGCCAGCAGCGCCGGATCGAGGGCGCGGGGGCTCGGCGGCCGACACAGCACCAGCACGGACGCCTCGTCGATCCCCAGCGCACCGAGCATCTCGTGCGGGTCCTTCTCGCGCAGCAACCCGACGACCAGCGTGCGGGGCCCGCTCGCGAATTCCTCGCTCAGCGCCGCGCGCAGCGCCTCCGCCCCCGCGACATTGTGCGCGCCGTCCAGCAGGATGAGCGGTTGGCGGCCGACGACTTCGAGCCGGCCGGGCGAGCGCACGTTCGCAAACGCGGCGGCGACGACATCGTCGTCGAGCGCGGCGCCGACGAACGCTTCGGTGGCGGCGAGCGCGGCCGCCGCGTTGTCGGCTTGGTACGCGCCGTGCAACGGCAGCTGAAGGTCGGCGTACGTGCGGTGCGGCGTGTACACATCGATCAGGCGGCCGCCCAGCGCGAGCACATTCGAGCGCACACCGAAGTCGGCGTCGCGCCGGATCACCCGTTCGGCACCGCGGTCGAGAAACAAGTCCGCGATGTCGGGGTCGGTCTCGCCCAGGACGAGGATCGAGCCCGGCTTCACGATTCCCGCCTTCTGGGACGCGATCTGCTCACGCGTCGGGCCGAGGTACTCGACATGGTCGATCCCGACGTTCGTGACGACCGCGACACGGCCGTCAACCACATTGGTCGTGTCCCACGTGCCGCCCAAGCCGACCTCGACCACCGCGACGTCGACGGCGATGTCGTCGAACCAACGGAACGCGGCCGCGGTCAGCACGTCGAAGAACGACGGGTTGACCTGCACCTGCTCCTCGACGAGCGCGACCGCGGCCAACACCTCGTCGAGGTCGTGGTCGGAAATTGGTTCGCCCTGATACATGATGCGCTCGTTGACGCGTTCCAGGTGCGGGCTCGTGAACGACCCGACCGAGAACCCCATGTGCGTCAGGAGCTGCGTCATGATGCGCGCCGTCGACGTCTTGCCGTTGGTCCCGGTGAGGTGAATCGCCGGGAACTGCGTCTCGGGCGAACCGAGGTAGGTCAACAACGCGCGAATGCGTTCCAACGTCGGCGCGCCCCGCCGCGACCCCGCGGGAACACCCACGCCGGACTCCATGTTGACCAGCGAGTTCAAGAAAGCGCGCGGATCGGTCACTTCTCTTCGGGCACCGCGAGCTCGACCTTCACGAGGTACTCGCCCGCTTCGGTGTCGAGCACGGCGATCTTGCCCGCGTCGCGGACGTCGCCCTCGGCCGCGCGCAACGCCGCGAGCCGGTCGTCGCTCTCGCGCACCAATACATGCTCGACCGGCGCCGCGAGCGAGCGCTTCTGCTCCGACTTCTCCTTGCGCACCGCGGTGAGCACCGTCGCGGCCACCTCGTAGACGAGCGGGTCGGCACCGGCGGTCCGCAATGCCTGCGATGCGGGCCAGGGCGTCCGGTGGATCGTGCCCTCCTGCCACCAGCTCCACACTTCCTCGGTCGTGAACGCGAGGAACGGCGCGAAGAGCCGGTGGAGCGTCGAGAGCGCGGCCCGCAGCGCCGCGGCGGCTGATCGCGTGCCGGCGTCGTCGGCGTTGCCGTAGGCGCGGGCCTTGACCAACTCGACGTAGTCGTCGCAGAACGACCAGAAGAAGCGTTCGGTGCGTTCGAGCGCCCGGGCGTAGTCGAACGTGTCGAACGCGGCCGTGACCTCGTCGACGAGATCGGCGAGGGCGACGAGCATCGACCGGTCGAGCGCGTTGGTCAGCAACGCCGGGTCGTCGCTCGCGTCGCCGGCGAGGCCGAGCACGAACTTCGAGAGGTTGAGGATCTTGATCGCGAGCTTGCGTCCGATCTTCATGACGCCGAAATCGACCGCGGTGTCGACTGCGGGCCGGCCGTTGCACGCCCAATACCGCAGCGCGTCGGCGCTGTACTCCTCGACGAGGGGCATGGGCGTGACGACGTTGCCGACCGACTTCGCCATCTTCTTACGATCGGGGTCGAGCACCCACCCGTTGATGGTCGTGTCCGACCACGGCAGCACGCCGTGCTCGAACCACGCGCGCACGACCGAGTCGAACAACCACGTGCGGATGATCTCGGGTCCCTGCGGGCGCAGGTTCATGGGGAACGTGCGCTCGAACAAGTCGGGGTCGTCGATCCAGCCGGTCGCGATCTGCGGGGTGAGCGACGACGTCGCCCACGTGTCCATCACGTCGAGGTCGGCGACGAACCCGCCGGGTTGGTCGCGTTGTTCTTCGGTGTAACCCGCGGGCACGTCGCTCGCCGGATCGACGGGCAGCGCGTCCTCGGATGGAATGATCGGGTTGTCGTAGTCGGCACGACCGTCCGCGTCGAGCGCGTACCAAACCGGGAACGGAACACCGAAGTAGCGCTGCCGGCTGATGAGCCAGTCGCCGTTGAGCCCTTCGACCCACGACTCGTACCGCTGGTGCACGTGCGCGGGATGCCACTGCAACTCGCGGCCAAGTTCGAGCAACCGCGCCCGCAAGTCCGCGTCGCGCCCACCGTTGCGGATGTACCACTGTCGGGTCGTGATGATCTCGAGCGGTCGTTCGCCGCGTTCATAGAACTTCACCGGGTGCGTGATCGCGCGCGGTTCGCCGTCGAGCTCGCCCGATTCGCGCAAGAGTTCGACAATGCGCTTCTGGGCCTGTTTGGCCGTCTTTCCTGCGAGTTCGGCGTACGTACCGGCAGTTCCGGCTTCCTGAATTTCGCGGGGCGAATCCGCGACGAGTCGTCCGTCGCTGCCCATCACGCTGCGTACGGGAAGGTCCAGCTCACGCCACCACACGACGTCGGTGGTGTCGCCGAACGTGCAGATCATGGCAATGCCCGACCCTTTTTCGGGGTCGGCAAGATGGTGCGCAACGACCGGAACACGCACACCGAACAACGGAGTGGTCACCCAACTCCCGAACCTCGGTTGGTACCGTCCGTCGTCGGGATGCGCGACAAGGGCAACACACGCGGGCACCAACTCGGGGCGTGTGGTCTCGACGACAATGTCGTCGAGTCCGTCGACACCATGGCCATCGACCGCATGGCCATCGACCGCATGGCCATCGACCGCATGGAACGTGAGTCGGTGGTACGCACCGGCGAGCTCGCGGTCTTCGAGTTCGGCTTGCGCGACCGCAGTCTTGAAGTCGACGTCCCACAACGTCGGAGCTTCCGACTTGTACACCTCGCCGCGCGCGAGGTTGCGCAGGAACGCGCGTTGCGACCCACGACGCGCGCGCTCGCCGATCGTCGTATACGTCAGCGACCAGTCGACCGAAAGTCCGAGGCGGCGCCATAGCTCTTCGAACTTCTGCTCGTCCTCGACCACGAGCTTGCTGCAGAGCTCGATGAAGTTGTTGCGGGAAATCGGTATCGCTTCCTTGCCCGGCACCTCGGGAGGAACGAAGTCGGGAACGTACGCAACGTGCGGCTCACACCGGACCCCGTAGTAGTTCTGCACCCGCCGCTCGGTCGGGAGGCCGTTGTCGTCCCACCCCATCGGGTAGAAGACCTCGCGGCCCCGCATCCGCTGGTACCGGGCGATCGCATCGGTCTGCACGTACCCGAAGGCCGAGCCCATGTGGAGCGACCCGCTCACGGTTGGGGGCGGTGTGTCTATCGAAAAGATCTGATCACGGGTGTGGTTGCGGTCGAACCGGAAGGTCCCGTCGGCCTCCCAACGCTCCATCCACCGCTCTTCGAGGCCCTCCAAGGACGGCTTGTCGGGCACTCGCGCCATGGGCGGAAGTCTAGGAGTGAGACGAATTCCATGGGTCGGCTTAGGCCGTCCGCACTTTCTTGGAACCGCGCGGGCCACTTGTGCGTCCCCGGGATTGCGGTACCGGGAAGACCGCGGCTACAAAGAGTTCCAATCTCTGGGGTGGGGAGTGACGGCGGGAATGTTGGGGGCATTGGACAGGGCTCGAGCGAACGCCTCGCGGGCGGTCATCGTCGCGGGGTGCATCGCCGCGTTGATGGCGCCGGGCTTTTTCCCCGACGACCCCGCGTCCGCCGACGCCACGAGCTACCACGGGTCGCTGGCCCGGGCGGTACTCAACCAGCCGATCGTCGACCTGGCCGCAACCCCGAACGGCGGTGGCTACTGGCTCGTCGCCTCCGACGGCGGCATCTTCTCCTTCGGAAACGCCAAATTCCTCGGCGGCACCGGCGGAACGCCCCTCAACCAGCCCATCGTCGGCATGGCGGGCACGCCGAGCGGCAACGGGTACTGGCTCGTCGCCTCCGACGGCGGCATCTTCTCCTTCGGTGACGCCAAGTTCCAGGGCAGCACCGGCGCCATCCGGCTGAACCAGCCGATCGTGGGCATGGCCGGGACACCGAGCGGCAACGGGTACTGGCTCGTCGCCTCCGACGGCGGCATCTTCTCCTTCGGTGACGCCAAGTTCCAGGGCAGCACCGGCGCCATCCGGCTGAACTCGCCCATCGTGGGCATGGCCGGGACACCGAGCGGCAACGGGTACTGGCTCGTCGCGGCCGACGGCGGCATCTTCGGCTTCGGTGACGCCAAGTTCTACGGCGGAATGGCCGGCAAGGCGCTGGTCTCGCCGATCACCGGGATCGCCGCGACCGGCGACGGCGGCGGCTACTGGATGGTCGCCGAAGACGGCGGCATCTTCACCTTCGGTACGGCCAAGTTCCTCGGCGCTGCCACCGGCGCGCCGCCGCAAACGACGGTCGACATCGCCCCCTCCCCCGCCGGCGGGTACTTCATGGCGACGACGTTCGGCGCCGTCCACGTCGCGAACGAGAACGGCGTGTTCCTCGTCGACCCGAACCTCGCGGGCCGCAACCCGGCCGAGTCGATCGCGACCGAGTTGGTCGCCCGCATCAACGCCGAACGCCGCGCCCGCAACATGGCGCCGGTCACCTGGCACCCGCAGCTCGCCGACGCCGCGCGCGGTTGGGCTCAGCAGCTGGCGGACACGAACGGGTTCTCGCACCAGGACCTCAACGCACTCATCAACTCGTACGGCGGGTCGCACATCTACCTCGCCGAGAACATCTACACCGGAACCGGCGGCGCATCCGACAGCGGTTCGGCGCACGCGGCGTTGATGCGATCCGACCCGCACCGCACGACGATGTTGACGCCGCAGTTGCAGTACATCGGAATCGGTGTGGTCTGTGTGGGCAACAAGGTCGTCGTCGTCGAGGACTTCTCGATCGGGGCCGGCGCGCCGACGCCGGCATCGCACCCGACTCCGCCGGTCACGCCGTTCGTCTCGGCCGACGAGACCGGCACGGCCTGCGGCTAGGGAAACGACAGCGGAGCCGGACGCCCAGCCCGGAACCTGCGTCAACCAGCCGGTACAACGACCACGCCCACCTGTTCTCGTGACTCCGCTGCGGCTCACCGACATCTCGCTCACGCTCGGCGACCACGAGGTGCTCACCGACGTCTCGTGGACGGTCGGCGCCGACGAACGCTGGGTGATCCTCGGACCGAACGGCGCGGGCAAGACGACGCTGCTGCGCGTCGCGGCGCTGTACCAGCACCCGTCGTCGGGCACAGTCGAGGTGCTCGGTCAGCGCCTGGGCCGCTGCGACGTGCGCACGTTGCGCGAGCGCATCGCGTTCTCCTCCCCCGCCCTCGCCGCCGCGCTGGAACCGACGATGACGTCACGCCAGGTCGTGACGACGGCCCGCTACGCGGCGCTGGCGCCGTGGTGGCACACCTACACCGACGCCGACCGCGCCCGCGCCGACCAATTGCTCGACCAGTTCTCGGTTTCGCACGTCGCCGGCCAGGCGTTCCCGACCCTCTCGGCCGGTGAACGCCAGCGGGTGCTGCTGGCTCGCACGCTCATGAACGACCCCGGCATCGTGCTCCTCGACGAACCGACCGCCGGCCTCGATGTCGGCGGCCGCGAGGAACTGGTGGCCGACTTGGCCGCGTGGTCCGGTCCGCCGCTGGTGTTGGTGACCCACCATCTGGAAGAGATCCCACCGGGATTCACGCACGCGCTCGTGCTCAAGGCCGGGCGCGTGCTCGCCTCCGGCCCGGTGCGCGACACGGTCACGTCAACGATCCTGAGCACGGCGTTCGGCTTACCGCTTGTGGTCGAGGAGTCGCACGGTAGGTACACGGCACGACTTGTTTGAAGCTAGGTGGCCGCTGAGCGGCCACTTGGCTTCAAACACGACTCACGCGCTGCGGCGGGATTCGTCTTCTTCGGTGATGAGCGCCGGGGTCGACTTGCGGGCCACGACGTCGCCGTCGACGACGCACTTCGTCACGTCGGTACGCGACGGGAGCTCGTACATCACCTCGAGCAGGACCTCTTCGAGGATGGCGCGCAAGCCGCGAGCGCCGGTGCCGCGCTTGAGCGCTTCGTCGGCGATCTTGACGAGCGCGTCGTCGGAGAAGACCAACTCGACGTCGTCGAAGTGGAAAAACTTCTGGTACTGCTTGATGAGCGCGTTCCGCGGCTCGATGAGGATGCGCATCAGCGCGTCCTTGTCGAGGTTGTGCACCACGCCCGTGACGGGCAGGCGGCCCACGAACTCGGGGATCAAGCCGAACTTCAGCAAGTCTTCGGGCAACACGCCCGAAAGCAACTCGCCGAGGTTCTTCTCGTCGGCGCGGCGCACGTCGGCACCGAAGCCGACACCGCGGCTGCCCACCCGACCCTCGATGATCTTGTCGAGGCCCGAGAACGCACCACCACAGATGAACAGGATGTTCGTGGTGTCGATCTGGATGAACTCCTGGTGCGGGTGCTTGCGCCCGCCCTGCGGCGGCACCGACGCCGTCGTGCCTTCGAGGATCTTCAGCAGCGCCTGCTGCACGCCCTCGCCGGACACGTCACGCGTGATCGACGGGTTCTCGGCCTTGCGGGCGATCTTGTCGATCTCGTCGATGTAGATGATGCCGGTCTCGGCCTTCTTGACGTCGTAGTCGGCGGCCTGGATCAGCTTCAGGAGAATGTTCTCGACGTCTTCGCCGACGTAGCCCGCTTCGGTGAGCGCGGTCGCGTCGGCAATCGCGAACGGCACCTTCAGCATGCGGGCGAGCGTCTGCGCGAGCAGCGTCTTGCCGCAACCGGTCGGGCCGATGAGCAAGATGTTCGACTTCTGCAGTTCGACTTCGGTGTCGCCGTACGAACCGGCCTGCACCCGCTTGTAGTGGTTGTACACCGCGACCGCGAGAATCTTCTTCGCCTGTTCCTGCCCGATGATGTAGTCGTTCAGGTAGCCGTAGATCTCGCGGGGCTTGGGAAGATCGTCGAAGCGGACCTCGGTGTTCTGCGAGAGCTCTTCTTCGATGATCTCGTTGCAGAGATCGATGCACTCGTCACAGATGTAGACACCCGGACCGGCAATCAGCTTCTTGACCTGCTTCTGGCTCTTTCCGCAGAACGAGCACTTCAGCAGATCCCCGCCGTCACCGAACTTCGCCACGACCGACCCCTTTCCCCCAATGCCTCATCAATTTGGGCCTCATCAGTTCGGGCCTCAAGCCTCAGCTCGTGCCCTCGGCCGACGGTACCGCGGCCAGTTCACGATTGCTGATGACTTCGTCGACGATGCCGTAATCCTTGGCTTCCTGACCGCTCATGATGAAGTCGCGGTCCGTGTCCTTGCTGATGCGATCGAGCGACTGACCCGTGTGGTAGGCGAGCAGCTCGTCGAGCAGCTCGCGCATGCGCACGATTTCCTTGGCCTGGATCTCGATGTCGACCGCCTGACCCGACGCGCCACCGTGGGGCTGGTGGATGAGCACGCGGGCGTGCGGAAGGATGAAACGCTTGCCGGGCGAGCCCGAAGCGAGGATGACCGCGGCGGCCGACGCCGCCTGGCCGACGCAGATCGTCTGCACGTCGCACTTGATGTACTGCATCGTGTCGTAGATCGCGAACAGCCCGGTGATCTCACCGCCGGGCGAGTTGATGTACATGACGACGTCCTTGTCGGGATCGTCGCTTTCCATGATGAGCAACTGCGCGACGACGAGGTTGGCAACGGTGTCGTCGATCGGCGTGCCCATGTAGATGATGCGGTCGCTCGCGAGTCGCGAGTACGGATCCCATTCCATGCGGCCACGCGGCGTGTCCTGGACGAACCGCGGGATGGGGACGTATTCGTTACGGCTTGGCTCGTTGCGTGCGATCACGCCTCGGACTCCTCTTCGATTGTTTCTGGTTCGATCGATGCTGGGGATTCCTCTGCCTCCACCTCGGGGAGGGAGACATCGATTTCTGTACCTGCCTCGTCGACCACTGTGGCGTGCTCCACAAGGAATTCCAGGGCCTTGCCGCGTGCGATATCAGAGCGTACCGCCTCCAGAGCACCCCGCTTTTCGAGGTCGCGCCGCACGCGTGCAGGCTTTTGGCCCACTCGTTCGGCCAGGCGGCCGATCTCGACTTCGAGCTCCTCGTCGCTCGCCGAAATGGCCTCCTGGGCCACCACGGCCCGGAGCGCGAGGTCGGCGAGCACGGCCTTCGCCGCGCCCACCTTGATCTCGTCGATGAACTCCTGGGCGTTCTGTCCGGTCGACGCGAGGTACTCCTCGAGCGTCGCGCCCTGGTGCGAAAGTCGGTGCGCGAGATCTTCGACCCGCTGACGCGTTTCCGAGTCGACGAGCGCGGGCGGCGGCTCGAGCGGCACCAAGTCGGACGCGGCTTCGAGCACCTTGTCGCGCACTGCCATCTGCGCCTGGATCTTCTGCATCATCTCGAGCCGGCGCTGAATGTCGCCGCGGAGTTCGTCGACAGTGTCGAACTCGCTCGCTTCGTCGACCCACTCGTCGGTGACTTCGGGAAGCACCTTCTGCTTCGCTTCCTTCACCACGACACGGAAGGTGACCTCCTTGCCTTCGTGTTCACCGAAGCGTTCGGGCAGCGTCGCCGCGAACTCCAAGATGGCGCCCGGACGCGTGCCCCGCAGGTTGTCGTCGAGTTCGGGCACGACCATGGCCGAACCCACGCGGTACAAAAAGTCGTTTGCAGTGAGGCCTTCGACGGCTTCACCGTCGATCGTCCCGGCGATGTCGACGGTCGCGTACGACTCGTCGATGAGCGGGTACTCGGAGTCGGTGAGGTCGGCGAAGCGTTCGCGCAACGCGTCGACCTGCTGCTCGATCACGGCGTCGTCGACCGGGGTGAACGGCAACTCGACGCGGAGTTCGTCGTAGCCGAGGAGCTTGACCTGGGGCCGGATTTCGACGACGGCTTCGAACTCGACGTCGCCTGCTTCCTCGCCCGCTTTGATCTCGATCTCCGGTGCGGCGATGACATCGACGTCGTTGCTCTGCACCGCCTCGACGTAGTACTCGGGCAGCGCGTCGCGTAGCGCCTGCTCACGTGCCGCCTCGGCGCCGAAGCGCGCTTCGAGCAGCTGACGGGGCGCTTTCCCCGGCCGAAAGCCCGGAATCTTCACGTCGTGGGCGAGCTTGCGGAATGCCGAGTCGATCGCCCGTTCGAATTCATCGGCGGGAACGGTGACGTGCAGCCGAACCTTGTTCCCCTCGAGGGACTCGACGGTGCTTTGCATAAGGAGAAAGAAGTGTACCGATGAAGAGCGCGCGCTCAGGCCCCCGAGACGTGCTTGCCTTCGCGAGCAGTTGTCGGGGGAAACTTCCGGGCATGCTGCAGGATCGAGTGGCCATCGTGACCGGGGCCGGGCGGGGGCTGGGACGGGCGCACGCACTGAGGCTCGCCGCCTACGGGGCTCGTGTCCTCGTGAACGACGCCGGTGTCGCGACCGACGGGGCGAGTACCGACGAGGACCCGGCGGCCGAGGTCGTGGCCGAAATCATCGCCGCCGGAGGCGAGGCCGTCGCGCTGCGGGGCGACGTGGCCGACGAGGCGACGGCGAACGAACTCGTCGCCCACGCGCTCGACAGCTGGCACCGGCTCGACATCGTCGTGAACAACGCGGGCTTCGGGCGGCCGCGCATGGCGTTCAACATGTCGGCCGAAGAATGGGACGACGTCGTGCGCGTGCACCTGCGCGGCACGTTCGTCGTGTCGCGTCCCGCGTGCCGGTACTGGCGCGCGCAGGCGAAGGAACACGGCTCCACGTACGGGCGGCTCATCAACACGTCGACGGGCTTGCTCGTGTACGGCGGGTCCGGCCAGTCGAACTACGTCGCGGCCAAGGCGGGCGTGTCGGCGTTCACCGAAGCGATCGCAAGCGAGATGGCGCCGTACGGCGTCACCGCCAACGTGTTGATGCCCGGCGCGAACACGCGCCTGGCCGCGATCGGTTGGCGTTCGGGACGCGAGGATCCGGCCGACTCCGTCGGAACACAGCGCGACCCGGTGCATGTCGCCGAATTCGTCTGCTATCTCGCGTCGCCGGACGCCGACTGGATCTCGGGCCAGACGTTCCAGATGCGCGGCGGCAGCCTGGAGCACGTCCGCTCGTGGGCGGTCGACCACGAACTCCGGCGCGACGAAGGCAGCTGGACCGCGGCCGAGTTCGCCGCCGCGCTACCCCGCGAGTTCGGCGGCGCAGGCCCGAAGCGGGCGGAGATGCCACCTGCCGACTGGAAAAAGCCGGGCCCGTAGCCGCCCGACCACTGCTTCTGGACGCGCGTATCTGTTGCCGGCAACAGATACGCGCGTCCAGAACGGCTCGAGGGGCGGGTTACACGGCGCGGCCGGCGCGGTGGCCGTCGAAGATGGCGCGGTCGGCGAGCCGGACCGAGATCGCGTCGCCGATGCAGTGCAGGTCGGTGACGCGCCCGCGGAGCGCGTGCGCCAGCGCGTTGTCGGGAACGCCGTGCGTACGCACGACGACGGTGTCGGCGGGGAGCGACTCGATCGCGTAGGAGAGCACGTTGGCGATCGTGACTTCGTGATCGCCGATCGCGACGACGGCCGTGTTCGGCAACCAGCGGGCACCGGCGCGTACTGCACGCGGCAGCGCCTTCTGCATGGTCTCGGCATCGAGCAGCATCGGCGTTGCCATTGGTGACACGACGGTGACGTCGTGCCCGCGCTCGGCGAGGAAATGGCCGACGCCGATGCCTTCGATGTGACCGATCGCGTCGACAACGACGACCCTCGCTCCGATCGAGTCCGGGTCGCGCAGGGGCACCTCGTGGTCGACCACCCACGGTTGCTCACTCCCGGCGATCGGCATCGGGTGCGACTTGGCCGGCGTGTCGACGGTCGCGCGCCCACCGGTCGCGACGATGACGGCGTCGGGCGCGAGCGCGAGCACGGTGTCGACGTCGGCGTCGACGCCCAACCGAATGTCGACTCCGCGCCGCGTGCACTCGCCCGCACGCCAGTCGGCGAAGTCGGCAATCTCGGCCCGGCCCGGTAGCAACTGAGCGAGCCGCACCTTGCCGCCCAGCTCCTTGCTGCTCG
>Ga0163150_10007037_pt1 | contig 13462 bp, 12 predicted proteins | sample OliLakLV19P2IB_FD_148628 | JGI IMG/M metagenome (GOLD analysis project Ga0163150, IMG submission 148628) | Freshwater microbial mat bacterial communities from Lake Vanda, McMurdo Dry Valleys, Antarctica - Oligotrophic Lake LV.19.P2.IB | ecosystem: Environmental > Aquatic > Freshwater > Lake >...
AAGGCGGCAATGACGCGCTCGACAGCGACGTCAACGCTGCCGGCGTGACCGCCACGTTCGCGCTGGCCTCTGGTCAGAGCGACACCTCGCGTGACGCCGGACTCGTGCCAATCAACCTGGGCATTGCCAAGAGCGTCGATAATTCCACGCCGACGATTGGCTCGAACGTGACCTTCACGATCACGATCAACAACGCCGCCGGTTACAGCTCGGCCTCGGGTGTGACCGTCAACGACGTGCTGCCGGCCGGGCTGACCTTCGTTTCGGCTGCCCCCGGCGCGGGCACCAGCTACGACGTCGGCACCGGCGTCTGGAACGTCGGAGCGCTAGCCAGCGGCGCGAGCAAGAACCTGGCGATCACGGCTACGACGGTGACTGCCGGCACCAAGATCAATACCGCCATCATCAACGGCGCGGTCGAGCCCGACGTCGGCACGATTCGCCAGGCCAGCGCCAGCGTCACCCCGGCCGAACTTCCTCCGCCGGTAGGCGCCCCCGGATTCATCGACTTGTCGATTACCAAGACCGTCAACAACGCCACGCCCGCCTTGGGCAGCAACGTGACGTTCACGATCATCGTCAGCAACGGCCTGGATATGGACACGGCCCACAACATCACCGTGTTCGATGCCCTGCCGCCAGGCATGACCTATGTTTCGTCCACCACTTCACCGGGCACAAGTTATCTACCCGGTAGCGGAGTGTGGACCATAGACAGCCTGGCCAGCGGCGCGAGCGTAACGCTGACCATTACGGCAACGGTTAACACGACCGGAACCAAAGTGAACACCGCGACGATCACGGGCTGGGACGAACCAAACATCGGCACGGAGCTTGAGGCCAGTGCGAGCGTGACGCCGCCGACGCGCCTTACCAAGGCCCGGTTCTTGGGACGATAGGCTGGAAAGCTTTGCATGAACGCTAGTAGCCTGTTGAGTAAATCAACGGGCTGCTAGGCGATCTGCACTTTGTCCTTTAGACTTCTCTACGGTGGGACAACTTGTCGGCCGCTGGGAGTCTCTGGAGTGATCAAGGGCGAGGTCGTCTATCTTTATGCCTTCGACGTGGCCAACGAAATCGCCACGGCCAAGATCGACGAGATCCTGGCCAGCCGGCCCTATCCGTTCGAAATCCAGACGAATCACACCTTCCCGCGCGACGTGCCGCTCTATAAGCCGCTGGTGATCGCGCCTCGCGCGCTATCCACAACTCTGGCCGGTCGGCCGGTTCATTTTCTGATCCGTGTCTACGAAGCGGGCGTGGTATCGTTCGCCATCCGAGTCCCCTTCGAAGCCGAAAACCTCACCGAACTGCTTCCCTTCCATCAGCCGATGCTGGCGGATGGCCGGACGATAGATCAGGTCGCGCGCAGTCTGTGCATCGAAGTCTGCCAGAGTCTGAAAGATGCCTTGATCCAAAGTTCTCCGCCCACCGATCCCGAGGCTTACACGGCCTTTTGCCTGACCGACCTGGGCGGGGAACGCGACGCTAATCAATGGCTCGCGCAACAGTGCCGAGCCGCGGCCGAGCTGTTGACCGAAAACAAACCGGGTACTCTGAGCGAGATGCAAGTCAATGAGGTGCTGCGCATTCAACGTTCGTATAGCACCGCCGACCTGGCGGTCATCGATTGGGACGCTGCGCTAGTCGTCGAGCTCGACGGCTATATGGACGACGTGCTCTACGTGCTCGAGTTGGCCAACTTGCAGCTTGAAGAATATCGCGTCATGGATCAGCGGCTAGATCAGTATCTGGACCGCGCCTACGAGGATTTGAAACGCCGTCGCTTCGGACTGTTCGGCACGTACACTGCCCGGCTGAGAATGCTGCGAGTGTTCCGCGTGGACGTTACGAAGCTGAACGACGAGGTCTCGCACATCAGCAAATTTTTTGGCGACTGGTACCTGGCCCGCGTGTACTTGGGCGCCGCCGAGCGGTTCTATCTCAACCAATGGCGGCAAAGCGTGGGCGATCGCCTGGGCCAGTTGGACCAACTCTATTCGGTCGTGAACTCCGACATCAACAATCGCCGCATGGTCTGGCTGGAGGTTCTCGTAGTGATTTTTTTCGCCCTGGAGATCGCGCTAACGATCATGAAAAAGTAGGAGCCAGCGGCAGATCGCTAATTCCGCACCACCTCGATAGACATTTGACGTGGTGGGCCGTGGTTAACCACGATGGCCAGTTCGCCGCCGTCCCGGAACCCAGCACTATCGCGCTGGCCACGATCGGATTGCTCTCGCTGGCAGCTACCGCGTGCCGCCGCAAACGACGATAGGCCACTATTTTACCTGCGACTCAGCATACACCTTGGTCACTGGCAGCAGGACCTTCGAAGCTGCTTGTGGGCCGTGATGCACGGTGTTGCGGGCCTTGATCGCCTGGTCGTAGCTAGCCAACGGCTCCCAGGTGTTCGAATGCGGCTCGAATCGGGGCGCGTTGCTGCTGCTAACGTGAATCGCGATCTTGTGCCCCTTGTTGAACACGACCGCCGTCGACCATAGATTCACTTTGACAGAATAAATCTTGTCCTTTTCGGCGCGCACCATTCTGTTCAGCCCCTCGCGAAACCTCAGCCGGCAGGCTTGGTCGAGCAATAGCGCCTCATACCCGTTCGGGTAGACGTCGACCAGCTTGACCGTGAAGTCCGTATCCTCGGCATCGGTACTGACCGCCAACTCGGCGACGACGGGCCCGGCGATTTCCACCGCCGAGCTGAGCGAATCGGTTTCGTACTTGAGCACGTCGCTCCGGCCACTCACTTCGCGCTGGTCCATCGGTCCCAGTGGCAACATCAGATTATTGCCGCCGATCGTTGGCACCGGGTTCTTGGGATCGTAGACAAACGTATCGGCCAGATCTCCCACGCTGGCATCGCCTGGCGGAGCGATGGTCGACAACTTATGGTCCGCGTTGAGAAAGTAGGGTGTGATTTCGCTTTTCGGCGGCCACTGATCGGTCGTGCGCCATTGGTTGCCTGGCGCGGCCGGGTCAAACGTGTCGCCCATCATGTAGTAGCGCACCGCGGGCTCGCGCTCGACGCCGTTGTCGACGCCTTTGAGCCAGTGATCGAACCAGCGAAAAGACAATTCGGGATCTTGCCGTCCCGCGTCAGCCGGATATTTCAAGTCGCCGGCCAATTTCCCGTGTCCAAACGCGCCCATCACGAGTTTTTGGTTTCCCTTGGCAGGCTCGGCGCCACGTTCTTGCAGGCCGACAAAGCAATCGATGTTGCCCTGGCTGAAAATATCGTACCAGCCTCCGATGTTGAGCGTCGGCGTTTTCATCTTCGAGTAATAGTGTTCGATGTCGCGCTCTCGGAACGAGTCGTCGTAGACGCGATGAATGGGCCGGGGCACGTCGGCCGGCGGCACGCCCTGCCGGCGCAGCCACTCTTCGTTCAGGTTTTTCAGAAACACTCCACCCGGATAGCCCGAGTAATGATAGGAGCTGCCGTGGCCCACGACGACAACGTTGCAAACCAGGTGCGGCGCGCCGCTCATGGCCGCATGATTGGCGGTGATGCCCAGCGCCGAGCCTCCGGTCATGCCTACCTTGCCATTCGACCAACTCTGCGCGGCAACCCATTCCACCGTGTCATAGCCGTCTTCCATGTCGTCGATGAATGCGCGATAGGCGCCTTCGCTGTCGAATTTTCCGCGGCAATCCTGGACGACCCGCACGTAGCCTCGTTTGAGATAGGAGGATTCTCCCTGTTCGCGTTCCTTCGCCTTTCCCTTGCCGTAGGGTGTGCGCGACAACACGACAGGCCAAGGACCCTCGCCCGGCGGCAAATAAATGTTCGTGGCCAACTTCACGCCATCGCGCATGGGCACCATGACTTCCTTGAACTCAGCCAGCGCGGCCGTGGTGACGCACGATGTCAACACCAGCGCACACAACAAACGAACGACGAATCCTGATTTCGCATGTTTGGCGTTCATTTTTCACAGCCTTGTTCGAAAAAGAAGTGGGTTCGAGAAACAGACATCGCGCGACACCGGCGTAAGGTGTCCGAACAAGAAGGTTCTCTATGGCGAGAAATTATCTTCGCTCGCAGCGGCCAGGTCAACGAAATCTCGACAGAACCGAAAATCGTTTCCAACCTGGTGTCACGTTGCCTGCAGTCGTGCGCAGACTTCGCCGGCGACACGCTCGCCCGACTGAATGGCCCCGTCGAGATAGCCCATCCACTCGGTGGCGGTCTCGGTGCCTGCCCAGTGAATGCGGCCGCACGGCTCGCGCAGGGCTTCGCCAAATGCGGTCAGAGTGCCGGGACCAGCCACACCGACGTAGCAGCCGCGGCTCCAGGGATCGTCATTCCAATTTTTTTCCGCGAACCCCACCGGGCGGCCAGCCTCGGGACCGAAGAATCGCACAAACTCAGCCAGCACGGCTTGTTTCCGCTCCTGGGCCGAGCGGTCGGACCAATCGCGCGCCGACGCTCCATCGCTGAATGTGACCAGCGCCGGATGGCTGGCGTCGTGCGAGCTGTCGTCGAACGTGGTCACCGTGATTCCGGTATCGCTCACCACCTCGCCCGAAAAACCCGCCTGGCGCCAAAACGCTCGCTCGTACGCCGCTACGTATTTGATCACTGACCCTAGAGGCATGCGCGCGGTCAACTGATCGCGTTTGGCCGGCAAGGCCGCGGTGTAGTGAATTCGCCCAGCCAGCAGCGGAGGCACGGCGACCACCACGTATCGCGCCCGGTACGTGCCCGCGTCGCTGCGTACGATAACACCCTCGCTCGTCTGTTCGATTTCGCGCACCGGCGCGGCCAGCACGACGCGCGGCGCAAGCCGATCGGCCAGTCGCGCTGAAATCTGCTGCGCGCCGCCCACAAAGCGCTCTTGCTGCGCGCCACCCTTGATGGAGATCAAGCTTTCCAGCCCGTGGCCCCAGCGCAGATAGCTCAAGAAAAACAAGAACGAAACATCGCGCGGTTCCGAAGTGAACACTGCGCGCGTCACGGCATCGACAAACAGCCTGGCCCCGGCCGATCGAAGATGGCGCCGCTTCCAGGTTTCAACCGTCATGCTGTCCCATTCGATTGCTCTCGGAGCGTTCCACGGAGCCTCGGGCGGGATCTCTCGCACGAACGACTTCCAACGTCGGTCGGTCAACAGCAGCTCGAGCTGGGCCAGGATCGACAACCGCGGCAGATCGCCCTGGTAGCTACTGATCTTCCCGCCCCACGACAGCAGCTTGCGGCCGGTGTGATATTGCGGAAACGTGGCGATGCCCAGTTCCTTGGTCAATGCGGCCAGCCGGTTCTGCGTCGGACCAATCCATTGACCGCCCAAGTCGATCGTGTCGCCCGATAACTGCTGGCTCAACGTGCGGCCGCCGACACGATCGCGGGCTTCGAGGACCACGCACGTTTTTCCGCGGCCAGTAAATTCTCGGGCCGCCACCAGCCCGGCGAGCCCGGCGCCGACCACGACCACGTCGAGCGTACCATGGATGGTTCCGGAGGTTCCCGAGCTATCGTGAGCCATGCAGTCCCTTTTCGCCGCGTTAGTGTGCTTCTGTCATCGATAGTTATTCGCTTGAACGTATCGCAAAGACTAGCGGATGGCGCGCGGAGGAGTCAATTCGGCGAGCGTGCGCGGCCAGAGCGCGGTTTGGCAACGATGCGCCGGGCGCTGGCAAGGTTTCGTGCTTTCCGTACAATGGCCGCATTCATCACCTATCCACCGCAATAAGTGCCCCGCTCTCATGCCTCTGACGCTAGTTATTTTTGGAGCTTCCGGCGATTTGACCAGCCGCAAGCTGGTACCGGCGCTATTTCAGCTGTTTCGCAAACAACGGCTGCCCGCCGACACAAAAATCGTGGGGTTCTCGCGCACCCACTTTAGCGACGACGAGTGGCGCCGGGCATTGACCGACTCGACGGAGAAATTCAGCAACGGGCAATTCGATCGAGCCGCTTGGGATAAGTTCGCGCAGGCAATCCACTATCAGGCCGGCGATATCGGCCAGGCCGCCGATTTCGAGGCACTGCACAAGCGTCTGCACAAGCTGGAAGGCTCGCCCAAGGTGACTCGGGTGTATTACCTGGCCACCGCCCCACAATTCTACGAAGGAGCCGTCGCCCAATTGGGCGCCAACGGGCTGGCCGACGAAGTCAACGGCCCGCGACGCATTGTCATCGAAAAGCCGTTCGGCCGTGATGCCCAAACGGCCACCCGCCTGAACGACGCCGTGCACCAGGTGTTCAAAGAAAAACAGGTCTATCGCATCGACCACTACCTGGGCAAGGAGACCGTTCAAAACATCCTCGTGTTGCGGTTTGCCAACACGATCTTCGAGCCGGTTTGGAATCGGAACTACGTCGATCACGTGCAGATCACCGTGGCCGAGGAAGTCCTGGTCGGCCGCCGCGGCGCCTTTTATGACGAAACCGGCATCTTGCGCGACATGTTTCAAAACCATCTGCTGCAACTGCTGATGACCACGGCCATGGAAGCGCCGATTCGATTCGAAGCCGAGGCCGTGCGCGACGAAAAAGTGAAAGTGCTTCGCGCCATCACGCCCATGGCGCCCGACGACGTGGCCACCAACACGGTGCGCGGACAATATCAAGGCTATCGTGCCGAACCAGGCGCGGCGCCCGACAGCCAGACCGCCACATTTGCCGTGGCCAAGCTGGCGGTGGACAACTGGCGCTGGCAGGGAGTTCCGTTCTATTTGCGCAGCGGCAAGGGAATGTCCTGCCGCACAACGCAGATCATGATTCAATTTCGCAATCCCCCGACCATGGTGTTCAATTCCGGTTCGGCCAAGGTGTGCGACGCCAATCGGCTGGTCATTCAGATCCAGCCGGCCGAAGGCATTCAACTGCTCTTTCAAAGCAAGGTGCCCGACGCCGGAATGCGGCTGCGCGGCACCGATCTCGAATTCAGCTTCAACCGCGAGTTTTCCGGCGTGATGCCCGAAGCCTATGAGCGGCTGTTGCTCGACGTGTTTCAAGGCGACGCCAGTTTGTTCGCCCGTGCCGATGAAGTCGAACTGGCTTGGGGCATCATCGACCCGATCGCCGCCGCCTGGTCGCAAACCGGCCAGCCGCCGCTAGAAATCTACGAACCCGGCCTGTGGGGACCCATGAATTCCACCGAGTGGATGGAGAAGCAAGGACGCCAGTGGTTCGACACCTGCCCGGTGTTGAAGTAGGGATTGAAGTAGGGATTGGGGGTTGGGGATTAGGGGGAAGCGCGACGTAATCTATTGAGTGGATTACCTATTGCGTAGATTACCAGCCGCCGTTGGCGGCCCGCCGGAGGCGCGTGTTATCATAAAGCCTCTCCCGTAGCTGAACTCTCTCGATGGAACCACTTCACCATGCCCCACATTTCTTCCCTGTTTTGGCAAGCCTGCTTGTTCGCTATCCTGCTTGCGGCGATTGTCGCTCCCTCCTCGCTCGCTGCCGATAAGCCTAAGGACGACAAGCGCAAGCCGCCGAACATCATCATCATTTTTGCCGATGACTTGGGTTATGGCGATTTGGGTTGCTATGGGCATCCGACGATTGCGACGCCCCACTTGGATCGGATGGCGCGCGAGGGATTGCGGTTTACGCAGTTCTATGCCGGCGAATGCGTCTGCACCCCCAGCCGCGCCGCACTGCTAACCGGCCGACTGCCGATCCGCAATGGCATGTGCAGCGACACGCGGCGCGTTCTGTTTTCCGATTCCACTGGCGGAATTCAGGACAGCGAAATCACGATCGCCGAAGCGCTCAAGAGCGCCGGCTACGCGACCGCCTGCATCGGCAAGTGGCACCTGGGCCACCTGCCGCAGTTTTTGCCGACGCGACACGGCTTCGACTCGTACTACGGCATTCCTTATAGCAACGACATGAAGCCGACGGTGCTACTGCGCGATGGCCAACTGATCGAAGACCCAGTCGATCAGACCACGCTCACCCAGCGCTATACGGCCGAAGCGCTGTCGTTCATTCGCCAGCACCGCCAAGGTCCGTTCTTCCTGTACTTGCCCCACAATTTTCCGCATGTGCCGCTGTTTGCCAGTCCCGTGTTCAAAGACAAGAGCCGCCGCGGGTTGTATGGCGACGTCGTCGAAGAGCTAGACGCCAGTGTGGGCCAGGTGCTCGATACGTTGCGTGAGCTGAAGATCGACGACAACACCCTGGTGTTTTTCACCAGCGACAACGGACCCTGGCTGACGCAAGGCGGCCGCGGCGGATCGGCTGGCCTGCTGCGCGAGGGAAAGGGCAGCACCTGGGAAGGCGGCATGCGCGAGCCGGCGATCGCCTGGTGGCCCGGCAAGATTGCCGCCGGCGGCGTGACCACGCAACTTGCCAGCACGATGGATCTGTTTGCCACGATCCACGCCCTGGTCGAAATCGATCTGCCCAAGGACGTTACGCTCGACTCGTTCGACCTGCGCCCCGTGCTGTTCGGAACCGGGCCAAGCCCGCGAGAGTCGTTCTTCTATTATCGTGGCCGCCAATTGATGGCCGTGCGCAAAGGCCCTTGGAAAGCCCACTTGATGACCCAGGCCGGCTACGGCGAACCCAAGCCGACTCCACACGATCCGCCGCTCGTTTACAATCTCGAAGCCGACCCTTCGGAAAAGTATGACGTCGGCAAAAACCACCCGGAAGTCATCAGCGAGATTCGCGCGCTGGCCGCGCAGCACACCGCCGGTGTCACGGCTCCACCTTCGCAACTCGAGCTGCGCTAGCCGTTCGCCAAATCGCTATGGCCGCAGTGACAAGCACTACCAGCAGCAGAAGTTGCAACACCACGTGATCGGCGTCGGGCGTGGGACGCTGGTCGATCTGCGGCAAGAATTTATATGTCCTGGCGAAATACCAGTTCGGTCCCACCACTCGATTGCCGAACAAGTAAGGCCGCCACCAACTGACAATTTGCAAGTACAGCCAGAACGCGTAGCCGGCCCATCCCACGCACATTAAGGCGAGCCGCTGCCGGACGAACCAGAACGCGATCAGCGCCTGGCCGGCCAACAGCGCCACGTTCATCATCTCCTGCTGATTCCCCTTGGAAAGGTCGTTCCAGGGATACAGATCGACCCACTCGACGAGTTGCAAATATCCGGCCGCGATCAACTGACTGGCCACCGCGGCCTTGTTCGCATTGTGCATTGTGTGAAGCCCAACAGTGTGTTCGCACGCGCGAACACATTATTGGACCTGCGGGTAGCCCGCGTCGCGAAGATTGACGGCGCGCACGTTGAGTCCTTGCGACGCGATCGAAAAATGTCGATCGACGAAACCCGTTCGCGACCAGTTTTCGCGGTCACCAGATCCGTCGGGAATCCTCGACTTGAGCAGCACGAGCTCGCGCGCTTCGAGCACCGTGGCCACGCGCGCCGCAATCGAGTCGCTCGTCACGTCCCAACTGCAAGGCAAGGCGTGGGCAGAGTTGGCTTCCGCCCGCAAGAACGGTTCGACATCGACCACTTGAAGATGGGTGTCGGCGTGCTTGCCAACATCCTTCAGCCAAGAAATCAGCTTGGCTTCGCTCAGCAGTTCGGCCACCAGCCCTGCGGTCACGCTCATCGCCCGAATGCTGAGCCAATGGGCCGCTTCGGGCGTGAAATGGTGAACAGAATCCAGTTGCCGCAGGGCTTCGACCATCGGCCCGCCGCCGACGACCAGGACGTCGATCATGGGAATCTGACCAGCTCGCCACAGTCGAAATGCCTGAGCCAACTCAGGCCAGTCGAGCAGACTGCCTCCGAGTTTGATCACGCGAATCGCGGGCTTCATCGCGGGCTTCATCGCGGACCCTCGCGAGCCAGCACCGCAAGGGCGTGGGCCGGCGCGCACTCCGAAAGTTCGGGACCAAGCTCCTTGGTGAGCGACACGATCTTCTTGGTGATCTTCAATTTCTCGACCACGCGTCGCGCCAAAAACTCGCCCCGCCCGGAGATGATCACCGTTTTCGGAGGATCGGACAGGCGTGCGATCAACTGCGCGGCGATCGAGCTGATTTTTTTCAACTGTGCCTGCGCCAAAGCCTCGGCCATCACCATCGCGTCTTGCTCGCTGAACATTTCGCGATCGGCACAGATCGATCGCGCCAGCCGGTCGCGCGCGGCAAACTTGGTCGCGGGCCGGCGATCGGCGGTGTGCGTGCTCGAAGGTTCCTCGGGCAGATCTCCCAATAGCAAGTAGGCGTCCCACATCGTGGCGAACACCTCGTGCGCCGTGGGGCACTTGCGGCCCCGCCACGGCACGAGCGACGAAACGGCGCACACCGGGCTGCGCTCGACCCCGGTATAAATCAGCTCGCCATTGATCATCCTCTTGGGATCCGTATGGCCGATCGTCACCGGGGCGCCATCGACCAGCGGAATCAAATCGCACGTCGTCGAGCCGATATCGATCAACAAGCCGGCCCCTTTCGGCACATAACGGCCGGCAAAACTGGCCAGCGCATGCCAATTCGAAGACGCCGCCAACAGCGGCTGCCGCGTGGCGACTTGCAGCGTGACCAATTGCCCGCTGGTGAGATAGACCCGGGTGTGTTTTCCGTCGGCCGCGACTCCCAAGGCTTTCAGGATCGTGGTCACGCCCTCGGCCTTGGTGCTGAAGCAATCGGCCAACTCGCCGGTCATCGTAGCGGCGATGTGATCGACCTTGGGCACCAGCGCAATCATGCCGCGCAGCGCATCGACCAATTGGCGATGGTTTTCCCACAGCGGAAATGGCTGCGACGTGGCGAAGCCCAGGCCGTCGGCCGCTTTAAGATTGGCGCCTCCCACATCGAGTGCCAGCCACTTCATACACCACCTGCCATAGGCGTCATTCGTACCTGTCCCGAGGCCTCGAATTCGATCGAGCCAGACTTCCAGCATAACTCGACCGCCCGCCCTTCGGCCACGCCAAGCATGGCGGCCGCCAGATTTCCGGCAAATAACGCCCGCAATCCGACGTAGGAAGTGGTCAGCCGGGGATTGATTTCAATCACCGTGTCCAAGGCGCCCGTTGGGTCTTGGCCCAAAATTAGATCCACGCCCAGGTAACCAACAGGATGCTCCCTATCTTCGCGATCCGCGCCGCCGTGCTTCGCCAACGCATCGATAGCGCGACTGGCAAGCGCCACGGCCCGAACCGCCAAGTGCGGTTCGATTGGCACGCGTCCGCCGCGATACGTGAAACTCCCATCGTCGCTGAGCACCTGCAAACAGGGAATTAATGGTACGGCTCGCTGGCGACCACATAGAAAAGCCACGCTTGCCGGCGTGCCAGGACAGAATTCCTCCAGCCGCCAGTTGGCATCCGCTGACGTGTGTTGGGCGGCGGGCCGTTCGAGGAACTGCACGCTCTGCGAGCCCGCACCGTCGCGCGGCTTGAGCACCGCGGGATACCGAAATCTCTCAGGTAAGGCCGTTGTCGGCCCCACACTAATTCCCTCCGGCACGCGCACTCCGTGGCTGGCCAGGTGCAAAGCGGTGGCGTGCTTGTCGGAGGCCAGCGCAACCAGTTTTGAATTCGGCCCCAACAATCGGCCGCCGCAGGCCTCAACAGTGTGGCAGCGAGCCGCCAGATATCCGCAGAATTCCGGCGCGATCACCACCGACCAGTCGGCCGCGCGCGAGCACGCCACAAAGGTTTCGTGCTCTTCTTGCAGGTTGCCGACGTTATGAATGGTGCAACCCGAGAGTTCAATCTCGGACGAGCGCACGTCTCGCAACACGTCGACCCTCACGCCGGGTACGGCGCAAAAGTCCGCGGCCAATGCTTGGAACATCGCGGAGCCTTCGGCCACGAGCGAGGGACTGGCAGCTTCGGCACCCCGTTCGTACCAGCCGCCGCCAGTGACAAACTCGTAAAGAAAAATGCGCACTGAAAACCGCTTGCTCGGCGACGCTTTAGAAAATTCCCAACTGGTCGCGGGCGTCCTCGGTCATCCGGTCGGGTGTCCAAGGCGGAATCATCACCACCTTGACCTCGACGTTGCCCACGCCTTCGACCGCGGTGAGCGCGGCTTTCGATTGCGAAATCAACTGCGGGCCGGCCGGGCACGCAGGGCTGGTCATCGTCATCTCGATTTTGACGTCGGTCTTCTCGCCGGCTTCGGCCAGCTCGACCACGTAAATCAGCCCGAGGTCCACGATGTTCACGAACAGCTCGGGATCGATGACTTGCTTCAGCGTTTCGCGAATCGATTCTTCGGTAATGGTCATGAGACAATCCCCTCAATCCGAGAGCTTGATGAAAACATCGTCGCCGACCACCTTCACGTCGTGCGCCACCGTGGGCTTCGTGGCGGGCATGGTCAACGCCCGGCCGTCGCGCACATCGAACTTCGCTCCATGCCGAGGACAGGCAATCGCAAAACCATCCAACTCCCCCTCGCCCAAAGGCCCGCCATCGTGCGTGCAGACGTCGTCGATCGAATAGAAATGACCCGCCGTGTGGATCAACACCACCAGCCGATCGTCAATTTCAACCAGAATGCGCCCCGGATCAGGCACATCGGAAGTTTTGGCGACGCGAATAAAGTCGGAAGTTGTAGGCATGGTCAAAGTATTCTACCGCAAGGAGGGCTGGCGGTCATGTCGGGCTGACATTTAAGTTCGAGTGGGAGTCCGTGCTACAATCCTGGAATGAGCGAATCGCGATTCCGTCTCCGACGACTGGTTGCGTTCGGCGTTTCGGCCGTCGTGCTGATTATCGTTGGCGTTGTGTGGCGAGCGAGGATGCTCGACATCCATCGCCCGGCCGTGGATAAGCGCCGTGCGCTGGAGGTCGAAATTGAAAGGTCCGGCCGCGGGGAGATTCTCTATCAGCTAGCCAAAAGTCCGTCGGAGTTAGTTCGGCCAGGCGATCCTTCCCGTAGCCTGTCATTTTGGGATTACGAACTCGGAGATCGGCCCGTAGTTTCCATCTTGTTTTATCGCAGAACTCTAACTCGCGAAGATCTCGACGACGCTTCCTACTTTCCGGAGGCCGGTATCTACGTTTGGCCGATTGCAGATCAGTGATGATCTTTGCGAGCCAAACGGGTCACTCGTCCAAGCGAGACGCGGTCGATCAAGCTCAATCGTATTCCCGAATGCGCCGGCCGATGGCCTGGCCGAGCGCTTCGCGGACGCTTTCGATCGTGATTCGATCGAAGACTTGCTGGAAAAACCCGGTGACGACCATGCGTACCGCTTCCTTGCGAGTCAGTCCGCGGCAGCGTGCGTAAAAAATCTGTTCGTCGTCGACCCGGCCAGCGGTCGAGCCGTGGGTGCAGCGCACGTCGTCGGCCAGGATTTCCAACCCGGGAATCGAATCGCTGCGGCAGTGGTCCGACAGCATCAGGTTGTCGTTGCGCTGGTAGCCGTCGGTCTTTTGCGCGTCGACGTCCACGCGAATCATGCCGCGCCATACCGTGCGCGAAGAGTCTTGCAGCGCCGACTTATAGAGCAGATCACTCTTGCAGTTCGGCGCCTGATGGTGCTGGAGCGTGTGATAGGC
>Ga0163150_10007038_pt1 | contig 13462 bp, 15 predicted proteins | sample OliLakLV19P2IB_FD_148628 | JGI IMG/M metagenome (GOLD analysis project Ga0163150, IMG submission 148628) | Freshwater microbial mat bacterial communities from Lake Vanda, McMurdo Dry Valleys, Antarctica - Oligotrophic Lake LV.19.P2.IB | ecosystem: Environmental > Aquatic > Freshwater > Lake >...
GACGACAGGATCTTTCACAAACGCGGCTTTCACTTTAGCCGTGGTGGTGCGGTCGTCGATGTATTCGCCCGTGCTGGCTTGCGTGGGCGTGCCGGCACAACCGCTGAACGCGGCGACGCCAGTGCCGAGCGCGAGTATGCTTACCAAAGTAGGAAGAGAGATTTTCATAATGATGGAGATTGCCTCACGATAGTAGCGGCGTACGCCTTTCGGTTCCTGCCCGCGTGCATTCAAGGGACGATTCAGGCGCGGTTTACCGCTCAACCAGGCGGGCTGAGTCGAGGTCATGAGGCCTTTCCCTTCAGCCGGGCGCATCTGCCGGTTGGCGGTTCCGGTTCCGGCTCCGGCGCGGAGCGGAGTCCGCGCCCTACCTTTTCAAGTGTCCCGATGGGTAGGGCGGCGAGTCCCTTCGCCGCCGCGGTGGATTCCGTCGCCAACCGGCAGATGCGCCTCTTCAGCCGCAGGTCACGGCTTGGCTTGCGTTGCTGACTACGGCTCATTGCCTCGCTCATGACCTGTCGTAACGGCTGCGGTGCGTGCTGCATCGCTCCTTCTATTTCTTCTCCCATCCCGGGAATGAGTGGGGGTAAACCGGCGGGAATTCCCTGTATCCAACTGTTGCCGGATCTGCGTTGTGCGTTGTTTGGCAAGCCGGAGCGTCCCGCAGTGTGTGTAAGCCTGCGGCCAACGGAGGCAATGTGCGGAGCGTCCGCCGAGGAGGCACTCGCCGCTTTGATGGCGTTGGAATTACTCACGGCACCCTCGGGCATCCCCATCGTCCCTGGGGCGCATCTGCCGGTTGGCCGTGGAAGCCACCGCGGCGGCGATGGGACTCGCCGCCCTACCCATCTTGACCTTTGGAAAAGGTAGGGCGCGGACTCCGCTCCGCGCCGGAGCAGAACCGCCCACCGTTCGAGCACGACGCTGACTTGCTTAATGCGTCGGCGTAGTGACGGGGCGAATACCGGGCAGAACGTACTTCTCGATCTCGTCGACGGTCAGCATGGCGTTCGCCAGCTGAAAGACCGTGCGCACATCGGAAGCCACCGGGTACTTGCCGAAGTACGTTTTCGCTCCCAGAGCGTAGGCTTTATCGACATCCCGGGAGTTCGTGGACGAACTCAGTACGACGGTCAGTAGACGTCGCAAACGTGGCTGGCCGCGGATCCAATCAAGGACTTGAAAGCCATCCGTGCCGGGCATCCTGAGGTCGAGAAATAACAACAGGGGCAAAGCGTGGTCTCCTTGGGCCAGTTTGTCCTTGAGATAGGTGATGGCGTGATCGCCATTCTCCATCACGTCGATCTGCGTTTTGATCCCGGCTTTCGCGAGCGCATGTTTGGTCAGTGCGACGGCATCAGGATCGTCGTCGACGATCAAAATGGGTCTCGTACGCGGAGTTGTCACTGGGACGATTCCTTCCGGTGGGAGTTGCAGTGGAGTAATTCTCGAACGACCTCCCCGAGCTCCCGCCAGCGGAACCACGGCAAAACATAATCCACTCCCGCGGCCCGGGCGGCGTCCTCCAGATCTTCCATGGCCGTCCGCATCACAATCGGGACTTGCACCCCTTGTTCCCGGATCTTCCGTACCAACGTCAATCCGTCCATCCACGGCATCCGGTAATCAGTTACGACGGCCGTGAACTCGTGTTGGCGCAATAAATCGAGGGCCGCCTGCCCGGACTGGACCTGATCGACCGTAGCCGCAGGAAAAACAAGTTGGAGATTCCGGCGCGCCAGGAAGGTGCTGTCGGCGTCATCATCAACAATCAGGAAGCGTTCATGCATGAGAAGGGAGGGACATTCCAGTTCGGCATTCCTAAACCCCGGCGTCCATGCCGGAGCAAAGTCATTCTCCCGCCCTAATCCCGAATTGCCCGTGGGAAATTTCCCTAACCTCCGCAACGGGCCGGCTTCGAACGACCAGGCGATCACTTTGGCCAAAGTTCGCCCGCCGATCGCATTGGGCAGTGAGATCTTCCCATGAATAGGGACGGTGCCGAGCGGCGCACCTATCGGTTGGCGGTGGCAGCCACCGCGGCGGCGAAGGGACTCGCGGCCCTACCTATCGTGACCTTTGAAAAAGGTAGGGCGCGGACTCGCCGCCCTACCCATCGGGACCTCCGAAAAAGGTAGGGCGCGGACTCCGCTCCGCGCCGGAGCCGGAACCGCCAACCGGCAGATGCGCCCGTGCCGAGCGGCGCACGGGTGCGGGCTTGCGGTGGTCAGGGCGGGCGTTTGATTCACATCCGTGGCAAAATCCGAATCTGCTCCCAAGATCATTTTCTCGATGCTCGGCGTATCGAAGAAAATCGAGCGCAAGGAGATCCTGCGGGACATTTCCCTTTCGTTCTATCACGGCGCCAAGATCGGCGTGCTTGGTCTCAACGGCTCCGGAAAGTCATCGCTGCTACGCATTCTGGCGGGCCGGGATCAGGAAATCGATGGCCGCGTGCATTTTGAACCGGGCTATAATGTCGGCTTTCTCGAACAGGAGCCGCAGCTCACCGCGGGCAGCACGGTGCGGGCTGCAGTTGAGGAAGGGGTCCGGCACCTCACGGACTTGACCGCCGCTTACGACGCGACGTGGGACGAACTCAACGAAGCGCCTGACGACGCCAAGGACGCGATCATGGTCAAGCAGGGGGAGCTGCAGGAGAAGATCGATGCACGGGGAGCCTGGGATGTCGGTCCACAGGTGGAAATGGCCATGGAGGCCCTGCGGTGTCCGCCGGGAGATCAGCTGGTCGACAAACTCTCGGGCGGCGAGCGTCGGCGCGTGGCGCTCGCGCGGCTGTTGTTACAGAAACCCGCGATCTTGCTCCTCGATGAGCCCACTAACCATCTGGATGCTGAGAGCGTTCACTGGCTGGAACAGCACTTGGCCCGTTACGAAGGCACGGTGATCGCCGTCACGCACGATCGTTACTTTCTGGATAATGTCGCCCAGTGGATTCTCGAGTTGGAGCGCGGACACGGCATTCCGTGGAAGGGCAACTATTCGTCGTGGCTCGAGCAGAAACAGCGCCGTCTCGGCATCGAGCAGCGGACGGAAGATCGTCGCCAGAAGGCCATGGCCCGCGAGCTGGAGTGGATTCGCAAGAGCGCCAAGGCGCGGCAGGCGAAGTCTCAGGCCCGCATCAATGCCTATGAGACGATGCTCAAGGAGAACGTCGCCGAGAAGGAACGTGAATTCGAAATCCTGATACCGCCCGGCCCGCGCCTGGGCAGCCTGGTGGTGGACGCGAACCTTCTGGCGAAAAGTTACGGCGAAAATGTCTTGTTCGAAAACGTCGAGTTTTCGCTGCCGCCCGGTGGCATCGTCGGCGTGATCGGCCCGAATGGTGCGGGCAAGACGACCTTGTTTCGACTGATTATCGGGAGCGAGCAGCCGGATTCCGGGACGTTACGGGTGGGCGAGACCGTGAAGATCGCCCACGTCGATCAGTCGCGCGACTCCCTGCCGGACAGCGCGACTATCTGGCAGGCCATCAGCGACGGCGAAGAGATCATGCGGTTGCCCGGCCGCGAGGTGAACTCCCGCGCGTATTGCGCTCAATTCGGATTCACGGGCGCGGACCAGCAGAAGAAGGTTGGCGTACTCTCGGGGGGTGAGCGCAACCGCGTGCATCTCGCCCGGCTGCTTAAGAGTGGCGCGAACCTCATTTTGCTCGATGAGCCCACGAACGATCTCGATGTGAATTCCATTCGCGCCTTGGAGGAGGCGCTGGAAAACTTCGCGGGCTGTGCCGTGGTCGTTTCCCACGATCGTTGGTTCCTTGATCGCGTGGCCACCCACATTCTTGCCTTCGAGGGCGATAGCAGCGTGCAGTGGTTCAACGGCAATTACTCGGCCTACCTGGAAGACTTCCGGCGTCGCAAGGGCAAGGACGCAGACCAGCCGCACCGCATTAAATACCGGAAGCTCGCCCGCGGGTAGTCCGCCTCCCCCGGGAGCAGGGGGAGGACGTGACACCGGCATTCCTGCCGGTGCGGTCGCATCGGATCCACAGACCGGAGTGCCTATGTCACGCCCCGCGCGGTCCGAGGTTCCCTCAACCCGCTTCGGGATGATCCCTCACCCGTGTGCGGATGGGGTTCCGGGCTCAGCGCCATAGCGCTTTCCGGCGAAGGGCGCGGTACTATCCGACCCAAAGGGGCGCACTGGAAACGGCGACGCGCTGGGGGGGAACGGGTTCGCGCTGTTCGGGAATGGCGGTGCGCTCTCGTGGCCGGACAAGTTCGTTGGGAAGGGCGGAGCACTGCCAGGATTTTCGGCTTCGAACAGCAACTTGTTCGCCGCCTCTTCGCAGATCCCGTGGGTGCAATGAAGGCGGAAGCGTTTCGCCAAGTACTCTTCGAAGCTCATCCAGTGCCCTTTCCAGCGCACCTGTCGGGTCCACGCGCACACGGTGATCAGACCCTCGATCTCTCGCACGCGCCGAAACAGCAGCCAGGCACCGGTTCCGGCCAAGGTGACGACGAATACGATCAAGCCTGCGTTCAGGGCCTGAATGGATTCGGCGCGTTGCGCGGCCGAGTTCGACGTTTGTTCCAACAGGGCAAGTTCCATCGTTTCCAAAGCATGGATCGCCGTAAAAATCTTATCCCGCTCCCCGTGGCTGGAGTCCGACTCAATCAGCATCAGGCCGATCAGGGCGTCGTCTTCGTACGCCGATTCGATTACCTTGTCCAACGCGGCGAAATGGGTGACCAAGCCTGCCGCCAAGGCGAGAAGATGAGGGGCCGCTTCAGCCCGACCGGCGTAGCGCTCTTGCAGGCGCGTCAACTGCGCGGGATACCGCTGCTTGGCGTCGTCGAATGCCTGCCGTTGCGCGGTGTTCCCCGTCAGCACAAAACGACGGGCCGTCGTATCCGCCTCACCCAAGGTCGTGAGGATCGCTTCGGCGTTGGAGAGCACTGAAGCCACGCTCCTCGTTGGCGCGCTGGAGTTCGCGCCCATCGGCGCTGGCAAAGAGAATTTGATCACGCTCATTGCGACCAACAACACCGCAGCCGAAGCGCCAGCCACCGCCAGGGCCGGGCGGGAAAGCAAGGAACGAATGGTTTGGAAGACTGCAGCCATCGGTACGTCGGCAATGGGAAGGACGTTTGGGGAAATTGCAGTGCGGCGATTACGCTTGTTCGTAATTTTACGCATTTGTCGAACCTACGCCGGGATTCCCCTACCGGCGCGCCTACCGCGAAAGAGGGGCGCTTAACGTGCACGTTTCTTCTCGGCGGGGGTCCGTCGAAGCGTGCCGGCTGAACCGTCGCCCGTTGCATTGCCGGGTTGCGGAATTTCAGAGGCGGGCCAGACTCTAACCTCCATGACTCCTCTTCAACGTCTCGTATCGGTTGTGGCCCTGATTTTATCCTCTATGACATCTCTCTCTGCAAAAACGGAATCCTTGGTCTTGGGTGGCGGCTGTTTCTGGTGCACGGAAGCAGCCTATGAACTGCTCCCCGGGGTTAAGGATGTCGTCAGCGGCTATGCGGGTGGCACGGTGGCGAATCCGACGTATGAACAGATTGGAACCAAGAAGACCGGCCACGCGGAGGTGATCAAAATCGACTACGATCCCGCCGTGATCTCCTTGGAGAAGCTGCTCGATTACTTCTGGCACGTGCATAACCCGACGCAGGTCGGCGGTCAGGGTAATGACCACGGGCCGCAGTATCGGTCCATCATCCTGTTCGCCACGGCCGAGCAGAAGGCGGCGGCGGAGAAGTCGCGCGCAACGGCAGCCAAGACTTTCCGTGATCCGATCACGACCGAGATCGTTTCGCTCGAGAAATTCTGGGTGGCCGAGGCTTACCACCAGGATTACTTCCGGTTGAATCCGAACGCTGGATACTGCAGTTACGTCATCGCTCCGAAGGTTAAGAAGCTGCAGGCGCAGATTGCCGGAGAGAAGACCGCCACCCCCGCGGCGGCGAAATAGTTCTCCCCCAAGAGGGTCGCCGCTTCGTTTCAAAATGACGGCGAAGGGGCGGAAGGGTCGGGGTTGCACCGCGGGGTGATTCCTAAAAAGTGACGGGATGGAAGCACTGGGCAAAACGTTGCTCTGGGCCGGACTGGTACTCGCCTTGATCGGCGCGGCCCTCTGGCTGTTCGGCCGGAGTGGGGGCGGTTTCTTGCCGGGAGATATCGTGATCGAGAAGAAACCCGTTCGCTTCTACTTCCCCGTGGTCACGTGCATCCTGGTGAGCGTGGGGCTGAGCTTGGTGGCATGGCTGTTGCGGCGAGGAAGGTAGTCCGGGAAACGCCACCGCGCCCGGGCGAAATCTTCGTCGTGATACCAATCGCCCGTATAATAGAGACGATTGTCATCGCGAGGTGCGCGAAGCGCGCCGTGGCGATCCAGCTGGATTGCTTCGTCGCTTCGCTTCTCGCAATGACAGTCTAAAAATCACGGGCTATTGGTATGAGTCATGTCTCGACCCGCGGAACTCGTGATTTCAACCGCGGTGAACTTCTGGCTCGCGGCTACCGGGAAGGCCGCGATTTCCTGCTCTGTGCCTGAACCGAAAAACGCAGTTGAACCACTGATTTTCACTGATGACCACTGATGCAAAAAGAGTCGCGCGATAGAGGCGGCTCACCCGTTAAGTGAAGGGAAAGTTTTATCCCATCGATCTGGATCTATTTGATCAGTGTTTATGAGTGCTCATCCGTGGTCACTTCTTCTGCGTGATTTAGGCTGAATCATGGCTTCCGCCGAAACCGAGCTGCACGTCCGACTGAAAGCGCTGGCGCTCACTTGGGCGCAGGCGAGGGGGTTCGCGTTGTGCGGGCTCGAAGTCCGGATCCCGAAAAGCGGCTATCGGGCGGATGTCGCGGCAATCAGTCGCGGGGCGCCAGGGCGAACGGCGGTGTTTGAGTGCAAGCAGGCGCGGTCCGATCTGCTCAAGGATGCTCACGCCGAAGACGCCAGCCGGCGGCGATTGGTCGAACTGATTGAGCGTCGGCGCGCGCTGGAGTCCATGCTGGCCGTGCACCGGCCGGATCTGCGTCGCGGCGAGGCCTTGTGGCCGGAATATGATTCGTGGGATTTTTCCAGCCTGGAGCACCGGGCGTATCAGAAAGTTTTGGACGAACTCGAGACCGTTCAGCGGCGGGTGTTGCGGGGCACGAAGTTTTCCAAGATGTTTCGTTACCGGTGCGCCGACTTCCTGTATCTCGTGGTGGAGGACGGTATTTTTGCCGAAGCGGAAGTGCCGGCGGGGTGGGGGTTGCTGGTGCGAGGTTCCGGAATGGGCGGAGATGAACTTCGACTCGTGCGCCCGCCCGCTGATCTCGCCGCCTCGGCGGCCCAGCGGCTGGCGTTGCTCGAGATGATTGCGCTGGCGGGAACGCGAGCGACCAACCGCGCGGCGGGTGTGAAATGGCCGCGCGGGGAGGAGAACGGAGCTGTTCCCCTGCTGAAAATGGGCGCCGAGTGACGGGGGCGCGGGCCACGTTTCCCGGCGATGCGGATCGAAATCCATTGCGCGGGTGGACAAGTCCCGTTTCTCGAGGACGGTAAATGATGCCCGAGACGACACCGCCCAATACCGCCGATGCCGGCCTGGAGGTGCGCACTTATTTTGTGCGCAATCGCAACGCGCTGCTGGCGCGGGCCGAATTTGGGGAGCTTTTCGTCGACTATTATCTGCACTTGGGCGCGAACCAGATGAAGGTCGCACCGGAGCATGACGCGATTTTTAAGCGGTCGCTAGCCGCCTTCACGTTGCACAGCGCGTCGCGGCCCTGGGCTGAGCTGACCGCGTGGACCCTTAATTTTCAGGCGCCGCTGGTGAACGTGTTTCTCACCGGGGATAATGGCACGGGAGCGGTCACCGGCCGCGTGTTCGACGAGAATGTTAAGGTCGGTTCGGATAATCTGTTTTTCGCCGATGTCGTTCGCGGCACCCAGCCGAAGCGCCGCAGCGCCGTCACGTTTGAGGGCGCGGATCCGCTGCAGGCGGCGGAGATGTTTTATGCGCAAAGCGAACAGCGGGAAGCGCGCTACTTTCAGTTGGGCGAAGAGGATTTTGCCCTGATGACGGAGCATCCGGATTGCGACCTGGCGTGGTTCAAGGCGTTGACGCCCGAGAAAGTTCAGAGACTGGATCAGGAGGAGACGCTCGCGCTGATGGAGCGGCGCATCTATCGCTGGCACTGCGGTTGCAACCAGGAGCGGATGATGGAGGTGCTGGCTCCGACCATGCGGCAGGATCCGGACGCCTTGTTTGCAGGTGATCCGAAGATCGAGATTCGTTGCCCACGCTGCGGGGCGCGACATGCGATCACGCGTGAGTCGCTGGAAGCCTTTGTGGCACAAACGTAGGAGCCTTGGATTGCAGTGACGTGGGCTCCTGTCCCATGATTGTCGGTTTACGGGTAACTCCCGTGTCACCACCAGACCGTTACGGATTCCTGCATGACTGAGATCCTTTACTCCATTTGGGCCGGAATGACGGGCGCGTCCTGGCCTGAGCAAATTGCGACGGTCCTCGGGGTGGCTGGAGTGGTGCTGATGATGCGGCAGAATGTGTGGACGTTCCCGGTCGGGCTCGTGCAGGTGGCGATCTTCGGTTTCGTGTGTTTCCAAGGCCGGCTTTATTCCGAGGCGGTGTTGCAAGGCATGTTCTTCGTCGCGCTGGTTTATGGCTGGATTTACTGGACCTTGGGTCGGTCGGTGAAGAATCCCTTGCCCGTGACGTGGCTCGGGCGCCGGACTCGCTTTTATTCCATCGCGGCGGTGGTGGCGATTTGGGGGATCTGGGGCGCGATCATGTTTCGACTGGGGGCCGCACTCGCGTATGCGGATGCGTTTGTGTTCGCGGTGAGTGTGGTGTCGCAGTGGCTGCAGGCCCGAAAGAGGATCGAAAACTGGATCGGCTGGGTGATTGCGAACACGGTCGCGACCGGCGTTTTTTGGGTGAAAGAGTATTACTGGTTCGCGGTGCTGTACGCCGTGTTTTGGGGGCTCGCGTGGGCCGGATTCTTTGCGTGGCGGCGCAGCCTGACTGCCGTTGGGCCGGACGAAGCACGGCTGGCCCCGGCGAGGACGGTTCATGGTTAGCCGTATCGTAATTTTTGGTACAGAGTCGACGGGGAAGACCACGCTCGCGCAGCGACTGGCGACCCATTTCGGGGATCCGTGGTCGCCGGAATACGTGCGTGAATTCTGGGATGCGAACGCGGGCACGATCACGGCGAGAGATTTGGATGCGATTGCGCGCGGCCAAATAGCGAATGAGGAAGCGGCGGCGGCGCAGGCGCGCCGGGTGGTGTTTCACGACACTGACCTGCTGACGTGCGTGCTATGGGATGATCTGCTTTTTCCTGGAGCGTGTCCGCCTTGGGTGAGGGCCTTGGCGGAGGAACGTTCGCGCCGCGAGGGCGTTTATCTGCTCTGTGATGCGGACGTGCCTTTTGCGCCGGATCCGCAACGGTGTTTTCGCGATGAGGCCGCGCGTGAACGGGTGAGGCAATTGTTTCGGACCGAACTCGTCACCCGCGGACTACCGATGACGGAGATCCGCGGCGATTGGCCGGAACGGGAGCGCGCGGCGATCGCGGCTGTGGAGCGCGTGCTCCGCGGAACGTGGCGCCCGAGGGGACGCTGACCCGGGCTGTTGACGGCGGGGCGCAAGAGACGGGTTTCAGAGCGCGGCCTCGAGGCACTGCGTGAGTTCCGCGCGGGTGAGGGGGATCGGGTTTGCCTTCATGCTGCTGGCCTTTTCGGCGGCGGTGACGATATCCGCGACGTCGGTTGCGTTGATGCCGTAGGTTGCGAGCGACGGAATCTGCAACGATGAGACGAGCGCGCGGAGCCAGCGGATGGCGTCGTGCGCGTCGGCCTGCGGTTGGCCGGTGAGAAGGCGCCCGATCTCGTTCAGCCGCCGCAAAGCGTCCGAGCCCGGAGCGCGGGCGCACAACGCGTGTAGGTTAATTTCCATGACATGCGGCAACAGGGCCGCACAGACCGCTCCGTGCGGTGCGGGAAACATGCCACCGATCGGGCCGGCGATACCGTGCACTGCGCCCAAGCCGGCGTTCGCAAGCGCAAGTCCGCCGTAGAGGCTGGCGAGCGCCATGTCGCTGCGTGCGGCGACATCGCGGCCATGCTCGACTGCGCGGCGCAAAGCGCCGGCGACGCGACGGATTCCGTCGACACAGAGCGCATCGGTCAACGGGTTGGCCCGACAGGAAATGTAGGGCTCGATCAGTTGCGTGAGGGCGTCGAGTCCGGTCGCCGCGGTAAAGGCCGGGGGTAGGCCGTAGGTCAGCTCCGCGTCCACGATCGCGAGCCGCGGCAGCATCAGGGGACTGCGGAGGCTAACTTTTACCCGGTGCAGGGGCGACGCGAGGACGGCGTTGCGAGTGACTTCAGCGCCGGTCCCGGCCGTCGTTGGAATCGTGATACACGGAGCCGATGGGTGTCGGAGCGTCTCGCCGCGACCGATGACTTCCAGATAATTGAAGAGATCGCCCGGGTTGGTGAGCAGGGCGGCAATGGCTTTGGCGCCGTCGAGTGCGGCGCCACCGCCGAACCCGATCACGAGGTCGCATTCCGCGTCACGCGCCTGAGCGACGCCGCGGAGAATATCGTCGATCGTGGGCTCGCCCACGACGGCGAACAAGCTGGTCGCAACGCCGGCGTGACCGAGCTGTTCGCGCAAGCGAGCGGCCCGTTCCGGATTACGTCCCGTGACCATCAGGGCGCGGCGGCCGAGGCCGGCGGCGGCGGCAGGAGCTTCGGCCACGGTGCCGGGCCCGACCAGGATGCGCGTGGCCGTCGCGAATTCGAAACGCATCGGCGACGATTTACCCGTTCTGCTCGGCGGGGAAAACCGCGGAGAATTTCACGCTGGTGCGAGGGGCCGCCATCATGGGTGCAACCGCATCGCGCCAGGCCGCGTAATGGGGAGTTTCTTTGTGGGCTGCAGGCGCCTCGGGCGTGCGGTAAACCTCCACGAGCACAAAGCGCGTGGGCTCGTCGGATTGCTGCATCACGTCAAACCGCGCGATTCCAGGTTCGCGCCCGCTCGCCGCCGCGTTGGCGAGCGTGGCCGCTTTGAAGGGGGCGATGCACTCGGTTTTAACCTGTACGTGGACGTGAACGACAAGCATGAGGAGAACGGTTTCCACTACAAAAGCGTCCAAGCCGGCGGGCGCAATCGTAGGAGAACGCGGCGGGTGTGATTGAAAGTGAAATTAGATGAGAGAAGGCCGGCGTGGTGGCACAGGCATTCCTGCCAGTGGGGCTTGAGTGCCAGGCCATGTCCAAACCACAGACAGGAATGTCCGTGCCACCGCGGACTGACTTCACTTTTAATTACACCCCTACGCGGCAGTGAAATGCCTTTGCCGCTTGCCGAAGATTTGTCGGGGACCTAATCCAAGGACGGTTCTTACTATCACCGACGGTTTACCTCCCTATGAAACTACGCTACCTCGCTGCTGCACTCGCTTGTTGTCTTTCGTTCTCCCCGCTGATTCTCGCCCAGGCTCCTGGCGGGAAGGCCGGCGAAAAGAAAGCTGCTCCCCCCAAAGGTCCGGCTGATCTCGCGGTCGCTGCCTGGAACAAGGCTCGGACTGAGCCGGCTGGAAAAACTCAGGCGGGCTTCGCCAACGTGGTTGCGGTGGGCATGGAGTACGTCACGAAATTTCCCACGCACAGTCAGATCGGCACGGTGGTTAACCAGCTGGCTTCATTCGCGGGTGGAATTGATCCCAAGCAGCCGGCCCTGCGGGTTTCGTACCTCTCTTTGCTCAAACTCGAAATTGCCAACCAGCGCTACAAGGAAGGGGTGACGGATCCCATCAAGGCCGCGCTGGCGGCGCTCGATGCGAGCATCGCCGATTTCGAGCTGCGGCAGTCGGCGAACCGCGATACGCTGGTCGCTCTTCGGGAGAAAATCGACGCCTTGGCGGAAACTCCCGGTGCGACTCGTTTCCTGAGCGAGCGTGAACGGTCCTACGCCCATTTGCTCACGCTAATGAAGCAGGTTCCGCGCGCGGAAGAGCAACTCAAGAAGCTGACCTCACACGCGGACAAGGGCATCGCGGCGATGGCGCAACAGGAACTCAATATTCTCGAAACGCAGAAAACCCCTTTTGAGCTGAAGTTCACCGGATTGGACGGGAAAACCGTCGATTTTGCCCAGCTCCGCGGCAAGGTGGTCGCCCTCGTGTTCTGGAACACCGAAAGCAAGGGTTTCACGAGTGGATTGGACAAGCTCAAGATGCTGCACTCCGATTATCGCAAGCGCGGCTTTGAGGTGGTGACGGTGAGTTACGACAAGGAGGAGGATCGCGCGAAGGTCCTGAAATACGTGAAGGACAATCGGATCAACTGGCCCATTCACTTCGACGGAAACGGTGCGAAGAACAGCTTCAGCCCGAAGCTTAACGCGGATAATTCCAATCTCCCGCGCGTCTATCTTTTCGACAAGGCTGGTCTGCTCCAAACGATCATGCCAGCCGGTCGGACGGACCTCACGCCCAACGTGCCGCTCTCGCAGCTCGAGGGGAATGTGAAGCGTCTTCTCGGCATCAAATAAGTACTCGCTCCGCTCACTCATTTCGCGCCGGTGCTCACTGCACCGGCGCTTTTTTTGGGGGGGACGGCGGATTGCATCGAGCCGCGCCTTTACCATGCTGCGAGTGATGAGTGGATCTGTTACGGGAAGTGCCTTGTCAGCCGATTATCTCGACCGCTTCGGTGGTGTCGGCCGGCTGGTGAGTCGCGTCGGCCTCGAGCGACTCGCGTCTGCTCATGTCTGCGTGATTGGGGTTGGCGGCGTCGGTTCGTGGACCGTCGAGGGTCTGGCCCGAAGTGGGGTGGGTGCGGTCACGCTGATCGATCTCGATGACGTGTGTATCACCAACGTGAACCGGCAACTCCCGGCGATCGACGGACAGATTGGGCGCACCAAGGTGGCGGTGCTGGCTGAGCGCGTGCGACTGATCAATCCGGGTTGCCGGGTGGAGGCGGTCACGGAATTTTTCACCGCTGCTACAGCGGAACGATTACTCGCGCCGTCGTTTGATTTCGTGGTCGATGCAATTGATCGCATGTCGCACAAGGCGCTCCTGATTGCCAGCTGTCGTAACCGCGGCATCCCGGTAATTACGATCGGGGGCGCAGGGGGACGGCGTGATCCGACGTTGATCCGCGCCGGAGATATTGGTGAGGCCGGGGACGAGTTGATGCGGCAGGTGCGAAAAAAATTGCGGCGGGATCATGGCGTTCCTTCCGGGGCGCATCGGGGTGTGACGCGGATGGGAGTTCGTTGTGTGTGGTCGCTGGAATCGCCGATTTTTCCCTGGGCGGACGGCACGTGTGCGGCAACGCCGGAGCCGGGAAGTAATCTCACGCTCGACTGCGAGAGTGGCTTCGGCACAGCAGTGTTCGTGACCGCGGTCTTTGGCCTGGTGGCGTCGGGTGAAGTGGTGCGGGCGA
>Ga0163150_10007040_pt1 | contig 13461 bp, 1 predicted proteins | sample OliLakLV19P2IB_FD_148628 | JGI IMG/M metagenome (GOLD analysis project Ga0163150, IMG submission 148628) | Freshwater microbial mat bacterial communities from Lake Vanda, McMurdo Dry Valleys, Antarctica - Oligotrophic Lake LV.19.P2.IB | ecosystem: Environmental > Aquatic > Freshwater > Lake >...
CTACGAGTTCCGTCTTCTCGCCCTGCGTTTCAACGGGCAGGCGATGTCGACGGCCGCAGCCAGCCTCGATTTCCGCCGCGGCACACTACGCTTCGTTCCCGCGGCGGCCGGCAGCTTCGAGTTCGACATCGAGGTGCGTGACAGTGGCGCCGTGCAGAAGGTCGCTCAGCGCACGTTTGCCGTGACCGCAGCGCCCCATCGTTTCCTGTTTGTCGCGCCGAATGGCGTGGATGCGCCCGGGCGTGGCAGTATCGCCCAGCCGTTTTTGAGCATTCCCTATGCGTTGAGCCAGGGCACGTCAGTGCAGGCGCTGATGCTGCGGGCCGGCACCTACGCTGGCCGCTTCGATCTGAACGACGGCCGCACCCGACAGATCGTGGCCTATCCCGATGAAGTGCCGGTGATCGCGCTCGGCCAGACCGGAAACATCACCGTGCGTTTCGATCAGGCGCCGGCGGCGCGCCTGGAAGGCGTCGACATCACCGGCGTGCGCCAGTACGGCATCGTCAGCGATCCCTCGCGCCCCGGACTGGTACTGCGCAATCTCCGGTTCCTCGACGGCGTCGTCGCCAACGCTGGCGAGAATCCCGCCTACATCCACGGTTGGGGCGATGAACTTACGCGACACCGCTTCCTGGTGCAGGACTCGGAGTTCGCCAACTACCCGGCGGGATACGCCACCACCTGGTTCGATGCCGCTGATTCGCTGTTCGAGAACAATCAGGTGCGGCTGGGCGCCTCCACCGTCGGCGTGCATGACAAAGACAACGCGCAGCGCAACGTCTACCGCGAGAACTTCATCGAGTACGCGGCCGGGTTCGCCAACAATAACGGCATCCAGATCTCCGCGCAGTACAACTCGGAAAAAGTCCACATTCATCACAACCTGATGATCAATACCGGGGTGCTGCTCGGTGGGCAATGCGTCCAGGACCCGGGCTGCTACCTGCGCGAGCACGACGTTCACCACAACACGATGGTCGGCCGCGGCGTGGTCCTGCGCTGGGGCGTGTTCAACGCTACCAGTGCCGACACGCGGATGAGCAACAACCTGATCCGCTCGACAGCGGCACCGTATGCGTGGGCGTCGTGCCTGGGCAGCGTGCCCGCCGGATTTGCGCTCCAGATCCAGGTGCGCGCCAACCGTCTGGAAACCGCGAATGCCAACGCGATGCGCGATACGGAGTGCGGAGGCTCGCCGATGAACATGAGTTGGGCCACCTGGCGCAACACCTATGGTCTCGACACGGTTGCTTCCGGCAGCGTGGTCAGCGCCAGCTCGGACCTGGTCGGCAGCGGCGCGCTGACCCGGCTGCCAACCGGCGATCCGCGACTGAATGCGCTCGGGCATCGCTATCCGCTGCCGGGCAGCGCCAGCGCGAGCATATTTGCGGATGGGTTCGAGTAGAAGTGATACGGCCGGATTTCTGCGGATTTACTGGAAAACGGTGCGGACTTCTGGACGGACTTCTAGAGGGACGGACTTCTGGACATCCATCGATCGAGGGGGCGGTCTACTGCGATCCTGCCCCTGGATTTCGGACACCCTTTCAGGCGGCGTGTGCTCGCTCGAAGTGGAAAACGGGCTGGTCGAGAATTACCTACTTCTTTCGAGGCGCATCCATCGCCATAGCGCTCGCGAGCTTGGCAAGCTGCCTGCTCTTGGCCCTGCTCTGGTTTTTCCTGTTCGCTCTCGTCGGCAAATGAAGCGACGGCTGCGCATTCCTGCGGATCCGCAGATCTGCAATGCGCAACACGTACTGGCTGGCCAGTTCCACAGAATCGCTGGATTCGTCAACGGGTGAGGGAAAAGTGGGGGGTCTCCGTTTTCTGCTTCCGCCCGCCGCGATCCGTGTGCAGGAGGTCGACGGTTGCCACTTTTCCATGATGACCGCGCCGTTCATCGCGGGCACGGCAACGGCAGTTGCGCGTGGGCTGGTGCCGTGCGGTCCGACGACGGCTGGATAGCACGGCCTTGCCATCACTGCAGTGTCGCGGCGCGCTGGCATCACCTCCCGCCGCTGGCGATCGGCGCGGTCAGCACGGGCGTGCTGCTCGGCGCTGCGGTATGGGATGCACGGCGGAACCGTGGCTGGAAGCCGCAGCCGATTGACGCCACCGAACTGTAGTTCAGCGGGGTGTTGGCCCAACGACGCAGTGCTTCGAGAGGTTAATTTCCAGTAATCCGCACGCATACGCTGGCGTATGTGTGGACGATGTCACAAAGCCGCTGAGATAATCGCCGCGGTGCCGGCAGTGCTGGCCTGTCGCGTCGATCTTCAGGGGTTCTTCCATGGTGGTGTCGTTTTCGCCGGTGCGTACCGGCGGTGTTCGTGTGTTCGCGCGTCGGGTTGTGGCCGCGCTGGTGTGCCTGGTGATGGCACCGCTGGCCGCAGCGCAGGTGCAGCGCACGTTCGTGAACCTGGGGTTCGAGTTGCCGTCGGCGGCGCCGGCTACGTGTTATTTCCAGGTGTCGGAATCGCTGGTGCCGGGGTGGACGACGAATCATCCGTCGCAGGCGGGGGTGGGGTGTTCGCCGAACGTGGCGCAGACGCCCGGTCCTCTTGTTGAAATCTGGCGCACGGGTTTCAACAGCGTGGCGGCGCGTGCGGGTTCGCAGTTTGCCGAACTCAATGCACAAGCGGCCTCGCGCATCTACCAGAACGTGTGTCTGGCTTCTGGTGAACTCGTGGGCTGGCGTTTCAGCCATCGCGGCCGGCAGAGCGCGACGACGAACGACGTGACGGAATTTCGCGTGGGATCCAGCGCGAACACGAATCGCGTGGTGCGTGCGGGCACGCAAAACGACGGCGGTGGCGGGGTCGTGACGTGTTATGGCACGAGCGGCGCGGACGGCTCGGTCAGCAGCAACAGCTGCGCCTCGACGTCGGCAAGCAACGGCTGGCGCGATTATTCGGGGCAATTCACCTGGCTGGGCACGACCGGCACGCAGGCGATCGGTTTTGAAGCGGTGTCGGCGGCCGGTGGTGCCACGATCGGCAACTTCATCGACGATATCCAGATGACGGTGCGGCCGTTTGTCGAACTGACGACAGCCGCGGCCACGGCGCGCGAAGGCGCGACGAATACGTTACCCGCGCTGCGTGTGGTCGGCACGGTGCCCAGTGGCGGCATCGTCGTGACGCTGGCGGTGCAGGGATCGAGCACGGCCACGCTGGGCAGCGACTACACCACCGCCAGCGGCACGACGACGCTGAGTGTGACGATTCCGGCCGGCGTTTACGACGGCACGGACTTCGCGCTGCCGCTGAGCCTGGCCGAGGACAGCGTGATCGAGAACACCGAGACGCTGGTGCTGGCGATTACCTCCTCGCCGAGCAACTACGTGCTCAGTTCCACGCAGACCTGCGGCGGCAGCGCAATCACGACGACGACGCTGACGTTGAACGATAACGATATCGATCTGGCCGCCGCGCTGAGCGCTGATCGGTCCACCGCGCTGGGCGGCGAATCGCTGACGTATACGCTGACCCTGAAGAACAACACGGCGCGACCGACGACGGGCGATACGACAGGCCACGATGCAAGCGCGCCGGTGGCGCTGACGCCGGCCGCGGGCCTGACGTTCACGGCCTGGACCTGCACGGCGAGCGGCGGCGCGCGCTGTCCGAACGGCACGGCGAACGGGAGCACGAGCGGCAGCGGCGCGATCAGCGGCACGGCAACGCTACCCGCCGGCATCGCGAGTGCGGGCGGTGTGCTGACCTATACGATCACCGCGGCGATCGATCCCACACGCTGTGCGGATCTCACCCAGAGCGCAGCGCTGAGTCTGCCCACGGGCCTGAGCGAAGGCACGTCGGTGCAAAGCGGATTTACCTCGCCCGCACCGGGTGGTGCGAGCGACAACAGCGCCAGCCACGTGCTGGATCTGTCCTGCCTGGCCGCGCTGTCGATCAGCAAAAGCGACAATGCGGCGACGTATACACCCGGTGGCAGCGCGACCTATCTCATCGACGTGACCAATGCCGGCCCGTCGACGGCCACCGCACTCCTCATCACCGACACCTTGCCCAGCGGCGTCACGCTGACCGCGACACCGACCTGCACGGCGACGGGTTCTGCACTCTGCGGCACAGCGACCGGCACCGCCGGCGGCAGCAGCGCGGCACTGAACGGCGCCATGCTGCCACCGGGCAGCAGCCACGCGCTGCGCCTGAGCGTTCCCGTTACCTTCGCGTCGTCGCTCAACGTCGCCTCGCTCGTCAACCTGGCGAGCACGAGTTCCGCCATCTCGCCCATGGCCAGCGCGAGCGACACGAACGCGCGTGCGAACACCGCACCGGTGGCTACGGCCGCGAGTGTCAGCGTCGCGGCGAACGGCAGCGTCGCGATCACGCTGACCGGCAGCGATGCCGATAACGACCCGCTGACCTTTACGGTCACGACACCGCCCACGCACGGCACGCTGTCGGGCACGGCGCCCACGCTCACCTACACACCCACGCCCGGCTATGCGGGCAGCGACAGCCTCGTGTTCACGGTCAGCGACGGCATGACGGCCTCGGCCCCGGCGACGATCACGCTCACGATCAGCGCGGCCAATCGCGCCCCGACGATCACGAGCACGCCGGTCACTGCGGCGACGACGACCACGCCGTACCGCTATGACGCCATCGCGACCGATCCCGATGCCGGCGATACGCAAAGCTGGACCCTGCCGATCGCGCCATCCGGCATGATCGTCAACGCCAGCAGCGGCCGCATCGACTGGAGCGCCGATCCGCTGCGGGCCGAGGGCGTGGAGCTGCTGAACCTGCAGTGCCGCCTGCCCCCGGCGCTCCCGGTGACCACGCCGTTCCAGCCGGTGGTCAAGTGGAGCAAAGCCCCCGCGGTACAGCACACCCCGCTGGTCGGCCGCGTGGTCGACACCAACGCCGACGGTGTGCTGGATGCGAACGACCACCCGAGCGTGCTCGTCGAGCAGGGTGGCCGGCTCACCGCGCGCGACGGGGTGAGCGGTGCGCTGCTGTGGCAATCGGCGACGCAGGAGTTCGGCGGCTACGGCGCGACGCCGGCGTTCGGTGATACCGACGGCGATGGCTGGCCAGAAATCTATACCTACGTCGGCACGACCTCGATCGTGGCCTCGTTCACGGCACAGGGTATCGAGCGCTGGCGCTCGGCCGCCTCGACGACCGGCAGCGGTACGCAGCGCGCGGCGATCACGCTGGCGGATCTGGACGGCGACGGTCAGGCCGAGGTGCTGGCCGACAACCGCGTGTTCGCCAGCGCGACCGGTGCGCTGCGCTGGCAGGACACGCGGGGTTACTACTACTCGGTGCCCACGGCGGTGGACCTGGATGGCGACGGCACGCAGGAAGTGCTGATGGGCCAGCGCGCGCTCAACGCCAACGGCACACTGCGCTGGTCGGTCACGCACCCGGCGATGGACAACTACTACGGCTACGTGCGCTGGTCGGTGGGTCAGCTCGATGGTGATGCGGCACCGGAACTCGTCGCGTCGAGTTACAACGCGGTGTTCGTCTATGAGCACGACGGTACGCTCAAGGCCGGCTTCCCGATCCTCTTCCCCGGGGAAACCAATGCCTCGCACACGGCGCTGGGCGATCTGGACGGCGATGGCGCGACGGACATCGCGGTCGCGACCAACACGACGCTGCGCGCGCTGCGCGCCGACGGCACGCTGATCTGGGAAACGCTGAGCGACGATGCCTCGTCGCTGGCGACCCCGAGCGTGTTCGACTTTGACGGGGACAACCGCGACGAGGTGGTGTTCGGCGGGCATAGCGCGGTGCGCATCCTCGACGGTCGCACGGGTGCAGAGCGCCTGCGGCATCCGATCATGACGAGCACCTGGCTGGAAAACGTCACGATCGCCGATGTGGACGGCAACGGTCACGCGGATCTGCTGGTGGCCGACGACGTGGCGGTGAGGGTACTCAGCGACGTGAGCGAGCGCTGGGTCGGCACGCGCAGCGTGTGGAACCAGCACGCGTATGCGATCAGCGGCATCGAGGACAACGGTCGCATCCCGGCACACCCGCTGCCGAGCTGGCAGCAGTCCTTGCGCTACCGCGGCAATGCCTTGGCGGTGGGTCATCCGCGCGGGCAGCCGGACCTGGCGCTGTTTGCATTGGCGCAGGTCACGGATACGACGGGCACGCGTCTTGTGGTGCGCGCGCGCAACCGCGGCCTGGCCACGAGCGGCGCAACGACGGTGCGCTTCTACGACGGTGATGCCGCGACCGGCACGTTGCTGGGCGAAGTCGCACTGGCCGCGCTGGCGAGCAACGCCGCGCAGGAGATCAGCCTGGATCTGGCTCCGGGCACGAACCTGAGCCACCGCCTCAGCGCCACGGTCGATGCGACCGCGAGCGTCACGGAGTGCCTCGAGAACAACAACACGGCCAACGCCACACGCGTACGCGTGCAGGTCGCTGATGCGGCCGGCCTGTCGGATACGCAGACGTATACATTCACGACCAGTGCGATCAACCGCGCACCGCAGTGGGTCACGACGAGCCTGCCTGCGGTGCGTGTCGGCGCGGACTACCGCGTCACGCTGACGGCCAGCGATGCCGACTATGGCGACGCGGTGCGCTTCGTGCGCGTCAGCGCTCCGGCGGGTCTGGAGGTCGATGAACTGCGCGGGGAGGTCGTGTGGACGCCCACGCCGGCACAGGTCGGCAACCAGACCGTCGTGCTGCGCGCGATTGATCTGAGCGGTGCCGCGAGGCAACAGAGCTTCGCGCTGACCGTGCTGCCCAATGCCCTGCCCGTGATCACGCAACTGCCACCCGGTACGGTACTGGCCAGCACGCCTTACAGCGGCACGCTGGCCGCCACCGATGCCGACGGCGATGTCCTGAGCTACACGCTCAACCGCGGTCCGGCCGGGATGACGATGAACGCGGCCGGCCAGGTCAGCTGGCTGCCGGGTTTGGCGCACGTCGGCGCCCACGTCGTGCGCGCGAGCGTGACCGACGATCATGGCGGATCGACGCTGGCCGAATGGATCGTGACGGTGGAGGCCGCCGGTCATGCGCCGGTGATCACGAGCACACCGGTGACGGTGGCAACGAAGGGCAAGGACTACCGCTATGCGGTCACGGCCACGGATGCCGATGGCGATACCCTGAGCTACAGCCTGTTTGCGCCGCCGTCGTGGGGCATGACGATCGGCGCGACCACGGGTGTGATCAGCTGGCCGACAGTGGAGCTGGGTCCGTATACGACGCCGGGCTATACGATCCTCGTGCGCGTCAGCGACGGCCGCGGCAACGTGAGCGAGCAGCGCTACCTGCTGGAAGTGCGTGCGACCGGCAGCGCCAATCGGGCACCGGCGTTCAGCAGCCTGCCACCTGCCGTGGCGCGCGTAGGACGGACCTACCGCTACGCGGGCACGGCGAGCGATCCGGACGGCGATGTACTGGGCTACAGCCTGACCAATCCGCCGAATGGTATGAGCGTCAACACGACGAGCGGTCGGGTGGAGTGGACACCGACGGTAGCGGGCCGCGTGCCGGTCACGCTGCGCGCGAGCGATGCGACGTTGTACGCCGAGCAGACCTGGACGATCGACACGCTCGCGGCCGCTGCGCCGCTGGACGTGACGGTCACGCTGACACCGAGCGCGCCGCTGCCGGGCACGCCGGTCCAGGTACAGGTCACCGCGAACGAGACGACACCGACGACGAGCGTGAGTGCAACGCTGGACGGTCAGCCGCTCACCCTCACGCTGGGCACGACGACGATCACCGCGCCGGCCACACCCGGCGTGCATACCCTGATCGTCACGCTGAGCGACGGCGCGGCCGTCGGCACGAGCACGACGAGCTTCGGCGTGGTCGATCCCACCGACCAGGCTGCGCCGGTCGTGACGATCGCCAGTCCGGCGACGGACAGCCGCATCACCGCGCCGGTGCCTGTCATCGGCACAGTGAACGATGCCAACCTGCTGAGCTGGTTCCTGGCGGTCCGCACGGCGAATAACCCGAGTGCACCGACCACGGTCATCGCGCGCGGCACGGGCAGCGTGAGCAACGCAGCCCTCGGCACGTTCGACCCGACCCTGCTGACCAACGGCCAGTACGTCGTGATCCTGCAGGCCGTCGATGCGAGCGGACGCACGAGCGTGGCGAACACGACCGTCCTGGTCGAGGGCGACATGAAGGTCGGGCATTTTGCGATCACGCTGGAAGACGCCAACATCCCCGTTGCCGGCATCCCGATCCGCCTCACGCGCACCTACGACACGCGCCAGCGCCAGGAGCGCGGCGACTTCGGCTATGGCTGGCGCCTGGGCTACCAGGACGTGCGCGTGAGCGAATCGCAGCGTGCCGGTTACGGCTGGCAGCTGCAGAAGAGCGGATCGGGCGTCGGGGTGCGCTGGTGCGTGGTGTCGGCCGGACCCCGCCGAGTCAGCATCACCTTGCCCGATGGCACGGTGGAGCGCTTCGTGGCCAAGGCCAGTCCGGAATGCACGGCGCTGGCCGCACCGAGCTATGTCAATCTGAGCTACGTGCCTGAGGCTGGCACCACGTCGGCGCTGACCCAGAACAGCTTCGGCCAGCTACGCATCGCGCAGATCGCCGGTGAGCCGGCCAGCCACCTGCTTGATCCCGGCGATGCGAACCTCGCGGCCGATCCCAACCACTACCGCCTGACCACGCGCGAGGGCGTGGTCTACGTGATCGACCAGACCTTCGGTGTGAAGGAGCTGATCGAACCCTCGGGCAACAAGCTGATCTTCAGCGACACCGGCATCGTCCACACCAGCGGCCTGGCGGTGCGCTTCGTGCGCGACGGTCAGCAACGCATCCAGCGCATCGTGCTGCCGGATGCGACGGAACTGCGTTACGACTACAGCGCCGAGGGCGATCTGGTCGCGTCATTCGATGCGATGAGCCATGCAACCCAGTACACCTACAAACACCGCTGGCCACACTACCTGCAGGATTTGATCGATGCGCGCGGTATCCGTGTGCAGCGCAACGAATACGACGACGACGGCCGTCTGGTCGCCACGATCGATGCCGATCAGCACCGCATCGAGTACACCCACGCGATCGGCGACCGGATCGAGACGGTCAAGAACCGCCGCGGCCACAGCAGCACCTTCGGCTACGACGAGGAAGGCCGGATCCTGGCCGAGACCAACGCGCTGAGCGAAACGACGCAGCACACCTACGATCCGGACGGCAATGCGCTGACCCGCACCGATCCGCTGAACCACACGACGACGTGGACCTACGACGCCTACGGCAATGCGCTGACCGAAAAGAACGCGCTGAACCAGACGACGCGGAGCACCTACAACGCGAAGAACGCGCTGACCCAGACCTTCAGCGCGGTCGATCCGTTGCGTGCGACGCTGACGAACACGTATACGAGCAGCTGGAACGAACTGCAGACCACGAAGGACGCGCTGAACCAGACCACGACGCTGGGCTATGACCGCACGGGCTGGAACACGGGTGAACTGACCTCGATCCAGGATCCGGCCGGTGCGACCACGCAGTTCACGCTCAACAGCAAGGGCTGGACGACGAAGCAGACCGATGCGCGCAACCACGAGACGAGCTACACGCACGACGCCAACGGCCGCGTGCTGAGCGAAACTACGACACGCACGGGTGCCGACGGTCTGCCGGTGAGCCTGGTCACCAGCCACGTCTACGACGCCAAGGGCCGGGTGACGAGCACGACGCACCCGGACCAGACGGTCACGACGACGACGTATACCGCCGCCGACCAGGTGGCGAGTCAGTGCGACGCACAGCAGCGCTGCACGACGATGACCTATACCGATCGCGGTGAGCCCAAGCGCACGACGTACCCGAACAGCACCTGGGAAGAAAAGGCCTACGACGAGAACGGCAACGGGATTGCCGACACCGACACCGAAGGCCGCACGACGAAGTACATCTTCGACGAAGCCGATCGCCTGGTCGAGACGATCCATCCGGACGCCACGCCCAATACCGATACCGACAACCCGCGCACGACGCAGCACTACGACGACGCGGGTCGGCTGGACGCGATGATGGACGAGAACGGCCACGTCACGAGCTACGGCTACGACGCGGCGGATCGGCAGACCAGCGTGACGAATGCGCTGCTGCAGACCACGACGATGGCCTACGATGCCGACGGCCGGCGCACGAGCACGACCGATCACCTGAATCGCACGACGAAGTACGTCTACGATCTGGCCGGGCGATTGACCGAGACGATCTATCCGGACGTCGGCAGTGATGACGGCAACGACGCCAACAACCCGCGCACGCGCCTCACCTACGATGCGGCCGGACGAAAGATCGCCGAGACCGACGAACAGAACCGTACGACACGGTTTGCCTACGACACGCTCGGCCGCCTGATCGCCGTGTTCCTGCCGAATCCGGCGACGCAGGCGAATCCGCCGTATACCGTTACGGGTACCAACCCGCCGGTATCGCCCGACAGCGGCGTGCTCGTGACCCGCTACGGCTACGACGAGCTCGGCAACAAGACCGCCCAGACCACACCCAGCTGCGCCAGCGCCACCGGCGGTTCCGGCGGCAGCGACTGCGCCGCGACAGCCAGCACCGGCGTCCTGACACGCTGGACCTACGACAACGCCGGCCGCGTGCTCACACGCACCCTGCCGCGCCTGCAGGCCGAGACGTTCCAGTACGACACCCTTGGCCGCCGCACCCAGCACACCGACTTCCGCGGCCGAACCACGGCGTTCACCTACCACCCGAACACCGATTGGCTGGCCACCATCGACTACGCGACACAACCCGACGTGAGCCTGAGCTACACCGTCGGCGGACAGCTGGATGAAGTCATCGACGGCAACGGCACGACAAGCTATGAGCGCGATGCCCGCGGGCGACTGACAAACGTGACCTGGCCGCTGCGGCCGGGCAGCATCATCCCGCCCAGCGTGAGCTACCAGTACGACGCCGCCGGCAACCGCACCCAGCTGACGACATCGAACCAGGTCATCGACTACACGTTTGATGACGTGAATCGGTTGAAGAGCGCAAAGCCGACCACCAGCAGCGTGCCGATCGCGACGTATGACTACGATGGCGTAGGCAATCGCGAAAGCGTCACGCACGACAACGGCATCGTCACGAGCTACGTCTACAACCGCAGGAACCGCTTGACGAGCATCCAGCACAAGCTGGGCGCGACGCTGCTGCTGGGCGTGGCCTATACGCTGGACGCCAGTGGCCTTAGAACCGGCATCACCGAAACCGGCCAGATCGGGCGGCAGGTCAGCTACACCTACGACGGTGTAAAGCGGCTGACGAACGAAACCGTCACGCAGCTGGGCAACGAGCGCCGCACCACGTGGACGTATGACCGCACCGGTAACCGGCTGACGCAGACGAAGTCCCTGGGACCCGTCGGCAGCCCGACCGGCACGGCAAGCACTGCGTATGTCTACGATGCCAACGACCGGCTGGAAACCGAAGCCGTCACGCTGAGCGGCAGCGTGCCCGGCGCGGTGGCCGGCACCACGAGCTACACCTACGACAACGCCGGCAACACGACGCGGAAAGTGTCGCCGACCGAAACGATGGACTATGTCTACGACGACGCCAACCGACTGGCCGAGCTACAGACCCTGGCCGGCGATGTCACCCGCTACGCCTATGCGCATGACGGCATCCGCCTGAGCCAGACCCGCGATGCGACCGGTGCCAACCCGGTCACGACGCACTACCTCATCGATCCGAATACTGCCTACGCGCAGGTGATCGAGGAGGCAGAGCAAGTCGGAAGCGGGGCGTTGAGCGTCAAGGCGCTTTACGCCGTGGGTGACGATCGGATCCGGCGGTACACGCCGGCCGTCGCTGGATCAGGCGGAAATCCCGGTGTTCCGGCTGGGTTGCGCTACTACCACGCCGATGGGCTGGGCAGTACGCGGTTGCTGAGCGACGAAACCGGTAGCGTCACGGATCGCACGACATTTGAAGCGTTCGGTGAGATCGACGCAGCAGCCAGTCAGCAGACAACCGCCAACACCTTCCTGTACACCGGCGAGCAGATGGATCCGAACAGCGGGTTCGTGTATTTGCGTGCTCGCTACATGGATCCGCGTGCTGGCCGGTTCACAACGATGGACTCGTGGTTAGGTAAAGACTTCGATCCGTTGTCGTTACACAAGTACACCTATGCGAACGGAAGTCCGTCGAACTACATAGATCCGACCGGCCATTACACGGCCGACTTCGGTCGTGCGGTCGAAGACGAAGTGTGTGATCAGTACAAGTCCGTCTTCATGACGGGGCCGGCGACAGAGTGCGGGGACGTGACGTTCTACAGTTTTGAGCGCTACTTCAAGCCGGACATCATGGACTGGGGGGTGTTCACGTTCAACGAGGTGAAGCCGCTGAGCCCGAGTGGGATCGCTAAAGGCATTACGCAGATTGCGCTGTACTCGCAGGCTTATTCACAGTGGAACTTTACTCCTAACGTGACATGGATTCCTGATTCAACGGTCGTGGATGACAGAGAAGTTCACTTCTTGAACCTGTCTGGTGTGATTTTCTACACGGACGATCGGCAACTAAAGCGTGAAATGGCAGCGGTGACGCTTGCGACAGCGGCGGTTCTTCTGAAACGTCGTGCTGCGATCGTCGCCACGCGACTGGGCGCGGATGCTGCTGCGCAAGCCTTAATTACTCGGGCCATATCATCGGTCCCCATGTTGAATGCTGCGCGACTCCATATTGCTACGATGGTGGCACCTTTCCTTCGCTAGAGCGCGACATGAAAAACCCTGTTGATGGTCTTTTTAAAGCAGCATCTAAGAACGATAAGGCGGCAGTAAGAAAGGCGATCGAGGGTGGCTTCGATCCAAACTCTCCTAGTCCGAAAAGCAACAGGCTTCTTCTTCAAACTGCTTGTCAGTTCAACTCGATCGAAACAGTGAGGGTTCTTCTGGATATGGGCGCTGATCCGTCACTGGCGCTCACGCAAATATCGCCAGTCGATGGTCGTACGTTCAAGAATCATGTGCCACTTATGTGCGCGGTTAGCATTGATGTTGCGAAGATGCTTGTCGAAGCAGGTGCGGAGCTTGAAGCAAGAGACGAAAAGCACTGGACTCCGCTGACGTACGCGGCTCATGCAGGAGACGTTGAACGCTTCAAATACCTGCTGAGTTGCGGCGCTGATCCGACAGTTCTGGTCGGCTACGAGCAGCGCCGGCTCCCGATACGGGAAATGCTGGAAATCATGATCGGGGAATGGACCGGGGCAGCAGAGCAGAACGGCCGAAGCGATTTGCTGCCTGAAATCGATCGATTGCGTGCGATTCGAGAAATTTTGCTGGAAGTCGAAGCGCGTCCCTCGTGAGCAAAAAGCCCCGCAATTGCGGGGCTTTTTGCTGTAGCTCTCACCGCCGCCGAGCCTTGTTCGGCGGCGGCGCCTCGCAGGTCATGATGAGACACCCATTGCGCACGCTGACGCGGA
>Ga0163150_10007041_pt1 | contig 13461 bp, 8 predicted proteins | sample OliLakLV19P2IB_FD_148628 | JGI IMG/M metagenome (GOLD analysis project Ga0163150, IMG submission 148628) | Freshwater microbial mat bacterial communities from Lake Vanda, McMurdo Dry Valleys, Antarctica - Oligotrophic Lake LV.19.P2.IB | ecosystem: Environmental > Aquatic > Freshwater > Lake >...
GAAGTCAACGTGGAAGCTCGCGACCGGGGTTCTTACGCCAAGCAATTGAGCTTTTTCAAAATCCAGATTGCGGCCGTCAACGAGCTTAACAACAACGTCTATCGCCTGGCTGATCCTGGCGGCTCGGCCACATTGACCCAAACGTCCAAGGGAGAGGAAAAGAGCCAGAAAACCGTATTGTTCGCTCACAAGAATCCGCGATTGAAAGAATGGGACAACGATCTGCTTCGCAGGGCTGGGCGTGATCCCCAGGGGTATGTCGTAGGGCAGATTTACCCCCAGGATCTGATCAACACAATCCGCGGACTGGAAGAGGCTTACACCAAACAACAGGGCCGGGAAATGAAGGAAGTACGAACCACATCGTTCAAGATCGTGGAATCCGGCAATGAATACAAATTTGAGGTATCGGGCCAGACATACAAACGGTAGCTGGAGCCTGGGTCCTTCGGCTCGGCGGAACAGGAACCCGTGGAACGGTTCACAGCAATATTTGTTCGATTGATTTGCGGGTTGGAAAGGCCCTGAACAGGAATCACTGCCCTTCAGATGGGCCAGAGGAAAAGGTAATTGTCAGGTGGCTCGATATTTGCCGGATTCAAGGCATAATGCAGAGCCAAATTTTGTGGGCGAGCCGGCCGGTTTTCCGGATTGCCCGGGTAGCAGACTTGGAATGACATGCCACGATTTGGTGGCGGCTTAAGACAACTTTTTTTTCGACGGAGCAGGTCCCCCCATGGCGGAACAAATCTTCACTTTGTTGGGCAACATCGTTTACGGAGTGATCGCTTTGATGGCAGCATGGGGAGCATACTGCGTCATTGTCGTATTCAACCGGGTCCGGCAAAAACAGTTCGCGTCCGAAGAACAGCAGGGCGGGTTTCTGGAAGCGGTCGAAGATCCGCTGATGCAGGGCCAGTATGAAGTTGCCGGTGAGACCTGTGCCGGTGACCGGCGGGCACTTTGTCAGTTGACCCAGCTGGCAATCGACAACCGTACGCTCGGCTTTGGCAAGGTCCGGCAGTTGTTGTTGGACCGTTTCCAGCGGGACGTGCTGCAGGATCTTGATTTCCGGTTGAGCTGGGTCAACACGATGATCAAGGCGGCGCCGATGGTGGGGTTGCTCGGCACGGTGATGGGGATGATGGCGGCCTTTTCCAAACTGGCTGCGTCCAAAACCGTCGAGCCGGACATCCTGGCCGGGGACATCATGTTTGCCTTGATCACGACGGCATTGGGACTGGCGATTGCCATTCCGCTGACCATTTGCACGTCCTACATCAACATCCAGATCCGGAGAATGGAAGACATGGTTTCGTATGGTCTGAACCAGTTCCTGGAAATGTTCAAGAACGCGATTATCCGTTTCCCGATCAAGTAGTTTCCCTGGCCTGATTATTCGGGAACTGAAACAATGTCCAAGCCCAGTGAAATTGACCAGCCGTTCCAGCCTCGCAAACATCGCCAGGAGGACACGGAACTGGACATCACGCCGATGATCGACATCACATTTTTGTTGCTGTCGTTCTTTGTGGTTGCGTCGAAGATGGACCCTTCGGCCGCAGTTGCTGTTCCGGAAGCCCGATTCGGGCTGACGGTTTCGGAAAAGAACTGCGTTGTGGTGATTGTGATGAAAGGGGACACGCCGGACACCGCCAAAATCTTCAAGGGGCGGTCGACCGACGAAAAGGACCTGTTTCCGGACGCCGATCCAACGGAGATGGAAGACGCGATCGGCCAGTACGTCGATTCCGAACTTTCCCGGCGCCCCAACGTGGAGGGGATACTGGTCAAGGCGGCGGGGGATGTCCGAACCGGGATTGTGGAAATGGTCAAACGGGGTGTGGTCAATACAGAACTGGCCAAGGACCGCAAGCTGTACATAGGCGTTGAAGAATCCAAATAACCATTGATGGAAATTCCAGGCTGGAATTCGAGATGTCGAAGAAAAAGAAGAAAAAAGCAGAAAGTGGCAAACCGGATGCCGAATTTGGTCTGGGGCAACCGGTTGGAAACGTGGAAGGATCACCTGCCCAACGTTCCCGGATTGCTCCTGTCGAGAAAACTGTGCGGAATCCCGTTCCCAACGACCCCAGTCTGTCGCAAAGTGGCTGGAAGGGTCTGGAAGATGGTGACGACGATGACGGCGTCGATGATGACAACGTCAATTTCGGTGGCGGGCAGTTTCGCAGCCAGGGCGATCTGGACATGACACCGATGGTGGATGTCACGTTTCTGCTCCTGATTTTTTTCATGGTGACCGCTTCGTTTTCGCTGATGAGGACGCTGGACCAGCCGCCGCCGGACACCGAGCAACCCAGTACAACCGTTGTGGAAAAGGACGAAGAAGAACACCTGGATTACTGCGAAGTAATTATCGACCAGAACAATTCGTTTTTTGTGACCAATCGAGGCGAGGAAGAACGGGAAGCTCCCAGTGACACCGAAATGCGGGCTTTGGTCCGAAATGCAAAAACCGACTACAACATTGAAAAACTGCTGATCACGGCCCATGTCGACTCATTGCATTCAAAATTCGTGGCTGTCTGGGATGCCGGGTTGGCAGCAAATATGAAAATCAGGAGCCGGACCACCGAGGAAGATTATTGAGAGTATATCGACGGAACATGATTTTTGATTTGCGGCCTGGTTCAAAAGGGGTCGGACCCAAATGGGACCGGATCTGATTGGAACGGAGATTTGCCGGGAAAAGTTTGATCCTGCAGAAAACAAACACAACAGTTTTATTTCACCGGGACCTGGTCGCCGGATAATTTGAGGACGCCTGATGTCAGCCAGCGAACTGCTTGCCAAACTTGTCAAAGCAAATATTCTCGATGCGAAAACGATCGAGAGATTGCAAAAAGAGGTCAGTGACCAGAGCAAGAATGTAAAGCCCAAAGCGATTGTCCGGTATTTGCTGCAGAAGGGTTTTATCGATGACGGCCAGGCGGAAGCGCTGCTGGCCGGCAGGGACCTGGTTGCGAGACTGGTTCAGGACGACCAGTTTGAAGAACCGGAACCGCCCAAAAAGGACTACGACACCGACGATCTGACCAATCTGATTGGCGACCTGGCTACGCCGGAAAAGGAAGAAAAGCCGCCTGTTGCCAGGGCCGAAAAGGTCCTTGAAGTAGACGACCTGGAAGATTTGAAAGATGTTCCCGCACCGGAGCGGGCCGCAGAACGCGAGACCCGGCAGTTGGATCTGGATGAAGTCCGGAACGAAGCGGAATCTGGCCGGTCCCGGTCGTCCCGCAAAAAGCGTGGTTCGGACCCGGAAGTGTTTGCAGCCGGATTTGCTGAATCGGAGTTTGCGTCCGCAGCGGAAATGAGGCCTGACCGCGGAGTGTCGCGGGCGTTTGTTGGAAAGCTGGATTCATCGGACCAGTGGAATACGCGTTGGTTGTGGACAGCATTTGGTGGAGTCGCAGCGCTGCTGATTGCCATCTTTCTGCTTTGGCTGGGGGTCATGCGGGTTGATGCCGACAAGCTTTATGACGAGGCGGAAACAAGTTTTCGGGAGCTGGCCTATGGCAAGGCTGGGGAAAAGTTTCAGGAGTTTTATGAAAAGTTTCCGAAGCACGACAAGGCCCCTCTGGCCCAGGTGCGAAGTGTCAATGCGATGATCCGGCTGCCTTACAGCCAGAACAATTTCTCGATGGCGGCGGAGGTAGCCAAGGCTAACCTTCCCGCTGTGGCCGAGTCACCGGCGATGGAAGAGCTGAGGCCCGATTTGGGGGTCATGCTGCCGGTGATTGTCGAGTGGTATTCAAAATCTCCCCTGAATGCACGTGAAGTCAAAGAGGTGGAAACCAGGCTGGAGGCGGCCCTGCAGGCCAAAAAGGACCTGCTTGATCCGCCCACCTATCTGACGACGACCCAGAAGAACTCCCAGCGGATCTCGCAGTTGATCGGCACGATCGACAACAACATTCTGACCGCCCGCGGTATCATCAGGAAGGAAGAAGAATACGTCACCAGCAAGGCGGCGATAGAAGGCCTGACTGCCGATGGAAGGACCGATGCCGCTTTTGCTGAATTCACCCGGCTGGTCCGGATCCATCCCGACCTGGGAGCCCGGGCCGAGCTGCGTGAGCTGATGATTCACGTCAGCGCGCGGGAAGTGGAGCTGGTCAAGCCTTCGGAAATTTCGGTAACCATTACGGACCGTGCCCCGGAATCCCGGGTTACCCAACAGATTCTGACGGGGTCCACTGTTGGCGCAACGATGGAGGCGATGGTCAGTGAAGTATTGCCGGTTCTCGCCGAAGGGGCGGTTTACGGGCTTGATTCCGGTAACGGGAAACTGCTGTGGCGACACTTTGTGGGACTGCAAACCACCATCCAGCCCCAATGGACTGGCGACGACCATAGCTCTTTGGTCTTTTGTGATGAAGAACGGCACATGGTGACCCGGATCGACGCGGCGACCGGCCAGGTGATCTGGAACGCTGCAATGGGCCAGTCGCTTTTGTCTCCCAAAATATCCGTCGATGCTGTCTACGTGGCATTGCGGTCGGGAATTGTGGTCAAGCTCGATCTGGCAACGGGCCAGAAAGTTGCGGCGGCGCAACTCCCCAAACGGATTTCGGTTGGTTGTGAAGTTGCTGATCAGGTTCCTGAACTGTACGTCGTCGGGGACGACGCCAATCTGTACGTATTGTCGAGCGACGATCTGAAATGCAACAGCGTTTTTTACATCGGCCACTTCCCGGGTTCCGTCCGGATTTCTCCGCAGTATTGGTCGGGGCATGTTCTGGTTTCGGTCAGCGGGAACGACTACTGCGACATGCATGTCCTGCGGAAAAACGAGGAAAGTGCCTGGCATCGAATCCAGCTGGTTCGGGTCGCCCGTTCCGGGCCGGTCAGTAGCGATCCAAGCCGGCTGGGCCGGTTGATGGTCTTCACTTCGGACCGGGGAAATATTTCGGTTCTGGACCTGAACCCGGCTGATCCGGAGAATCCGATCCGGGTCGCCCTGGAAGACAGCTTCGAAGTCAGGGGCGGAATCAGGACCTGGCCGCTGGCGGGAGGAAGCAACCTCTGGATTGCCGGACTGGGAATTCGCCGATACAAGATTCAACGTGCCACAGAACAGCTGGTACATGGAGATATCAACAATCCGTCGGACGTTTTCCTTGGCCCGCTTCGTGAAAAGGACGATGTGCTGTTCCATCTCCGGCGGCGAAGTGGTTCGCGGCTGGTCGGAGTTGCCGCCGTTGATGCAATTACGCTGAAAGAAAAATGGCGAACGGATTTTGGTGGACCGCCTGCTGGACGCCCGTTTTCGCTGGGAGCGGATCTCGGTCTGCTGACATCGCAGGGCAACCTTTTGCGAATCAGTGATGACGATATTCGTCAGGGAACTTCCTCCGAAATTGCCAGGTCCAGTGACATCGATGAACCGTTTCTGTTTAACCGTCAGTTTGTTTTCGACGACGGCAGTACCGCCTGGATGGGTCCTTCCGGATTTCGATATATTCTTTATTCGGATGCCAATTCCGACAAAGTCGGACTCAAGGCATTGCAGGAACCCGCCAACCTGCCGGCATGCGATCCGGTACCGGTTGGAAACGATTTGATTGTTCCGTCCTCCAGCGGGCTGGTGTTGAGGATCGACCCGAAAACAGGCCAATACGCCGGTTCGCCGCTTTCCCCCCAACCGTTGTCTCCGGGGCAAACGGTGATGTGGAATCGCCCGGCCAGAATTGGGGATTCACAATTGTTGATCGGCAATGGTGCGAACCAGCTGTTGCTGCTGGATGTTTCCAACCGCACGGCAATTCGCCAGATCGCCGGGCTGGAAATCGAAGGCCAGATTCGCTCGCCAATTCTGGGGTCTGCTGAAACGGCCTGGTTCGTCGCTGAAACCGCCAACGGTTTCCGGCTGACGAGGGTTAGCGTCTCTGGCGAGTCAATGAAACTGGATGGCGATGTTGAACTGGGAGGATCGTTAACCCAGGAACCGTTGCTTGCCGGCGACACGATTCTGGTGGCAACGTCCGACGGAAAACTTTCTGCGTTCGGCCCTGACCTGCAAAAAGCCTGGTCGATGGAGACTTCCGGCAACCAGCTTGCGTCTGCGGTCCCTGCCGCTGGCGGATCGGTTCGGCTTTGTTTTCAAAAGGGGACCATTCAGGATGTTGATCCTGCGGGTACCGTTTTGCAAACCATCGAACTTGGCCAACCGGTGACACACGAACCCGTTCAGCGTGGCAACCAGCTGATTTTCACGTCGGCGGATGGTTCCCTTCTGGTTGTGGATGGAGCAGGCTCTTGAAGACACACTCCATCGTCCTGACTGCGGGTAACCTGTTGCGCACGGCAAAGACCGGCAGAGCGTTCTGGACCTGCGCCGTCGTTGTGGCCGGTTTTTCGATCGCTCTGGCGCCGCCGCAGGTCAAATCCCAGGAGGAGACCAAGGTCGACCTGGTGGATCGCGAGCCGTTCGACCAGATTTGGCTGGACGACTACAACCGGAATGAGAAACTGGACATCTTTCCACTATTGAGGCCACCCACCAAACCCTGGCCGGAACGGGACGTGCTGGTATTCGAGTTGGCCGAGCAAACCGGAATCCTGCTGGAAGTGCCCTTTGAGAACGTGGTTGATTACAAGACGTTTCACCAGTTGTTGCTGGACGAAGCCGAAGAACTGCTCAAGAGTGGAAACTATGCAAGGGCATTTCGCAACCTGCTTTTTGTACACGATCATTCCGGCGGCAGCCCCGAACTCACGGATAAAATCAACAAGGTTCTGTTTCTCGACGCGCGGCGGAACTATGAAACCGGTGAGTTTGAACTTGCCCTGTCCATGTTTGAAGATGTGTACCGTCGTGATCCGCGATTTTCCATCGACGGCATCGAGAAAAAATCACTGGAGCTGATCCTGGACTGTTACGAACGGGTCTTGCAGAGCCTGGAAAGTGCGGAGCGCTGGAACGAACTGGGTGGACTGCTGGATTCTGTCGCACGAAAATATCCGGCCGGACTGGCGACTCGCTGGTGAATCCCTGGCGGGGGAAACTGGACCTGATCAATGAAAAATTCCGGACGGATTCACTGGCAGCCCGGACCGCCGGTGATTATCTGATGGCCCGGGTATTGGCCGGCCGGGCCCTGCAGGTTTTGCCCGGCGATGCCGCCAGCCGGCAACTGCTGAACGAAACGGTCGCCGCATTCCCGATGCTGTTTGTCGGGGTCAGCCAGCCGGCGCTGAACCCGGATCCGCAGCGGATTGATGACTGGGCGTCCCGCCGGGTTGGCCGCCTGACACAGCGACGACTGATGGAGCTGGCCGGATTCACGGACGAAGGGGGCCGTTACCTGTTTCCCAACGGCAAGTTCACGCAGGTGGATGAACTGGGTTTGGTCTATCACTTTGTGCTGACCGATACCGGGTCGGCAAATGGCGAATTTGGTGTTCCTCCCCTGACGGCGCATGAATTGGCCGCGCTATTGTTGGCCCATGCAAATCCACTGTTGCCGGATCACCACGTTCCCTGGGCGCGAATCGTGGACCGCATCAGTGTTCCTGCGGAAAATACGGTCGAAGTCCGTCTGCGGGTTCCTTTTGTCCGACCAGAAGCATTGCTTCAGCTTCCTTATGGGCCGCCGGGCAGTACTCCCGAACCAAACGGTCCCTATCGCATTACCGACCAGACGTCCGAGCGGTCATTGTTCCGCATCAACGACCGTTATTCACAGTTGCCGGATTCGCAGTACCCGGAAATTGTCGAATGGAATTACGGTGATCCATCGGCGGCGGTCGAAGCCCTGGTGCGCGGTGATGTCGATGTAGTTGACCGGATCCCGCCGGGTGAATTGAACCGGCTGAAAGCCACGCCCGGGATTGAAGTCCGTACGTACTCCGTACCGACCATGCACATGCTTGTCCCCAATCTCCGGAACGATTATATGAAATCGCCGATGTTCCGGATCGGACTGTTGAGAACGATAGACCGGGAACAGATCGTGAACCAGATGATCTGCCGCGGAATTGTGATCGAAGGTACCGAGGTCGTGGACAGCCCGTTCCCAATTGGAACCGAAGACAACGACCAAATCGCCTATGCCGTGGATACCACGATCAAGCCTGCAATGAGCAATTACCTGCTGGGCAAGTTGCTGGTTCTGGGTGAACAGGATCGCCAGGTCAAAGTGCTGGTCAGAAAGGGTGTCGAAGATCCGACGGTACCCCTGCCCGAACTTGTTTTGGCCTATCCCCAAAACGAAATGGCAGCAATCAGCTGCAACGCCATTGCAGCCCAGTGGCGGCAGATTGGGATCAAGACCCGGCTGCGGGTTCTCGATCCCGGAATGACCCGGCCACCGGACGACGACTATGACATTCTGTACCTGGAAGTTGCCTGCACCGAGCCGTTGTCAGACGCGGATTTTCTGTTTGGCATGAACGGATTTGTTCCGGACGTCAACGCGACGGTCGAGCAAATTGTACGCAAGGTCAATACTGCCTCCAGTTGGCGGCTGGCCAGTTCCAATCTGCGGATGCTTCACCGGCAGGTGTTGAACAGCGTGGCCGTATTGCCGCTCTATCAGTTGCGGGAGCATTTTGCATTCCGGTCCAACGTTCGTGGTATCGGGCGGGATCTGATTTTCCTCTATCAGCAAGTTGACCGTTGGAGCATCGGTGCCAACGAAGGGAGCGACCGATGACCAACCAGTTTGGCCTGCAACCGGTTTTTTCTCTCACCCGAAGTTTCGGTCATGCCCGTCGCCTGACGGTTGTGCTGGCGTTGATGGCGGCGGTCCCCGTCGCGTCATGGCCCATCCGCGCTTCGGCCGGTGAAATACCCAGGTTCGTCACCCAGGAACCGGTGGCAGTGGTGGAGGCAGTGGAAGAATCCGTTGACGACGAAGCCAGTTCAGTCCCGCTGGATGGCCTGCTGCCAACCGACCGGGCATGGGAGTATTCGCATTATCGAGTCCGGCTCTGGATCAGCTCCGACGGTTCGGTTGCCGCCAACAATCTGTTGAACGGGTTTTCCGACGAAGTCCGGCGGCTGGCGGAACTGTGTGATCCAAGTGGATGGGAGTTGCTGCCGGTGGATGCTCCGGCAGCATGGCGCTGGAAATGCCTGAACGGGATCGCTGAACCCACCGTTGGCTTGAAGGAAATCGGCCGGACTCCTGAATTGAAATTCGATGACAAGCTGATGATCGTCAATTTTTCTGCAACAACGACCGGTATCAGATGCCAGGTTCGGGAACTGGACTTGACCACCAACCAGTGGGGCGCACTGGTTGAGAGTTCTGTCGATCAGACTGGGCAGGCCGGTCAGGTTGCCTTTTCCATGATTCGAACCGCGTTCATGCCGTTGGCCCGCATCGACCGCGTTACCCAGGACAACGAAGTTTACATGCGGGTCAAAGGGGCCAACCTGTGCCATATCGTGGTGTTCAACCAGGAACAGCAGGCCTGGACGGTCCAGCTGAATACGGGTTCACCAGTCATGGTCCAACCTAATGATTTCCTGATTCCGGTATTGAGGAAAACCGACCGGGACAACAAGCTGCTGTCGCAGGATCCAGTCGAATTGACCTACATCATGGTCGATCCGGCTGGACCGCCAAAGGTACTGGAGAATATACCGGTCAAAAAAGTAGAGTCGGGCGAGGCGACCGGTTCCGAAACGGCCGCGAGTGAAGGTGGTCAGGGTGAGACCGTCCCTACGGAGACACCGGCCAACAACCAGCCGGAACAGTATGCCAACGGCGATTCCGTAATCCTTGGTGAAAATCGGGCGGATTTGTTTGGTTGGGTTCAATCATCATTTCGTGCTCCCCTGGTGGCCAGGAAAAGCAAACGGCTGGAAAAACTGGCCCTCGTGATCCGGCCTCCCAGCGGAACCACCGTCCTCCAGCTGACGGCTGCAGATGCAACGAAACAGCCGATGGAAGGAATCGAAATCTGGTCGCGGCCACTGAATGCCGAAAAGGACGACCGATCGGAGTTTCTGGGTAAAACAGACTGGCGGGGGATGCTCGGCATTCCTCCTTCGCCCGAGGGTTTGAGAATGATCTATCTCAAACGTGGAGCCCGTGCACTACGGAAACTGCCCATCATGCCGGGCCTGTATCCGAAGGTTGAAACCACGATAGTCAACGACGAAGCCCGCCTGTTTTCTGAAGGGGTGATTTCGGGCATGGGGAATGAAATTATCGACGTTCTGGCCCAGCGCCAGATTTATGAAATGATGATTGGGGAATATCTGGCCGGTGACAACCCCACCCGGGAAAATATCGCCAAGGCCAGTGAAGAACTCAAAAAGTACTCGGAGCTTCCGAAATTCCAACAGCTGCGCGCCCGGATGAGTGACGAAAAATCGCGTTTGCAGGCACAGTCCAGTGACAAACGGGAAGAAGACTTTATCAACAAGATGTTTGAATCGCTGGAAAGTGTTCTGACAAAGTTTCTGGGCGAGTCGCCCGAATCCGACTTGCGCAGACGAATCCAGTCCTTGCAGACACTGGATGAGCCCGCCGCCAAAGCCGCTGAACCTGCGGCCAAAGCGGCTGAACCTGCGGCCAAAGCGGCTGAACCGGCCGCCCAGCCGGCTGAACCTGCCGCCAAAGCGGCTGATTCCAGCCAGTGAACCCCCGTTTGACTCCGGCCGCTCAAGTATCCTGCTGCGACTTTTCTGATTCTCTGTCCAGCGCAACATAAAGTGCTTCCAGCCTGGCAGAATAGTGCTGCTCGATCCTGTAACGTTTCAGGCTGAGCTTGGTCGTTGCCATTCCATTTTCAACGCTGAATGGCTGGTCGACGATAACGATCCCCGCTATCTTCTCATAACGGGGCAAACCGGACTGGGCCCGCCGGATTCTGGACATCAACGATTCCTGCAGGGACCGGTCTGCGGTGTCGATTTCCCGATCGTGGTCCGGTTTCCCGGCTGTTCCGGGCCCATCGCTGGCCGGAACTATCAGAGCTGTCAGGAACCGGCGATTGTTTCCAACCACCATAGACTGCGCGATCCATGGATCGGCCAGCAACCGCTGCTCAATTGCCGATGGTGCGATCTTGCGACCAGTCAGGGTGACAATCATTTCCTTTTTCCGTCCGGTCAGCCACAAATATCCGTCTTCATCCAGATGTCCAAGGTCACCGGTATCCAGCCAGTCGTTCGAAATGGCTGCGACGGTTGCCTGGGGATCCCGAAAATAGCCCTGCATGATATTGGGACCGCGGGCTTGTACGGCGCCGTCTGATGAAATACGGATCTCCACTCCCGGGACGGGCCGGCCTACTGAACCAGGACGATTGTGGGTTGGAGAATTGGAAGTCAGTACCGGGGAGGTTTCTGTCAGGCCATAACCGTTAACCAGGACGACGTCCTGCGCTGCAAAGACTTTCAGAACATGTATTGGCAGCGGTGCCCCGCCACAATTGCAAATCGACGGCCGCCCTCCCAACAGTTGCCTGAGCGCTCCGGGTGTTTCCAGTTCCTGGCGGGCTTCCAGCAACCGGCAACATTTTTCATACAGCCACGGAACGCCATTGATATAGGTTGGGCGGAACCTCTGAATCTCCCCAAACAGTTCCTGCTTGCCGGCGGAGATCACAGAAACACAACCGTTGATCCATGCCGTCGCCAAATCCGCCAAACGGGCAAACACGTGAACCATCGGCAGCCAGCAAAGTCGCACATCCTGGCCGGTTAGTGGCAACGTTGCCAGTTTTGCCTGGGCGTTGGAAACCAGGTTCGACTGACTCAGCATAACCCCCTTGGGATTGCCCGTCGTACCCGATGTATAAAGAATCGTGACTGTCGATTCAGGACCGGTCCGTTGCATACAGTGCTTTTTCATCCAGTCAATTTCTTCCCGCAGCGTGTGGTCTGACCGCGGCGCAACCGGTTCCGTTGAAAACCATTCGGCATCATCCATGACCCAAACGGGAATGGCGCGAGTGTCGTTGGGACAATACGCAGCCAGCTTTTTCGCCTGGACATCGTCGGAAACAATTACCAGAACCGGTTCGGCATGACAGATCAACTCATGGGTTTGCGGTCCGGTTAACTGGTGACTGAGTGGAACACTGATCGCCCCGCAAATCTGCATCGCCAGATCGACGACCGGCCACTCGTACCGGTTTTCCGCGATCAGTGCGATCCGGTCACCCGGTACGATGCCCGCATCGTCCAGTAGCCTTGCAAACCGGAAGATGTCTGCGCCGAATTGTCCCCACGAATGTTCGATCCAGCGGCCATGGCGCAAGGCAATGACTGCCGTCCGGTTGGGAAACCTGTCGAGCTTGTCCAGCAGGAATTCGGGAAGTACTTGCATTCGAAACAGTCCAGGATCTGTCAACCTGTTTGATCAGGCACCGGCGGTTGCGGTTCGTTTGGAATTGCGGCCGTGCGGATAGAAATAATTGTCTCCTTGCAACCATTCCTCCAGTGACCTGGGCAGCGGCGCCGTCGACGCGTAATCTGAATTCTCCAGTTTCTGGCGGATGCGACCAGGTCCCTGCTGGTCGGCCCAAAACAGAATCCCACCGGAATGGGTGGGGAATCCCAGTCCCCGGATAATGCAAAGATCAATATCTCTTGGGTCAGCGACAATACCCGAGTCGAGAATCGCTGTGGCAGCCAGAAGCGTGGACAGACAAATCAGATCCTGGATTTCCGCAGCATCCCTGATCCTGCTTCCGCCATGTGCCAGGCAATCGTTCAGCAATTGGGCAGCGGCGGGATCAAACTCGCCCCGCTGGCAGCCCGCTTCATACCGGTAAAAACCCGATCCCGTTTTCCGGCCCAGCCGCCGGTGTTTGGCCATGCGGGACAATACCGGCAATTGCGACTGGCTGCGGACGCCGGCCGAATTCATAAACCGTCCTCCGTTGACCACGGTATCGATTCCGATGGTATCGACAAGCTCAAAGGGCCCACCCAGCATTCCAAAATCGCGCATCGCCAGGTCTATTTCCTTCCAGCCAGTTTCAGGCGTCAGTAGACCGATTGCCGAATCGATCATCCCCATTAACAGCCGGTTCACAACAAAACCAGGCGAGTCCCGGACGATGACCGCCGTCTTTCCCAATTGCCGGACCCAGGCCGTCGCCGTATTGGCCGTAACAGCCAACGTTGCATCTCCAATCACGATTTCCACCAGTTCCAGCAATTCCGGATGGCAAAAATGAATTCCGCAAAACCGTTCCGGATCGCGGACGAACCTGGCCAATTCATCGATCGGCATCGTGGAGGTGTTTGAAGCCAGTGTTGCGCCTGGCTTCAAACAGGCAGCCAGTTCAGCGAGTACTGCGGATTTTTCGGCAAGCTTCTCCGTGACAGCCTCGATGATCAGGTCGCAATCTCCGAAATCTCCCGGCGACTGGACGGCACAGATTTTTCCGGGCGGGGCCAGGGCAACTGTCGCTGCCGACGATGCAGCATCTACGTCGAACGCCGAAACCGGAATGTTCTTTGCGGCCGCC
>Ga0163150_10007042_pt1 | contig 13459 bp, 12 predicted proteins | sample OliLakLV19P2IB_FD_148628 | JGI IMG/M metagenome (GOLD analysis project Ga0163150, IMG submission 148628) | Freshwater microbial mat bacterial communities from Lake Vanda, McMurdo Dry Valleys, Antarctica - Oligotrophic Lake LV.19.P2.IB | ecosystem: Environmental > Aquatic > Freshwater > Lake >...
ACGTTTTCTGCACAAGTACGGACTCGCACAGGTAGGATTAAGTCTGTGTTACCAACATTGACTGCACCGTTTTTACTGCGACTTAGCATTTCATCCATACGGCTCACGCGCCCTTATGGGGACACAGAATTTTTCGAGTGGTTCTAAGTGCGTTTCGTGGTGTCACCGTTGTTCCTGGTGCCAGTATGCTTGATGTTCGTTCATGTGAGACTCAGCGGCCTAAGTTGCTCAAAGACTCCACGACCAGCGAGGAGCTGCTTTCTATGAATGGCAAGATCGTTCTGGGATTCTCAGTACTCACTTTCTTGATTGCGGGTTATTCGGCAGCGGATCAAAAGGTGCAGAATACTCCACCGAGCACGCTAGCAGCCGAAAATGCTTCCGAGGGGCTCTTCCCAGGAATGAACTCCAGCAGGCCACCCACATTTCCAACTCCGTTCACAATACCGCCGGCGGCTCCCACTTGGCCTTTCCCAGCCTCAATCACAGAAGCCCAAAACGGGCCCTCTGAACTGGCAGCGAAGCCAAGAGCCATAGATAACAGTGTTACCATCGCCAGGGGTGTAGTCAGAGTCGTGCCAACATAAAGGAAGATAGCACTCAAGACCAACCCCCCGATGCTGACCGTTCGCCGGCTGGCCGTCACACCCCAGTAAGGAATCAGCCAGTCTGCCACCCCCCCCGACAGGCATCATCGCCATCATCGTCAGCAAAAGGGCAGTGGAATAAACGGCGCTCTGACTCTGGCCAAGGTGGCGAATCTCTCCAAAATAGTGTAGTAGATCCAATAAAAGAAAATGTACTCAAAGTAGTTCAAAGCAAAATACCCAAAAGCGAGCAGTACAAGGTTCCGATTCTTTAACAACGCATGCCAGGACAGAGTTCTCTTCGTTTCGACACCTCCATTGGGAATAGGGTCAACGTCAGCAGACCCCTTCAAGATGAAGTCGTCCGGAGTCTCAGCCGGGTGATCGCGGACATACCAGAACCATCCGACCGTGACCAGGATCGTGACCATAGCTGCCAGAATAAATGAGACCCTCCATCCAAACAGCGCAATGAGCCAGGACACCAGAACAGGCGTCACGGCGCCGCCCAGTGGCGCTCCAGCCAGAATGATCCCTTGCGCGCGGGCGCGGCCAGACAAAGGAACCCAGTTAGCCGTCATCCTGCCACAGGCGGGGTAGAGTGGAGCTGCGCAGACGCCAAAGGCCAACCGAATAGCCAGAAAGGACGGCAGTACTCCGATTTAGACGCTGATTCAGCTAGCCGCAGCCGTCACCGCTGTAAACACCGTCGCACCCAATCCCATGACAGTCAAAGTCAGACGCGGTCCGAATCGATCGGCGAGCCAGCCACCTGGAATCATGAACAGAGCGTAGCTGAGGATAAACGCCGAGAAAATGGTCCCCATCTCAGTCTCTGAAAAGCCGAACTCCTTGATGATGTGCGGGCCGGCAATGGACATGACCGTCCGGTCTACATAGCTCATGAAGCTCAAAGCGGCCATCAAGCTGACAATGGCCCATCGGGCTCGCCCGACGTTCGAAGTATCTTTAAGCGTGGTAGATTCCATGTTTGTCATCATCCGGTAACAGTGATTTCGGCGTCGGCCAGAGGGGCCTCATTATCGTCTCCCCGAAACGCCGTCGAGAAATACCATGTTCCATCCGCCAGTGCGCCAACGCCCTTGTCAGCTAGGGGCTGGCTCAGAGTTTCAGTAGAGCAACCCCGATGCTTACGGGACAGCTTCAGTTTCGCTGCCGGCAAAACAAGAGGGCTGCCACGGGAACGGCCACGGGGGGCAGCTTGCAGTCGAAGCCTTTCGAAGTGCCCTTCTCCTGTCTATAAGACTCCATACTCGGCAAAAACTTCGGCTACTTTTCTGCCCTTTTGAAACTCACTGCCAACTTTTTTCACGGGCAGCCTTGTTTTCAGCGTACGCCAGGACATCTTCAATCGCAACCGGCGGAATAACGACGATTCCATCATAGTCGGCTAGCACATCGTCCCCTGGATTGACTTGGACCCCTCCGCATTGCACGGGAATGTCGTAGGCAATCACCTCGCTGCGTCCCCACGAATCGTACGACGAAATGCCAACCGCGAAGACCGGTAGCTGAAGCTCCTGAATGCGTCGGGCGTCGCGGGTGAGCCCATCGACGATTGCACCCGCGGCGCCTTTGGCCGCCGCCGCGGTGGCCAATAGTTCCCCCCATACGCCCGAGACCTGGTCATTCGTCGTGCTGTACACAAATACATCTCCAGCAACGGTGCAATCGAGAGCCTCCATTTCCTTCTGATACTTTATGGAAAGGCCTGCAAAGGCACCATAGCTTCCGAATAGCAAATCGGTAAACGAAGCGGCGTTTATCCGGACTAGTCGACTCAGCAGTAACAGGGCAGTCCTTAACCGTCATTCCGGGACTGTCAGTTTCCGGTTACGCCCTACGGCCATTGGCTACCGTCGGTTGAAACAGCGTTCATGCTGAATCCTACTCCTCGTTTTGACGGCGTATCTGACTCACTGTGAAACCTTGACCGATTTGCGAAGCTCGTCGCTCCCAGGGGACACAAGCGGAGTGAAAATTTCCGCTGATCACTCCAACCATGCATGGAAAAATTTGATGGCATCCCTCCCTCACCGGAAGTTTTCCACCAGCATCAAATCGCTGCCCTCCTGATCATTCTGGGAGTATAAGATCCATCGACCATCGGGGGAGACGGAGAGGTTGCCCTGTATCGCGCTCTCGATCGTAGAGATGGATCGAATCCTTTTGGTTGCGAAGTTGAAGAATTGGATGGAATAACGGCCGGCAGCATCCGGCTTCGGAATGAAATAGATTCCTTCTTTCACGATGCCAAAGGCGTCCCGATCGACGGATTCCAGCACTTGGGTCTCTTCGCCGCCATCTCTGGGCATTTTCCAAAGGCTGCTGTCCCCCAAAGGTCGCTTTCCCCAATGGCTGTAATAAACCCATTGGCCGTCGGGAGATTCGCGGGGCCACATACCACCCCTTGTGGTCAACCGGTGCGCTTCGCCTCCACCCGCCGGCATTTTCCAGACGTCCTGATACTCGCCGCTGCGGTCGGATTGGAAATAGATCCATTTCCCATCCCGCGACCAGCTGCTCCCGCCATCGTTGGTTGGGTTGCTGCCTAGACGTCTTGGTTTACCTCCGTTGGCGCTGATGACGTAGACCACCCACCGCCTCTCCAGGATTGACGAAAAGGTAATCCGCTCACCATCCGGTGACCACTGCGGAAAGAAACAGGTACCTAGTGAAGTTAATCGTTGCGCATTCGAGCCGTCACTATCGCAAATCCAGATTTCAAAGCTTCCCGTTTGATTTGAGCTGAAAACGATCTTCTTCCCGTCCGGTGAGAACTGTGCCAGCTGGTCAACACGGGTCGAGGAGATCAGCTTCGTCGGCGAGCTGATCTTTCCATCAGGACCCGGGGCTTCAAGACGCCAGATGTTCGCGTCAAGGAACTCGCGTGTGTAAACCAGACGGTGCGTGCGGTGAGAGATTGCCGCTTCAGAGCCATCTTCTCCGATACCCGCCAGCCGCTGCGCCTTGCCGAGGCCGGAGGCCGCGATCCGGAAAAGGTTTGGGCTGAGGTAGGATCCAGAAGAAAAAATAATCTCTCGCCCGTCTACTGTCCAGACCGGTCTCAAGGTCATTGCATTGTCAAAAGTGAGCCGTTTTGGTTCCCCAATCGGCTGAAGACCTTCGGAAAGCGGAAGTAGATAAATGTCGAGGACGCCGACGGAAGATTTTCGGATAAAGGCTAGAGTGCGGCCATCCGGCGAAAAAGCTGGCTGGCTATCGATAAACACTTTCTCTGCCGGGGAGGTCAGCCGTCGCTTCTCGCCCGACTCCACGGAGAGCAAGAACAAACCCAAAGGCTCGCTGTCCGAATTCCTGTCAGTGACGACTAGCGATTTCCCATCGGGGGTCCAAGCCAGCCCCCTCTCCGACTGCTCTGTCTGGCCAGGTGAGGAATGTGCCCGGATAGACATTTCAGCTACTCTGCGCTCTTGGCCTCCAAGCGGGGAGACTATATAGACCGCAGTTTTCACTCCAGCTCCTTCGCGGACAAATGCAATGAAGTTGCCGTCCGGTGACCAGGCAGGAATGGAGTCTGCTTCCGGGGCGGTGGTGAGACGCCGTTGGGCTCCAGTAACAATGAGTCTGACGTAGATATCGAAGTTGTCCTGCTTCTCTCCATTCCAGGAGAAGGCCACCTGGTTGCCGTCGGGCGAAAAGCAGGGCTGTCGTTCCTCGCCCGGATAGCTAGTGAGCGGCACGGAGATGAGCGAGTCCCCCGGTTGCACTGCGGTCGAACGGCCGAGCCAGAACCATCCGGCTACAGCCAAAGAAACACCCGCCACAGCCAGCGTCACCCACCGCAGTCGCGAGAAACGCCTCGGCTTTCCAGAAGAACCGGTACCGTCTTTGAGGCCGAGCAGCCCTGAGTCAGATTCCTCCTTGAGGTCTTCCAGGACCACCTTCACATCGACCATGTGCTGGAAACGCCGGCTTGGGTCTTTCCGCAGACAGCGGCTGATGATCTTTCCCAGATCATGCGGAAGAACTCGGGCTATTTCACTGGCGGGTTTCGGATCCTGGTTCAGCACTGCCGCCAGAATCGACATCTTCGAATTGCCCTGAAACGCCCGTTGTCCGGTGACCATCTCGTAGAGCACCGAACCGAAACTGAAAATGTCGGAGCGCGCGTCAACCGGCTTCCCACCAGCCTGCTCCGGGGACATATAGGCCGCTGTGCCCAAAATCGTCCCTTCGTCTGTCCAGGGCGGCATCGTTCCTGTCAACTCATCTTCCCCAACCGGCGGCCTTTCAGTCAGTTTTGCCAGACCGAAGTCCAGCACTTTCACCAAGCCGCTTTCATCAACCATGATGTTTCCCGGCTTCAGATCGCGATGAACGATCCCGGCCGCGTGGGCTTTTGCCAGCGCATCGGCGATCTGGGTGGCATACTTCAGGACCTCCTTCAACTTCAGCCCACGGCGTGGAATCACCTGGCCGAGCGTCTTGCCCGCCACATACTCCATGACGACGAAGTCGATGCCGTCTTCTCTGCCAATGTCGTGAGTGGTTATGATGCTGGGATGATTGAGGGCCGAGGCCGCCCGCGCCTCCTGCACGAAGCGGCGCTTGCGCTCTGGATCGCTGGTCTTGTCAGGGGGGAGTACCTTGATGGCGACGGTCCGCTTCAGCCGTGTATCTCTGGCCTTGTAGACTTCCCCCATGCCTCCGGCACCAAGAGGTGAAAGGATCTGGTAGGCGCCCAGGTTCTTCCCCACCAATGTCGGTGGACCGGCATCAGTCAGAGCCTGTGCAGCCATCTCAAGGGCAGGGGATTCAATAAAGTCTTTGGCCTGGGCGTCGGCAGCCAACAAGGATTCTACCTCGCGACGCAGTTCTTCGTCTCCGCTGCAGGCCTCTTCCAGAAAAGCCGCGCGCTGGCTCAGTTCAAGCTTTAGCGCGGCGTGGTAGAGTTCTTCGATTTGTTGCCAACGATCGGAAGAGATAAAACCCATGCTCGGTGTCCCAAGCTTAATTGGTTAGTAACCGGCCATGACCCCTTCTGGCGGTCAGCCTGAAAAATCGAATGAGGTGTTCCGGTTCTCCTAGACCTGCAATTCTCGCCACAGCCATGCCTTGGCCAATCGCCAGTCCCGCATCACCGTGTCGGGTGAAACCTTGAGGACTTCAGCTGTTTCCTCCACGCTCAGGCCTCCAAAGAAGCGCAGTTCAACAACCCGGCTTTTGCGTCCATCCACGGCCTCCAGCGTCTTCAAAGCATCATCCAGTGCCACCAGATCTGCACCTTTCATCCTGGACATGACCAGCCCTTCATCCAAGGTCACTTTCTGCACCTCTCCTCCCCTCTTCTGGTAATTCTTCGAACGGGCAAGGTCTACCAGAATATGCCGCATCAACTGGGCCGAAAAACCAAAGAAATGCGCTCGATTTTGCCAGCCAGCGCGCTTGCGATCGATCAATCGTAGATAGGCTTCATTGACCAACGCACTGGTCTGAAGTGTGTTGCCAGGATTCTCCCGCAGCATGTATCGATGTGCCAGATGACGCAACTCCTCGTACACCAGAGAAAACAATTCCTTCTCGGCTGACTTATCTCCGTCGCTCCAAGCAACCAGCAGCTCGGTTACATGTGCGGAAGAGGGGATCATCGTGAAGCCTCAATTTTCCCGCAATGTCGCAATCATACCACTCCTGTTGCCTGAGCAATCCATTGAGTTGCGGCCAACGCGTAATGGCTCCGTGACTCCTGTAACTCCAACCTAAGCCACGCCCGCGGAGGGAACAACAGCTTCCTGGGCGAAGACCATGGCCACCGCAATCCCCATTCCGGCCTCAACCGAACACCCCTGGAGGAGGCTCAACTAACCCAAAAGGAGACTGCTTCAAAAAAACGCGTGGCGTTTCAAGTTTTTGCCGCCGGTTCTCGCTTCAGGGACAAGGCCAACGAGAACCGGAGGAAACACCATGACTCAGAAGCGCTCGACCGCCGTGAAGCTTTTCTTCTGTGCTGCCTGTTTCGCCACCTGGGTACCGACCGCTTCCTTTGCCCAGACAGCACACACACTGCAAATGACCGTGTTTGTGTATAACCACGCCCAGGTTCCTTCCAAATCCTTAACTCAGGCCCTGAACGACGTGACTCGCATCTACCGCCAGGCAGGAGTCGAGCTGGCTTGGTTGAATCGCCCACTTTCTGCAGCGGTGGCTCAGGGTCCAACGAACCATCGGCAACTCGGACAGACCAGTTTGGTCCTCCGCATCCTCTCCGACTCCATGGCCGAACACTTGACCATCCGCGATGAGGCTTTAGGCTATGCCCCTCCCTGTAGCAACGAAGAAGCAGGTTGCATGGCCCACATCTTGTACTCCAGGCTAAAGGACCTCGCCAGCAACGGGAATGCCTCTCTATCTCAGATTCTGGGTTTGACTATTACCCACGAGCTAGGTCATCTACTGCTCGGCTCCAACGCCCATGTTGCTAGTGGGCTCATGCGGGCCCAGTGGGGGCAAGAGGAGCTACGGCTGGCTGCCAAAGGGGGTTTACTGTTCACCGCCGAGCAATCCTCAGTGATTCGCAACCAAGTCGTCGGCAAAATCAAAGCACAACAGGCGCATCAGAACGGTGAGTGAGGTCTTATTGAAGGCTCACTTTAGCGAAGCCTCAGCAAAGCGAATCAGCCTGGGGAGGCCCTTTGACCGACCGCACAGCAAATTAGGTTTGGACTCCTGGGTGGCAGTGAGATGGGCCTGACCTTTCCCGATTCGATGATCTCATCAAATGCCGAGCAAAACTCACGGGGGCCAGTTGCTGAGGCCAGTTCGGTCAGCCCCTAAAAGGGGCCAGTTGGGTCAGCCTTCAAAAAATTAAATTTGCTAAATGGTGTCTGCATCGCCCGGTCCCCGTTTCTTTGACGTTCTCTCAGAGCTGCGGCCCTTCAGCAGTTTGGCGGTTTTGCCGCGAGGAGTCCGATAACTCTGCATCCAGCCGGGTGAGGCACTCAATCAACTGCCAGCGCGCAGCGGGAGCAAATCAGTCATTCGGGGGAGGTCTTGGAAAAGTTGCAATAACGCCACGAGGCAGGACTTTGATTGCCACTTCGCAGTCCAGACGTGTGTTGCGCGATAGACTTCGCCCTTGCGCCCTGTGGTGGCAAGGATTTCGTAATGTGATTTGCAGGTTCTGAACAACAGTCGTGTCAGGATGTGGGAAAGGCCTTTTGTGTCAGCCGGACAATCAGATCGGCCAAATAATCGCGCAACTCCTTTACGGGAACGTTGCCTGGAGGAACCAGATCGGGGCCGATTTCGATCTGACTGAGCACCCAGGCCCGTTGCGCCGGCGTCAGCCCCTTGTCCTTTGTCCCCGCCGCCGTCAGCGCATCGTCCAGCGAGTATCCGGCCTGTTCCAGCGCACGCAAATCCACCAGATCACGAACCTCTGACCGTGACAGCAGCGCGCAGAGTTTGTTGGCCATGATCTCTGCCGGCGGATCGACACGAATGCCCCGGATGACCCGTTTTTCAGGCGATGCCTGCGCGACATACTCACGGAACAGATCCACCACTTCCGCTCCCCGCTGCACAAGGACGCGCCGAAAATCGGGCGCGGTCTGAATCGCCTCAATCGTTGCGCCCAGGTAACGCGCCGCGCCCCCCAGTGCGGATATACCCCGGTCCAGCGCGTCTTCGAGGGTGAACAAGTCGAGGTCATGCGTTTCGCGGTGCGCTAGATGAAACCCGGCCAGCGCGCCGCCCCCGCTCAGAAAAAAGCGGTCCTCACGCTGGAAAAAGGCGTGCAGAAGATCCTCTTGCAGTGGGCTAAGTTGATTTTTCACCGAGCAATCCTTCTTTCTGCCAGCAAGCCAGCAAAAATTCCCAGAAGGCCCGCCGCCTCCCGAGCAGGGGTGCCAGGGCGGGCCAGCGATCCCGGATTTCAGCGGGTGTGGTGAAATGCCAAACATCGGTGTCGCGGCCCTGGCGCAGCAATTTCGCCAGCAGCCGTGTTTGTTCCGGCGCCGATGCGTCACTCAAACGACGACGGAATTCAGCGGTTGTCATCGGTTCGTCCCACAGAAAATACGGGATCGACATTGGGGTGCCGAGGTCAGTCGAAAGCAATATGCCTTGGTCGGTATTCATGGTTACTCCTTTGGTCTGCTTGTCTGTCGGCGATTATGCCACGGGATGCCGCGCGCTAGGCGAACATTGGCTTTATCCTGAAAGCCGCACCATCCGGTTGACCAGGATCAACTTGCACATTCTCGTAATCCGTAATGCCGCGCTTTCGCAACGCTGCCGACCAACTGGGATCGCTGTTGACAATAGAAGCGCGCGCTCAAACACGACGGGAGCGAGGAGGGAGCGAGTCAGGTCGCCCTCAAAAGATTTACCAGCTGCTAGGCTGCATCACCTGGTCCCCGTTTCTTCAACGGTCTCTCAGAGCCGCGACCTTTCCGCCGATCGTGTGTTTGCTGCGAGGGGTCCGATAACTTTGCATCCAGACGGGTCAGACATTCAATCAGTTGCTTGCGCACCGCGGGAGCAAAGCGGTTCATTCGGTGCAAATCCTGGAAAAGCTGCAACGAGTCGTTCTGAACATCTCTGAAGTCTTCGAACAATTTAGCGGGGCCGGGAGTGGAAAGGCGGCCAACGCGAATGCCCATTTCGGCAACGCCGCGAGCCAGGAAGTGAAACAGTGCCTGGGTTCTGGCCATTTCGAAGTCATGCCTGGCGGGCGTCGTCACAATCACCTCCAGACCTTTGGCTTCCAGCCACGCTTTGACTTTTGAAACCCGCCGACATCGCACCGGGCACAAAACGATCTTCAGTCCGCGAATCCCGTTCCGGGCACTGTCGGGTCCGAACAAAGGGTGAGTGCCCAGAATTTCAACAAACCTGGGCAACAAGCGAGCCATTTCTTGAAGCGGCCGTTCTTTCACCGAGCAAGTGTCGATGATGAGTTGGCCCGGCGTGAGGTAGGGCTTGATTTCAAGGCAGGTCTTCGAAATCTCTGACATCGGAACGCACAAAAGCAGCAGGGGGTTTGTGGCCACTTCTTCGAGAGTGCCGCGGCGAATCCCTTTTGGGCAACGTACTCTCTTCCTATCATAAACAACAACTCGAAAATCTTTCCTCAAGCGTTCGGCGGCAAAGTGGCCGAAGCGGCCATAACCAATGATTCCAATTTCCACTCGATCCATCCCAGTTGAGATGACTGCGCGCTGAGTGTATTGGAATCAAGCTCGCCTTTCAATCGGTGCGGGACATGAAAGACATGAAGGGTGGAGACTCGGTTGCGCCGCGGCCGCCGGCCGGAGATTCGTCCCCCTTGGCAAGGTTGGACCATAGGGGGTGTTGTACGAACTAATGAAGACCCCCTGCCGCAAAAAACGCGGCGAAGCTTTCTCAAAGCTTCGATTCCCTTAAAAAAGGGGGACAAATGTAGGGACTCCTTCGCCGGAGCGACCAAGAGGTTCAGTCTAAGGTTGGGAGAGACTGGGGTCGGGATTCAAACCAATCAGGACGAACTATCGGCTCACGTAGATTGTCAACCGTTCGCCGACTCGCAAATTGTCTTCTTGGGAGAGCTTGTTCCAGTCTCGAATCGAGTTGATACTGGTGTTGTAATTGGTGGCGATTGCGTACAGGGTATCGCCCTTCTTCACCCGATGCACGACGCGGATTGGCTCGGAATCAGGGATTGCGGCCGAACCACGGGAGTTGGATCGCTTTGGAGGCTGCGCCGCAGCCACCAACGCGACGGGCAGATCGGTGAGAATCGATAACGGTTTGCCTGGCCTCAATTTGGTGCGGCTGCCCAGGCGGTTCCATTTCCGTATCTGAGCGACGGTGACATCGAAGTCTCGGGCGACGCTGGCCACGGTATCCCCGCGCTGCACGATGTAGCGGATGCGAGAACCGCTTGCAGTTGCGGGCCCGCGTCCACCTTGTCCCGGAGTGACCGGAATGATTAATTTGTCGCCGAACTGAAGGTGCGCATCCTCGTTCAAGCTGTTGACTTGGGCAATTGCTGAGGTTGTGGTGCGGTACCGTTGAGCAATCTGCGATAGTGTTTCGCCTTCTTCAATACGGTGCTTCCGCCAGTTCACCCGCATGTCCTCGGGGATAGCAGCGATCTCCTGAAGAAACTTGTTCACCATGCTCTGAGGAACGTAGAGATTGAAATCAGGATCGTTGTTTGGAGTGGTAAGGCGCTTCACATGCGGATTCAGTTCCTGCACCTCCGCCAGAGTCAAGTCCAGCGATTCAGCCACCAGCCGGAGATCCAGGGCGCTTGTGAGTGGAACCTTCTCCATACTCGCTGGCGGATCGGGTGTCACCTCAAACCCGTAGCGAGCCGGGTCCTTGGAAATAATGGTCATGGCCAGGATGATGGGGACGTAATTCTTCGTTTCGGCCGGCAGGTTGTTCCGCTCGAACAGTTCCCAGTAGTCGGCATATCCCGTGTAGGCAACCGCTCGTTCAACCCCACCTGCTCCCCAGTTATACGCGGCCATGACCAGAAACCAGTCCCCAAACTGATTGTACAGGTCCTTCAGATGCCGGGCCGCAGCACGCGTGGACTTCTCCGGGTCTGAACGCTCATCCACCCACCAGTTCTGGCGAAGCCCGTACATAGCGCCCGTGCCGGCTGCAAACTGCCAAAGGCCTTTGCACTTCGCACGGGAATAAGCCAGGGGCTTGAAGGCGCTTTCGGCCTGGCAGAGATAAATCAAGTCCTGCGGCAAACCCTCTTCGGCCAGAATTCTGGAGATCATCGCGCGATACCGCCCGGCGCGCTGCATGCCAATTTCGAGACCCTTGCGGCCGCGCTTCTGAAAGTAGTCAAGGTAGCGCAGGACCAGGTCGTTGATCGGCAGGGGCAGGTCGTGCGGAGTCTGCTGAACGGTCTGCTCCGCCATTTGTTTCGACTTCGGATCGAACGTCAACGGAACTTCGCCGGTGGCGATTTCATCCAGCGGAGCTTGTTCTACTTTTTCCTCGTTAAAGCCGTCCCCTGCCTTCAAGGCTGCCAGTTCATAGTTGTGAATGCGGTCGAGCAGTCCTTCATAATGGCGTTCGAGCCGTTCGTCCTGGCTAATCACCGCTCCCGACCGCAACAAGATATCCAAAGCTTCGTCGAAATCCTTCTTGGCTTTCTCCAGGAAGCCGGCTTTGAGACTTTTCTCGCCGCGAAGGAAGCTCGCCTGCGACCTTGCAATGAGGCTCTCAATGGGGTCTATGAGCGGTTGCTGAATCATCGGCAACACGGGCTTGGCAGGAGTATCGGGTAGCACTGGCAGCGGGGGTTGGGCCGCCGGCCTCGGGACCTCCGCTAACGGAGGCTTCGGAATCGGAGAGCGGCTTTGCTGGGTGGTCTTGCACGAAATGAAAGCGAAGGTGAGCAGCGGCACTATCGTGGCAAAAAGCCGAATGCGTCGACTCAATCTTGTCATTCCCTACCTCCAAGCACCCTTGTGATTTGGCGGACCCTTCCTAGCAGACTCCTGGTCACTGCCTAGCCTCACTTTTCGGCTCTTGGGCCGACAGGAATTAGGCAAACTGGCTAGAAAACAACCGGTCTCGACTGAAACAAAAGGTTGGAAGGCTTCTGGCTTTCAAACACTTACAGCGGCGAGGTGGAAACCTTCCAAGCTATTGATTGGCAAACGAATAGTACAAGTTTGCGAAAACAGGGTCAATCCTTTTCAGAGCATTCTGGACATCGAAATGTATGGCCATCACCGAGGAGCCTTCTGTCAGTTGAGCCAAGGTCGGTGCGGGGCTGCTGATGCCGGATTGGAAAGTCAGGCAAACCGGCAGGCTCGGAAGCCTGCTCCACTTGGGAGCTGCTAAATCGCTGGCTCTCAAATTCGGAATTCGGAACTAGGGTAGCAAGTTGCGCTGCCTTCAAGCGCTGCACTGTGTCAGGACGAGGCCTTCAGTGGCCGACAAGAGAGGCCCTCTCCCTGAAGTGAAATGATTCCAGGCGCCGGGCGGCAGAGCCGCGCCCCAAACCACCATTTTTTAACATCTCCCCGGTGACAGGGCTCCGCCGTACTCGAACAAAACAATTTGGAAGAATCTGCCCGGCTGACTCGTCCAAATTAGCATGGCGTCAAGAAAGAAGCAAAACGAAGTCCGTCGTGGATCCCGCTGATACAGATATGCCTCAAGGCGGCAATCTGCGCCTTATTAGTCAGGCAAAGGTAAGAGGGCATTCCATGTTTGAAGTACCGGCTTCAGCCGGGCCGCCTCAAGGTGGGATCGCGAACAGGTACGCAGCTATTTGCTCCTACTTATCCTCCCATTAAATCACTGTTGGAGATTTTCGAAGAGGTGTCGAAATGAACGCAAAACTTTTGATGGCGATCATCCTTGGATTCTTGGGTTGGTCTTCACTGAGGGCTCAGGCCTCAAGCGATGAATTTGTTGTACACGAGTGGGGCACATTCACCTCAATCGCAGGGGCCGATAGCCAGACGCTGGAGTGGACTCCCTACCGCGGCGACGCGGAGCTGCCGCGATTTGTGTACGGCAGCAAGTACAAGGCAAGAGGAACGGTTCGCATGGAGACCCCGGTGATCTATTTCTACACTCCGAAGGAACTGACCTGCACGGTCAAGGTCAGCTTTCCCCAGGGGGAAATCACAGAGTATTACCCAATGCCTGACCTCCCGGTCTTTGGGTGGCGGGACATAGAATGGAAGAGTGTTGAGCTACTGCCTGGGCGCGCGGTGAACCTGCCTTTGGAAAAGAATGGGAATCATTAGTACGCGTTGAGAAATAACCTACGGGAGAAAAAAAGTACTGGACAAATTCCCTCGCGTCGTGTAAATCAGACTGGGTAAGTGTTTGAGAAAGGAGAACCCATGTCTGAAGAGACG
>Ga0163150_10007044_pt1 | contig 13458 bp, 10 predicted proteins | sample OliLakLV19P2IB_FD_148628 | JGI IMG/M metagenome (GOLD analysis project Ga0163150, IMG submission 148628) | Freshwater microbial mat bacterial communities from Lake Vanda, McMurdo Dry Valleys, Antarctica - Oligotrophic Lake LV.19.P2.IB | ecosystem: Environmental > Aquatic > Freshwater > Lake >...
GGGTGTGCGACAAATTTGTAGGTAGATGCAGCTAACCGACCTTGCGAGATTCCCAGAAATCCTCCCACAGGTTACTCAGGTCCAGACAGCGCAGGGCGATAATGGCATTGGCGCCGCGGACGGTCCAGTGCATGCCGGATTGTTTGAGCCGTTGCCCAACGATCGTCTTGCAGCCTGCTTCCACCACGCCGGATCCGACAAACAGACCGTGGCGCCGGAACTGGCGTAGCGCATGCGGTGCGCGTTGGTCTGGAAGTAGTGAAGCGCCTTGTCGATGGTGGCCTGCAGGTCCGGTTGGAAAGCCTGTAATCGCAGCAGGGCGCCCAGCAGGGCTTCCACCTTTCCCTGATCCAGTTCCCGGTAGCGCACTTCGGCCCAGGGTTTCCAACCCGAGCCCAAAACCGGCTTGGCCAGTTCGGCCACATGCTGGCGGGCATGGTAGAGATCGACAATCTGAATGGCTTCGGGAAAGTGGAGGTCGGCGATCTTCCAGATCCAGGGCGCTCCGTCGCCCAGCACGATCACCCGTTGGGCGTGCTCTAAACCGCGCCGCACCGCTTCGGTGTAAATCCGCAGGCCGAAAGCTTCCGCCGCTTCGATGGCCCCCACATAAGTGGTGGAGCCCTCATCACGGACGGGTTGGTTCTGCTCATCAAGAGCCGATTGGGTGAAGACGCAGCCCAGCTTGGCTTCGCGGGTCTTAGCCTGCGGGCTTTGCTTGCCGGCACGGCCTTCGGTTTCGCGCGACACCACGGGCACTGCTGTCCCGTCATAGGCGATGTAAAGTTTCGGAATGGACTTCAACTTCACGACTTTGCCCGAACCGCTGAGGCTGCTGGTGGGAGCCTGCCAGCTTTGGGCCTGCTGGCCCAGGTGTTCGGAAACCCGCTCGACCTGTTTAGCCGTGACCTCCAAGCCAGCCAACTCCTTCAGATCCTGGCGCCCGTCCTGAAAGGACTCTTTGCTGCCCACCCGGCTCATCATCCGTCGCACTCCCGGACTGAAGGAACTGCCCACGATGTCCAAAACCTCATCGCGGGGAATCATCCCGGCTTGGCACGTCGGGCAGTGATAATAAGCACGCTGCACCTCGACCGGCCCCAGCACCGTCAACACCTGCTTGGACCGGTGCTCGACAAAAACCGCCGTATGCCCCTGGGGACAGCACCCTCGGCTTCCTTGATACCCCCTGCCATGGCCATTAAGTAACTGTTCCAACAACACCGCTCCCACCCGCTGCCTCCGGTCCCGCAGGCCCATCTCCCAAGCTTCCAGGTCAACTTCGCCCTTCTCCAGCACCTGTCCGACCCACCGCTCCACTTCCCGGCTCACCTCTTCCTGGACAGCTGCCAGAATTTTTTTTCAAGGCCTCTTCCGGCGACTGCCGCTCAGCGGGGCGCGCCTGACAGATCTTCTCGCTCACCACGATGGCCTCTTCGCATAACTGCCGAAACTCCCGGTAGGCGGCCACCTGCTCCTCCAGCTTGATCAGCTCCGGGCCAGGCCGTAACTGCACGGTCTGAGTCTTGCCGTCTACTTTGGTGGTAAAGGCGTAAAAGGGCCCGTGGCTGGCCTGACCCGACTGGCTGCACCAACAGCCACTCTTGCCACAACGGCGGTAGGTTTCACTGATCGATCCCCGCCGCAGGTCGCGGGGAACCGACAGCTGGGCCAAGACCTGGCGACGACGGGCTTCCAACTGCTGCAGGGATTCGGGCAGGGGGAGGCTCCTTTCTGCTAGTCTATATACTATCAGAATATCCCCTCTGGCCTCCCATTGCAACCAAATACCTACATTCATGTCGCACACCCGGTGGGCGCTCTTTCCTGGAGAGAAATGGCTAGAGCGTATACACTCCGAACTCCTGTCAGCCAAGGTCCTCATTTCCCTCCTGAGTGAGAACTCGATTGATCGGCCGTGGATCAACTTTGAAGCAGGGGCAGCTTGGAGCCGGGGGATTCCGATTATCCCTGCGTGCTTTGGCGGCCTGACCAAAGGTCAGCTTACGAAGTTTTGGGCCACCTTCCATCAGATCAATATTCCTAGAGATGCCGAGGAACTCATCAGTGGGATTTCTTACCATCTAATAGGCCAGGTAATGCCATCCGTTGTTGGCCTCGCCGTTCAGAAATACCGTGCCCGATTTGAGGAGGCGATGGGAGATCCGTCTTAGAGAGGCCTGCATTGGTCGGCGGAGCTGCGCTGACCATTGCCTCCAAGTGAACCGGGCATGCCCATGGCAGGCAATTCTTGCTGTCCCAATCGCAATCGGAGTTCTGCTTGGCTTGGTCGTCGGCGGAATCTTGCTCGCCCTGCAGCGTCAGCGAACTCGATCACCTGAATATTGCCACACACAGCCCTACTACACAGGTTCAGAAGATCGAAGACATTTAGGCGGTTGCCGACTCAAAAGTTAACGTTGCGGGCAGGAAGCCCGCGTTCCTTAGAGAACCCCGAGGGGTGGCAGACCAATAGCCCCGGGTAGAACATGGTCGCAGGACGCGACCTGTTCTACCCGGGGCTATCGGAAGAAATCCCCTGTTTTTCTCCCCCTCTTCGCCAGCAGTCGTGACGGTAAGGAACGAACCGAGCGCGGAGAGTGGGATCGAGGGGGAGAGGCCCTCTGGGTTTGCTGGCGTTACCAACCTGACTCCCGATGGGATCAAACGCTGCTGAGGACACAGGACTACTTGGATTAACCCTTTAAGTCCTCTGCAATGGTTGCGAATTGCTCCAGAGCGGCTTCGAGGTCTGAGGCGATGTCGGCGGCGATGATCTCTGGGGCTGGGAGGTTGGCGCTTTCTTCCAGGGCTTCGTCTTTCAGCCAAAAGATGTCGAGGTTCACCTTGTCCCGCTTCATCAGGTCGTCGTAGGTGAATGACTTGAACCGCTCGGTCTCGACGCGATTGTGGCGGCTGAGGCCGCTTGAAGGAGTCTCCAAAGTGGCAGCGGCGTCTCGCCGCTGATCAAACCCGTCAGAACTGCGGCGGGACGCCGCAGCCACCTTCCCAAAATAACATCCCACAAAATCATCCAGGTCGCTGCGCTTGAGGGTGTTTTCTTTGAGCGTGAAGTGCAGGTTGGTCCGCAGGTCGTAGATCCAGAGCTTCTGCGTCCAGGGCTTTTCCTGCGCGGGCTTGCGGTCGAAGAACAGGACGTTTGCCTTCACGCCTTGCGCGTAGAAGATGCCGGTGGGCAGGCGCATCAGCGTGTGTACGTCCGCCTGCTTGAGCAACTCGCGGCGGATCGTTTCGCCCGCGCCGCCTTCAAACAGCACGTTGTCGGGCAACACCACGGCTGCGCGGCCGTGTTGTTTCAGGATGGTGAAGATGTGTTGAAGGAAATTGAGCTGCTTGTTGCTGGTGGTCGCCCAAAAATCGTCACGGTTGATGATGAGCGATTCCTTGGACGACTCGCCCGCTTCGTTGACGATGGTCACGCTGCTCTTCTTGCCGAAGGGTGGATTGGCCAGGACCATCTCGTATTCGCCGTGCTTCCCGGCCAGCGCGTCCTTGGTGACGACGGGCAAATCCTCTTCTGATTCTCCACCGATGCCGTGCAACAGCAGGTTCATCGCGCAAAGCCGCGTGACGCTGTCCACCAGCTCGATGCCGAAGAACGTGCCGCTCTTGAGCTTCTTTTTCTGCGCCCGGTCGAGTGGGTAATGTTTGGCGATGTAATCATGGGCCGCAAGCAGGAAGCCACCCGTGCCGCACGCCGGATCGCAGATGGCCTGTCCCGGCTCAGGACGCACGGCGTCCACCATCGCGGCGATGAGCGGGCGCGGCGTGAAGTATTGTCCTGCCCCGCCTTTCACGTCCTCGGCGTTCTTTTGCAGCAACCCCTCGTAGGCGTCGCCCTTCACGTCGGCGGAGAGGCTGGACCATTGCTCCTTGTCGATCAGGTCCACGATGAGCCGGCGGAGCTTGGCCGGGTCCTGGATTTTGTTCTGCGCCTTGCGGAAAATGACGCCCAGCATGCCCGACCGCTTGCCGAGTTCCTCCAACGTGTGGCGGTAATGAATTTCCAGTTCATCGCCATCCTTGGCCAGCAACGCCGGCCAATCTTTGCCCTTGGGAATGGGCGACGCCTTGTTGAACGGCGGCTTGGCCTGCTCGTCCGCCATTTTCAGGAACAGCAAAAACGTGAGCTGCTCCACGTAATCGCCGTACGACAAGCCGTCATCGCGGAGGATGTTGCAGTAGTTCCAGAGTTTTTGGACGAGTTGGGTTGGGTTGTTGGACATGTGCTAAGAATTTACGGTGCGGGGACAACACGCGCGGTGAACTCATCCAGCCACGCCTTAAGTTTTTGTAAATCTCCCCCGAGTTCATCAGGCTCCGGCAGAGAAACCGGCGCTTCGCTTGGTTGCGCATGTTCGTAAAGGGAATACTTCGTCATCATTGCATCAAGAAATGTGCAATCTGCTGGTTTGATACGCGCAAGCTTCTCAATTTTTCCTAGAGTGTGGATTGGCCGGCGGAATCGCTGCACCACGTCAGCTAGCAGATCGTTTTCAATCAACCTTTCGATGGTAATCCGAATATCACTGCAAAGTGCCTTTGCTTCGACCTGATATGGAGCGTTTCCTTTGTCAGTCCAGACCTTCCTTGCTTTCGGTAGCCGCTGACCAATCAGAGTGTTGAGTGCATTCTTCGGCTTCTGAGCTGGAAGAGGTGGATCATTGGGCTCTCCTGTGCCCCATGACTCGCGCTGCAAGGAGACCACGCGGCAGCCGAGCCCCGATTTGTCAGCAGCGTCTTCGAGCATTGCGAGCAGCGAAAGTCGGTGCGTGAATACTATTACCTGCCGAGATTTCGACAAACCGACTAGACGCGCCGCAGTGAGCTCCTCAAAATCCTGGTCGAGCGACGAAATCGGATCGTCGAAAATAAATGGTGTTTTGCTTTTGTTTGCGACGACATCAGCGAGAAATGCAGCCAAGGAGACGATCCTTAATTCACCCTCACTCAGGACTTCTCCCGTTTTCACTGCAAGCTTGTTGTCCTTCAGCTTGATTTGATGCCACACGTGCCCTTTTTCGGTTCTGGTTTTCGATATAGCCACTCGCAATCGCGATGCGCCGAGTGTTTCCAACTCCGTCTTGAACCTCTTCTTGAACGCATCAGTCACGAGCACATCTGCCAGCAACGACTTCTTGGTCGAAAGTGCAAAGGTGTTCGCAAGCTTTCTTGCCTCTCCAAGCAGGTGGATCGCCTTCAGGCGTTCGATTTCGGTGCTGATGCCTTCCTTTTGTTGCGACAGCCACTTTTGGACGTTTAGTTCCCGAACCTTCGTCTGGAGCTCAGCCTTCTTGTCTGCCTTCGCATCCGCATCGAATGTTTTTGCATCGGTCTCGTATGTCGATTCCACGCTTGCCAACGTTTGGATTGCCTCGCTGGATGGCATGGCCGCCAGGTTCTCTGCATCGGATACTGATAGAAAACTCGTTCTTCTCTTCAACAGGTCTTCGCAATAGGCGCGGACGGTCTGGCGCACTGCATCGGCGGAAACGCCAGCCAAGTCGAGTCTTGCTTCGAGGTGATCACCAGCTGGCACCTCCTTTTTCCCTTCAACAGTATTGGTCAGCAGCTTTTCCGCCTTGTCTGCTTCGGATTCAAGACCACTCGTGACGAAAGCCTCGAAGCGAATGAATCGTTGCTTTGCATCTTCGTCGAGCGGTTGCTGGCACAGCACGCAAAGGGCTTGCTCTCCAATATTCGGGAAGAACTTTTCCTTGTATGCTTCACCTTCAGAATAGAGTCGGGCCTGTTCCCAAAGCAGCCGCCAGCTCTCAGAAGCAATTCCCTCGAGGAGGGGATTCTCGAAAGCCTTCTTTGCATCCACATTGGCGGCTTGGCGCTTGCTTTTGGCAGCCGCTCGCGCCGCTACGAGCGCAGCGAATGACGCATCACTCAATCCGGCTTCAAATTCTTTGAGCGCTGTTAAAAAGTCTGTGAGATGCCTCTTCGTTTTACGCAACGCCTTCGCCTTCTCGGTCGGATTTGTTTCGGCAAGTCTGTGGTTAAATGTACCGAGTTGGGCTCCCAGCGTGTTATTCCAAGCGCACTTGGATGTGATGTCGACCACGCTTGTCTGCCAACTAATTTTGCTAAACCAAATTCCACCTGCGACTAGAGCATATTCTGGCGGCAAAGCCGGCTTGCTAGAAATCCTAGCAGCAATCTCCGCTCCGAGCATTCCGTCCACCTTCTCACAGACCTCAACCAGCCTGCGAAAATACGACAGTAACGGCGGCTCATACGCCACTTCACTCTCGTTGTTCACGTAAACGTGCGCACAGTCCGTGTCGTAGAGTGACACAGCTCGCACCTCGGTGTGAACGCCCACCACCGGCGTCCAGAGCAGGTCCTTTTTCGTAGTGCCAAGGCTATAGGAGATTTTGCAGCTCTTTGCTTGCTGTGCCGCCGCGAAGACGTCCCCGTGGAGAACTCCCAATCCCTTACCACCACATGCTTGCTTCAAGAGTCGGATGTATCCTGACTTTCCTGAGCCAGTCGCACCATAAACGATCACAATCGGCTCAGTCCCAAATTCCAATGCTTTACGTGGCGCTAGTGCATTGATGCCTTTGACTTCGGAAATTGCGTCGAGCTTTAGAGTGATTGCTGCATCTGGAAGATTGAACGACGCTGCCGGAATGGGGAAAGGCTTAAGTCCTTCGTGTCCTTCAACCGTGATTCCGGCCTCGCGCTTGCATAAAACCAAAGACTCTTTAAGGTCGTCAACGGTCACAATGCCAGTTTGGAAGAGGCGCCTTGCAGCATCTTGTAACCATTGAGGGCGTTCCTTGAACCATTTCTCTAGTTCGGCGATGTCCACGCTCACGGTCGTTAGCCTTTCAATTGTGGAGCATTAGCCTCAACACCCAGTTCCCCAGTGAAAGCCTTCTGCAAAATGGACAGGCGGAGGCGGTTGGCGCGCCGGAGGTTGGCCGACACTACAGCTTCCAACTCCTCTACGACGCTCAACCGCCGCTCCACTTCCGCCACGATCCGAGTCTGCTCGGCGAGCGGTGGGAGCGGGATGGGCAGAGCGATGAAGGACTCCCGCGTGAAATGCTTGATGGTGCTTCCCGTGAACCGGCGTTCGAGCCGTCCGGTCTTAGCCAGAAACTCAAGTAAAAACACCAAGTATCGTGAATTGAACGTCCCGAAGAACCGCACACGGTGGATCGCCTTCTGATACATCATGCCGGGAACTCGGCCGTCCCAAACTGCTGCTCGCCCTGGCTCGCCGCCTTCGCAGACAAGCACATCCCCTGGGCTTAGGCTGAAGCGTTCGAGCTGATCATCTTCAAAGAACATCTCCGACACATCGTCCGTATCAACGGTGCCCCATCGCACGTTGATGTTTCGTAAATAGGAGAGTTTGCTCCCTGTCTGATGCTTATTCTTATCGAGCATCTTTCCGAGAGCCACGTCGGCGACTTGTTCTACGCTTGCCCAGGTCCATCCCTCGGGCAGCGGGCCCAGTGTCGTGGTGTCGGGGCCGGCCGGTTCTTTGTATAGGGCACGGTCCGACCAGTTTTGGCGGCGCTCGGTGAGAATCCGTTGTAAGAGGTGTTCGCCGGTTTCAAAAGTGGCAGACAAGGTGGCAGAGCCGTCCCGGCTCTGTCTTCCCTGATTCAGCGGCGGGACGCCGCTGCCACTTTGCACTTTGACTTTGGCAAGTTGGGCTTCGGTAGGGACGAGGCGGCCTTCGCAGGCGGCTTTGAGGACGGCGGCGCGGTAGCGTTTGAGGTTGGCCTGCACCCGCCGCAACGCTGTCACCCCCGCCTCCAACCGCGTGAATTGCTTCTCAATCTCCGCCACGATGCGTTGCTGTTCGTCCAACGGTGGGAGCGGAAGCGGAAACCGTCCGACTTGTGGCTGGCTGATCGAAGCCATGCCGACAACCTGTTGGGCATTCTGAGTGAAGTAGCGACGGCCGGCGGAAAGAAGGCGATAACTGACAAACTCCGTCGAAGCCAAATCTCGACGAAGACGAACACGAATATTCTTGCTCTCGAAAACGCAGCGCTCCAGCCCGGCAGAAATCGCGGCAGCCTTTCCTACCAACTCACGACTGTTCACACGATTGACGAGCAGGTCACCCGGCAGCAGCTCGTATTCCCGGATTTCTTCCTCGGACAAGCGCATCCGCTTAATGTCGCGCCAGACGATTCGCCCCCCGTCGATGTTATACATCCGGAGACATGCCAAGCCGTCGTCGGCGTAGGACGCCGCCGGTTTGTAGATGCCGTTCTTCATCGACTCGGCGACCTCGCCGAGCGTGACCCAGCGCCAACCTTTCGGAAGATCCTTGCGTTCCTTCGCTCCTTCAGGGCTCAACGTGCTTTGGGATTCGTGACCCAAAGTGGAAGAGGCGTCTCGCCTCTGCTCCATTTCCCGATTCAGCGGCGGGACGGCGCTGCCACTTTGGCTACTGTTATCACTCTGGCGCGTCACACTCATGCTGCGAGCACCTCGTTTCTAAAAGGAAGAGGGCAGAATGAAGAATTAAGAGAAGGAGAAGGAAAGAATGAAGAATTATGAAGTTGATTCATCGCGAATTCTCCTTCGAGTGTTTGAGGATCGTCACGAATATTGCTGTCAACTCGTCGCATTCCTGACGCAGGGCTGAGAGCTTATCTGCTGCGACAATCCCGCCATCCACAAGAAGTTCCAGCCAGTAAGCTGTTTCTTCGAGTTCGCGGAGTGAGTCGCCGCATTTGGCGATGAACTCTGCCTTGCTTCGCCCACGATACGCTTCACGGTAATTTGCACCTACTGATGTTCCTGAACGCAGCACCTGCTTGCCCAACACCTGTGCTTCCGTTGTTTTCGGTAAAGCTGAAAACATTCGGATGATTCGCAGAGCAAATTTCTTCGTGCGCTCTCTCAGGTCTGTTTTCCCTCTGCATCTTGTTTCTTAATTCATTAATTCATCCTTCTGCCTTCATACCTCTCACGCAGCCAGGACGGTGTTCAGCTCGTCCAGCAAAGCCGGCAGTCGGTCACCGAAAAGCTGATATGCCTTGCCCAGACCGCCGCGCTGGTTGAACGGGGAGAGTTCCAAATCTTCCGGCTCGATGCTGATTGCCGTGGCGATGTGGTCGCGAATGAGGTGGAGCCAGGCTAACTGTTCGGACGTGAAGACAGACAAACTCAGGCGCTGCGCTCCAGCCGTCTCCGGAGGGGAGGCTTCGGCGGCTGCATTCTTCTGGCGAAGCCATTCGTTGAAGCGTTCGTGGACGGACTCCGCGAAGGGCGCGAGCACCGGTTGTTGCTCCAGCGCGAAGCGGACGAGCGCGACGAGGTCAGCAAATCGACCGGCCTGCGAGCGGCCTTTGACCTTGCCGGGTGCGGTGACGGCGAAGGCGTCCCAGAGACGGTCTTCGGTCCAGGCAGCATGGTTGTCGCGCAGTTTCTTTTCCAGTTCCTTGAGCATCGGCTCGGTGAGTCGCTGCTTGTAAGGGCGACTGTAAAGGATTTGCAGCGCGGTGATCTCCGCCTTGTGCTGCTCAATGAATTCGCGGAACGAAGTGGCGACCTGGGCACTCGTCTGTGTACTCTGCGATGCCTGGCCGGCGAAAAGCAAAATGTCGCGAGAGATGATGTCGATGGTCTGCTCAGCAGCCTTCGCGACTTTCTTGAGCAGGTTACGGAGGTCGGGATTCGTGGCCAGCGGTGCGAGGGCTTGCTGGATCAAGGTGGCAGCGGCGTCCCGCCGCTGTCTGGCTGTTGGTTCAATGTCAGAGTTTAGCGGCGAGACGCCGCTGCCACTTTGGGTGCCACTTTGTGAGCCACCGTGATTGCGGATGTATTCGCGGAACTTTTCCATGCTGACCGGGTTGCGTACGATGTGGTCGAAGGATTCTTTCTGCCAGACGGTGTTGTTCTCAAAGTTCAGAACCGGGACGGCTCTGCCACTCTTGGCCACCTTGAGGATTTCATGGGCGGTGAAGGATTTCCATGAGTGAAGGATTTCTGAAAGGGTGTGCTCGGCAGCCGGACAGACCAGAACGTGAACATGGTTCGGCGCAACCACGAATTCATGCAGCCGGTAGCGTTGGCCATCGAAATGACGCAGCGCTCCCTCCACCAACTTCTTGACTTCGGGAATCGCCAGCACACACGAGCCTGAACCCGCATCAAGCCATAGCTGGAGGCGCTGTGGAAACTGCTCGTAATACTCTCGGCGTGTGGCTTCATCGTGTGGTTCCGGATGGCCGGACAGCCATTTCTCTCGTTCTTCGCGCCATTGTTGAAGCCTCTCTTCAGGAAGGGAATCGGCGAGTCGGAAGGTGACGAAGTACGTTGTGCCCTCCTGCCTCCAATGCGGTAGATCGCCGGAGAGAAAAGCAACGGGGGCTTCGGGATCGAAGTAGTTCAGCGGCGGGACGCCGCTGCCACTTTGTTCCAAGGCTAAGAGCCGGGATGCCTCTTCTACTTTATCTGGGTCTACGGCATCGAGCAGGCCCTTCGCGATTCGCGAAAGGGTCTGGCCTTTGGCGCTCTGTACGACTTCTGCTTCCACCTCGGCATCGAAACGGCGTTCCAAACGGATGAGGCGTCCCACGAGCGATTCGACTGCGGCGACTTCGGTGGTGCCCAGGGCGGCGGCATCGAGAAGTTTCGCAAAGCTGACGGCGGGCTTCTTTTCCAGCGGTTGCGTTTCGGTTTTGCAGCTTTCGCACACGCCCACGGCATCGACGATGACGTAGTGGGTCTTGCGTTTGATGCCGGGGTTGACCTGCTCCATTTCCGTTTCTGACACCACCCGAACGCCGCGGCCCTTCATCTGCTCGAAGAAATTCTTCGACGCCACGCTGCGCATGAAGAAGACGATTTCCAGCGGCTTGATGTCTGTGCCGGTGGCGATCATGTCCACGGTGACGGCGATACGAGGAAAGTAGCTGTTGCGAAAAGCACTGAGGATCTCCTCGGGCGACAGGCTGGAGGTGCGTTTCCAGACGATTTCCTCGACTTCCGGGATAGTGGCAGCGGCGTCTCGCCGCTGTTCTTCATCCGACGGGGAGAGGCGAGATGCCTCTGCCACTTTACGGGTGATGCGCACGAAGCCGGTGCGGTAGGTGATTTTCTGGCAGAAATCGTTGCCCTTGCCGAACACCTCGCGGCAGATGCGGACGATGTCGTCAGCGTGGGTGTCGTCCTTGGCAAAGATGAGCGTCTTGGGCAGGTCGGTGCGGCCAGGAAACATTTCGGTGAAGACCTTGTCGCGGAACGTGGAGAGCACAGTACGAATCTGGTCCGGGGCGACGACGTTGCGGTCGAGGTCGGCAGCATCATAGGCAAGCACCTCGTCGAGCTGTTCCCAGCGGACTTTGCGCGTCTGGCGGTCGCGTTTGTCCACAAAGAAACCGGCTTCCACCTTCGAGCCGCCCTGGGTGATGGCCGTGTTGATGCGGTAGATATCGCAGCCCACATTCACGCCGTCGGCCACGGCCTTCTCATGGTTGTATTCCATGACGAGGTTCTGCTGGAAAAGCCGAAGGTCTGCTTGGAAGGCGTGGCGGTGAGGCCGATGAGCGAGGCGTCGAAGTATTCGAGCACCTGCCGCCAGAGGTTGTAGATGGAGCGATGACACTCGTCGGTGATGATGAAGTCAAATTCCTCGATGGGAAAATCCGGGTTGTATTCGACCGGGACGGGTTGATTGAAGAGGAGAGTGGCAGAGGCGTCCCGCCTCTGTTTGTTCATCTGATTCAGCGGCGGGACGCCGCTGCCACTTTGGGCTGCGGCACGAGCCACAGACTCCAGACTTTCGATTGGCAGGTCGTCGAGATCCGGCGCGGGTTCTTTCTCGCCCTTGAGCATGGAGTAGATGCGCTGGATGGTGCCGATGACGACGCGGGCGGATTTGTCGAGCGAGTTGCTGCTGAGATGCTGAACGATGTATTCCTCGGTGAACTTGTAGTTGTTTACGGGCGAGACGAACTGCTGGAATTCCTTGAGCGTCTGGCGGCCAAGGTTGCCGCGGTCCACGAGGAACAGGACGCGCTTGGCTCCTGCGTATTTCACAAGGCGATAGATGAAATTGACGGCGGTGTAGGTTTTGCCTGAGCCGGTGGCCATCTGGATGAGCGCGCGCGGACGGCCTTTGGCGAAGGAATTTTCAAGGCTATTGATAGCTTGGATTTGCGCGGGCCAGAGAGTGCCAGCGGCCAGCGCCGGAAATTCACGGAGGCGCTGGGCCAATTGCTTTTCCAGCTGTACCCACCCGAGCAAGGTTTCCGGACGATGAAACGAGAACACCCGGCGGCTGCACGGGTTGGGATCGAGGGGGTTGGTAAAGAAGGTTTCTGCACCCGTGCTCTCGTAGCAGAACAGAAGCGGAGACTTCCAGGCCGGGAGGCCGAACGGGACGCCAGAGACGTACTTGGCGGACTGCTCCTCGACGCCGGTGAGGGTGTTACCGGCCGGTTTGCCCTCGACCGTACCGATGGCCCTGGAATCAACGAACAGCGTGTAATCCGGTTCGCCCGTCTTGAACGAAAGTTCAGCGATGGCCACGCCGCGAGAGGCAGAGAGATTGACCCTGTCCCTCGTTTGGACGGTCCAGCCCGACGCGGTGAGCATTGCGTCGATCTGCTGGCGGGCACGTTGTTCGGGGGTCTCAGGCATGGCCGTCCGTTTCGAGCGGGCAGCATCGGTGTTGTGGAACGTTGACGGGCGTGCATGAGGATCCCAAGCCGACGACAGCGCCTGCACCACGCGGGTTGTCCACAGAGAGCCGAAGGTTGGAATCAAGGCCAGGGCCTGCGCCGGTTTGCTTGTCCGTCTCGGATTTGGCCATGAGTTTCCTTAATGCAAAACGGCGTAGGCCCTGGCCTTGATTCGTGACTGCGAAGCCGCTGAGCGGACTTTGAGGCCACCTATGGGGGTTTTGTTCGCTACAGGCATGGGCAGTTTGGCATACTTGCCATGTCCGGCTCAAGCTCCCGTGATGCGCGGGCGGCTCGATTTCCACAATAGCGTCGAATCAAGAGGCTCCAAAATCCCAAAGATTTCATGCCTAAGAAACTGAGCGCGACAGACCTTTTTGGTAACTGCTCAGCCTCTATTGCCGGGTAGCGGCAATTTGAATTTAGCCGTGGGTTTCAACCCACGGGACGAGCCGAGTGGAAAATGCCCCCGCGTCGCGTCAGCGACGGTTGAATTCAGGCGTCGCTGACGCGACGCGGGCCTGTCTCGCTCACCACCGTGGGTTGAAACCCACGGCTAATGTCAGCCGCCGCTACGCGGCGACTGGGAATTGAGGCGACTGGGAATTGAACGTTTTTGCTCCCCTCCTCGGGAAGCTGTGAAAAAATTGCCTTTGCCGCATGAACCTGATCCGGTAGGGACGCGGGGCACCGCGTCCGAATTGGGTTTCCGGTTGTGGACGCGCGGCAGCGCGTCCCTACCGTTGAATTTTTTCACAGCTTCCGG
>Ga0163150_10007046_pt1 | contig 13457 bp, 13 predicted proteins | sample OliLakLV19P2IB_FD_148628 | JGI IMG/M metagenome (GOLD analysis project Ga0163150, IMG submission 148628) | Freshwater microbial mat bacterial communities from Lake Vanda, McMurdo Dry Valleys, Antarctica - Oligotrophic Lake LV.19.P2.IB | ecosystem: Environmental > Aquatic > Freshwater > Lake >...
GCCTGAAAGTATTTTTTTAATTTGAACCCTGCGCGGAGATAATAGGCTTCCATCAGGAATTGATGCGGGCTTCATATAGGCGCCGTCAACTCCCGTCAACGTGAACCTCGCCTTAAGCACTTGATCGAACTCGATGTCCAGAGAGTCGGCGTCACCGATGGCTCGCCATTGGTCAACAAGGCCGAAATTCAAATATTGAGCAATCCAGCCATGCATGAATCGGAAGTCCTCTGTGCCTAAGTCGCCGGCTTCATCCTCCGCGGACCCGCTGATATTTCTTGGAACTATCGCGCCGCTTAGAACGGATTTCAAAACATTGAAAAAACTGTCGAGTATTACTTGGCCGGCTGACCTTGTAGGAATATTGCCCGTTCCCATTAGATTGCCCTCAACTGAAAAGATAAAATTTCTTTTTTAAGATCCATTTCAATTCCCATCACTTTGAATTTTTCATCCTGAGTCAGCGTAAAGTCCCAAAGGCTGTAAGGAAGCGGAGCGGATTCATCGCCGATCGGCGTGAGTCCCACAACCGGAAGTCTTTGCCCCGTCGACTCGACAATGCTTGGATAATCGATATCCACCCTAGAAAGAAATGGCAGCGCAATCAATTCCTGATTGGCGGGCGCACTTATGGAAAACTCTCTCTTAGGATTTTTGAATTCATTTACGATTCTGGTCGAGGTCTGCGCTTGCTTAACTGCATCGGTGACAAACTCAATATCGATTTCCTTAAGGCGCACGCCCCATTTGAGAACTGAACTCGAGCCGTCGGATACAAGACCATCTTTCCAGCGAACGAAATTCAAAATTCTATTTTGCCCATTTCGAAAGCCTTCAATATCGATAATGTTTTCTATACCGATATCGCTCGCTTGACCGAAGAAACTATAGGCAACCGCGGCGCCGGGGGCTCTTCCGCTAGATTTGAGAGTTAGGTTTTCAATAAATACAATTGAGTTTGAAGCGAGCAGTAGTTTCTCGATCGCTTCCTTTCCGGTTTTGTTCTCAAACCACGCGAGACTGTTCGGGACGTAATCAAGATCAAGGTCGATATTGTCGATATCAACTACAATGTATTTCGTGATCTGGGTCTGGTTCAATATCTTAAATAAGATCTCACTTAAGAAGTCTGCTGAATCAAGGGCACTAAAGGGAACAATAACCTTTGAAAAAAGAGAGTCATATGAAAGGACTTGGAAGTTAATTATTTGATCGGCTACGCCCATTGCCGAGGCTTCATCGTTTAGAATTCCTCTATAGATCACAACCTCTTCGGACAAGAGCGCTTCGCCACAAACCACAATTCCACATATGGCATTTTCCGCCGGCGCCCACGTGACTCTGATTTTCGAGCCCGAGCGATTCCAGCGGAATATGGAATTGACATTATCAACGTCGGAATACTTGCCATGGCGGTTCATGAGCTTAAGCGTAAGTGAATTGTATTTTAAAACTCCTATATCAAAGTCCGAATTGTCTAGGCTTCGCTTGATCTTTCCAATACCGCCGAGGTCAACGTCTTTTGATATCTCAATTTCCGATCCGAATTCTCCACTGTCCAAAAATGGGGTTAGATAAAATCTAATCAAGAAACTACCTCGGCGAGCTCTAGCTCAACTGGAATGCCGTTCAGATAAATCCCGTTTTTAAGGTTTGGACTCCAGTCGTTTACAAGGCCGACTAAGTAAAGGTCTTTGGACCGATAACCTTCGGCCGCATAGAAAAACTGTGTCTCATCGCCGCCCCCAAGCCACATTTCAAATCCCACCACCTGTCGGTAAAGGGCTTCGATCAACTCCAGGTCATCGGTGTTTCTCCAATGCTCAAGGCTTATCTTGCAGCGAAATGCGCCAACAGTCCTAAGCAGCGCGGCTTTTCCGCTTAGGGTTTTCCTGAGCGATTTTCCTTGATCGATTACAGTGCTCGAAATTTTGGGCCAATAAGAAAACTGCCCGAGCTTTTTTGTGACAACAATGCGCGCGATTCGCTTGTCTGAGTTTGCGACCTTGGTCGCTGTGATTGTAATTTTAAGGCGCTGGCCAAAAAACTCAGTAAAAGGGATTTCCGTGGTTTCCAGCAGATCATTTGATGCCGTGTGGATGAGAGTCCAAAGCGCAGTGTCGGGGTCGTAAAGATGAAATGTGTACGATTTTAAATTGTGATCAACGAGAATAATTCTATCAATGCTGTAGACATTGGAGAGATCAAAATCAATCACTGTGGAGTCGGCATCAACGGAATCGGTTGTCATCCACGCACTTCTGAGAGATCTGTTTCTCATGAACGCGGCGAACTCGTTGCCAAGTGTTGCCGTAATTGTGGCGGACTCGTTGTCAAGGTCTAGAAAGTTCTTCTCAAAAAAGCAAATTTGCTTAGACATCAAATCACGCCTTTCCGATATTGAGCCGCGTCCGCTCTATTTGTTTTGCCTCTAGAATTTCTGCTGCGTCTTCATTAAGAGAAATATGAACCTCGACCATTGCGCCGCCGCCGGCGGATTGCTCTCCAGCTGAGGTCAAAGAAAATTCGCCCTTCTTAATTCCTTCTGAGAATCTTTCAGGTACGACAATTTCGCGAGGCGTAAAGGTCGACACAAAGCTTTCCCCGAACGCGCTCCCGCCGCCGGAATAACCTTTCGCGGCTTGGAGGTTTGTTCCTGAGATCGCAGCGATTTGCACGGCTCCAGCTGCGGCAACCGCGGCGCCCATGAAGAGCCCGAAAAATCCGCCTTGTGCGATCGCTTTCGAAATACCTTCCGCAATATTGATTGTGGCGTGCGCGAGTGCCGCCACTTTTCCAATTTGAAAAAGCTCTTTGTTCTTGGACTGGGTAAGGGTCGAGAGCGTTTGAAATGCGTCTGAGGTCTGTTGAATTTCTTCCTTGCGATAAAAAGCCTTAACATCCGCCACGGCTTTTCCGTACTTCGCTTCGTCTGAGAGTTTTCTTTTCTTCTCATCTAGATCAATGCGGGCCTTCTCTGTCGCGATGGCTGCGTCTCGATTCAAGTCAAGGAGCTGGCTTTCGTCTTTTATTTTTGTCAGCTCTTCCTGATGTCGTTGTTCGGCGTCTTTAACTTTATCTTTCTTCTCCTGATTGACCTCGACCTCGTACTCAGACTGAACGGAAAGGGCTTCGTTATGGGCGGCATAGTCAGGGGGTGGAACTTCAAGTGCGGCGGCGGCAAGTCGGTCGGCCTTAGAGGCTTCCATTGATTCATTGTATGACGTTGAGAAAGCATCGGCGGCGGATGCGCCGCCCTCTGCAAATGCGGCTTGTAGGCTTGTGAAGCCTTCCTTAATTCTTGACCAATCCTGCAATATCAAGCCAGAGATCAGTGTCGCTAGTGGTCCAATGATCGAGCCGATTTCCTCGGCGAAGGCACGAAATCCAGCTCCTACGCCCGTGAAGAATGCCTTAAACGCGTCCCAGTTTTTATAGACGGCCACTCCTATAGCAGCCAGGGCAATGATCAATATTCCAATGGGTCCTGTGGCAAAAGCGATGACGCTTCCCATGGCTCCAAGCGCTGTTGTTAATGCGCCCGTCGCGAGTGCCGCAATGCCGGCGGATGCCGAGTATGCGGCCCATACTGCGGTTGCTTTCAAGAATATGAGCATCCCAATTGTGACTGCGGCGGTGAGTCCCAGAATCGCTGTTGTGCCGGCGAGAATATATGCTGCGATTCTTAAAAACTGTGGGTTAGCTTCGATCAACCAAAACGCCACATTCTTGAGTGCGATTGCCATCTTTTCAGCCAAGGGATTAAAGACTGAGCCGATCGCCTGCACGACATCTCCCATTACTTCCTTAAGCTGAATAAAGGGGTCCGCGGCGGCCTTTGCGGAGCCACCATATTTTGCGGAGAGCTTTTCAATTAAAATAGCTTGAGCTTCGGCAACCTGGCCGGTCTGCACAAGCGTCTCAATTGTTTTCTTTTGCTCTTCGGTAAAGACAACGCCCGAGCGCCTGAGTAGATTCATCCCCTGAATGGGACTGTTTAAGGCTTTTCCTAGGCTTTGTGCTGCGGAGGTGGCGTCTGTTCCCATGGCGGTCGCCATATCTAGAGCAAGTGCTGTGACTTGGGGAAAGACATCCTTTTTAATATTTGTGAAAGTTAGGAGCATGTCCTCAGCGGCGACAATTGTTTCATCGCCAAAGTTCGTCACCTTTTGAAGGGCGCTCGCGAGTGCGTAGACTTGCTCAGCTGTAACGCCGGCGGCTCCACCCGTCGATCTAAGTACGGCTTCAGTTTGCTTTTCGACTTTGACTTGATCTCGGTACGCTAGAACGGACGCGCCGATCGCCGCTGTTAAAACGCCAAAGCCAACAGATGATGCGGCCGCAATGCTGCCAAGGCTTGAGGAGAGAGTCTTAGTCTCTTTCTCGACCTTCTTAAGTTCATTGGAGAAGTCTGCTGCGTCTCCATTGATCTTGATTACAACCGCGGCACGACTCATGACTTGAAACCATTCCTTTCAAGAGCTCTCTTTTCAAGTTCTCGAATACGCTCTTGAACTTGAGGGAGTGCATCAGAGTTGGCGGCTTCGCTGAACTCGATCTTTTTGTCCATCAAAGCAGCTTGAAATTTTGCGCGCTCCCTATCCGATAGGTTTATCAGTTTCGAAAACGCAACAAGCTCCCGCATCGTTCGCTCCAAAAAAACATCCGGAGTCCATCCGTAGGCTTCGAAAAAGATATGAGCGATCACATCCCAGCCGACGGCTTCGTCATCTTCTCCATGATCTTTTTTTTTGAATCCGCAACCGCCTTATCAACAAGCGGCTGCGAAAGTCCAATGACTACCATTAGGGCCTTACCCAAATTCATAAGTTCTTTCGGGCCTGATCCAATCTCCTGTGCGAAGTCAACCCAAGTGGGAAACCGCGCTTTGTCTTCAAGAAGATGGTGAAGGGTTTTGCAAAGTGCCTCAATGTACTTGCCCTGTGAAGTCTCCTTATTTATTTGAGACTTCGGATCAAGCGCTTGATTGAAAGCTTCTTCGGAGCCCCATTCTTGCCTAACCCAGATCTGGGTCATGAGGCTGAATTTACGAAGGCGAAACGTGTAAGTTTTGCCGTTCATTTCAACTTCGATATCACAGGGTCTAGGGTTTAGATCTTCAAGCCCGAACTTCACTTTACGACACCTCTTCGATGTGAGTGATCTTGAACACCGAGTTCGACGTCTCATCTCTAAGGAGCTTCATGGTCAAATCAGAGATCATGAAAGCTTTTTCCTGAAGAGGAATCGGCATACCGGCGCCTACGCAGCGGTAAGCTTGAATTTGGAAAATGTCGCGTGAGGAGGTTTTGGAGGCGAGGAAGAAAGCTCCAAACTCAGGAAATTCAGAAGTCGCGCTTCCGACTTCGATTTCAGAAATTCCGCCGTGAGGAGGGAACACGTCAAAGATCGCAGTATCACCGGCCGTCATGCCGATGGTGCCGGCGCCGCCTGTAATTGTGATTCCCCAGTCAGCCATAACAACAGCGGTACTTGTGGCAATCGCTTGGTCTGAGAGAATCATTAGACTGTCGTCCAAATAGTTTGTATCAACTCCGCGATTGAAATCGATATTGGTCATTGCGTACACATTGATATGCGTCGCGTCTTTGGCTTCGATGACATAGCGACCGAACTTCAGGTCTGCTTTATCACTAGCCGTCAAAGTTGGAGCAAGTATTCCTGTGGCGGCAATTACGCTTGTTCCTTTTAGGTCTGTAGTATTTCGAATTTCGCCGGCGGCCGCACTCACTTGCGAAGTTAAAGTTCCACCTAAGAACAATTCCATCAGGAAGTTTGGGTAGGATTTCACGTTCGCTGTGAGCTGAGTTGAAATTTGCGTGGGCTCAGAGGCATACGCAAAGCGACTGGAACCTCCGTAAAGGTCTTCGGACTCCCCGGTGAGCTCTAGGTTCGCGCCACCGATTACTTGCAAAATCCCGTAGGGAATTTGATCTGCTCTTCGATATGGAGTGATCGAGTGAATCCCGAACACTGCTCTATTTCTTGATAAACCCATTTTGTAATCTCCTTTTTAAGAATAAGTTTTTTCGTAACTGAATTCAAAAGTAAGTCTTGCGGCCCCGGTGGGCTTTCTTCCTAAGTCAATAAATCCCATTTCGGTTTTGCTAAGCTCAACGGAGGAATAAAGTCCGCTCGCCGGCGCTTGTGCCGAACACTTGAGCATTTCAACTTCAACTTTGTCAGCCAGGGCGTCGAGCTCATCATCGATCTCGTTTGTGCCAGACACAATAATTTCAACTGCTAAGTTGAGTTTTCTGTTTTGAATCGTGGGCTGGCTTGAAAGCGTTTGGGTTTCTTCATCTCTTGTATAAACGCAAATGCAAGGAACTTCGATTTCGCCGAGACTCTCAGCGCGGGCTTTGAATACGCGATCGGAAACCTCGGAAACCGCACTCTTAAGTCTCGCAACTACGTCTTCTCGAATTAACTGCCTAGAGGAGGACATTAATCATTCTCCATCAGAAATATTCTAATCCCGCCCTTGCCGTCTAGTTCCGTGCGACTAACAAGGTAGCTATCACCGCGAACAACAAACTCTTCACGGTTTGTGGGTTGCGCGGGCAGATCTTCGAGCAATGTCAGAATGCAAATGCTTTGCGTGTTGATCGCCTGGCCGGTTGCGGGATCTACTTCAACATATTTCTCATCAAAGATTCCCACGAACTCATGGCTCAAGGAGCCGTCACCCTTAAAGATGATGGCCTCCCCGTGAACACTCTTAAGCGTTTGAATAACACCTTCGAACAACTTCTGACCCCTTTAAAGGTTATGAGCTCGCCATCACGCCGGCATTTTTCAGCGACGTAATGATTGCCGCAATTGCTATATCGATCGCATCGAGGCGAGTCTCAGTGCCCGTAAGGGGAGCGGCATTTGAGCCCGTGCCATCAACTCCCGACAAATTCGTCCCGGCTGTGTATGCCACAATTGCCGCAACTTTCGGCTCGGCTCCGCCCATCAACAAGATTTTGCAGCTTGTTGCTGAAGTGCCGGCGGCCTCAACGCACAGGCCGACCAACTGATTGCCAACCGCATCAACCGTGAGCCGCTTTTCCGTATCATCCCAATACATACGGATTCCCGCGGTCGCATTATCTGTTGTTTCTTTAATCAACTCGACTACGCCCGCTACCTGACCAACTACCGCGGCGCCGTTCAGCGCATCGCTAATTGCCACCGCAAAGATATTTGCAACTAAAAAACCTTTGCCGCTCAATACGTCATAGGGCGCGATAAGGTCCAACCGCTCGCCTTCTTGAATATAACTTTCCATGAATTCAATCTCCTTGTTAAATTTTTAACTTCTAATCGAAACCAAAAACAAAAAACTAGCTCATCGGGAACTCGCGCTCCCGATGAATTCCCGTCTAATTAAGCTCCAGTATTAAAGACTGCGAAGCGGTGGTTAACAACCTTAGCTCCGAAATCCAGGTACGCGCGAACAATCACGCCGAGAGTGTCGGGATGATCTTTTGTCTCGATCTGCAATCCGCGAGCGCCCTCGAGGTAGGCATACTCAAGGCCTTCAACTTGTGAAGGGTCTGCAATGATGTAGGAGTCCTTTGCTTCCAGCTTAGCCGACACCAACAGTTCCAAACTTCCACCGTGAACATTGAATCCACCGCTCGTCGATTGATTAGCTAAAAGAGTGCGAGCCGCACCTTCAAGCTCAGCCGATACTAGTAAATATCGAGCACTTAGATCCATTACTTGGGCTTTGTCATCAGTTTGCTTTCTAAGCATTGCCTTCATTGCAGAGAGGCTTGCTGCATCGAAAGCTGCGGGAGTGAGCAGATTCGCGTGGCTTGCGTGAAACAAATCAACAGCATCCGCCATATCCGGATTGTCGAGCATCGCTTCTTTGAAAGCGACTGTGTTCTCAAGATGAGCGGCGGCTCTACCGAATGCAGCGGCGATTTTCGCCATCGCGCCTAGATCATCGTTGATGATTGTTTCGCGAGTGAAGGCAAGCTTCTTACCGTAAGTGTACAAGCGGTATTGCTCTTTTGTGTCGCCGATAACGCCGGTCTTGATCTCTCCGCCTTCGTTAACTTTTTCCAAAGCCGGAGCTTCGCCCAAGGACGCAACACTTGAAACTTTAAAATCTTTTAAAGTTGTTTCAACTGCGAACTTGCGAAACACCTGTGGAACAGACTCATAACCAGCTTGAAGACGCTTGTTTGCAATGCCTTCTAAGATAGCCGGGAAATCGCTTGTAGACTGGAAGGCCCGCTGACAAATTTCGTTGCGGCTCATGTGCTCAGTGCGAGTGCCATTCATTTCTAAAACCATTCGAGCGATTTCAATCGCTGAACGGTTGTGGAACTTGTGACCTTTTTCAGTCAGCTTGTGTTCCATGGGGAAGCTGCGATGTAGGATCGCTTCGATCGCGCCTTCTCTGCGGGTTTGAACTTCATCAAGGCCACCACCGAGATCAACCCGGGTAGCGGTTGCCGAGCTGATGCTTTTCGCTGCATCAGATTCCGCCCATTTCTCTTGAACCATGATTAGGCAATCTTCAAGAGACTTGTTAGAGGCAATGATTTCCTCAGCAAATGTCTGGGGTAATTTTGCCTGACGTACTGCGCGTACAATCTTTTGAGACTTCTCGCGCTCTTCCTTGCGGATCTTGTCGGCCTCTGTCGGGCTAACGAGCGCCACTGTATCTACGGGCTTCATTTCTGGTATCCTTTCGTTTGAGTTTTTAATTATGATTTCGCAATCATGTTCTGTTTCATTTGAGCTAGTTCTGACTTGAGCGTTGTGATCGGCGGGAACAGTAACAAGGCTCATCTCCATGGGCTCCCAATCAATTGCCCTAAGCGTCTTCACTTGAACTTCTTCATTTTCAGACTCGTCCGTGTATGAATGAACGCGGTATCCAATGGACCCGTTTCGAATAATGCCGTCTTTGACATTGTTCCAAATGGCATCAACTTCTTTGTTTTTAGAAAAGCGGACGCGCCCTATGAGTTTTTCCCCGTCAATCCAGGCCTTTTCGACAACGCCGATTTGATCGGCTAGGTCATTGCGGTTGTGCGAGTTAAGAAGAGGTGCGCCCTTCATCATTCGATCTAGGCGAACGTGGTCTTTCTCCATGGAAAGAATTTCGTTGAACTGCTCAACGCTCCATCCCTTAAATCGAAACATGCGAACGGGAGTTGAGGTGGTGAAAACCATTTCAACAGTGCGAGTTTCTTCGTTGATCGACTTCGGCTCAAAGCGGCCGTCTAGATCGAAGCTAGGCGCCTTCGTCTGGATTTTTTTCGTCTGCATTTTCCTGCTCTCCTTCTTTGGCTGGCTTCGCTTTTGGATTTTGTCCTAAGGATGCTGGCTCGGGTTTCTTGTCTTGGCGAGGATCTGAATCTGTAATAACTCCGAGAGCGTCCATGAGCTTGAGCTCCTGTGCGCGCTCTTCGAAAACAGCTTCCGGGTCCTTGCCTTGCGATCTCAAAACTTCGCTGACTGTTGTCTGTCCAGAGGCAATAGCTTCCTTGTTGGCGGAAACTTCTTTGCCCGGGTCAATCATCGCGCGCGCCGGAAGCGTCCATTGCGGGTACAGCTTATACATATCCATATTTCCGGGAGTGACGAGGTCCGCGGCTTCAATCCACGCCGAGAAAATGGGCGTCATAACTTCAGCGATTAAGATTTGGTTTTGCCACTTGCGGACTTTTCGATCCATTCCGATATGGCCCATGCGGCCAGAAGAAAAATTAGTATTAGAAAGATCTTGAGTAAGTGACTCATAAGTAATTCCAAGTCCGGCGGCAATTGCGCGAAGCTGGGATTTTGTGAATTCGGGATAGTCGGCAACACTTGGGGGGTTTGAGAATTTGACATCACGGCCGGGAGGTAGAATTTCGACTGATCCAGAATCAAGCCTTTCTAAGATCTCGATTTCCGCATCACTCTCACCGCCCGGGTCCGCGGTAGAATCTGTAATGAATGCGGCATAGCACGCAGCGATTTGTTGCTTTCTCAAGGATGCGTCTTCATAGATGTCGAGATCTTTCAATCTGATCATAACCTTTGTAAACCAAGTCACTCCCCGCGCCTGATGGAGCCTATCTTTACGATATATATGAAGGACCTGTTCCGCAGGCACGCGAACAGTGTCTTGCGGATTTGATGAAATAACGGCATTTTCCCCAGGATGACCCTTGAAGAAGTGGTAGGCGGCTCGGCGGCCTGACTTGTCGAACTCAACGCCCTGAATGATTCGAGTTCCGTTCACAAATTGTTCATTGCGTTGATTATTCAGAAAGTCGCTCTCAAGGAGCTGGAGCCTGAGTGGAACAACTCGCTCGAGTCCAAGCTTGTCTTTGATGGCTTTCATTTCAGCCGGCGGCATTTTGTGCTTGATGATGAAACACTCGCCATCAGTTACGACCGCGTCCATAACGGCCGATTGCATTTGATAAATATTTCGCTCTTCGTCGTAATCACAGATTTTGTAATCAGCCCAATCGGACCAATACTCGAGAGCTTTTTTAACAGACTTCGAATCGTTGTCTTTTGTGTGATTGATTTGCGGTCTTACGCCATCTCCGACAACCATGGTGGAAATAACGTCAACCGCATGACCGGCCCATGGGTTATTTCGAATGAGGTCGCGAGCTCGCATTTTGAGGGAAGCGGCCGCATCCTTGAGCTCCGAATTGGCCGATTTGTCTGAGGCGGCCCATAGGGAGAGACGATTAGATTTTGAAGCTGCCTCATACTTCCGCATATTGTCGCGGGCATGATGAAGGCGCTCAATTGAGACTCTTGCGAACTCACGCTTCGCGGCCGTCCGCGGCGCAAAGTAAGAAATAAGTCGGTCGACAAAGTTCAAAGCTTAAACTCCCTTGGACGTTTTGGGATTTATTCGCGTAGTCGGAGATGAAAGGCCTAAGGATTTTCTTATTTGGCCTCGTATCTGATTCATTTCCGCGAGCGAGCGATACTCGACTTTGCCGGTGGCATATTCCACAACGCGCGCGCCTGTTGCGATCGCTTTCTCGAGCTTTGCCAAATCTTCGGAAGTAAATGCCATGTGGCTTTATCTTCGGGAAAGTGTGAAGAAAAGAAAATGGTGATAATTTTATCAGTCTAGGAAGGTGGACTTTTTGCGTACGATTTTAGGCCTGACAGGCTTAGCGGGATCTAGGTTCGCCTCGATCCGGGATCTTGTCTGAAGTCTTTCCGGAACAGCGGCGGAGCGATCGATCCCAAGTGATGCTGCCACCGCGCGGTTATATACCGCAAGATCGAGCGCCTCATTTCTGTCGTACCTTTTGACCCATATATAAGTGGGGAATCCGCGGATGAGTTTAATGTCCTCAACCTCAGCTGTTAGCATGCGAAAATACTCTTCCGGATAATCCTGTGGAAAGTGAATGAAACCGTGCGGATACCCGTTCTGTGAAATCTCCTCGTCGCTCGGAATCTCTTGTTTTAGCCATCCGTAAAGTTCGCGCTTTGTGGTGGAGACGCCGATTCTCCAAACGGGGACGTTTTCTATGGAGCTTTTGGAGCCAATTTTTGCCTTTGTAGGCATTTGAAAAATCCTGTCCAGGTCATCGTGACCTTTGATCACCATAACTTTTGACGCAGGATATTTTTTTGCCCATTTATATACCGTCTGAGTTTGAAATCCCGAGTCTATGGCGAGCCTTAATATGCCTATATCTTCACCAGTCGCGTGTTTCCAGCGCTCCCGCAAAATCTCATCCAAAGGCTTGTAGGTCTCAAGGCTTGACGTATCTCCAGGGAATACCCTGTAATCGATCGACCATGATTCACAATTTGCGCCCCATCCGCGGACCTCAAGCTCAATCCTATTTTTTTGAATGTCCACTGCGCAGGTAAGAAACCTAACGCCGGCGGAAATAACGTTCGACTTATAGTCGGCTCGGCGGTCATAGAGCCGCTTCCACTCTGGGGCGTCGCCTTGAATTTCCCAAGTCTCCCCAAGAGATGTATTCACGAAGGTTTTAAAGGTCTCTGGGCTTTTCTTTGCCTTGAGGAAATCCGTCGCCACCTCTCCCCACGTTTTCCAAGGAGAATAAAGCTCATTCAAATGATATCCGCGGATGCCTTTAATCTCAGGCTTATCCGCAATCCACCGGCCTTTTTTAAGCATGGTGCTTTTTTGATTATGTTCGATCACTAGGCCGCAAGACTCACAAACAAAATGCGCGGTATCTGGCTTTTTTTTCTCCCACTTTAAGTCGGGGAGCCTCATCACGAACGGAGTTTCGCAGCCAGGGCATGGAACATGAAAGCGCCTTTGATCGGATTGGTTGAATGCGAGCTCAATGCGCGAGGCGCCTTTAATTGTTGGAGTTGAAACCATGAAGTTGAGCCGGTTGAAAAAGGTATTACTTCGTTTTTTCGCAAGAGATACCGGATCTCCTTCGGCTCCCGAGCTCGCCGGAAATCTGTCGACTTCATCAAGAAGAGTGAGCCTAACAGGACGCGATGCTAGAGACGCCGGGGCATTGGAGCCGGCAAGGGAAATTTGCCCTCCCGGGAATTTTTTATGTCTGAGCGTGTTTCCGCTCGATCTAGATTTATCTTCGCCAAAAATATGAGCCAGTGCCGGCGTGTCGCGGATCATGGGGGCGAGCCTATCTTTCGAATAGCTCTCCGCCATTTCAAGGGTGGGTTGCACGAGGAGCATTGGGCAAGGGTCATGATGCGAGAAATATCCAATCACATTGTTTACAATTTCAGTCTTTCCAACCTGGGCTGAGGTCATCATTATTATTTCAAAAACTTCCGGGTCTTTGGCGGAGTCCATGATCTCGCGCTGATAAGGCGCGCGGTCAGTGTTCCACCGGCCGGGTTCAGCCGAGGACTCAGAGCTCAGGAATCTTTCCCGGTCCGCCCATTCAGAAACGAGGAGCTTTGGTGGGGGCTTAAAGATCGTGGCGGCTTCCTTTGCGATCGCTAGAATCTTAGTCATCGAAAGCGCCCTCTGAGAGCTCCATCAGTGCCTCGTCGACAATGCCGCGGATGAGCGCTTCAGTTTCTTTTTGGGAACTCGCGTTTTGAATTTGTTGAGCTGCCTTTGTGGGGAGGTAAAGGAGCTTTGCCCGAATTGAGCCAAATATTTTCTGTAGTCCCGATTTGATCTCCTCTTTAGGAATTAAGTTCCTTTGTTTGACCTGTAAATCAAGTTCTAGGTCTTGGCGCCGGATAAAATCGAGTTTTGCCTTTTCATGCACCGGCTGGAAATCATTTTCGAAATCTATCTTCTGACTTTCATCGTCTGGGTTGAAATCAAATATCATTCGGATGGCGGCTCGGATGTCATACAGTGCGCCTTGGCTCCCCTCTTCAACGGGCGTAAGCCTCTTAAGCCGCTCCTTAATGGTACGCCGGTCCCTCCCGGTGGGACCGGCGTACCATTAAGGAGCGGCTTAAGAGGCTTACGCCCGTTGAAG
>Ga0163150_10007049_pt1 | contig 13455 bp, 8 predicted proteins | sample OliLakLV19P2IB_FD_148628 | JGI IMG/M metagenome (GOLD analysis project Ga0163150, IMG submission 148628) | Freshwater microbial mat bacterial communities from Lake Vanda, McMurdo Dry Valleys, Antarctica - Oligotrophic Lake LV.19.P2.IB | ecosystem: Environmental > Aquatic > Freshwater > Lake >...
GGTTGGATGCGACCGACGCTTGCGGCGACGGGGCTCCGGGACCTGGTGGGAGCGTTCATGGTGGTACCGGAAGGACCTCGCGTTCGCGAGCCCCAGGCGGGCTACCCACACGAAACCCGGAAGCGCCTGAAAATCATGATGATGGTGCACTACAAGGGTGAAGAACCGCCGATCCACACGTGGCCGCCGAAGGACATCAAGGCCCACATCGATCTCATGCACGGCATCAATCGCCAGCTCACCGAATCGGGCGAGCTGGTCGATGCCCAGGGGCTGGCCGGGCCCGAGCAGGCGAAGATCGTGCGCGCGAAGAAGGGCGGCGGGGCGGCGATCACGGACGAGCCGTTCCCGGAGTCCAAGGAGTTCCTCGCCGGCTTCTGGATCATCGACTGCGACTCGGAAAAGCGCGGCATCGAGATCGCCGCGATGGCTTCGGCGGCGCCGGGCATGGGTGGCGTGCCGATGAGCATTCCCATCGAATTGCGTCAGGTGATGAGTGCGCCCAAAGTCGAGGGGCTCGAGCTGTTGAACCAGCTCGACACGGACGATCGCATCGCCGGCCACCATCGCCTCGACGCTACGCGCGCGCACTTGCACGAGTTCGCGGGCGACCGGCACGCGGCCATCGCGCACTATCGGGCGGCGACGGGCCGCACGACGAGCCTGCCGGAGCGGGACTACCTCACGACGAAGGCGGCTCGACTCGCAGCCCATTGAGGCGGGCCTGCACGCTTGCCTGACCATGCGGCTCCTGGCGCGCGCTATCTAACTCAAGTCATCCGAGCCCGTGTGCGGCATCATGTGCGCATGGCCGCGGGACGCATCGATCCTGACTCGCCGCCCCTCGACACGATCGAGGCGTGGTGTCGTGACTTCGTGACCACGCTCGACCTGGCGCGCAAGCTTTCGCCGCCCGCGCTGCCGGACGTGAGCGTCGAAGCGAGCTGGGAAGTCGATCCGATCCCGCTGCGCATGGTGGCGCCGGGCCGGCCGCGCGAGCTCGTCGTCGTGCAGCGCAGTGCCCCCACCGCCACCGGTCGAGCTCTCGCGCGGCCGGAATCGCGCGCGCGGTTGCTGCACACGTTCGTGCATCACGAGCTGCAGGCCGCGGAGCTCTTCGCGTGGGCCGTGCTGGCCTTCCCGGAGACGCCGCGCGCGTTCCGCAGCGGGCTGGTGCGCTTGTGCCGCGAGGAGCTCGCGCACATGCACCTCTACATCGAGCACATGGCCGCGCTCGGCACCCGATTCGGCGATCACCCGGTGCGCGATTGGTTCTGGGATCGCGTCGGGCGTTGCGAGAGCGCGGCTGCGTTCGTCGGCTGGCTCGGCATCGGGCTCGAGGGCGCCAACCTCGAGCACAGCCCGCGTTTCGCGGCGATGTTCCGCGCGGCCGGCGACGAGCGCGGAGCAGCGATCCTCGAGCAGGTGGAAGCCGACGAGGTCGCCCACGTGGCGTTCGCCGTGCGCTGGTTCGAGCGGTTCTCGGGCGAAACGCTCGACTTCGATCGCTGGAGCGCGATGCTGCCGCCGCCGCTGACGCCCTCGCTCATGCAGGGGCAGCCCATGAATCGCGACGCGCGGCGTCGGGCCGGGCTCAGCGACGAATTCCTCGCGCGCCTCGCGGCCGCGCCGCCGACCGGAGCGAGGCGGAAGCCGTGAGCACGCAGAGCGAAGCGAGCTTGCGAGCGCAGCCAACGAATTGCGCGGGCCCGTTCAGGGGGCCCGCGCCGCGCGCGTGGGTCCTCAACCTCGACGCCGAGCACGAGCTCGCCGCGCACCGGAGCTACGCGCCCACCGCGGATCTGCGCGCCATCGTCGCGCGCGAGCGGATGCGCTTGATCGGCTCGCTCGTCGGACCGCACGACGTCGTGCTGGACGACGACGATCCCGTGCGCGGCGGTGCGCGCGATCGGCGCGCCGAGGGCATACTGGGCAGCGCCTGGTGTCCGACGCCGCGCGCTCTCGCTCGGCTCGCGGCCGCGGGAGCACGGCCCGTCGTTGCGCCCGGCCTCGACGTGCTGCGCCGCGTCAACGCGCGACCGTTCGCGGCGCTCGTGCGCGCGCCGCTCGCGCGAGGGAGCTTCGAGAAGCACGTGGTCGCGACGCTCGACGAAGTCCTCGCGCGGCTCGCGTCGCCGACTAGCGACGGCTGGCTCGTGCGTCGGACCTTTGGCGCGGCGGGTCGTGGTCGGCGCCGGATCGCGGCCGGCCGACCTTCCGAGGCGGAGCTCGCGTGGCTCGTGGCCAGCCTGCGCTTCGGCCCTCTCGTCCTCGAGCCGTGGGTGCGCGTGACGCGCGAGTACACGCGCTCGGCGTGGGTGCAGCGCGGCGGCGAAGTCGTGATCTCGCCGCCCTGTTTCCAGGCGACGACGCCGCACGGAGCCTGGACGCGCACGGAACGCGCGGAACGCGGCGCCGTTTCGCGCGAGGATGACACGGCGCTCGAGGAGGCCGTCGCCGTGGCGGGCGCCGCGCTCGCGAACGCCGGGTATTTCGGCCCGTTCGGCATCGACGCGTACCGTCACCGCGAGGCCGACGGCACGACGACCGTGCTGAACCCGCTGAGCGAGATCAACGCGCGCTTCACGATGGATTGGGCCACGGCGATGTCGGCCGCGCCCGAGAGCGGCGAGGCGCTGCACCGGCTCGAGGCCTTGTCCGAACGGTGACGCGCCCTTGGACGCCAGTTTCGCGCTACCTGATCGTGCGAACGACTCCGGGAACGAGTCGGACGATTCTCGCGACGCGGCTCGTAACGCTCGTCCGGCTCGTGGACGAGTGAGGCGGACGCGCGCTCACGCCTGCACGTTCACCTCAGACGGTGCACCTCGACCACCGGACCGAGGCAGCGCGCGTGGAGCATGCGCCAGGCCCAGTTCAGGTCGGCCGGGTACTCGTCGTTCTGGTCGCGGAACTGAAACGGACGGTCGTCGCCGTCGTCCGCGGTCATCGGCGTGATGCGCACCTCGCGCTCGCGCACGATCGCTTGCACCAGACGCGCGACTCGGGGCAAGCGCATGCTCTCGAAGGCGTCGCTCACGAGGCGCTCGGCCGGAAATTCCCGCAGCAGGTCTTCGCCGTTTGGCCCGGCGTTCCGCACGTGGCGCGACGCGATGCTGTCCAGCCCGAAGCCCGCGCGGCGCGCCTCGGGCGGGAGTTCCATCTGGTAGATGCACCAGGGATGGGCCGTGTCCACATCGGCGTACTCGTGCATCGAGCGCTCGTCGCGCAAGAGCGGCACGTCGAGCGTCCCCATGATCAAGCTGCGCTCGCGCGACGGCTCCACGTTGGCCTCCAGCCAGCGCGCGGTCTCGGTCAACGTGTCGGGCCGCGTGCGCAACCACGTCAACTTGACCGCGGCCGCCGTCTGGAGACCCACGAGCACGAGGGCCGCAGTCCACAGCGTCCTCCGCGCGCCGGCGCGCGCCGACAGCTCGTCCGCCAGACGGTCGAACGTCGTCGCCGCGAAGCACGCCAGGAAGGGCACGAGCGGCAGCAGGTAGCGCGCGAATGTCACGCTGTAGAAGCCGAACGCGAGGGCGTAAGGCAACACGAACGCGAGCACGTCGAGGAGGTCGGCGCGAGCCCGCAGGCGCGACATCCAATCCCCCACGACTGGCGCGAGTGGCGCACGAGCGCGACGGGCTGACGCGAATCGGAGCACGATCCAGGTGGCCGCAGCCAGCCCGGTGAGCACGAAGATCAGCGGGTCCGCGCTCCACAAGTTCTGGATCAGCACACGAAACCCGCTGCCGTCGAAGTATTGGACGCCGTGCGACGCCTGGCCGAACAGATGGTGGCCCGGGAGCGCTGCAGCGACCTTGGGATCCGACAAGTCGACGAACGCGAACGGATAGAACAGCCGGACGCACGCGCCCACGACGGCCAGCGCGCCCAGGAACGACACGTGCGCCCAGCTTTCGCGTGAACGATTGCGCAGGACGTGCGCGACGCACAGCGGCGCGAGCAGAGCGAGCCCGCTCTGCAACGCGCCGACCGCGAGCCCGATGGCGAGGCCAGCCAGGGCGTACGCGAGCGGCCTCGGGCGCCGCGCGACGTGAGCGCAGGCCAGGACCGCGAGCGGCAGCAGCGCCAGCGCCGCGCCGTGCGGCCGCGCTTGCGGCGCGTACCACTGCGTGATCAGGCTCGTCGCGACCAGCGCCGCTGCGAAGAGCGAGGCCGTGCGTCCCGCGAACAGGCGCGTGAGCCGGTACGTCGCCAGGACACCCAGGATCGAGATGCACGCGCTGATGCGGCGCAGGAGCAACGCTGCCGTCGAAGCACGCGCGAGGTGCTCCTCCAGCGTGCGCGGTTCCGCAACCGGCGGCGCGGGCAACAGGAGCACCGCGAGCCGCGTGACCAGGTGCGGATAGAAACCGTAGCGCAAGTCGTGCTCGGGATCGGCGACCTCGGCTCGCATCAGCGCGAGTTGACCGGTGTAGACGCGCTCGTCACCCATCACGCGGTGCGGGAGCATGAACCCGGCGCCCGTGAAGCGCAGCGTCAGCGCCGCGGCCATGGCGAGGAGCACGAGCACGGTCGCGGCGCGACGTCCCGGCGAGAAGGATCGAGCCGTGCTCCGCGCCGGAGCGCTACCGATCTCCGCAGGCGAGCGGGTCGGCGCGCTCACGGATAGGAATAGCCGTTCACGAGTTCGACCGAGCCCCAGCGGGTCGTGATCGTCACCGTGACCTCGGTCGGATAGGGCGGACCCCGACGACTCGGGACGGAGAGGGCGCTGATCCACGCCCCGACCCTGACAGGCTCCACAGCTCGTGTCGTGGTGTGCATGCGGATCCAAACGGCCGCCGGCAGTCTATCCGTGGGGGCGCGCGGGTCGGCGGATACGGGCACTGGAGAATCCGACCCGAGACACGTTCGCAGGCGATTCCGCGCAGAATTCGCCGGCCCGAGGCCGGCACGCTCGGCCTGATCGTCGGCCTCGACGACCGCATACGCACCGCCCTTACACGCCACATCGGGGTCCGAGGTCGGAACCGATTCCCGTGCCGCGCACCGACGGGTAGCGTGGGGGGGAACGCACGAGCGGGATCCTTCCCCCCGGCCGCTCCGCCTCACCCCCCCGATGCGCTCCGCAATGAAGCCTGGTTTCGCACGATTCCTGCCGGTCGCGCTGCTCCTCCTCGCCAGTGCTTTCGCGCAACCGGCCGGCGAGGAATCCGCCCTCGCTTTCGCGCTGCGTAGCGCGGAGGAGTCGCTGGCGAAGAACGACGCCGCGGGCAGCATCGTGTGGATCGAGCGCGCGCTCGAGCGCGATCCGAAATCGGTTCAGGCCTGGGACCTGCGCGCGCGGTACGCGCTCGCGATCGAGGACGGCGACGGGCACGTGTACGCGCTCCACCAGGCGCTGCGCCTCGCGATCGCGCAGAAGCGTCCGAAGTCGGTGGTCGACGGTCTGCGGACGCGTCTCGACGCGGTCGATCCGCTCGCCGGCGAGCTCTTCGGGCTGTCGAAGATCTTCGTCGCCAAGCTGACGGAGCTGGCCGACCAGTACGAGAAGGACGGGCGCCCGCACTCGGCCATCCACGTCCACAAGGAGATCCTGGCGCTCGATCCGGAATCGCCCAGCACGGCGGCGATCCAGCGGCTCGCATCGAAGCCCGATCCGAGCCTCGCCGGCGACGCCAAGCCGAAGGACCTCTTGGAAGGCGTGTCCGCGGAGTGGATCCGCGATCACGACGCGAAGCACGCCAAGTGGAGCGACCACGCGAAGCTCGAGCGCGACCACTACGTCACGCACACGAATGCCGGCTACGCCGTCCTGGTCAAGGCGGCGGAAGCCATGGAGCAGATGAACGCGTTCTATCGCGAGTTCTTCGCCTACGGCTCGGAGGGCGACAGTCGCAACGTCCCGCGGATCGACCTGATCATCTTCAACACGCGCGACGAGTACCTGAAGCTCGGCAGCAGCCCGGCCGAGTGGAGCGGCGGCCAGTTCACGGGCGGATCCGTCGAGACGTACGTCGGCGACGGCACGTTCGACCTCATGATCGGCACGCTGTTCCACGAAGCGGCGCACCAGTTCGTCTCGCTGGCCACGAACGCTTCGGGCTGGCTGAACGAGGGCCTGGCCTCGTTCTTCGAGGGTACGCGCATCCTCTCGAACGGCACGGTGATCATGAACCTGCCGGCGAACCACCGGCTGTTCCCGATGGTCGAGCGGATCAAGGGCGGCTGGATGAGCGACGCCGCTGACGGCATCGACCCGAAGGAGCCGACCAAAAGCGATCCGACGAAGGCGCCGACGTTCCGGATCGTGCTCGAGAACAAGTACGAGTGGGGGCCGCCCTGGTACGCGCCGACGTGGGCCGTCGTCTACTTCCTCTACAACTACCAGGACCCGATCGACGGCCGGTACGTGTACCGCGCGTCGTTCCGCACGTTCCTCGACTCGTCGGGCGGCCGCGTCGGAGATGGCGCGGTCAAGAACTTCGAGGAGGTCGTGCTGGCCAACCCGGCGCCGCCCATCAAGGGCGTCCCGCGTCCCAAGGGCTCGGCCGAAGTGCGTCTGCCCAAGACCATCGAGGAGCTCAATCAGGTATGGGGAGACTGGCTGAACGCGCTGGCGAAGGAGCAGAACGGCGAGCTGCAGGTCGCGCGGCCGTGGGCCGAATGGGCGCGCAACGCGGTCAAGAACAAGGACGAAGCCGTCGCACGCGAGCACTTCGAGAAGGCGCTGCAGGCGGACTCGCAGAACGTCGAGACGCTGCTGGATTTCGCTGCGTTCCTGGCCGACCGCAAGGGCACCGACCGCGCGACGAAGCTCGCGCTGCAGGCGGTGCGGATCCTCGAGTCGCGCCAGCCCGTCGATCCCAAGGCGGTGGCGGTCGCCGAGCGCGCGCTCGAAAAGCTCGATCCCAAGCGCAAGGCGCTCGACACCGTGCACAAGGAGCTGTGGGCCGCGGGCCTGAGCATCGTCCTGCGCTACAAGGCTGCCGGCCGGCCCACGATGGTCATGGATCTGGCGTGGCACTTCGGCGCCGACCTGAACGCACCCGGGATGATGGTCCACTACGCGGACGCGGTGCGAGCCGGCGGCATGCCGCTGCAGCGCTGGCAGCTCGCGTACGACGAGAAGTCGCTGGAGGGCTGGGACGCTTCGGCCGACGCGGTCTTCAGCGCGAACGGCAAGGTCCTGATGACGAACCTCGGCGAGTACACCGAGAAGGGCTTCGACTACCGCGTCCTGACGTTCGATACCACGACGTCGGGCGACTACTCCTTCGAGGCCGAGGTGCTGGCCGAGAAGGGCAAGATCAACTTCTGCGGCCTCGTGTTCGGCAAGAAGGACATCAACAACTTCCACGGGCTGATCCTGTTCCCGGGCAAGGTCGACACCGACGGCTCGCGCGCGGGTCTGGCCGACACCGGATTCATCGACCTCGCGAGCTGCTACGGCGGCACGAACATCAAGACCTGGCGGCACAGTCCGGTGAAGACCACGGTGCGCGGGCCGAACGAGACGGGCGGTCAGGTATGGCACAAGCTGCGCGTCGACGTCGCCGGCGGCACCGTCGACGCGTGGTTCAACGGCCAGTACGTCGCCACGCAGGAGTTCGGCAGCGTCGACGTGCTGCGCGGCAGCTTCGGCATCATCGCGGGCCCCGGCCAGTCGCAGTTCGCGAACATCCGCTTCCTGGCGCGCCCGCTCAACGACCCGGCGGCCAGGATCGACCGCGAGATCCGGCTCGAGAAGCTGAAGAAGACCGAGTCGGGCCCTATCGGCGGCAGCTACGTCGGGCTCGTTCCGCCGTTCCCGGAGACCGCACGCTGGCTGCAGGGCGAGCGCAAGAACTGGGATGAGGTCGGGCCCAAGCCGCAGGCCCTCGTTTTGTGGAGCATCGTTCAGAACGACCTCATCCCGATCGACGGATGGCTCAACGAGCTGGTCGAGAAGTACACGCACGTCGGCCTCCAGTGCGTGGTGATCGGCAGCGCCAACGATTCCGCGGCGGTCGTGGAGTACCTGGGCGAGCATCCCATGCCGGGCGCGATCGCCGTCGACCGGCGCGACAAGCCCGGCATCGGCAACACGTTCACGACGTTCGCGGCCGACAAGTTCAACCTGCCGCGCGTCCTGCTGCTCGACATCGACGGGCGCGTCGTCTGGGAAGGCGATCCCGGTTTCTCGAACGCGGAGCCCTGGGCGCCGGGCATGGAGACCTTCCTCGACGCGCCGCTGGCCGAGCTCATCACGCGTGGCCGGCTCGAGGAGCTCGCTGCGTGGCTCATGAACTGGAAGGCGAAGGGTGCTCCGGCCTTGAAGGCCGGCGACATCGCCGCCGCGCTGCCGCTCATGCGGGCCGCGCGCGAGTTCCCGGCCGGGCGCACCGCCGCGACGGACGAGGCGCGCAACAAGCTCGACACGATCGAGGCCGCGCTCGCCTCGCTGCAGACCACGGCGGCAGCGTTCGCGAGAGACGGCGTGGATCCGGCGATCCCGGTGCTGGCCGGGTACATGCCGGTGTTCAAGAAGCCGATCGACAAGAACATGCAGGTCGTGCTGGCGCAGCACCGCGACGCGAAGATCTCGAAGCAGTGGCAGGACACGGTCAAGGCCTGCGAGAAGATCAAGGTGAACGTCAAGAAGGACGTGAAGCTGAACCTGTCCAAGGAGCTGCTCGCGAAGCTGCAGTCGCAGGAGGGGCGCTTCGCGAAGGAGCTGGCCGCCGACCTCGCGCCGGCCGTCGAATCGGGCGACACCGACGCGCTGCACCGGATCGCCAGCGAGGCGCCGAATCGTCCGGCGAAGTGGCTGATCGAGGACTACCTGGGCTGGTGACGCTCGCGCGCGGACGTTTCGCCGAGCGGTTCGCCTAGCGTTTCACCCTGCGCTGCCGCGACGCGAGCCGCTTGGCCACGAGAGGCCGGCTCAGATCCTCGAGTGCGTCCTTCCCCACCCACCGTTCCGTCGGCTGATCGGAAGACGCCAGGCGCCGGGCCAGCTCGACCGCCGCCGCGTGGAGCGCGGGGCTGCGCTGGCCCAAGCCGCGCAGGGCCCAGCTCACGCCCTTTTTGACGAAGTTCCGCTCGTCGCTCGCGGCGCGCTCGATGTGCGAGCGTGGCGAGGAAGGGCGCGTCGTCGCTCTTCTTGTCGTGCAGCGACACGGACGCCAGCAACGCGAACGCGGCGCGCCGCTCGAACTCGGCGCGGCGGTCGCTCCACTGCGCGATCTTCTTCCAGGCGTGCGGCGTGCGGTCGAACAGGCAGAAGCAGGCCGTGTCGCAGATCGCCCAGTTGTCGAAGTCGCGGCACCAGCGCTCCATCTGGGCCGGCGTCACGAGGTCCGGATCGTCGATCAGCGTCGCGAGCATGCGCGCCTCGTACCAACCGGTGTCCCATAGCGCGGCGGCCAGCTCGTGGTTGCGCCCGATGCCGTTGGCGATCGTGCGCATGTTGGACATCGACACGCCGAAGTACCTGTCCGTGACGATGCCGAATCGGGCCAGGTTTGCGCGGTCCTTCGGCGTGCTCTTGCGCTTCAGCGCGGCCAGCACGGCGGCGACCTCGGCGGCGAGAGAAGCCTTCGCGCTCTTCCTGGGCGGCTTCGCGGGTGTGGGCTTCTTGCTGGGCATGGGGCCTCCTGGGTGATGCACCTTGCGCCTCGAATCTGCGAGGATACCGGCGCTCCGCTCGGCGCGGTGTCATCCATGTCCGACTCCTCTGACCCCAATCCGGATCCGGCCGGACGTCGCGACGTCGATCCGCGACAAGGCGCCGTCCACGGTGCGGCGTCGCACGAGCAGATGAATTCGTGGGAGGTCGCCAAGCTCGACCTGGCGAGCGAGCAGAGCATCCGTCGCGAACTGAATGACACGGGCGAGGCGCCGGCCACATCGCGCGACGAAGCCCGGCACGGCACGCAGGGCATTCCGATCGCGCCCGAGGACCTCGGCGAGGGCGGCCTCCAGGTCTCCTCCCCGGCGAAGTTCGCCGGCGGCATCCCCGCCGTGATCGAGTCCGTGAAGTTCGCACAGCGGAACCTGGGAGCGGTGAAGGGTGCGCGACTGCTGCTGCGGCTCAACCAGACCGACGGCTTCGACTGCCCCGGCTGTGCCTGGCCCGACCCGGCGGCGGGCGAGCGCTCGCACGCGGAGTTCTGCGAGAACGGCGCCAAGTCGGCCAGCGAGGAGAACTCGCGCACGATCATTCCGCCCGACTTCTTCCGTCAGAACAGCGTCGCCGAGCTTGCGCAGCGCAGCGACTACTGGCTCTCGCAGCAAGGGCGCATCGCGCACCCGATGGTGTTGCGCGCGGGCGCGACGCACTACGAGCCGATCGCGTGGGACCAAGCGTTCGCGCTGGTCGCGCGCAAGCTGAACGCGCTCGAATCGCCCGACGAGGCGGCCTTCTACACGTCGGGTCGCACGGCGAACGAGACGGCGTTCCTCTTCCAGCTCTTCGTGCGGCAGTTCGGCACGAACAACCTGCCCGATTGCTCGAACATGTGCCACGAGTCCAGCGGCGCGGCGCTGACCGAATCGATCGGCATCGGCAAGGGCACCGCGACGCTGGAGGACGTGCACGAGGCCGGCGTCTTGATCGATTTGGGGCACAACCCGGGCACGTGCCATCCGCGCATGCTCAGCGCGCTGCAGGTCATGAAGCAGAAGGGCGGGCGGATCGTCGCGATCAACCCGCTGGCCGAAACGGGCTTGGTGGGATTCCAGCATCCGCAGCACGCGATGCAGGTGCTCACGGGTCGCAGCACGCACCTGGCCGACCTCCACCTGCCCGTGCGCATCAACGGCGACGTCGCCGTGCTGCAGGGCATCATGAAGGCGATGCTGGCGGCCGAGGACGCGGCGCCCGGCACCGTCTTCGATCACGCGTTCATCCGCGAGCACACGCTCGGTTACGAGGCGTTCGTCGCGAACCTGCGTCAGACCGACTGGGCGGTGATCGTCGAGGAGAGCGGGATCCCGCACGAGCAGATCGCAGAAGCCGCGCGGATCGTGATGAGCTCGGACCGGCTCGTCGTCGCCTGGGCGATGGGGCTGACGCAGCACAAGAACGCGGTGAGCTCGATCCAGGAGTGCATGAACCTGCTGCTGCTCAAGGGCGCGATCGGGCGCAAGGGCGCCGGCGCGCTGCCGGTGCGCGGGCACAGCAACGTGCAGGGCGACCGCACGATGGGCGTGTGGGAGCGCGCTCACCCGGCGTTCCTCGCGCGCCTAGGGCGCGAGTTCGGCTTCGTCCCGCCGCCACAACACGGTTACGACACGGTCGAGACGATCAAGGCCATGCACGCCGGCAAGGTGAAGGTCTTCTTCGCGATGGGCGGCAACTTCCTCTCGGCCACGCCCGACACGGAGTACACGGCCTCGGCGCTGAGACGCTGCACGCTCACCGCGCACGTCGCCATCAAGCTGAACCGCTCGCACCTCGTCGCGGGCGAGGAAGCGCTGATCCTGCCGACGATCGGCCGATCGGAACGCGACGTCCAGGCCGGCGGCGAGCAGTTCGTGACGGTCGAGAACTCGATGGGGATCGTCAGCTCGTCGCGAGGCCGATTCGAGCCGCCGTCGGACGACCTCCTGTCCGAGCCGACGATCGTCGCGCGGCTGGCGCAGGCGACGCTGGGCGCGCGCAGCAGCGTGGACTGGGCCGGGCTCGTCGCCGACTACGACAGGATCCGCGACCGGATCGAGGCCGTGATCCCCGGCTTCGACGGTTTCAACGAGAAGGTGCGCCGCCCGGGCGGGTTTTCCTTGCCGAACCTGCCGCGCGACAAGCGCGAGTGGACCACGCAGTCGGGCAAGGCGCACTTCACGTGCCACACGATCCCGCGCACGCAGCTGCAGCCGGGCCAGCTCGTGATGATGTCCGTGCGCAGCCACGACCAGTTCAACACGACGATCTACGGCCTCGACGACCGCTACCGCGGCATCCGCAACGAGCGGCGCGTGATCTTCCTGAACCGGGCGGACGTGCAGCAGCTCGGGCTGAAGGACGGCCAGGTCGTCGACCTCACCAGCCACTTCGAGGGCGAGATACGCGTCGCGCGCCACTTCGTCGTGGTCCCCTACGAGATTCCGAGGCGCTGCGCGGCCACGTACTTCCCCGAGACGAACGTGCTCGTGCCCGTTCGAAGCGTCGCCGCGCGCAGCAACACGCCCACGTCGAAGTACGTCGTCATCACCGTAGCCCCTTCGCGCAGCACGGGGACGTTCGATTACGGGCGCGAGCAGTCGGCACAACCGACGGGCTAGCTCGTGAGAACGGGCACCGCGGTCAGTCCACGAACCAGTCGAAGTAGTGCCCGGGATCCGCGAAGAAGACGAGCGCCATGAGCGCGAAGCCCGTGAAGTAGAGGCCGCACAGCGTGCGCTCCAGGCCGGGACGCCAGGCTCGCAGAGCCAGACCCAGGATCAGGACCGCGACGGCCAGGTACGGAGTGACCATGACGCCCAGCCAGAGGAGGGCATGGTGCAGCGGCATCGCCTTCGGGTCGATGATCGCTACAGGGGTGAGCAGCGGACGCACGTCGAAAGCGAGGCTGTGCGGCCATTCCCCGATCTCCAGGCGCGCGCGGAGGACGAGCAGCGCGAACGCGACGACCCACATCAGCGGCATGAGCGCCGCGAGCTGGGCGAGAGCTCGCCCGAACGATCCGAAACCCTGGAACGCGCCGGACGTGGGCGGCGTGCGTCGAACAGCCAGCCGCACGCCCCACGCGAGGGCCACGGAAGCGACGATCACGATCGTCCAAAAGGAGGCGAGGGCGAGCGGTGAGCCCATGCCCACCCGATGCTACCCGGTGTTTCCTGGCTCCGCCCGATCCACACCGGATGCGGTTGAAGGCTCGTCCAGGACGCCGGGTGCCGAATTCCTGTAACGATGGCCGGCCTCGATTGCACAGCAGGCGCAACCGGATGAAGGAGACCCCCGATCGTCGTTTCGAGCACTGGCGGAGCACGGGCGACACGCGCGCGCTGGCCGACGTGTTCGACGAGCTGGCGCCGCGCCTCTTGCGGCTCGCGATCCACCTCGTCGGCGACGTCTCGACGGCCGAGGACCTGGTGCAGACGACGTTCGTCTCCGCCATCGAATCGGCCGAGAGCTGGGACTCGCGGCGGCAGCTCGAGCCCTGGTTGACCGGCATTCTCGATCACCGCGCGAAGAACCTGCTCGAGGTGCGCCGCGATCGGCGTTCGAGCGATGCGGACGCACTGGTCGACGTCGAAACGCCGCTCGCGCGCGCGATCGCGGACGAGCGCTCGCGCGAGCTCGCGAAGTCGATCGACGAGCTCCAGGAGCCGTACCGCAGCGCGATGATCCTGAGCGCGCTGCACGGCCTGAAACCGGCCGAGATCGCGCACGCGCTCGACCGCAGCCCGGGCGCTGTGCGCGTTCAACTGCACCGCGCGCGCGAGCTGTTGCGCAAGTCGCTGCCGGTCGGGATCGCGAGCGCGGTGCAGTTGAACGCGCAC
>Ga0163150_10007050_pt1 | contig 13451 bp, 11 predicted proteins | sample OliLakLV19P2IB_FD_148628 | JGI IMG/M metagenome (GOLD analysis project Ga0163150, IMG submission 148628) | Freshwater microbial mat bacterial communities from Lake Vanda, McMurdo Dry Valleys, Antarctica - Oligotrophic Lake LV.19.P2.IB | ecosystem: Environmental > Aquatic > Freshwater > Lake >...
ACCGCGGCGGACGGAAGCTGGCCCATCGCGTCGTCGGCGAGCAACGGAGTCGCGCACAGGCAGGCGCTCACGGCCACGAAGGCCGCCCACAGGGCGATCGGCAAGCCCTGGCTCGAACGTGCAGGCATGGACACCCTCCACCGGTAGCGAAGTCACGCTTAGTATACATGGCCTGCGAGTGCTGACCAGACCTGCGGTGGGATGCTCCCGCGCGCGCCCCCCCGTCCCCGGAATTCGCGTCATGGAGATGTCACAGGCAGGCGCGCGCGGGAGGCCCGGCGGCGACGCGATCCGCCTCTGTGCGTGCTCCGCGGCAACCTGCGGAGGGTGGAACGATCGGCTGGCGCCGAGGCGCGGCCAGCACCCGCAGGCGGGCTCAGGGGCACAGGACAAGCCCCCCTCGTACCCTGCTTCCCCGTGAGCCTGATATGCCCCCTCGCGGTGATCCGTGATCTGTGGGCCCACCCGCTGGGCGCCCGCCGAAGGCTTGGAACCCTGGGCCGCTACCTGGCGTGGCAGACGCTGGGTCGGCTGCGCGGGAGCCGGCTCCTCGACCCGTGGGTCAACGAATCCGTGCTTCACGTCGAGCACGGCATGACCGGAGCCACGGGGAACCTCTACGTCGGGCTACACGAGTTCGAGGAGATGGCCTTCCTGCTCCACTTCCTGCGCCCCGAGGACCTCTTCGTGGACGTGGGCGCGAACGTGGGCTCCTACACCGTCCTGGCAAGCGCAGTCGTTGGAGCGCACGTGATCGCCTTCGAGCCGGTCGAGGCGTCGCTCGCCGCGCTCCGGCACAACGTCCTACTCAACGACACCTCGGCGCGGGTGGACGCCCGGCAGATCGCCCTCTCGGATCGCGGCGCCACGGTGTACGTCACCACGCAGTCGGGCGCTGCCAACCGGATCGTGCGCCCCGGCGATCCTCAGCGGCTTGGCCGGCAGAGCGTGCCGGCTCACACGCTGGATGGAGAGCTGGCTGGGCTCGACCCCGCCCTCCTGAAGATCGACGTCGAGGGCCACGAGTCCGAGGTGCTCAGCGGGGGAGCCGGGGTGCTCGCGGACCGCTCGCTGCACGCCGTCATCGTCGAGGACTGGGGCGCGGTCGCCGATGCCGCGCGCCGCACGTCGTCGCCCGCGCAGCAGCTGGCCGCACACGGCTTCGAACGCTGCACCTACGATGCGTTCCAGCGCACGCTCTTCGCCCAGCGTGACGGCCTGCCGACGGGCGTAAACAGGGAGCGCCGCAACTCGCTCTTCGTCCGAGACCTGGAGGTCGTGCGGCAGCGGTTGAGCCAGGCGCCCCCCTTTCGTGTGCTGGACCTGAGCGTGTAGCGCCGTCCCGTGAGCGAGCTACGGGGCCGAGCGGAACCAGGCCCACGTGCTCGCCAGCCCATCGCGGATGCCCAGGCGCGGCCTCCAGCCGGTGGCCCGGCTCAGAAGCGCGGCGTCCAGGCACGAGCGCGCAACATCGCCCGCGCGCTCTGGCCCGTGGCGCACGCCCCCGCGGCTCCCGGAGAGCGCCAGCAGGCCGGCGGCCAGGGTCGCCACGGAGGTCTCCTGCCCCGTGCCGACGTTGAAGACACCCTCCATCCGGGCGCCCAGGCAGGCCAGGTTCGCCGCGACGACGTCGTCCACGTGCACGTAGTCGCGGGTCTGCGAACCATCGCCATGGATGTGGAGCGGCTCACCCGCGCGGCAGCGCTGCGCGAAGATGGCCACGACCCCGGCCTCGCCGTGCGGGTCCTGCCTGGGCCCGTAGACGTTGGCGTAGCGCAACACGCACGTGCGCAGCCCGTGCACGCGGCGGTAGTAGCCCAGGTAGCCCTCCACCGCCAGCTTGGCGCAGCCGTACGGGCTTGCGGGCTCCGCTGGCGCCGTCTCGGCGATCGGGAAGGTGCGGGCCGTCCCATACATCGCTCCTCCGGTGCTGGCGAAGAGCGCGTACGCCGTGCCCGCCCGGCGGCACGCCTCCAGCAGCGCCAGCGACCCCAGCACGTTCGTGCGGGCGTCCAGCCCTGGATCGTCGATGGATGCGCGCACGCTCACCTTCGCCGCCAGGTGCAGCAGGGCCTCCGGGCGGAAGCGCGCCACGAGCAGTCGCGCCTCGTGCGACGCGATATCGGTGATGAGCGTCTCGGCCCCGGCCGGGACGTTCGCTCTCTTGCCCGTGGAGAGGTCGTCGATCATCGCTACCTCGTGCCCAGCGCGCAGCAGCGCCTCCGCCGTATGGCTGCCGATGAAGCCAGCACCGCCGGTGACGAGGATGCGCATGGGGAGCCCGCCTTCACCCGTGACTAGGGAGGTCTAGTCTCGACCTCGTACGTAGAGGATAGGTCCCCGGGCCACGCATGGCGCGCGCGCACCGCCGAGTCCCAGCCCAGTGGCTCGCAGGAGGCGACGAGCCCGCAGCCCATCGCTGAGTTCCTGCGGTGTCTACGGCGAGACAAGAGGAACGCGTGTCCCCCCGCTCACGGCACGACGGACAGGGTAGCAACTGGGGCTTGGGCAAGGCCATCGCCAACGCGCAGAAGCGTTGGGACCGGCTCACCCGGTTCCTCAGGGTGGCGCGAGCTTAGACAACAACCTCGCTTATGCCGCGCGCGGCATAACGGGCGTTATGCCGACTCCCGCGTTACGCCGCGTCACTGGCGTCGTAGCCCGAATCCGGCCCGCTGCGCCACGGCCAGCACTCTGTTGCGCGGCAATGGGAGGCTTCGCGAAACCTTTACGTGCACTCAGGGGCGGGGAGGTCTCCCCGCACGGTTCGATCGCACTGGTGGTGCCTGGTGGACCACGTAGCGCCTACCGGGCGAAGTCGTGAACTGACGGCCACGGGTCAACCGGATTATGCCGCGTAGGAATCGAGCGGAAGCCGAGCTATGGCCCACTGGCAGCGAATCCCGAGACGGCACGACATAACGGACGCGGCATAACGCGTGCGAGCAGATCCCCAAGCGCGCCATCCTGCATCGCAAGAACAGCCTCTTCTACCGGACGACGAACGGGGCGCGGGGCGGGGACCTGTTCATGTCGCTGATCACGACGGCCAGGCTGTCGGACGTGGACGCCTTCCGCTACCTGGCCGCCGTGCTCAAGCACCGCGAGAGCGTCGCGGCAGCGCCCGACGACTGGCTCCCCTGGACCTGGGAGGAGACGCTCCGACGCCTGGCCCTAGACCGCTCCGGGGCCTGAGGGGCCGCGACGGCCCCCGGGCGGCCACGCGTCGCCACCGAGGAAGCGCCCGTCAGTACTCCCGCCCTCACGGGCGCTGCGCAGGCCTGCCGGAAGGACACGCTATAGTGACCCCTGCGTAGCGTGCAGGGGCCGGCGCGAGCCTCAAGTGCTGCACCGCACCGCGAGGAGAGACCGGTCGGGCGAGTTGACTACCGAGGACCAAGCGTGCAGCCTGCGACTGAAGACACCTGGCTGAAAGTGGGGCAGCGCTCGACTGACGCGCGGTCTACGCGCGCGCAGATCATGGCGAGGCCCTCTGACAGCGAGCGCCTACAGGGGAGTTTTCGATGCGCCTCCTAGCGCGGCTTGGAAAGGCGCTGCTTGGGCGCGCTGGGGTCGCAGTCTGCCGAACGAGCACCATGGGGAGGCTTCTAGCCGCGGAGCGCGACCAAGAGGAGCTCGCACACCTGGCCGTGGCCGAGTGGCAACGCCTTGCCCAACTGGCGGAGCGCTCGCGTTCGCAATTGCGACAGGACCTGTTTGTGCTGCACGAACTTGGCTTCAAGCGTGGTGGCTACTTCGTCGAGTTCGGAGCAGCCGACGGGCTCGCACACAGCAATACGTACCTACTAGAGACGGACTTTGGCTGGACTGGCATTCTCGCGGAGCCTGCGAGGGTGTGGCAGGAAGCGTTGCGGCAGAACAGGAGCTGTGCCATCGACTCAAGATGCGTCTGGAACTCGACCGGACAAGCCCTCGAATTTCGAGAGGCGCCAGAACCGGAGTTGTCGAGCCTCAAACGAACAGCCGAGCTAGATCACCATGCAGCTCGGCGAACCGGCGCCGGCGTCCACGCCTATCAGGTCGAGTCTGTCAGCCTGCGAGACCTGCTGACGAGGCACGGGGCGCCGCGCGTGGTGGACTATCTCTCCATCGACACTGAAGGCAGCGAGTACGAAGTTCTCCGAGCCTTCGACTTCGAGCACGGAGCGCCGCGAGTCATCACATGTGAGCACAATGGAACGGAGCAGCGAGAGACCATTCATCGTCTCTTGCAAGGGCACGGATACTGCCGCAAGTTCACCGGCCTCTCGCAATGGGATGATTGGTACATCCACGACAGCCTGACGTCCGGGTGACCTGCCAGGTTCGCCTCGCATACCAACACGCGTGGAACACTCCTGGAGAAGCGATGATGACCTCGACTGAGGCAAAACCCGAGCTGTCGGTGAGCTTCCATTGCGGGTGGCCTGAGCTGGCAACGGAAGGCTCCTTCTACGTGCGTGCGCTGCGGCGACGCTTCAATGTGCGAATCGAGTCTGTGGGGCGTGACCTACAGATCTTCAGCACCTTCGGCGCACCCAAGTTCGCCACTGTGCCCGGATGCAGGCCCCTTCGCGTGTGGATCACGGGTGAGGCGCAGGAGCCCCGTGGAGCGATCTTTGACTTGCACTTCGCATTCGCTCCGACGTCGTTGCTGGGAGATCGCTGGCACCGACTGCCGCTGTGGATCGCCTACCTGGACTTCGATGCTGGGCCTGAGAGGGCCAATTCCGTCAGGCGGCTCCTAGGGCCACGCCCTGCCCTGGCACGACCCAAATTCTGCAACTTCATCTACTCGAGTCCGATGTCACTCCGAGCGGAGTTCTACTTCCGCCTGAACGCTCGGCGGCCCGTCGACAGCCTCGGTACGCTGATGGCGGGACCAGGTGGCCGTGTTGCAGACAAGCTTGCCGCGTTGGTCGAGTACCGGCAGACCATCGCATTCGAGAACGTGCATATGCCGGGGTACGTTACGGAGAAGCTCGTGGAGCCGCTCCTCGCGGGCTCGATACCGATATACTGGGGAGCCGACGAAGCCCGCAGTGACTTCAACTCCGAAGCCTTTGTCTTCGCACGGGACTTCGGGACAATCGAAGCCCTCGTGGATCATGTAGTGAAGCTTGACGACTCACGCGACGCGTGGGCCGAGATGGCGGCAGCACCGGCTTTCCCCGGCAATCGCCTGCGCCCTGAGCACACACCGGACTACTTCGCGGATCGGATCGCGGACGCGCTCGGTAGCCGCTTGTCCGCGCCTGTGTGCACGCTTGATCAAGAACGCTTCGTGTTGAGCGCACAAGCGTGCAGCGGCTCGCCCGCGCCCACCGCAGTGTGGCATCGCTTGGGCCGGCTGCTTCGATGCGTCCGCCACAGGACGCGGTCCTAGCCCGGATGTTTCACGAGCGGGCCGTCCGAGTGACCCCGTGGACGCCATGCCCCTGCTGAGCGAGGTGCGGTAGAGCCGCGAGGGCTCTGGCACGGCGCAAGGAGGCGGTTGGCGAGCATCATGCGATGCGGCCTTGTCTTCTGAAGGGAGACGTCCTCCTTGCCCTCGACAGAAACTGGCTCGGAGGCGACCTGTCTCACACTCCCCTGCCGCGGAGCGTGGTCTCGATATCCGCAGTCCAGTCACGCAGACGCACAAGCTCCTCATCGCGCAGGAACCCATGGGCCACGAGCGCCTCGTAGCAGCGCACGAGGTTGGCCAGCACGTGTAGCTCGCCCGCCTCGAGCGTGAGCCCCTCGAGCGCTTCCACGACGGCCTCGCTTCGGGTCTGCACCTCGATCTCGTCGGCGGAGTCGCGGCGCAGATCGTGCTCGTTGCGGAGTTGCACGACTTCCGGCGGGTGATGCACGACTCCTTGGCCAAGCTCTCGCAAGCAGCGCTGCGCCACGAAGGAGCGCCAGATGTCGGTGGTGCGGAACCCACACGTCGTGGGCAGGTACATCAACGGGTAGGCCAGCGGCAACCACCACGTGCTCTGGCTGTTGAAGGGATGCCAGCGACCCGGAGGCACGCAGCGGCTCGCCCCGGGAGGGAACGCCACCTCGCCCCCCACGACCAGGCGCCAGACGGCGTCCACGTCCGGGGCGCCGTCGGCCATGCCCTGCTGCACCGAGGAGCGCACGCGCTGGGCAGGGCGCCCGTCCGTTGCCCACGTCGCCGGCTCGGTGACGAAGCGCAGGGGGAACCCGCGCGGCCAGATGAGGGTGCCGGAGAGCGCACGCAGGCTGTTCAGCCAGCGGTGGCCGTCGAGCGGTCGCGCGAGGACCTCCTCCGTGCGCGGCACCCACGTGGGATTCGGCTCGTTGTCGTCGTCGGTCTCGTAGATGCACGCAGCACCGCGCTGCATGGCGAGCAGGTAGCCCAGGTTCTTGCGCGCGTAGTGGCCGACCGGCAGGCTACGGGCCGACCGAAGCGGCAGCTCGAGCTGCGCCGCAAGGGAGGCGAAGTCGCCGCCTGCGAGGTCGAACGCCTCCGGACCCTTGCGATCGCCCACCACGATCACGCGCGCGCCGTGCCGCAGGGCCCGCTCCGCCAACCGGCGCATGCACGCCGTCGGAGGCTGGATGGTGGTGACCACGCACGTCAGGGCGGCGCTCACGCGCGCCCCCGGCCGAAGGCGGCCAGCGCGGCGGGAGCACCACGGGCCGGCCCGGGCGCGGAGCCGCCCCAGGGCGTGGGCGCCGGTTCCTGATGGGGCATGCGCAGCAAGGCGCCGCTCAAGAGGCCCAGCATGCACAGCACGAAGGGATCGCCATAGACCTGGTGACCGAGGCTGAAGGTGAGCACGTTGGCCGCAAGCATCGCACACAGGCCGCTGGCCACGTCGGTGGCCGATAATGCGGCCACGCGCAAGTCGTGCAGACCGCGCAACGCGCTGCGCGCCAGGGCCCACGCCAGCCACGCGGTGAGCAGCAGGCCCGGTAGGCCCAGCTCCGCCAGCACCTTGCCCAGGCCTCCTTCGGAGGCCGCACCGGTGACGCGCGCACCGGCCCCGAAGTGCTGCGCCCCCTGGCTGCCCGTCCCCGCGCCCGAGCCCAGGACTCCGTTCTCGGCGACCACGATGGGCAGCGAAGTCAGCGCCAGGTTCTCGAACCGGCCGCCGGCCTGGCTCCCACCCCAGGCGACGCGGGCCATGTGGCGCTGCAGGATCTCGCTCTTGCTGCCCGTCCCCGCCACCTCGCCTGTGAGCGCCACCGCGGCGAGCACGGCCAGCGCCAGCAGGCCGACGGCCACGATGGGACGCCCCCGGCGGTGGCGCATGGAGAGCGAGGCCCACAGCAGCATGAAGACGGCCACGAGCACCAGGTACTTCCGCCGGCCGGTCACGAGCAGTGCCGGCGCCATCACCAGGAAGCATGGCACCGCCCAGGAGAAGGGAATGCGGCGACGAGCACCGACAGCGAGGATCGCCAGCACGCACAGGCCCGTGGCGAGGTGCCAGCCCGCCAGCTCGGGACCGCGCAGCAGCCCGCCGTGGAGCTGGATCATGCCGATGTCAGGCGCGTAGATGGCGATGCCGCGTCCCACCTGGGCGAACAGCGGCGATCCCACGCCCGAGAAAGCCAACAGCACGCTCACGGCGACGATCGCGCACAGGCCGACGTACACGCCCAGGAAGCGATCGAGGGACCGGCCGGTCGCGAACATGCCATAGCCCGTCGCGATGGCCAGGGCCGGCATGGCGTAGGCCATCAGTCCGATGAGCGCCACGATGGCGCTGCCGGTGGTGTCGTAACCACGCACGACCTCGATCAAGACCCACACCGCGCCAAGAGTGAGCGGCAGGTTGAGCAGGGGATGTGCATCGAGCAGGCGGGGCTCGCCGGGGCCCCGGCCCCGGCGCCGCACCCCCACGTAGAGGGCCACGACCACGATCGCCACCACGCCCGTGAGCAGGAGGGGTTGGCCGGGCATGAGCTTGCGCAGCGGGTCCATGACGAAGCCCACCACCAGCAAAGCCACGCCGCCCACGCGTGGATCCGCCCAGGCGAGCAGCACGGCGGCGAGCACCAGCAGCGCAGCTAGGACGTCCATGCGTCCTCCGCGCCTCGCGCGTCGCGGCCTAGCGTCCTGAGTCTGGGGTCCGTCGCAGAACGTGCCGCTCGCCGCTCGCGTCCAACCGCCGCGGAGGCCTGCCTCCCCGCACCGGCGCGCTGGATGCGGTGCGGAGGGCCGCCGCGGAGGACGCCGTGTAGTCGCCACGAACTGCTGATTCGCCACACGAGAGGGTTCACGGCGCCACCTCAGGCCGCGCTCCGGGTCCGCTGGGCGCGTCGAGCCAGGCTTGGAGCATCAGCACGCTCCACAGCCTACGGCCGAGACCCGCGCGCCCCGCCCGATGCGCGTCCCAAGCTCGGCCCACCACCTCGGGTGCCAGCACGCCCTGGGCACGCAGGCGCGAGGGCTCCAGCAACGCGCCTGCCCAGCCCGCAAGCGGGCCGCGCAACCAGGCGTCCAGGGGGATCGAGAAGCCCTGTTTGGGACGCTCCACCAGCCGCTCGGGGAGCCGCTTGCGCAGGAAAGTGCGCAGCACGTGCTTGCCGCGCCCCCCCCTCACCAGCTGCCGATCGGGCAGGCTCCAGGCCAAGCGCACGAGGTCGCGGGCCAGGAAGGGAGCCCGGGGCTCGAGCCCGACGCCCATGGCGGCGCGGTCCACCTTCACGAGCAAGTCGTCGGGGAGATACGTCGCGGCGTCGAGCGCCTGCAACCGACGCCCGCGCGAGAGTCCGTCGGGCAGCCGCAGGCCCGGCTCAAGCGCGGGCCCACCCTGGAGCGGGTCCCAGGCCAGCACGCGCTCGCGCCAGACCGCATGAACGTTGCGCTGCACGCGCTCGGCGGCCGAAGCCGACCCGGCCAGCGGGTTACGCGCGTCGGCCCAGCGCTGCCTCCACCACCACAAGAGGCTGCGAGCCGCGCGATGCCAGGCATAGCCGCCGAAGAGCTCGTCGCCGCCGTCGCCGGTCAGCACCACGGTCACCTCGCGCCGCGCGAGAGCGCAGATGAGCGCGGTGGGGATCTGCGATGAATCGGCGAAGGGTTCGTCCCAGAGCGTGGGCAGGCGCGGCACCAACGCCAGCGCGTCGGCTGCGGCGACGCGCAGCACCGAGGCCTCCAACCCCAGCTGCCGCGCCACCTCGACGGCCTGGCCCGACTCGTCCTGCGCCTGCTCCTCGAAGCCGGCCGTGAAGATGCGCACGTCGGCCCCCTCTGGCAGGCAGGCCGCCACCGACGAGGAGTCCACGCCCCCCGAAAGCAACAGGCCCACGGGGACGTCGGCGTGGACACGGGCCCGCACGGAGGCCCGCAGGGCTTCCCCCAGCGCGTCCGTCGCCGCCTCGTCGGTCCAGCGCGAACGGACGGCGCTGGCGCGCCCCACCTCCTCCGCGAGCGACCACCAAGCCTGGGGCCTTGCGTCCGCGCCGGTCGAGGCGCTCACGCGCAGGAGCGAGCCGGCCGGCAGCTTCTTGAGGCAGGCGTAGATGGCCTGCGGCGCCGCTACCCAGCCGCGCAGCAGCAGGCTCGCGAGCGCCGCCCGCGAGAGCCGCGTGTCGAAGCCCGGCAGGCCGCGCAGGGGCGCGATCTGCGAGCCGAAGACGAAGGCGCCGGCACACCAGCCGTAGTAGAGCGGCTTCTCGCCCAGCCGGTCGCGGGCCAAGGTCAGCGTGCGCTCGAGCGTGTCCCAGAGCGCGAGGGCGAACATGCCGTCGCAACGCTCGAGGGTGGTCTCGAGGCCCCAGGCCTCGATGGCCGCCAGCAGCACCTCCGTGTCGGCGTGCCCGCGCCAGGCGGGCGCGCGGCCCTGCGCCTCGAGCTCGGCGCGCCGCGCCTCGGCGTCGTAGATCTCCCCGTTGAACACGAGCACGTAGCGGCGCGATGCGGAGTGCATGGGCTGGCTGCCGGCGCTGCTCAGGTCGAGCACGGCCAGGCGTCGGAAGGCCAGCGCCACGCCCGCGTGCGCGTCGGCCCAGGTGCCCTCCTGGTCGGGCCCGCGCGCTGCCAGACCCTGCGCCATGGCGCGAGCCCGCGCCAGGAGCGCCTCGTGGGGCTGGTCCGGTCGAGCGAGCAGGAGTCCGGCGAGCCCGCACATGCGCGCTAGACCTCGCCGCCACGTTCGGCCGCTACCAAGCGCTCGACCAGCTGCGAGAAGCCCGTGCGCGCGCGCCAGCCCAGGATCGACGCGGCGCGGGAGGGATCGCCCACGTTGGCGCGGATCTCGCGCGGGCGGAACAGCGCAGGGTCGGAAATCACATGGGCGCGCCACGACAGGCCGACGCAGGCGAAGGCCTGGGCCACGAAGTCTTCCAGGGAATGCTGGCGCCCGGTGGCCACGACGAAGTCCTGGGGCTCGGCCAACTGCAGCATGGCATGCATGGCCTCGACGTACTCGGGCGCCCAGCCCCAGTCCCGCCGGATCGAGAGGTCGCCCAGGGTCAGCGGCGTGCGCTCGCCCGCGGCGATGCGACAGGCCGCACGCACGACCTTGCGCGTCACGAAGTACTCCGGGCGCAACGGCGACTCATGATTGAAGAGGATGCCCGCGCACGCGTAGAGCCCGTACGCACGCCGAAGGTGGCGGGTGTGCTGCAGGGCCAGGACCTTGGCCTCCCCGTAGGGGCTCAGGGGCTGGAGCGGAGCCTCCTCGTTCAGAGGCGCCGCGCCCCTCTCGCCGAACATCTCGCTGGAACAGGCCGTGTAGACCCGCGTGGCGCTGCCCGTGAGGCGCACGGCCTCCAACAGGTCGAGCGTGCCCTGGCCCACGCTCCGGTGCGTGCCCTCCGGGTCGAGGAACGAGGCCCCCACCGACGTCTGCCCGCCCAGGCCGTAGAGCTCCGTCGGTCGCAGCCGCTCGACCAAGGCCCGAGCGCCCTCGGCGTCGGGCAGCGAGAGGGCGTGGAGGCGCACGCGCTCGCGCACGCCCAGGCGCTCGAGCCGTTCGAGCGCCGGGCCCGTGACATGGCGCGCCGCGCCATTTACCTCGTAGCCCAGCGCGAGCAGATGCCGGGCGAGGTAGGCGCCGTCCTGGCCGGTCACGCCGACGATGAGCGCGCGCGGGTTCACGGAGCCACGGCGGCGTCCTCGAGCGCCAGCACCAGGCGATCGCGGAAGGCCGCGTAGGTGAAGGTCGTCGCTAGCCGCTGGCGGCCCGCGGCGCCCAGGCGCGCGGCCAGCGGGCCGTCCTCAAGCAGCCGGCCGACAGCCTCGGCCACCGCGCCCGGCTGGGGATCGACCACGTAGCCGGTCACCCCATCCACCACGATCTCGGCAGCGGCGTCCCGGCTGGCGATGCAGGCGAGCCCCGCGCGCATGGCCTCCAGATGCACCAGGCCGAAGCCCTCGTTGGTGCTCGGCAGCACGAAGAGGCGCGCCGTGCGGTAGGCCTCCCGCAGGTCGCCATGGCTCGCGCGCCCCAGGAAGGCGATGCGCCGGCCAGCGTCGCCCGGCAGCGCCCGTGCCGCGTCCTCGAGCCGCCCGCGATCGTCGTCGTCGGCGACGGCGACGAGCCGCGCCGCGGGCACACGCGCGAGCACCTGCGGCCAGCCTGCGATGACGAGGTCGTAGCCCTTGTAGCGATCGGCCACGCTGAGCCGCCCCACCATCAACGCCACGGGCTCGCGCGACTCGACGTGCGCCACGGCCGCCCCCGCGTCCGGGCCGGCGTCGGCCCAGGCCTCATCGGGCTCCAGGCCCAGGTGCACGACCCTCGCTGTCGGCGCCCAAGGGTTGAGCTCCCGCATGCGCGCATCCGTGGAGTGGCTGATGCTCAGGAGCGGACGGGCGTGCTCGAGCGCGCGGCGTCGGGCGCCCCGCAACGGCATCCAGACGTCGATGCCCACCTGCCACAGGCTGTGCCGGCCCCGGGGCAGCAGCCACGCGAGGCTGCCCACCCCCACATGCACGAACATGACGTGATCGAACGCGCGACGGCGCAGGAGGAGCGCTGCCGCAAGCCGGGCGCGGCGGCCCGAAAAGCCCCGCACGGAGAGCGCCAACCCGGCATGCGCGTGCCCTCGCAACAGCAGGGGCAGCGCCTCCTTTAGCGCGGCGTTAGCGTCGGCGAGCGACCACACGCTCAGGGACCGCAGCCAGGGCTGCTCGGCCAGCGCGCGCACGATCATGCGCCCCATCGACTGCAGCCCCCCCGGCCGATAGGTGGGCCCCGGCTCGATGCCCAGGTCGGGAGCCACGAGGAGCCAGCGCTTCATGCCGCCCTCCCGGACGGGTCGGCGCGCGCCGCCTCGAGCACCGCGAGCCAGCGCTCGAGCTGAACGGCGCGTCGGTAGCGCGCCTCGAACCAGGCCCGCGCGCGCGCCCCCCGCGCCGCCAGGGCGCCCCGCTCGGCCACGAGGGCCCGCAGGGCCGCGAGCACGGCCGCCGGCTCGTGCGGCGCGGTCCAGCCCAGGTCGCCGGCGCGCACCTCCTCGGCCAGCGCGCCCCCGACGCCCGAGAGCGCCAGCACCGGGCGTCCGGCCGCGAGCACGCCCGCCAGCTTGCTGGGGAAGAGCAGACCCTCCACCTCCGGACGCAGCGTCACGAGGTGGACGTCGGAGGCCGCCAGCAGGTCGCCCAGCTCGACGCGCGGTGCGTAGCCGCGCACCGTCAGGTTGGAGAGCCTCGTCGCTGCGGCGCGCAGGCGCCCGACCTCGGCGCCGTCGCCGCTCATCAGCGCATGCAGCGGCAGGCCCTCGCGCAGGGCGCCCTCCAAGGCCTCGAGAAAGGCGTCGAAGCGGTGGGCACGGCCGAAGTTGCCCGCATAACCCACGACGATCGTGCCCGGGGCCAGGCCGAGCGCCGCACGCACGCGGCTCGCCTCGACGGGCACGGGCCGCAGCGCCTCCTCGTCGGCCCAGTTGGGGATCACCGCCAGCCCCGCGGCGCGGCCGCGGCGCGCCTCGACGGTGCGCCGCATGCCCTCGTCGAGCACCACGACTGCATGCGCACGCCGGAGCAGCCGCGCCGACAGTCGCGCCAGGAGGCGCGTCGCCCACCCGGCACGCAGGGTGCCGAGCGCCACGGCCACGTCGGGGTAGAGGTCCTCCACCTTGTAGACAAAGCGCGCGCCGCGTCGGCGCGCCAGCAGGCCCACCAGCGCCAGGAACGGCGGCGTGCTCAGGGTGAGCACGACGTCGCCCGGGCGCACGCGCAGCAGGTAGAGCAGCGCGGCGCAGAGGAAGCCCGCGTACGAACAGGCGCGCGCCACGAGCGAGCGCCCGGGCCCCAGGGTGGCCAGCCGGCGCACGCGCACCCCCGCCCAGCGTTCGTGGGGCGCGCGCCGCCCCCCGGCCCCCGGGACATAGGCAGCGGAGCCCGCCACGGCACGCACGTCCCAGCCGGCCGCCGCGGCGCCCTCGGCGAGATCCGTCAGGAGCTGCGCCGTAGCGGCCACGTCGGGCCCGTAGTACTGGTTCACCACCCAGAGCACGCAGCGCGGCGCAGAGGAAGCCCG